>SXGT01303771.1_pt1 | contig 47484 bp, 39 predicted proteins | sample 3176221 | NCBI WGS metagenome assembly SXGT01 (sample SAMN11356862, study PRJNA531348) | freshwater metagenome | isolation source: freshwater sample F1-120 | place: China: Fuxian Lake, Yuxi | collected 2017-12-25 | reverse complement strand
TCTGTTCTGTTCTGTTCTGTTCTGACGACCCGTATCTCGTGTCAGATCTTAATTTCCTGTAGATAGACGTCAAAGACCGGGGCGTATTTCTTTCGAAGTACACCTGCCTGGCTCCAATTGGTCCAGCCGGCGTGCAACCGACTGTCAAACTTCACCAATCGGAGCATTGCCACTGCATCGTCAATCGCACCGAGTTCACAAAGATGCAACGCACAGGCCGATCTGAGTCGCTCCAAGACGCGTCCCTCCAGACCTTCATGGATACTCCCCCATGCAGCGGCGATCTTGGATCGATCCATCGTCCGCCAATCGAGCATCCCTCCGGTCACATCCGACGCGACGATCGGCGCAATCACACGAAATCCAACCGTGCCGCCTGACTCGACTGCGTGGACCATCTCCAGCTTGCCGCGCAGGCGATGAAAAGCGAGCGGCAGGTCGTATGAGAGCGGGTGCTGATAGTCTTGCGACACTACCATCGATAGCCCCGGCACAAGCGCTGGTCCAAAGGTGGCTAGGCAGGTACTCAGAGACTGCGCGTCCTTGGGTGCGTCCAAAAATAAAATATCGATCGGCCGGTTCGAATCCCACCGGTAGTCTTCAAAGTTTCCCTCGGTGACCTCAATATCCGCACGGAAACGCTCGATATTCTTATCGAAATAGGCGCGAAAACTATCGCCCCGCTTCAGGTTAATACCTGATTTTTGACTGTCTGAACCGCCCGCCCAAAGAAAGTTGTCGAAGGAGTGCAGCTTTCCGGGCATGCCGCTGTCGCGCAGACCGGTAACCAGATGAATTGTACTGCGCCCCAGCCACGTCCCGACTTCGATGATGGCGCCCGTACCCGCGTAAGTCTTCGACACAAGCCAGTAGAGGTAGCGCCCTTCGCCCGGCGAAATCATCCCCGGGACCTCGGGCATCTCTGGCAGGGCGACTGCATCGAAATCCGAAAACATGCGTGCGTCGCGGAGAGCAATGCGAGTTTGTTGATCCGCAGAGAGAGTGATGCCGCTGGGGTTTGCCAAGTTCAGCCTTCCGAGAATTGAGAAGGCCGCATTCTACGGGCCTATCGCGATTGACGCAAGAGAGATTTGAGACGCCGGCAGTGCAACAAACCGGTCTCTACTTATAGGGACTAGATTCGGAAGATTATACGCTCGAAAGGGAGAACTCGCATGACGCTGCCGGTTACGCCCGCGCAATTGGTTGGGTGTGAACATCTACACGTGGGTGGAGGTTATGGCTCTGCCGCGGCCGGGACTTCGCCCGCCGGCGGGATGAGCGTAGATCATGCCGGACATGCCGCCCTAAGCGGAGATCTGACGGTCGATGGCGCCTTCTCCGCCGCGGGGCTCGTCAGGCATTGGGAACGGTACGTAGGTGCGATCGCCGGACTTCCCGATGCCTCCAACCCTCCTGCAGGGCCGACGCTGACGGGCTGGGGCACGCGTATCTCGACCCATACGTTGAACTTTGGCCCAACGAGCCTGGCAGATGCTCATTTCAATGTCGCGATGCCGCCAACGTATGACGGACGTCCGCTCGTTTTCGAATTGCTCTGGGGCGCACAAGCGGGGAGCAGTGGTGTGGTGCGTTGGGAGATTCGTGGATATTGCCTCGCGCATGGGGCCAATCTCGCAGAAACGGGGGTGCCAAGCAACATCGTCAACGACACCTTTGACGGTGTAAATCTGATGCACGTGACATCCATCACGCATCAGCCGCTGAACTCGGCGAGCCATGGACTAATGTCGTTTCTCGTGCGCCGGCGCGCCGCCGACGCAGAGGACACATTCAACGATACCGCCAAACTGATCGGCGTGCGAATCGCCTACACCTAAGGAGAAACGAACCATGAGTTCCTTTGAAACGTTATCCGAAAACGACAAACTGCTCTATGCCCATGCACTGGAACGCAAGGGACGCGAACTCGTCGATCTCTTGCTTCGAAAGCGCCGGGTGACCCAGGAATTGGGACCGCTATTACCGCCTGCGGAACAGGAGCAACTGCTCGCGAAGATTCATGGCGGGATCGACAGCCAGATATCGAAGGTGCAGGCAGAAACCGTTGCGCTGGAAGTCACAACCAACGAAGATCCCGGCGAAGCATCCTCGGATCCTGCCGCCGTGTAGCGCTTCTCGTGGCGTATCAATTTCCAGGCGGGACGGCTTCGTCCAGAATGCGCACGGAAAGATTGTCACCGAGGGCAGGCGCGGATGCGCCCGGCCGGAGTACGATGCCCAGGTAGCAGAGACCTGGTGTGGCATTCGCAGGGACTTGCGTACGCACGGTGAGCGTGCGCCATTCGCCGTCTCCAGGATGTTCCGGCTTGATGTTAACCGGGGGTGAGCCATCAACCGCGGCAAAATCTACAACGAGCACGGCCACACGAGGCTCACTGGCTTTCATATCGACTTGTACTTCAATCGTTTGGCCCGGCGCGATCTCCGCATTACGAAACTTCAGATTGATGGCAGTCGCAACATCGCCCATCGGCTTGAGGAGGACGCTTTTCCCTCTGCCAGCGTCGGACTCGATGAGTTCGAAGCCGCCGGGCGGCGCCGCGCTCCAGCCTCGCAGGTCTTCCAGAGTCCAATCGTCGAAACTGGTTGTCAGTAGTGTGCGCTGGGCAGACAACATCGTTTGGGTTTCATAGATCCACACACGCTCATTCTGAAATACCGGATTTCCACGCAATAAACTTCCATCTTTATCTAGAGGTATCGCCGCAAAGCCCTCCTGATCCAGGGCAGGCCGCAATCCGAACATTTTGTATTGCGTAGCCGCTTTGGAGTTCGTGGCATGCTCTTGCCATTCGAGGTCGGATGGAACAAGAAGATATTTTGGCCGATGGACGCGAGACCATTCGCGGAAACCGGACGCGACCCAGTCGTTCATGGCGTCGATGTCTTTCTGCGGAGCATCCGGCCGGGCAGCATTCACTTTGGGCCGGTTGGCCGAAATCGATCCATAGAACCAAATATCACGGCCAGTGTCGCTCTCGAGTTCACCCAACAACCATGACGTCTCGCCGACATAATCGATGGCGATTGAATCGTCCGAAGCGGCATTCGCCCGAAGATAATCGCGGGCCTCTTTAATCTCCGGCCGGATTTGGAAGAAAAGCCGCGAGCGAATCCAATTGCGTTGCTCGTACATATTGAACGCGAACAATCCAATCATGACCGCCGTCGCCGCGCCCCATGCAAACCGGGGTGGAAGAGAAACTTTTTGCAGTCCCTTGCCCACGATCCAGCCGCAGCGCCAGATCGCCTGCGCGATGAACGGGATGAGCAGGATGAGATGTGCGTAGAAGTAGCCCTCGTGGTTGAACGACAGGCGCCGCATCGCATAAGCGGCCCCAAGCGCAACGACGAAGTACAAGAGTACGCTCGTCAGGAACCGCCGCCGCGGGACTCCAAACACGACGACCCCCACGCCACCGAGGACCAGAAAAAGAATTGAGTAAGACTTCCGGCCGATGTTACGGTAGACATCGACGGCCCATTCGGAAACAATCTGCGAAAGCGTCATGCTTGACCGGGCATCTTCAAGGATGCGAAGGCCGGGGGGCGCATCGAGATATACGTTGTTATGGAGATACTGCAAAATCGGATACGTGAATGCGATCGCAACAAACAGCGGCCGGTAGCGAAGCGGTGCCGCAACGAACACGCCTGCGATTATCGCAACCATGTAATTCTCCGGACGGCTCATGCCCGCACATCCGATGGCGACTGCCGCCAGAAAATACCAGCCCATCCGTTTCGATTTCTGGTAGCGATCAAGCAACGTGATAGCCAGAAGCAGCGAGGTTGTGGCCCACACGAAGGTCCATCCGCTGAGTGTCACGAACAAAAACAACGGCAAGGTATAAAGGATGAGACACGCGATCAGGCCCGTGACACCGCCGAAACGATTCTGACAAACGCGAAAGAGCAGAAATCCGCACCATGCGCCCAGTGCCGCATGCAGAATGAGCACCGCCTCGGGGCTGTACCCGACGACCATGAACAAGAACCCGATAGCGGTGAATGGCAACGGCGTCGGGGTTTGCTTCTGGTACCACCAGATATCGTCCGCGAACCATCCCTTTACGTCCAGCGTGACGGCGTTGTGAATCCCAACCAACCCTGTGCTTGCCGAGGTCGGTTTGTTGTCTATCTGGCCCGTCGAAACAAGAATCGCGCTGGCAATGAAGAAAACGACTGCCAGAATTGTGGCGATAACCACGGCAATCCGCTCCCGCGGCTCGCGGGCACGCCGGGCGAGCTCCTCCGAATCGAAGTCGTATGCAAATACCCCGTGCTGAATCGCGTTAAACAATCGCTTCCAGAGTAGAGGCGCTGATTCTTGTTCTGCTGACGTCATACGTCGATCCATTCGCTTTCGAGGGCTTTACGGTACTTCGGACGCGGATGGCGGTTCCACCGTGGCCAAGGGGGCTGCAGAGTCGCGAAGCCAGAAAGGCAGCGACATGAGCGAATTTGCGACGAACAGGAGTAGAAACGTCAGGCTGTATGCCAGCGCGAGATCGCGATCAACGCCGAGCAACGGCAGGGTCATCACAAGAAAAGCGTCGCGCGTGCCGAGGCCGTTGATGGAAATGGGAAGCACATTGATAAAGGTCGCAGCAGACAAGACACCAACAACCTCGAGAAAGTTGAGCGGCAACCCGAGCACATACGCGATGAAATACAGGTGAAGGCAGTAGGTCCCGATACTAAACAAGGTCAAGAACGCGATCTTCAGCGTGAACGCGGCCGTAAACCCTCTGAGTCCCGCGATGAAGTCCGCGTATTCGTCGGACAAGCTTCGGCCTTCGGCGCGGGGAATTTTTTCGGCCATGCGCGTGAATGCGCGTTTGAGGTAACGGGCGCCCCGGCGCGTTGGATCGACGACAAATCCAATTACCGCGGGAGCGACGGTTTGGCCAAGTCCTTGTTGTACGAGATAAAGAAATCCAAAGAAACCCAGGACGCTGAGGCCGATCATGTCGGCCATTCGATCGACAAAAACCGAGGCCACACCGAGCCCCAAGCTCGCTGACTTGTTGCGCACAAGGACCCACGCGCGATAAACCTCCCCCACGCGGCCCGGGGAAATCAGACCGAGGAAAGTGCCGCTCAAATAAATGCTGAAGGCCGACACAAGCGGGATGTTCACCTTGTGGCTGCGCAAGTACACGCGCCAACGCAGCGTCTTGAAGAAGGTGTGGACATAGAACACAGGCAGCGTAAGAAATACCCACACATTGATGCGGCTTAGCGCATCTCGCAGCGTCGCGAAGTTCGCCTGGTACAGAAGCAGGGTCAAGATGCCAAGACCGAAGATCAGCTTCAGCACGAGTCGCCAAGTCCGTGAGTTCATGTGATCAGCGCGACCCGTCCGTGAAGCGGACGTGATAGGTCTTGACCGTGTCGGCACGTTTGGGCCGGGTGGCCTTGCGCCACTTCGTGCGGACCCAGAAAAACGCGCGGCCGGTCAGCTCCAGCGGCAACGCCTGCACGATCGCGCGGGCCAGGTGTGTCCGCCCGAAGGCGAACACCGATGCGATGAACAGGCCCATGAGCTTTTGCTTAAACGAGAGGTCAACGATGTAACCGTAGCGCGGTACAGACTTGAGGAACCAGCGACGCATCGCCATCCGGCTCCAGACGGCGTATTTCTTGTTGTAGAGGCCGTGCGAATGCATCTCGGCGGCGTCGTTCCATGAACTCGGCTCAATCCCGATGACACCGGCGGCCCGGCACGCGTCGAAGACCTGTTTCCCCGCCGGTGTGCGAACGACCATGAGGCTGAAGCCCTCGTGCCGCTCTTCGTAGCGCGGAGCCCAAGCGTCGCCGAAGGAAATATCGGCCAACTCGTTCGTGAGGTCCACGCAAAGCAAGGAGCGCTCGACAGAATAAAAAAGCGTCATGTAGTTTGCGTAAAATTTGTCCAGCGTGAGTTGTTGTCCATCGCGCAGAGTTACGCGCAGCTTGCCGGGCCACTCGCCGGCGCGGTATTCGACGCGGGCGACCTGTTCCAGATCGCGGATGCCGTGCTTGCGCAGGAACGCCGTGATCGCAGTGAAATGCTGGATCGCGCCGCAGTAGGAACCGAAAATGACCTTGATGTTCCTGACTGACGGATGACCCATGCGTTGCAGTTTGCGCAGCGAATGCACCTGGTCCGGCAACGCGACGAAGGCGACGGGCCCGTCAAAGCGCTCGATCTCGCGGAGGATCGTGTTCACCGGCGCGAGCGAGTACTTGCTCTGTTGCGCAAGCCGCAGCGTCGCCAGGTCCTGCGCAATGACAGGCCTGGGGAGCAGCGGATTGTCCGGGTCGTCGATCAGGCACGCGACGCCCTTCACCTGGCCCGAGGCGAGCAGTTGCGCCGCCATCGCCGTCATCACTCCCCCACTCGCGCCGCCGCGGCGGATTTCCGGATCGGTCGCCCAGCCCACGTACCATTCCTGTGCGTGACCCATCAGGTAACTTGACGGCTGCCCACCGAAAAGCGATTCGTTGAAAGACGGGAAATCCACTTCTCGGCCCGGGCAGGCGTCGAGACAAGTCCCGGGGCAGTCGGCGCAATTCACACTCGGATTCGGCGCAGGGAGGCATTCGTCTAGGGGATTCACAATTTGTAATTTCTGTTGCGGACAAATCCCGATGCAACTTCCGCAACGGGTGCAGAGGCCTGCATCAACGACGTCGCGCATGAGCGCCATCAGATTCGGGTGGTCGTGCTCAGCCATGAGTGACTTCTACGCCCGCGGCCGTCACACGATGCCGGATGACCATGGGCCCAGCGCCGGGAACAGCAATCGGAATCTGACGGCCCGGCCGCAGCTCCATTTCGTAGGGCTGAAAAAAACCAGTGGACGCGAAGGAGATCGCGCGTTCCTTGTCCAAGACCAAAGCAGCCGCGGCGATGGGGACATTGAAAGTCACCGTGTCCACCACGTCGAGGCCGTCGTCGCGCAAGGTAATCGTGCGCTCAAAGGAGCCGATCTTCGCGCCTGAAGACACGGCGCGCTTGCGGAGAAAATCGAGAAATGCGCGGCGCAGGAATCGCGGCACGGAGAAGTTGAAAGTCCGGACGAGCACATTTTTCAGCGGCGAAATCAGCACCGGCTTATTGATGAACACGCTACCTCGGATGCGTGCTTCGCCATCCGCCTGTTGAATTTCCGCGGTGTGATCAAGATATTGGGTCGTAAAGAGATCGCCGGCCTGTGTTGTTCCGAAAATGCCATCGTCGATCGTGATCCCGGTGTCGCCAAAATTGACACGGAACACGCCGCCCTTCGCCAGATTGGCGATGAAATGGTAACGCCCCGTCGTGACCGCCCACATGCGCGACTCGGGCAAATACACGTTTCGCGGAGCGGCGGATGTTTCACCCTGCGCCGCGATTTCCGCCAGTGAAACGTCCCCACCGACGTGCGCGGCGAGCATATAGAACGGACTAAGATAGGCGAAATACCGATCGTCGAGTCCGCGCGTGATAATTTCGTGCTTTCCTGTCGACAGCATCGAGACAAGGAAGCAGCGCAACGCGGCCATGTCTTCCGATTCGGCGTGCATGAGCAGCGGGCCGATCGGAATGAAGTATTCCGTGTTTCGGCTGCCGTATTCGCCACCGACGCTGCCGTCGGGATGCACGAAGTTTCGAAGGAAGCGCGCGCTTTTCAGCGCCATCTCGCCGGCGAGCGCTTCTTTGTGCCGGACATGAATGAGCGCGAGATAAGCCTGCGTTAGGGAGCCGTAGCCGATGTCCGCGCCCCCGTACTCCTTGAACCAGCCTTCCTCGGACTGAATCGAATGGATCGACTCCAGCAGCGCACGGCCCTGGCGCGCGAAGGTTTGATCTCCAGTCAGTTCCGCGAGGTTGTACGCGAAGGCCGCGGCGCCGGACATCTGGTTGCCGGCAAATTCCTCATCGGTCCGCGCGAGCCATGCGGCGGATTTTCGGAGGACGGTGATGCACTGTTCGATCAGTTCCTTTGAGAGTGCCGCTTTAAGTTGGAGCAGCGCCTCCGAAATACAGAAGCCAACAAAGGCGGTGGCCGCGTAAGAATCTTGCCCGCGATAAACCTCGTCAAAGGAGCCGGAAGGCCGCTGGAGCGTGCAAGTGTATTGAAGGATCGCTTCAATCCAGCGCAGCAGTTTTTCGGATTGGTGATACTCGTTGCCCGGCGCATCGTAGCGATACACAAACGCCAGCGTAAGCACCAACTCCTGCATCTGCGCGTTGGAAATGTCTTCGATGCGGTAGTGCCAGAAATTACGGCAGCAACTGCCGTAGGTGGGCGAATGCGGGTTGCGGTCCACCTGCGTAAGTAGACGCGGCATCTGATCGAGGATTGGGCGCGCGAAAAGATCCCGAACTCGTGGCTCGGGCGTCATTGCGGAGTGGGCGCCGGCCCAGCGGCAGGCACCGCGGCGAAGCTCGCGAGGTCCACCGGAAATCCCGATTCCAGCGAGGTCATCGCGGCGAAGGTGACCAGCGAGGATTCAAGCATCGCTTCCATGGGGATGGCCGGCTCGCCCGTGCGGCAGGCCTCAGCGAAGGCGCGCGCCTCCTCGACGAAGCCTTTCTGCTGCGAGAAACTCCGGTGGCGCACGGTACGATTTCCGCCCTGGAACACGAGTTTGCGGTAGTTGTGCAAAAATCCACTCGCGCCGGCGCGGTGCACCTCCAGGTACTCCTTCGGAAAGCCGGTATTGCCATTCGCCACGAACAAGATCGTCGCCGTCGACCCGTTCTCGTATTTTAACGTGACGCTGACGGTGTCGTAGTAGGTGCGGTCGTCGCGGGCGCCGGTGGTCGAGCAGGCGTGCACAGTGCGCACTGGACTGGCGATCAAAAAGTTCGCCACGTCGACGTAGTGGCAGACCTCTCCGATGATGCGCCCGCCGCCGGAATACTCGTCGTGCACCCACGAATCGGGCGGCTGCGCACCGGCGTTAATCCGGTAAAGAATCGTGGCGGGTTCCGTGCTGAAGGTCAGCGCGTCACGCAGTTTGGTCAAGAGCGGCGAGAAGCGCCGGTTGAAGCCAACCATCAGCACCGCGTTCGACGCGCGCTCGGCCGCCACGATACGATCGAGATCCTCGCGCCTCACGCAGAGCGGTTTCTCGCAGAACACGTGCTTGCCTGCTTCGAGCCCGCGGCAGATCAGATCCGCGTGCTGGCCGTGGTTCGTCGAGATCAGCAGCGCGTTGCAGTTCGGGTCGCCGATGACTTCGTCGATGGAGGACACAGCCTCCTCGGCGCCGAATTTGTTGCCCGCACTCACCGCGGAAAGCCCACGGCCCGTCACGATGCGTTTATAGTCAGTTATGCCCGCTTTGCGGAACGCAGGGATTAGCACGCCCTGCGCGAAACGCCCCGCGCCGATCAGCCCCACGCGCAATCCGGAGTCGCTGCGTTTCGCGCCCGCGGGCGTGAGGCGTACGGGGACCGGCTTCACTTCGCGGGACTCAGGACACTCGATCACAATACCCATCGCGGGCCCGGCCTCGCCGCCAAAAAGTTTTTCGAGGTCCTTGTCGGCCGTATCGATCGTCAACCGGTGCGTAATGAGCGGCTTGAGCGAAAGTTTTTGGTCGTTCAGCAGCCGTAGTACTTCTTCCATGTTCCGCTGCATCGTCCAGCGGACATAGGCGTAGGGGTAATCAACACCTTTCTTCTCATAACTTTCGTCGTAACGCCCAGGGCCGTATGCACGCGCGAACTTGATGACTAGTTCCTTCTCGTAGTATAGCCGCCGCGGCAGTTCGCACTGCACGTCGCCGACGATGACGATCTCACCGCGATCGCGCGTCAGTTCACCGGCAAGCGTGAAGAGTTTGACGTCGCCGCCGGACGCGCAGATCAGCGTGTGGTCATAGCCTCGCCCGTGCGACGCCGCGGCGTTCTTCAACTCATCGCGATCGGAAAAGAAACGACCGCGTGGACAGTAACCCCGCGCCGACTCGATCTGGCGCGCGCTCGGATCAAAACCTGTCACGACGGCGCCCTGCGCCTGGGCCATCGCGCCGCACAAATGCCCGATCAGGCCCATGCCCACAATCAGCACGCTGTCGCCGGCCTTGATGTCGCACAGGCGCAGCGCCTGCAGCGGCACGCTGGCGATTGTGGCGAAAGCGGCCTCCTCGTCGCTGACGCCGTCGGGCACTTTCACGATCATGTTCTTCGGAATCGCGTTGATCTCGGCGTGGTTTGCGTATTCGAATCCGCCGCAGGCGACGCGGTCCCCCGGCTGGACGTGGTCGCAACGGTAGCCCGTCTGCAGCACGACACCACAGAGACTGTAGCCTAGTGGAATCGGGCTCGACACGAGATTGCGTACAACGCTGAGCGTGTTGAGCAGCCCGTCGTTCTTCGCGCGGTTCCAGACCTGGCGCACGAGGTCGGGGCGCGTCCGCGCTTTTTGCAGCGGATTGGCCCGTGCGAGCTGATACACCGCGCGCTCCGTGCCCAGGCTGACCGCGGAAAACGTCGTCGCCACGAGCGCGCCATTCGACGGCGTTGCGGGGAAGGGATACTCGTCCACGCTGAGCTCGCCGCTCTTGAAATTCTGCGTAAGGACCTTCATGGGCCCGCCTACAACCGGTTCATAACGCGGTTTCGCACGCGGATAATCTGTTTGCGCAGCTGCACGACCTGTCCGGCGAGAAACGAGAATAGGAGTACCTGCATTCCTGTGAGAATAAACAACACCGCGATGATCAGCAGCGGCCGCCCGCCTGCACGGATTCCTTCGAAGATCGACTGATATGCGAGAAACAGCGTGGTACCCGCGCCCGCCAACATGAAAACGACGCCGAGGGTCCCGATGAGCAGGAAGGGCACTTCATCGAAGGTGAACATCAGGTGCGAGTAAATATACTTCTTTGCGTTGAAATTGGATTTGCGCCGCTTCTTGCCGGGCTCCGGCGCTTCCCACGCGAGCACGGCGGGCACTTCGCCGATGCGGAATCCGAGAATCTCCGCCTGCGCGACGATCTCAAGATGAATTTCCTTGCCGTCGGACTCGAGGTACATCGCTTCGAGCACCTCGCGGCGGTAGGCGCGCGTCATGCCGCTGAGCATCGTGATCCGGGAGTGCGTCGTGCGCGAGAGGATCTTGTTGCCGAACTTGCTGAGAAATACGCGGTGCGGCGGCACATTCTCCAGACGCCCGCCGGGGGCGTAGGGTGAAGCCACCACCATATCGACCGGTTGCGTCTTCAGACCGTCGAGCAGCTTGCCCACGATGGTCGGCCCCCAGCTCAGGTCCGATTCCGTCGAAACAATAATCTGGCCGCGTGCGGCCTTGAATCCCGTGCGCAAGGCATAACCCCGGCCGCGGTTGCGTTCATAGCCGATGAGGCGCAACCGAGGCTCAGCGCGTGCGAGACCTTCGACAATCTGCGCACAATTGTCCTTGCTGCCGTCGTTTACGAGGATCAGCTCCCAAGTCTCCGGAAGCGACTCCATCGCCGCGATCAGATTGCGGATGTTCTTCTCGATGCCGCCAGCCTCATTGTACATGGGGCAGACCACGGAAACCGCGGGGGCGGGGCTGGCGTGCTCGGTAGGCCTTGCTTCCAAATTGTTCACCTGTACGGCCGCAGTTTATCGATCCCGAGGCGTGAATACGTCGTCGGATGGTACACCACCGTTTAGGATTGCCGCAAAGGCCATTTCGGATTGACGGTGGTTTTCTGAGCATGATAGCGTCCCTTGTGCTATTGGTCGCCCCCGCGGTCCTGGCGGTCACGATTCAGCGTCGCGAGATGCTAGACTGACGCGCTTGTTCGACAGCGCCATAATGCGAGATCACCTGATTTTTCGAGGATTCGGAATGAAGTCGATTTGCGTAATGGGTCTGGGCTATATCGGACTCCCCACGGCCAGCGTCATGGCGACCAACGGCTATAAAGTGCTCGGCGTGGACGTGCATCCGCGCGTGGTCGATACGGTGAACAAGGGGAACATTCACATCAAAGAACCGGGCCTGGCGACCGTTGTCGCAGCGGCGATCCAATCGGGAAATCTGCGGGCAAGCCTTAAGCCGGAGCGGAGTGAAGTTTATATCATCGCGGTGCCGACACCGCTCTCGAAAGACCACAAGCCGGACATGAGCTTCGTGCGCGACGCGACTGCACGCATCGCGCCGCTGCTTGAGCCGGGTGATCTGGTCATCCTCGAATCAACTTCGCCGCCGGGCACGTGCCGGGACTTGCTCATTCCCATCCTTGAGCAGTCCGGCCACAAGGTCGGCCGGGATCTGTACCTAGCGCATTGCCCGGAGCGCGTATTGCCCGGGCAAATTCTCCGGGAGTTCATCAATAACGATCGCATTATCGGCGGCTTCGACACGGCATCGGCGCAACGCGCCCGCGAAATCTATGCCTCCTTCGTCGACGGCGAACTTCTGCTGACCGACATGACCTCCGCGGAAATGGCCAAGGTCCTGGAAAATACCTATCGCGACGTGAATATCGCATTGGCGAACGAAGTCGCGCTGCTTTGCGAAAAGCTGGGTATCGACTTCTGGGAAGTGGCAACGCTAGCCAATCGCCACCCGCGCGTGAACGTGCACCAGGCGGGACCAGGTGTCGGCGGTCATTGCATCTCAGTCGATCCGTGGTTTCTGGTCGACGTCGACCCTGCGGAAGCGCAGATTATCCGTCTTGCGCGCGATCGGAATGATGGCATGCCCGAGCACGTCGTGCGGCTCATCAAGGACATGGTCGGCCCCGTGGAAAATGCGAAGGTGGCCGCGCTCGGACTGGCGTTCAAGGGGAATGTCGATGACGCTCGGGAGAGCCCATCGATCAAGGTGATCGAACTCTTGGAGAGGGACGGTTTTCGTGTAGCGGCACATGATCCGTGGGTGAAGGACGGCCCCTACGAAGTGCAAGGCCTCGAAGACTGCGTCCAGGGGGCCGATTGCGTCGTGGTGCTGACGAACCACAACGACTACAAATTCCTGCATCCACGCCAAGTCGGCGCGAAAATGCGCCATCGCAACCTGCTGGATACCCGCAACATCATCGCACACGACGAATGGCGCGAGGCCGGATTCCGCGTGCGGCTGCTCGGGTCGGGCAAGGGCGAGTCCGCCGTCGAAACCACTCAGGCGCCGGTCGCTTCGTAATGGCGATGATTCAGCAAGCGCGCAGACGTGCATTGTCGTCATGATCGTCTGGTCGAAACGATTCCCGCGCCACAAGAAGCCGTTGGGATATCTGCGGCTGCTGCGGGCGCGCTATGAGTACTTCGATCATTTCGGCATCAACCTGAAAAAAATTCCGGGGCATCAATCGCGCCTCGCCGAGTTGTGGCACACGCAGAAAGGCAAGCGGTGCTTCATTATCGGAAATGGTCCAAGCCTGAAAAAGATGGACCTGTCCCTGTTGAAGAATGAAGTAACAATCGGATTCAACGGAATTTACAAAGCCTTTCCCAAGTGGGGATGGCATACGAACTATCTCGTCTTCGAGGACATCGAGCAGACGGAAATTCGCGGCCCGGAGATTCCAGGCGTTCACGGGCCGCAAAAACTATCGGCGATTTACAACGCCTATGCCTTCCGGCATATGAGCGACATGCTGTACATGAATTGCCGGTTGATCGATCGCGTGTATTGGAAGTCGCTGCGGCCGATGTTCAGCGAGGATTTCGCGAACATCGTGTATTTGGGATCTACGGTGACATACATCGGGCTGCAGCTCGCGTTTCACCTGGGCTGCTCGCAGGTTTACATCATCGGTGTGGATCACAACTACGGCAAACTCCCCGAACTCTTCCCGCCTGGAAAGATTACCGTCACGGCGGAAAACATCGAAATGGTCCAGCAATGCCATTTTAGCGAGAACTACTACAAGATCGGCGATGTCATCGGCGTGCCGAATGTTGAGGCACAGGAAGACTTCTACCGGCATGCCCGCAAGGTCTACGAGCAGCACGGCCGCCAGGTGTTCAACGCCGGCGTGGACAGCAAGCTGGACGTCTTCGAACGCGCCTCTTTCGAGTCGCTGTTCAAGTGACGGATCACGCCGTGGGCCGGTACGACGCGCTGCTCGACGATCGCACGACGGTGGTCATCGTGGTCGAGGATTACCTCGGCGGGGTAAAGTCCTGGAGCACGCGCATCCGGAAGGTCTACGAAAGCCACCCCGAGTTTAACATATTGATGCTCGAAGTGCCGGTGTACTCCAAAGGAGCAACCGGTGCATTTCAGTTGTGCGCGCCGACGCTCGAAGATGTCTACGAGGTGCTTGGCGAGATCAAACCGGCAATCGTGGTGCCGAATTATGCCTGGGAAGTGTTCGGGGTATGTGCCCGCCTTATCAGTGAAGGTGTGCAGTTGCACACGGTGGGATTCTGTCGCACGGATGAGGAGGCATACTACGGTCCGCTGCAGTGGTTCGAACCGTTGATCGCGCAATTCGTGTGCGTCAGTCCGGAGTGCGCGACGAAACTGACGGAACGCATCCCTCAACGGCGCGAGGACATCCACGTGCTGCCTACAGGCATCATTGTGCCCACTTCGCTCAACCGAACCTACCAGACCCACCCCGTGCGCGTGGTCTACGGCGGACGCATGAGCCAGGTGCAAAAGCGCGTGCTCGATTTCGTCCCGTTTGTCGAGGCGCTGCTCGCGCGCCAAGTGGACTTTCAACTCGACTTGGTCGGCAGTGGATCACAAACTGAAAAACTCAAGGCGGCAATTGCAAAACTGCCGCATGAAGGGCGTGTCCGTTTTCAGGATCCTCTAGCGCCGGAAGCGATGCTCGACGTGTGGGCCGCGAACGACATCTTCGTGCAGGTGTCCGAATACGAAGGCACGAGCAACAGCTTGCTCGAGTCCATGGCCTGGGGCACGGTGCCGGTGGTGACGGATGCTTCGAGCGGTATCCGCGGTGTGATTAACGAGGGTCGGAACGGATTCATCGTACCAATCGGCGATATGCAAGCCATGGCCGATCGCATTTCGACATTGGCAGAGTCGCCGGAGACGATGTCGCGTGTAGGCCGCGCGGCTTACGAAAGTTCGAAGAAGTATTCGATCGAAAACTACGAACGGACGTTTTCCGAGATTTTGCGACGAGCCGCCCGATCACCTGTCCGTACCTGGAACAAACCCGTGACTCTGAACCCCGAACTGGAAGGGGTTGTACGCAAGCTCGCGCGTCGTGCCAAACCCATGGCACCCGCGCGGGACGTCCCGATGGCAAAACCGGCGCCGTCCGGTGCTGGAAACGGCCCGATCGAATTGGTCGTCGCAGCGGACAACAATTTTGTGCTTCCACTCGCAGTAACAGTCCGATCGGTTTTGGCCAGTTTAGACGCGAAACGCCGCGTGCGGCTCCATGTCATCGATGGTGGAATTTCATCGGAGAACTGGACGCGTCTGGATCGGTCATGGCGCGACGAGAGGCTGACGGTGCACCGCCTCACACCCGACCTGACCGCACTCGGGCATCTGAAAATCACCGGGCATGTAAACGCCCTGACGTATGCCCGCCTCCTCATACCCGAATTGCTTCCGCGGGATTGCGACAAGGCGATTTATCTGGATTCCGACGTGGTGGTCCTCCACGATTTGGGTGAACTGTGGGATCTGGACGTTAGCGGATTTCATCTGCTGGCTGCGCAGGATATGACAGCGCCGTTTATGAATAGTGAGACCGCGCTAGCGAATTTCGACCGCTGCGGACCGTATCTCTCCGCGGTCCGGGCATTGGCCGAGCATGATGTGTATGGCATTCATCCTCGCAATCCGTATTTTAATTGCGGAGTCCTCGTGCTGAATCTGCGCCGCTGGCGCGAAGACGGTTCGGCAAAAGCCGTTCTCGAATTTCTCGGAGCACACAAGGATGCCGTGCGGTATTGGGATCAGGACGGGATCAATGCCGTGCTGCACGGCCACTGGGCGATGCTTGATCCGCGCTGGAACCAAATCCCACACATCTACCGGTATCCCAGCGCGGAAGACAGTCCGTTTGCGCCCGAAGTATTCAATCGGATCATTTCAGATCCGTGGATCGTCCACTATGCGACCCGGTCGAAACCATGGCACTACGACAGCTTTCATCCAGCACGGGATCTTTTTTTCACATTTGCGGATCAGACCGACTGGGCTGGATGGCGGCCCACGGCGCCGGTGAACCGCTTGCGCAATCCCGAACTGCGGATGACCGGCATCAACTCTGTGGCGGAGTGGAAGACTCCGCTCGGCGGAAAACTCTCCGCAGCGGTTGGCCCAACTCCGAAGATTCCCGGGCTCCAGATCGAACTGGAGACGCCAGGGAAAAACGTGCAACTCGTGCAGGATGTCTTTCGAGATCCAGCGAATACGGTAAGGAAGTTCGATATCTCAATTCAGGCAAGGTGCGATGAACCGGGTGTAATGGGCATAAACGTGTACGCATGGGTAGGCGGACAGGCCCAGGTCTTCTCGCGGAGCCATCCCGGCGACCGTGTCTGGCGCAAGATCGAGCACCGGTTAAATTTCGAAACGCCTCCTGAACGCCTCCAAGTCCTGATCGTGCTTCGTGGCACTGCAACGAAACCTGCGTGCGTTGCCGCACCATTGGTCTCCTTCGAATCAATATGACTCACCCTGCAGGGACCAGAAAATCTCGATTTACGTATATTATTGGGTCAATGGACAGTCCTATGTCCAATTATTGTGTAACCGGATCTCGTTTTCGGACACTTGCAGGTAGCGAACTCTTGGGGTGGGCTTGGTAGAAGTGGGCACGAATGCTGAATCGCCGCATTTTTCGGTCATCATGGCCAACTACAACGGCGGAAAGTACCTGGCCGAAGCAATCCAGAGCGTTCTCGATCAGACGTACCCTCACTTCGAGTTCATTATCGTGGACGACGGATCGACTGACGACTCTCCAGCCATCATCGAGTCCTTCGCACAGCGGCACCCGGATAAAATCCGCACGCTGCTCAAGCGCGAGAACGAAGGCCAGGGTGAATCATTCAACAAAGGTTTCGCGCTATCGCGCGGCAAGTACATCTGCTTCGTCGACAGCGACGACGTGTGGTACCGGGACAAACTAAGGCGGTTGTCCGATCTGATTAAGAGTTCACGGACGAGCGCGATCTATCAGCACAACCTGTTCAAGTGGCGCAATGGGGCGGAAACGCGTGAGCGGTATCGCGCGCTGCTCATTACGGGAGACGTCTTCCGCCACTCGCAGGAAACCCGCCATTTCCCCCTCTTCGCGCCGACGAGTGCCCTTGCATTTCCGCGCTCGGTGCTTGAGAAAGTACTGCCGATTCCGCGTACGTTCCGGACCTGTGCGGACGGATATCTGACGCGGACCTCGTTTGTTCACGGACCGGTGGCCTCGTCGGACGAGTGCTGGGGCTACTATCGAATTCATGGAGCGAACAACGTATTCGCAAACTCAAAGCACGACGGGATGGCGTATCGCTATGGACTCCTGATCCCGGCGCTAAACGAGTATTACCAGAAACAGGGTTTGGAATTTCGCTTTGACGAAAACCGCTTGCACGAACGACTCAAACACATCAGCCCTTTCAAAGCATTCCACTTCGTGCGCAACAAAATCCGCGAACTGTTCCGCGCCACACCACACCCGTAGTTCAGGTTTTTCGCGCGATTGAGCCAGCCGGAGGCCAATTCCGGTTCCGCGCATAGATCACGGCACTGTACGTGCCGTCCACGAACGTCATCGGGCGATGCTTCGATCGCGCCTGAAATCCATGTGACTTGCCGATCTGGACGTCGAATCCCCGATCCGTCAGTAATTGAAGGATCTTCGGCAACCGCTCTCCCGCCAAGCCTTGGCCCTGGTGATATTCACAGAACAAGTAGCGGACATTGCCAAGCACGCCCGCACACTCTTCGAGCACGCGATCTTCTTCGCCTTCGATGTCGAGTTTGAGAAAATCAATCGGCTCGCGTAGATACGGACTCAATCGTCGGCACTGGACTTCGGTGGATTCCAGAGACTCGCCGAAATGCTTGCGCCGATCGCTGAGGGAACTTGCCATCGAGAACTTTTCTGAGCGGTAGAGCGTGCGTGTGCCGTCTTCTTCGGAGAGCGCGTAAGGAAGCAGTTCCACGCCTTTCCATCCGTTTCGCGAAGCGTTTTCCGACAAGACTTCAAAGTTTCCAGGATCGGGCTCGAAAGCAGTGATGCGCGCACCGGGATACTGGGCCACAAAATAGTAAAGCCCCATACCAAAATGCGCGCCACAGTCCAGAATTCTCGGTTCCTTTGTTTGCAGTTCGGCGTAGTAGTCTTCATTGATCAGAATCTCGTGTATCAAGGTCCAGAGTGCGCCGTGGTCTCCAAACTTCATCGCGCCGTCCCGAAGTCGCGCCAGCCCATCTCCGGTAATGGCGAGGGTCAGGTGCTCCCAAATCTTGTCCGTGCTCAACAGGAGCCGCCTCTGTTGCTCGATTCGTTGCTCCATTCCCGCGGCGCCGGACTCCACATGCGGCTGCAGTTGGCTCCATGCTTCAGCGAAATGGACGTGCGCGCGCGTGCGGGAAAGGCGCACAACATCGTCAATAAGCGCATTCTCGAACAGCAGCGAATAAAGGGCCTTGCTGTTGTTTGCGGAAAGAGCCTCCTTGGCCAACCGCGATTCATCCATCAACAGCAGATGGCGCAGCGCACCGCTGCCGGCCCCACGAAACAGGAGATCCAAAACAGCAAAGTCGTCGGCAAACAGGATTCGCTGGAGGCGTTTCGCGCCGTCATCAAGCAGGATGTCCTTAAGCGCACGCGAACCAGGGCTGAACATCGACTTGAGGAAAGCATATTCATCTTCCCCCAGGATTACTCTGAGGCGCTTCGCGTCGTCGTCGAGCATAAGGCTCTTCAGCGTCTGCGATCCGGTTCCGTAGAGGGATTTAAGTACCTCTGCACCGTCGGTGCCCAGCAACGTCTTCAGTCGTTTGGCATCGTCATCGAGAAGTAGAGATCTCAATGCTTTCGACCCCGGGCCGTAGAGGGATTTGAGCGCCGCCGATTCATCTGCATCGAGCAACGCCTTCAGCCGTTTGGCGCCATCATCAAGTAACAATGCGCGAAGCGACTGCGATCCGGAACCGTAAAGAGACTTGAGCGCTTTCCTGTCGTCTGCGTCTAGAAACGCCTTCAACCGCTTGGCGCCGTCGGCCATGAGCAATGCATTGATCACGCCGGGATCAGTAGCGTAAAGCGACTTTAGAACGGCATAGTCATCCGCCTCCAGAAGCGGCCTAAGCCGCCCGGCGGCGCCATCATGGAATAAAGCATCTTTGAGTAAGGCCCCGTCCTCTGAGCGCAAGAGTTCTCTGAAACGCTGAGGATCGGAGGCAATCAATGCCCGAATGGCCTTGGCCCCATCCGCATACAGCGCATCCAGCGTGCGATCCCGGTCTTGATCGAACAGGAACTCCGTGTGCCAAGTGCGGCCGGACGCAAGCACCTTGCGCAGGAGGCGAAAGTCATTCCATCGCAACGCCCGAGTCAGCACGGGGAGCACAAACGGCGCACCGAGAAATACGGCGGCGGATTTGACCAACGTGTGCGTGACGATGCCCCTCAACCGGGCTGCGAGACTCGTCATTGGTTATTGTCCTGTACCTTCGTTTTCCGCATGACACCTGCACACGCGCATCTGGCGGCAAGGAATTGAATCAGCGTGCATCACTTCGCTGTCAGATCGCACGCTATGTCTGCAAGCAAAACTCACCAGAGTAGAGTCTATCTCATTATCGCTTCGAGACTCGCGGCCGAAAACTCTATCAGATTGAGTCAAATTCGCACAGCCGTGATGTCAACTGATGCGTGCCGGCGTCGTATCCGTGTCTTTCGCCGTTGCAATCGCTTTGGGCCGGGACTAGAATGCGTATGTTGGCCTTAGTCAACGCGCTGGGTGCCAACAGAGGCGGAGTTTCCAGTTCCAGTAAGTGCGGCGCGTAAGCAACGTGCGCCTCCGGCCCGCCGGCAACCGCGTATCGTCGCGAGATCAATCAACGTGAAAAGCCGTCAACAGATATTTTCGGCCGACTCAAACGCGCTCGATCTGCGGCGCGTGTTCTCGTCAATGATAGAGGGCATGCGCGGATCGCACTACGTTGCGTATCGGCTGGTGCTGCGGGATGTTCGATCGGAATACGCCAAATCGGCATTGGGCATCTTCTGGGACTTTGCCGATCCGCTTGTCCTGGGCCTCGTCTTCTATGCCTTGCGGCAATCCAACGTTATCAATCCCGGCGAAATGACGATGCCCTATTCGATTTTCATCATCTATGGGCTTCTACTCTATCTGACCTTTTCGGATTCCGTGCTCCTGAGCACGAACATGATGGTCCGCTCCAAGGGGATTCGAGCGACGCACCGAATCCCGCCGGAAGCGATGATTCAATCTGTATTTTTCAGAGTACTCTTCAATTTCAGCTTTCGGCTCGCGGCGATGCTGATCTTCTCGATCGTGTTGTATTCCAGTGCCAAGGAGCAAGGGCTCTCCACATTCTCGCCCGGTGGTTACGCCGCGTTCCTTGCCCTCTCCCCCATGCTCATGCTCGCCGGAATGAGCATCGGCACCATCCTCGCGCCGCTCCAGGCGATATACAACGACGTGGCGCGCGTCGTGCGGCTCATTCTGGTCCCACTGCGTTTTGTCAGTCCGGTGATGTGGATCATGCCGGCAACCGGGAATCTGGCGTACATCAATCTCGTGAATCCGGTAGGCCCGCTCATTGACGGCCTGCGCTCTTTGGCAACGCATGGAACCCTGGATCATCCGGAGGAAATTCTCATCCGGTGCACCCTGTTCGCAGCACTATTTGTCCTCGGCTGGTTCATTTTCCATGTGACCGTTCCCGTATTGGCTGACAAGTGAATAGCCGATGAATCCAATCCTGGTCGCCGAAAACGTCTCGAAAAAATACTCGCGGAATGCGAACACACATTTGTCCTATGGCCTTCGGGACGTCGTCCGCGAGCTATTCGGGAAACGCCCCGATCTTACGCTGCGTAAGGATGAATTCCTCGCCGTAAGCGACGTGTCACTACACCTGAACCCGGGCGACAGCTTCGCACTCATCGGCCGGAATGGTTCCGGCAAAACAACGTTGCTCAAAATGCTGTGCGGATTGACCAAACCGGATGCCGGATCGATCGTGGTGAACGGAAACATCCAGGCGTTGATTAATCTCGGCGCCGGATTCAATGGCGCACTGACGGGCCGGGAAAACGTCTACAACTCGGCGGCCCTCATGGGGCTTAACCGAAAGCAGACGAAGTCCATTCTCGACGAAGTCATCGATTTCTCCCAACTGGCGGAGTTCATGGACAGTCCCTATTCCACCTACAGCTCCGGCATGAAGGCACGCTTAGGCTTCGCCGTGGCCATTCATCTCAATCCCGAATTGCTGCTGGTGGATGAGATTCTCGCCGTCGGCGATCACGCATTCCAAAACCGATGTTTCCGGCGCATGCAACAACTGAAGAAACAAGGCGCTACGATCATCCTCGTCTCGCACAATCACAACAGCGTCATCCAGCTGTGCGATCGCGCTCTTTGGTTGCATCAAGGCAAGGCAAAGCAACTCGGCGATGCCAAGGAAACCGTCAAAGCCTATCTGAGTTTTCTCGAAGAGGCCGAAGCTCAATATGTCGCCAAGCAAGAAGCTGAGGAGCGCGAAAAGAGCGCCGTGGCCCCGGCGAAAACTGGATCGGCCGCCGATCCTTACGACGGACTATACGGACCGATCTTCAGTGAATTCGATCGCATTGATGATCTGGAATTCGGATTTCGCTGCCGGGACGCTGAGGCCGATTCCCTGACGGTGCATGATCCGCTTACGCTTGAGTATGCCTTTACGCTGAAGGAAAGCGTCAGCGATCTCAACGTAACGCTCAAGTTTTTCCGCGATGACGGGCTGCACCTTTCAACGCTCTCCACGCTCAACGGCGATCTGGTGAAACACATTACCCAGGGAAGAGTCCACTGCATCTGCGACATCGAGGACTTTGACTTCAATCCCGGCACCTATGCGCTGGTGCTGGCGGTACACGAAGGGCGTTCCTATCTCTATCGAAATGTGGTGAAAATGTTCTCGGTTGTCGGCGGACCTGCGCTGACCTGGGGCATTCGCGATTTCAAATACCGCTACGAGGTCGTCGATGATGCGAACTCGCGGCAAGTCCGATCGCCGTCGAAGTAATACGGAAAAGAAGTACTCCATGCCCAAACGGCTCCTGATACTGTTTCCTTCCACCGAACGAGGCGGAGCCGAGGAGTACAGCCTCACGCTGGCGCGCGAAGCGATCGAAGCAAAATGGGAAGTCCATGCGGCCTTCTCCGGCCGCGCAAACCTGCAGGAACTGGCCGGCGAATTCCAGACGGCAGGTGCGGCGTTTCATCCTATCGAGGTGGCGGATATCGATGTCCCGAGGCTGGAACGTTATCGCAAGAGCTTCTCCCATATCTGGCCGACGGCAAAATTATTGATGACGATCCGTCCGCATGCGGTGATCCTTGTGTTATGCGGAATCGAGTATGGGCTGGGCAGCCAAATGAGTTGCGCGTTGACCGGTGTACCAGCGGCAGTCGTTTTCCAGCTTGTGCCGCCCGATCGCCGGTTACCGGGTAACATTCAGCGTACGCGAAAGACGCTCGCAGACACGCATGAGTATGTCACGGTGTCTGGTCAAAACCGGATTTCGCTGGCGGCTTCCCTTGATGCAGCGGTTTCCGCGATCTCCGTGGTTCCAAATGGAGTAGACCTCGCCAAGTATTCGGATGAAGCCAATCGCGATTCAGCGCGTGCGCGTCTGCTTCAAGAGCTTCATCGGCCAGACGATAGTAAAATCATCCTGACTGTAGGAAGACTCGATCCGCAGAAGGGGCATGATGTCCTGATTGCTGCGATGAAACCTATTGTGGCCTGCTTTCCGAATACGCATTTTGTCTGGGTAGGTGATGGGCCTTCTCGCCAGGATCTGGAGAAATCGCTTGAGGAGAAAGGGCTCACCGGCTACGTATCCTTTCTGCGATACCGAAAAGACATCCCCGCGCTGCTCGCCGCGGCGGATCTCTTCGTCCTCCCGACACGGTTCGAAGGTCAGCCGTTTTCGCTACTGGAAGCCATGGCCGCCGGGACACCCGTCGTCGTTTCGCGTGCGAGCGGAATTGAAGAAATCGTGACAGATCGGGTCCACGGCCTGTTGTGTATGCCTGATGATTCTGGTTCTTTGGAAACTGGAATTCTTGAGGCCCTGAACAACCCCGCACTCATGAGCGAATGCGCGCGCCAAGCCCGGATACGCACGATGGAATTCAGCACAAAAAAAATGTGCACCGGCGTATTGGGTCTGGCCAAGAGGCGGAATTCGATTAATCCTGAACGGATGAATAATTTCGGCGACACGAAATTCCAGGAGATCACCCTTGAAGATCTGACGACGATGCTCTTCATCGAAATATTGGAGATGCACGCGACAAACACCGAGGCGCCAGAGTCAACAGGCAGGCTGGGCGCGTACGCTCTGATCGCAAACGGCCTGCCGACGAACAAAATCACGTCGAACCTGCCGGACTTGCATGAACGTGCGATGCTGAAATTGCAACACGCGCCATCCGATGAAGAAGCCTGGGCTCTTGTCGCCGTTCTCGCTTTTCGCCACGGATATTCGCCCGCATTGAAGTACCTCAGAGAGTGGCGAAAATTTATGTATCACGGACCCACCTTGATCGAACTCGCTTGGCTCATCGATTCAGCGAATAGTCGTCAGCATCTGCAACGGTTGAGTCATTCGCATCCGCGCCGGGCGTCGCGGCACCATGCGCGATACGCCTTGTTGCGCGGCCTCGCAGGGACGGCCTTCGCGCGGGAATGGGTACGCCTGCACGTCCTGCGATTCCGCAACATCCGCGGCGTCCGGAAGATACTCGCCAGGCCCTGATTTGCCGGAAGCCGCCGGACTTGGCCCTGCATTCCGCGATGGCTATACTCCATCCCCGCTGACGCAGGCGGAAACTAATTCGGGAGTTCGAAGATGCTTTCTGAGTGGGCCCAAAAGTGCCAAAACGCGCGAGTGAAGGACAACGAATCACTGGCGGATGTACTCGCGCCAGCGATGGCGCTCGCGCCCGATAAAATCGCCATCACCTTCGAGGATCAGACCTACACCTACCGCGCCATTGACGCCGCGGCCAACCGTATCGCGAACGGCCTTGTCGGCATCGGCATCAAGCCTGGCGACAGGGTCGCGGTACATCTCGACAACCGGCCGGACTTCATTCTCATTTATCTCGGCGTCATGCGTGCGGGTGGTGTGCTCGTGCCAACGAACGTAATGTATACCGCCGAAGAAATGGAGCATATTCTCGGCGACAGCGGCGCCCGTGCCATTTTCGTGCTCTCTCCGCTCACCGAAAAGATCAAGAAGGTCAAGGCGCCTGCGCTCGAAACGATCATCGAGCTGGGTGAAAAGACCCAGGGCCATGTAACCTTCGCCGATTTCATGTCCAAAGCCGGCACGTCGCGGCCGAATGTCCGGCGCGATCCGTCGAAGGTCGCTATCATTCAGTACACTTCGGGCACTACGGGCAAACCCAAGGGCGCGATGGTGTCCGACAAAAACATCTTCGCCGTGCTCGATGCGACCAGCGATTTACCGGGTAGCCTTCCGGGTATCCCCGAAGACACCACCTTTCTTGTGTTACCGCTCTTCCACGCCTACGCGCTCGATCTGGTCATCAACCGCTCGTTCCTTTCGATCCAGATGATCGTGCTCCACGCCCGCTTCGACGCAGAAAAGGTCTTCCGCGACTTCGAGCGCTACAAGGTCACGGCATTTTATGGCGCGCCGCCGATGTATCACGCCTTCGTGAACACACCGGGCTTGGACAAATACAAAGTCACCTCGCTGCGTGGGGCCTATTCCGGCGCGGCGCCGCTGCCGGTCGTCGTCATGGAGCGCTTCAAGGCGCTCACCGGCGTGCAGATTTATGAAGGCTACGGTCTCAGCGAAACCGCGCCAACGCTGACAAGCAACATGGCCGGCCCGGTCAACAAGCCCGGCGCCGTCGGTCCCGCGATCAAGAATGTCGAGATCAAGCTCGTGGACGACAACGACGTCGAAGTGGGCAAAGGCGAAGTCGGTGAAGTGGTCGCGAAAGGACCCAACATTTTCCTCGGCTATTGGAACCGCCCCGAAGCGACAGAAGAGGCCTTCCGCGGCGGCTGGTTTCACACAGGCGACATGGGCCGTTTCGACGAGGACGGCTACCTCTACATCGTCGATCGGAAAAAAGACATGGTCGTCGTCAGTGGATACAACGTCTATCCGATCGAAATTGAGAACGTCGTCATGCGCCACCCCAAGATCGTCGATTGCGCCGTCATCGGTGTGCCGAACGAGTACCAGGGCGAATCCGTCAAAGCCTGCGTCGTGCTCAAGCAAGGCGAAACCATGACGGCCGACGAGCTCCAAGCCTATTGCCGCGAGCACCTCGCGGCCTTCAAAGTCCCGAAGTTCATCAGCGTCCGCACAGGACTCCCGAAGAACCCCACCGGCAAAATCCTGAAGCGCGTGCTGCGTGAAGAAGAGGGTGGAATTACAAAGGCGCGGACATAATTCGCCCGCGCCTTAAACAGAATCAAACCTGGGATAAACTCAGCTCGCGGCCTTCTGCTGCTGCGCCTGCTGTCCGCCGACGACGGTGAGTCCGGCGCCTTCGCGCTTCGGCGCCTGGACCTGGCCGGGGGCCTTCATGGTGCACTGGCCCTCGAAGATCACACCTTCCGCGATGCTGATGCGCGGGGCGGTGATGTTCCCGACGACCTTGGCCTGATTGGTAATTTCGAGGCGTTCGTGGGCGAAGGTGTTGCCTTCGACCGTTCCGCTGATGATCACCTGCGCCGCGATGAGATCGGCCTTCACATGGCCTGACTCATGGATGACGATGGTGTCCTCGCACTCGATGCGCCCCTCGACCTCACCCTCGATGCGCACGGTCCCCTTCGAGTGGAGGTCGCCCTTGAGCTTGCTGCCCGGTCCAATGATCGTCGCTACGTTGTGTTCGTCCAGCGGTTTGCGTTTGTCCAGCATGTGTTATCGCCCCATGTACGTTCGGGGGTCGACCGCCTTCCCGTTGGCATGCACTTCATAGTGAATGTGCGGCCCGGTGCTTCGGCCGGTCGTCCCCACTTTTCCCACCACGTCCCCACGCTTGACCACATCACCCTTTTTCAGGGTGCGCTTGCTCAGATGACCATACCACGTTTCGAAGCCATACCCGTGATCGATCTTGATCAGGTTGCCGAGAAACTCGTGGTAGCCGGAGAAGGAAATAACGCCGTCGGCCGTCGCCAACACGGCAGAACCGTAGGCCGCCGTAACATCGACGCCGGAGTGGTGCCGCCGTTGGTGCGTGAACGGATCCCGGCGAATTCCAAACTTGGAATTGATCTTCCGCTTGACATCCTTGGTCGGCCATTCCTTCGGCGTATGGGCCATCGTGTGGCGCTTAATTTGGGCGTCCTCAATAAGATCGCCCAAGCTGTTCATGCGCAGCCGCATTTCCTCGAGCATGATGTCCGCCGAGGGACGGGATAATCCTTGGATCAACTCTGGCGGAGCAATACCCGTATCGTCGAAGAGCCGCCCGGCACCGGGTTCTGGGGGACCACCTTTGCCATCCGTTTCCTGAACCAGCGGAGTTTCGGCCGAACCCTCCGTATGTGTCGGAAGATTGGCCATATTGCGGACTTCCCGCTCGAGGTCATACAGCCGCCCCAGTTCCTCAGCCATCGCCTTGTCGCGCGCTTCATATTCAGAACGAATCTGCGATTCACGCTCTGCCAGGCGCTCATCCAGGTTCGCGGGAAGGCCCGTTTCTGCAACACTTTGCTCAAGTTCCCGGTACTGATCGCCCAGGAACTCCATTTCACCGCGATATTTCTTTCCTTGAAAGAAGAAAATCGCGCTACAGACACTCAACAGCGCGATTAGACCCAATCCGGACCAAATGTGCCAGTCCGTCATGTTGAACGATCGTCGGGAACCGCGATCGTGAGGAATAAGAATTACAGTCCAGCGCCGCATGCGTTCGGGCACCCTCCCTCAAAATCTCGCCCAGACATAGCAGATCCGGCGTGCCCCAAGACTTCACCATCGCCCCGCATGGCAGATGGCTCAGCGCGCCGTGCCCCTTCCGCGTCGGTCTCCTTCCGCGAAGACCTTTCGGAGTATCACAATCGCCTCACGTGTTACACTACCACCTCGGCGACCTCGAAACAACTGTATCAGCAACAACGCCGACCGTCAAAGGTTAAAAATGAATATTCTGCGTAGTTATGGCATCCTTTTACCTGCTTTGTGCCATTTTTTGTCACCAGTCACGCAATGAATCGCATCGATTCGATATATTCAGAGCCAGGTTCACCTGATTTTCGGGCGGTGCGGCTGAAGGTCTTGTTCCTCTGCACCGGGAATTCGTGCCGCAGCCAGATGGCCGAGGGCTGGGCACGACGACTCCTCGCGGACAAAGTGGATGCCTATTCGGCAGGTCTGCACTCGCATGGACTAAACCGGGTTGCCGTCCAGGTAATGCTGGACGCAGGGGTGGACATCTCGGCGCACCGTTCCAAAACCCTCGAGCGGGTGCGCGATGTGGATTTCGACTATGTGGTCACCGTGTGCGATGGTGCCGGAGAGGCTTGTCCAGTATTTCCGGGAAAAGCCAGGGTCATTCATCACGGTTTTGATGACCCGCCCCGGCTGGCGGCTACCGCCGCCTCCGAGGAAGACGCCATGGCCATCTACATCCGCGTTAGGGACGAAATCCGGGACTTTGTGCAGGCTTTGCCGGAGTTACTCAAGTAATTGGCGATTATTCCCGGCGGCTTCGATCGGTCTTTTCCAGTCTGCCCGCCGTGGCACGGCGAATCGCAAAGCGAACCAGGCCCGGAAAATGGCGGTAGGCAAATACCGCGGCGCGGCCGTGCCCCGTGATTGTGGCGTCCATTTTCCGGCGGTAGAGCGCATTCACAATATCCCGCGCGGCCCGGTCGGTAGGAACGACCAGCCAACCTGGAGCGACTTCGCGCCAGTCCTCCCGGAGTCGGTTCTGATTGTCCACCCGGCGAAAATTACTGGCGACCATGCCGGGATTGATACACGTGACCGAAACACCCTGGTCCGCCAGCTCGTAAGCGATCGCCTCGGAGAACCCGCACAGGGCGAACTTGCTTGCTGAATACGCGGACATGTTTGGCCGCGAGATTCGCCCGAGCACGCTGGAAACAATGCCGAGGCGTCCCTTTGACGCGATGAGGTGCGGAAGGGTCGCATACACCGTGTCGATGACGCCGAAGACATTCGTGTCGAACTGGCGGCGGTAGTCGCCGGTCGTGAGTTTCGTCAATGGACCATTGACTCCAAAACCGGCATTCGCCAGCACGACGTCCAGTCCACCAAAGCGTTCCACGGCGCGCGCAACTGCAGCATCGATACTCGCCCGATCGTCCACGTCACAGGTCACGGCCAATGCCGTGCCGCCCTCGGTCTCGATGGCCTTGACGGTCTCGGCGAGTTTCTCCGCGTTGCGCGCGGCGAGTACAACGCGTGCGCCTTCGCGGGCAAATGCGATACCACATCCGGCCCCGATGCCGGAGGATCCCCCGGTAATGAACACCGTCTTCGATTCGAAACGTCCAGACATACGAAAGTCTCCCGTGCGCCTAAGTAAAGCGTCGATAGCTGCGGTGCTTACGGCGCGTAGCTGGACCGGGCGAGCGTGCCCCAGTGGTCGTTCTGCTTCGTGACGATGTAGAGCGAGTCGTAGGTCTCGAGCTTCTCGCCTTTGGCGTTGTAACGCGAAAAAGTCACGCAGACATGGACTTTGCCGGGGCCCTGCTGGACGATTTCCCGCTTGTCCCAGGTGCTGTGATCCCAATTGAAGCGCTTTGCGAAGTCGTCAAAATCAAAATCGGCACAGTATTCCTCCGGCGTCTGCCAGACTTTCACCGCGCCTCCCGCCATGCGCACGTGCGGATAGTTCAGCGTGGCGGCCCAAGCTTTCTCGTCACGCGAATTGAACGCGGCCATGTACTCGTCCAGCGCCTTGATCGCGGCAGCCGCGTCCGCATCCTGGGTGTCGGCCGCTCGCACGGTGTGCCCCAAAATAAAAACGCCGGCGCCCAATAGCGCAAGCACTACACAAAATCGCTTCAGCAAAATGATCACGGCTTTTCTCCTTGTTTGAGATCTACACGATGCCACGCAACGCGCCGGAATGAAAGTTGGTTGCCATGGAATGAGCCGCTGGCGAAATGTTTAGTCGGTGGCCAGAGTCTTCGGAACCGTTCGCCGCATCCCGGGAGATATCCCGAGGTCCTCCGCGATCCATGTGGCGACTTGGGAGCAAGCCTTTGGCATTCGATCTAATAGAAAAACCGACTCTTTGGACTGCGGCAGTGATAGCTGCCGCTTTTCCGAAGCCCAGCTTTGCTGGGCGGCGTCACTGCGCACTCTTAAAAAGGGACCGGCCAGAGCGCTTGTCGCGCTCCGGCCGGAATACTACGGGTCGGGTACGTTACCCGGATTGGGCTATTTTGCAGGTACCGGGTCGTGCTTGTGACGCTCGGCCTTGCCGTTGGTCGCCGGCTCAGTTACCGCCTCAACTTCTTCGAGCGGCAGCGGCATCGCCTCTTCTTTCGGCTCCTGGTGCGGCGGCGAGATGGTGCACTTGTCTCCGTCGCAGTACATGTCCTGCACTTCGCCGGTGTTCATGGTGCCGAAGTCGACCACTTTGAGTTTCGCAGAGGCCGCATCGAAGGCCTCCCTGCTGATGGTCTGATACGGCGCCTGCGGATAATTGTGCTCGACAAGCGGCAGGAAGCTGATCGATTTCAGGCGCGTCTCATACAGCTCAAGGATCCGCGGGATGTCCTTCGCCTCTTCAGGCCGGAAGGTAATCGTCGCACTGACCTGGTTGTCCGCCCAGTAATACTGCATCTGCGCGACGTTCTCGACCTGCTCCCACACGGAGACTTCGTCCTTCGCACGGTCGAAGTGCTCTTCCTTCACAGGGAAGTACACGACCCACGTGTTGTCGCCATACACCGATTCCTCGATGCGGTGGCCGGCGGCGCGCAGCGGCCCGATGAGCGGACTGGTCTTGTCGATGCGGATCGTGCGGTGGTAGTACTTCGAATGCGCGTAGTGAATCCCCGGCGTGACGCCCGGCATGAGCGATACCGTGCCGCTCGGCTTCACGGAGGTCTTCTTGATGCTCTCGGGAATGCACAGCCAGCCCGAGTAAATCTTGTCGAGCTCGGTGATGTATTGGTAGCCCTTGTCGCACCAGTCGAAATGCGTGCGGCGGCCGTGGCGCTCGAAGGACTCGACGATGCCCGACTGCGAGAGGCCGATGCGGCGGTTGCGCAGCATGATCGCGTTCGTGCGCTCGTTGTGCGTTGGGATGAGCGTGACGGTCTTCGCATAGAGATACGCGAACTTCAACGTGCGCTTGTACTCTTCGAAGCTCTCGTGCAACGACGGGAAGGTCTCGACGAGGTTGCAGATCTCGAAGGACTCCAGGCTCTGCTCGGCGCAGGGGTTCGTGCCCGCCACCTTCGCATCGCGCCAGGTCTGGCCATCCTTCACACGGCCATACGCGCGCGCGTTCGTGCGCCAGAAGTACCCCGGCTCGCCGTTCGTCGCGGTCTGCTTGCCGACCTTGTCATACGAAATGCCGACTTCCGCCAGCACGCTGTTGTTCGACGCCCAGCGCCATTCGCGGTTCTGCTTTTCGTGCAGCTTGGGGTCCTTGAGCCGGAGGTATTCCTCGTCGTCGGGCGCGCCAAGCGCGAGCTCGGCCGTGCGGCGCACGCCGCCGGACACCACGCACTTGCCGATCACGTTCATCAGGTCCGTGAGGTCGGTCGACGTGATGCGCTCGCCAATGCGCGGCTCGAGGATCGTGTCGATGTTCTTGATGCACTCAATGAGCGGTCCAGGCCCCGGCGCGATGCCGCCGAAGGTGCGGATGGGCGTGCCCATCGGACGGATCTTCGAGTAGTCGATCTTCGCGGGGCGCTTGCCCTGGCCGATGTAGGCCTCGAGCACGGCGCGCACGAGATCCACCCAGCCTTCTTTGGAGTCCTCAACGACGTGCGTGTAACCGCCGAGGTCGGGCTGCTTGATGAAGACCTTACCCGCGCCGTCCGTATCAAACGCAACGCCGACGCCGAGCATGGACATGTCCATCAGGAAGCAGAAGGGCTCGGAGAACGAGACGTCGATTTCACCGGTCGACACGAAGGCGCAATTGTTCAGCGCGCCCGATCCGCGCTGATAAATATAGTCCGTGCCCATCATCCACAGGCCGCGGCCCGGCGGCAGGAACTTGAAGTCCCACATCATCCGGTACATTTCCTGCGCGGACTTTTGCGCCTTGAACGAAATCCACGGCAGCTTGAGGTTCTTACAATGGTTCAGTTGGATCGTGTAGCAGCCCTCGACGACGCGGCGCAGCGACTCCCAGAATTCCTCCGTCCGCTCGGGCTGGCCCTCCTCGCGGATCGGCCGCGCATAGGTCCGCTTGAAGGTGACATACCCCAACGGACCCCACTTCGGCTGCTGGCCCTTGAACTCGTCAAGGAATTTTTCCGACAACTTGAACCGCTCTTTTACCTCAAACATCTGCGCCCTCCCCCCGACCGTCAAATCTGCGATTTATCAATGCGAACATACTACGTATTCCTAATTGTTGCCAGCACAACTCCCAACTCATTGTGAAGGCTGACAGACTTCACAATAAAGGATTTCAAATCTGCGTCGATGCTAACTCGACCCCAATCTTCGGCGAAGAACAAACCATTCTTCGCGAGCTCATGTACGAGGACTTTTGCGTCCGGGTTTCCGGCTACTACCTGATCCATAAATATCGCCATCATAGGCCACAACGATGCGACATATGAGAATGTGCCTGGTCCACCTTCGGTGAACGTGGATCCAGCGCTAATCAACCCGCAGACTCTTCCTTTTTCATCAAATACTGGACCGCCACTCATGCTGTGAAGAAAATCTGCATCCGTCTGAAAACTCGGGAAATTAATTAATCCGGAGTCCCTGCTTTCCGGATATGGTGCGGTGACAAAACCGCGAGTAGAACGACCTCTAAGTTTCCACTGCACACTCGATGTTGTTTTTTCCAATCGCTTAAGCGAAAAATCAGGTTCGCAAAAGCCAAAACCGCAGACAGACGTGCCCTTATCTGGCGGTGTCAATCGCAACACAGGCGCCGACAATTTTTTAAGAACAGCGTTTTCCTTTTCGGAAGGCTCTTTCAATTTAACAATTGCAAGGTCGGTTAAGGTGGAAATCCAGCTTCGTTCAACTGTTCTGCAGATATTCCCATAGCCAGACACGTGATGCTGTGCGTAGACGCGATAATTGGTTTTCACTTCTCCAACGCGTGGAAGTCGCAGATTGTTATTAAAAGTTTGGCAGTGTCCTTCAATCACATGCCTGGCTGTCAACACATAGTCACGTGCAATGAGCACTGCCGAGCCAGAAGGATCTATTCTTTCTCCGCGCACAGCAAAGAACGACAGTGCAAAATCAGAAACAGCGTCCTCTAATTTTTTTGTCTTAATTTTCATATGCTTCAAAATTTTGCCTTCACACCTTCCCGTGTTTCGTCTTGACCCACGGCAATCCTTCAACCATCTCCACTTCGTAGTCACCCAGTAAATTCGGGTAACGATCCTTCACAACCTCGAACACCTTGCCGAACACCAGCCGGATTTCCTCTTCGGCGTTCGGCTCGGTACGCATTTCAATTACATGCCGCAGCGTGCGGAAGTTACATGACCAGCCGATCGCCGTCGCCACGCCGTCGGGCGCGATGCGGCGGAAGGCCGAGGTCAGCTTCTTCTTCACGTCGAACTTCTTCTCGTCCTCGATCTTGTAGACCTTGGCCAGTTCGCGCTGCACGTTTTCCAATTGCTCGAGCGTGCGCGCGAAGATCGCCATGCCTTCCTCGTTCTCGCGGATGTGCATCGGCGCATAGGCCGAGAGCCGATCGAGCCGCACGAAGCGCAGCGACTCCTGCGAGAAGGCCGAGCCGGCGCGGTGACGCACGAGCTCGTGCGTGAACACGCGGCTGACGTCCGCGAAGATGAAGTTGATCACGGCGTGTTCGATCACGCTGCCGTGGCCTACTTCCATGATGTGCGAGAGATAGGTGTCGTTGCCCTCGCGCACGCGCGTCACGTTCGGGTTCAGTCCCGGCTTGAACGAGCGATAGCACAAGCGGCCCATCACTTCGGTCAGCCGCTCCGAATCGCTCGGCGCGTCCGAGGTCCACTCCGGCGCACCCACATGCTTGAGGTAGGCTTGCAGCCCCTCTTCAATCACGCGCGTCTCGCCGACCAGGAAAACTTTGGGTTCAACAAACTCCACGCACACCGGCTCCCTTCGTCCGGTCAGACTTACGATTCAACTGCAACGCATCCAGCCGATCAAGGTGCAAGAAGTAACACCCGGCAACGGGAATCCCTTGCTATATAACAAGCCAATCGGCGCAAGACGCATGTGATAAATCCGATAATTAAACTAAAACTGACACGGCCAGACGGCAAGAGACCCTTAAATGGGTCAAATTGCGTGAGAACTGCGCGCAGCTCCCTACGCCGGGCAGTTTCGCCGACGCCGGGCCCATGTCTCCCCCTCAGCCCCTCTGAGATCGGAGGCGCATTATAGGCCGAGGCCGATGCTTTGTAAAGCCCCAGCGATGATCGATATTCGGCCGGAATAATTTGCCTTAAAATACTCATAAAACCACAACATATAGTAGTTGATATCTAAAAACTATAGAACATATTGTATTCGATCGAAGCCTGCTTGTCTATAGAAAAGTCTACCTATACGCGTTAGAAATTCGTGAGGAATCCCCCCGCCAAAATAGCGTTTCGAGTGCTGTTTTGCCGTCACGAAAAAAAATTTTCGGACACTACCTCGACAGTGAGGCAACCCCAAGATTCAGGGTCGGAGATTCCCAAACACTACATTTAGTTACTAGTATTTCTGGAATCGAAATTTAAGCCGGTGATCGGCCTCCAGATCCCCTCCCAAGTGAGCAGAAATTGGGAGTCATGGCGGTTGCCTAGGGTCGCCTGAGGCGGTCACCCGAAATCCGGGATCCCGGCAGCCCTTGGACGGCCACAAAGGACCACTTCCAGGTGAACATGAGACTGTGCCGCGACCGCGGCATGCTCACATTCGCGCTCAATCATTTTCGCAACGCGCATCTTTTCGGTCGCAGTCGGTTCGCGCACGCCGCGCGATCGCGCGCAGGTGATCGCGTTGCTTGACATGCCCTTCTTCAGTGTGGCAACATTCGCGCGGTCTTGGGCGTCGCAATTTCTGCGTGAAGCGTCTCCGCACTCGCGCGCGACTCCAGCGAGCGAGTCGCCCTGACCGATATCAGTAATACAATCGAGGCTGCGCATTTTCTGTGTTGCATTCCAATCGTCCGCAATCCGGCAGGTAACCCGTGACCGCATCGCACGATAATCACAATCACAAATCAATCCTGGGCGACGTCGCCCGGCACGAGCGCGAACTGCTCGCGAAACTCGATGCCTCGCAAGACGAGTCGCGCAAGACGGTCGAGCGAGCGCGCGTCGAAGCGGCGAAACATCTCTCCGACGAAGCCGCGCGCATCCAGTCTGAAGTGTCCGCCGCGCGCACGCGCGCGGAGTTGCTCCGGCTGCAGGCCTTCGAGAACGCCGTGTCGAACGCCGAGCAGGCGTTGCGCGGCCGGCGCGACGCCGCGATGGCGCGTGTGCCGGAAATGGCGAAGCAAGTTTCCGAATTCTTCCTTCCCAAAGGAGGACGTTCATGATCGTCGATATGACCCGCGTCGAGCTCGTGTGCTTGAGCACGATCCGCGCGCGCGTGGTGGAGTCGTTACAGTCGCAAGGTCTGCTCCATCTCGATGAAGCGCCGCTTGCGGTCGAAGAAGCAAAAGGCTTTCTCGATCGCCTTCAACTCGAAGGCGCGGAGCTTGCCTCTTACACCACGCTCGAAGAGAGCGAACGCACGCTGAACGAAATCGCGCCGCTGCTCACAATGCAGCCGGGCGAGCACGACGTGAAGTCCGCAGCCACCGCCGCCACAAAGATGGCGGACGGCGACATCGCCCCGCGCGTGCGCGAGTGGGCCGCGGCCCTGCGCAATGTGACGCGCGAACGCGCGACGCGGCGCGACGCGATCGAAGTCCTGAACAACTACAAGGGCATCCTGCAGCAAGTATCGCCGGCGCTGGGCGGCTCGAATGTAAAGCTCGGCAAGGGCACGCGCGCGGTTGTTCTGCAAGGCAACGTAAAGAAAGTCTCGGATCGCCTCGACGAACGCCTGAAGGCGGAAATCGGCGCGGGCTGCTCCTTCCACCGCAACTTCATTTCGCGCAAGCAACTCGTCGGCCTGATCTCCTTCCCCGAAACCAAGGAAAACGAAGTCACGCGCATCCTCGGCCAGGAAGGCGTCACGCCGGTGGACATGCGCGATCAGGGTTTCGAGAACGCGACCGTCGGTGAAGTGATCGCGCGCATCGATCGCACGATCGCCGAGCACCAGAAAGAACTCACGCGCCTTGAAGGCGAAGCGAACAAGGCATCGCGCCAGGTCGGTGCGGAACTCCTCGGCGCGAAACTCGTCGTCGCCGATCGCCTCTCGCGTCTGCGTGTGTACGGCCAGTTCGCGCAGAGCAAAATGGTCACGGTATTCCAAGGGTGGACGCCGCAAGATCAGTTCGGCGCACTCAAGCAAGCGGTCGAGCGCGAGTTTCCGGGCAAGGTAGAAGTAAACCAAATCGGTTTCCACGATCTGCCCCACGCCGCAGTCCCCACCCTGCTTCGCAACGCCTCCTTCTTCAAACCTTTCGAACTCGTCATGGGCCTGTTCAAGCCGCCCACGTACGGTACGGTCGACCCGACCTGGATGGTCGGCCTCTCCTTTACGATTTTCTACGGCTTCATCATGGGTGATGCGTTCTATGGTCTTGCCATCATCCTCATCGCACTGTGGATCAAGGCCAAGTTCGGCAAATCCGAAGTGGGCAATTCCGTCGGCACGATCGCCATGTACATGGGCATCAGCTCGACGATCTTCGGCGTGATCTACGGCGAATACGCCGGCGGTTTCGTCGAGAAAACAGTATGGCCGGCGATTTCCAGCGGCCCGATGCCGGTGCTCTTCCACCGCGCGCACGAGACCACGCAACTCCTGGTGCTCGCGATTATGTTTGGCGTATTCCTGATCCCTACCGCGCTGATCATGGGCGTGCGCGCAGACTGGCACCACGGCCACAAGAAACACGCAATCGAAAAGGCCGGCATGTGCATGGGCCTGATCGCGCTGATGTCCTACGTCTTCGGCTACTTCGGGGTCCCCTTCTTCAATTCCAGCCCGATGCAAATTGTGGATATCGTCCTCGGCGCGGTCGGCGTCGTAATGATTTTCTACGCAGCCGGCGCAATGCGCGGCGCGGTCGGCGTCATCGAAATCATGTCGCTCGGCGGCAATGTGCTCAGCTACGCGCGTCTCATGGCGCTCGGCATTGCGTCTATCGCACTGGCCGACATCGCGAACATGCTTCCCGGCATGATGGGTTACGCCATCGGTATCCCGGCGGCGCTGCTCGTGCACTTGCTCAATTTGGCTATAGGCATCGCGAGTCCCACCATTCACTCGCTGCGTCTAAATTTTGTGGAGTTCCTTCCGAAGTTCTATTCACCGGAAGGGAGAGGTTTCAACCCGTTCAGAAAGGAAACACAATGGTAAAGAAGCAAGCGCTCGTGAAAATGATTCTGTTGGCGGCCGTGTTCGTCGCGGTCCTCGGGGTTGGCGCCCCGCTCGCCATGGCCCAAGAAGCCGAACACGGTGAAGCTGCCGCGGGTGGCGGCGGACTCGGCGCGTTGGGTCTGGGCATCGGCGCGGGCCTCGCGGTCGGCTTGGCCGGTCTCGGCACCGGGCTGGCGCAGTCCGGCGTGGGCGCGGGCGGTACAGGCGCGATGGCTGAAAAGCCGGAGCTCTTCACCAACGTCCTCATCCTGTTCGCGATCCCGGAAACGATCGTTATCCTGGGATTCGTGATCGGCTTCCTGCTGCTGAATAAAGCCTAAGCGCAGGATCCCGTTTTACATGGCAAGCCCTGCCCTCTTCGAGACGATGGCGCGGCAGGTCGAGGCGGAATGCTCTGAGCATCTCGCCAAGGCCCGTGCCGAGGCCGAGCGTATCCTCGCCGATGCGCGCGCGAAAGCGCGCGATGCCGGGGAAGCCGCGCTCGCGTCCGCCAAAGCCGAACGCGACCGGCTCGACGCCCTCTGGAAACAGAAGGGCGAGGCCGAAGCCGTGCGCCTCGAACTCTCGATGAAGAACGACGCCGTCGAGGCCGTTCTCGCCGAGGTCTCCGCCGGCATCAAGCGGCTCGCGTCCGGCCCGGAGTTCCCGGCCGTGCTCGAGCGCTTGCTGGCAGAACTCATGGCAGCGGCGGGTGGCGAGAAGAATGTGCAGGTCCTTGGTCCAGCAGCGCATGTCGACTTAATCAAGAGTTGGCTCGCCGGTCATGGGCATGCAGGTGTCACGGTACAGGGTTCTCCGGAATTCTGGGACGGTGTGGCTGTACAGGATCCGGCGCGGAGCTGGCGCGTGAGCAATACGCTGACGGGTCGATTCACGCGCGTGGATCAGGCGGTGCGCAAGCATTGCATGACGGCGCTCTTCGGCGCGGGAGGCGCAGCATAGTCATGGCGGACTCCTTCGCGAGCTTCACCAACGCGCGCGTGCGCGGCATGAAGAGCGCGCTGCTCTCGCGCAGCGAACTCGAAGCGATGCTCGACAACGGCCGCATCGAGCAGATCGGCGACACGCTGTTGAAGTCGCCCTACGAAGCCGAGCTCGCCGAGGCGCTCTCGCGTTACCAAGGCGCCGACGCTGTCGAAGACGCCGTTTCGCGCAATCTCGTAAACACCTTCAGTCGCTTGCTGGCCATGTGTCGCGACGATTCGGCGGCGGTCGCGGAAATTTTCATCGGTCGCTGGGATCTCGGTGCCGTGAAGGCGCTCTTGCGCAACCGGCACCATGGCGTTGGCGCCGAATCAGGCGTCGCTTCGCTCGTGCCGAGCGCGTCGATGTCTCACGCGGTGCAAAAAGAACTCGCTGCGCAGGACACAATGGAATCGCTTGTGCGCGGCCTGGTTGCGTGGAACGCAAGCCTCTGCCGTCCACTCCTCGAAGCGCTTCCCACGTACCAAGAAACGAAGAATCTCCGGGTACTCGAAGACACGCTCGATCGCGGCTACTTCGTGAGCAACCTCGTGCGTCTCGGCAGCTACCGCTCCGACGACGCCAAATTTTTGCAAGAACTGCTGCGCGCCGAAATCGACCGCATCAATCTGCGGCGCCTCTTCGAGCCGCGGCCTGCGGGCATGTCTGCGGAAGACATCGTGCGTGAACTCTTGCCGCGCGGGATGCTCTCCGATGCAGTGCTGCGCGAAATCGCATCGTCCCCCACTCCGGACCGCGCGGCGGAAGTTGTCTCGCGCACGCCCTACGGCGACATGGCCGACGCGCTGGCGAACTTTGCGCAAACGGGACGTTTCTCGAATCTCGAGCGGCAATTCGAAATGAAATTTCTCGACAAGCTCCGTCGCGCGGCGCAGCGCCAGGGTATTGGCCTGGCCTCGCTGTTGCGTTACGCGTGGCTCAAGTACAACGAAGTGACGAACCTGCGCATCATCGCGCTCGGCCTTGCGGCGCGCCTGCCGAAAGCGCGGCTCGAGCAGGAGATCATGTATGTCTAAGATTTGCGCAGTGGCCAGCGGCGCGGCGGCGATGAACCTGGCGCTCACGGGTATCCGCGTGCAAGAAGTGGCCGATGCCAAAGAGGCCGAGACGGTTCTCGACGGCCTGATGCAGGACAAACTCGATGTAGTAATCATCGAGGAGAAGCTCCGCCACGGATTTTCCGAGCGGGCACTGGACAAGCTGAAGCGCCACAAGGGCGCGCCGCTTCTGGTGAACTGCCCCTCGTTTGACGATGAAACGACCGACGTGGACGCGTATCTGTCGTCGGTGATCAAGCCGGCGGTGGGATTCGAAATCCGCCTCGTGTAATAGAGCGACAATCGAAACGGTTGAGGTGAAGAACAATGGCTGAAATTGTAGGCAAACTGGTGCGCATCTCGGGCCCCATGATCGCCGCCGAAGGCACGACCGGCGTGGGCATGGGCGAAATGGTGCGCGTGGGCAAACTCGGACTGCTCGGCGAGGTCATCCGCATTGACGGAGACGTCGCGTATGCGCAGGTCTACGAGGACACCGCCGGCATGTACCTCGGCGAGCCGGTGCACGCGCTTGGCGCGCCGCTCTCGATTGAGCTCGGGCCTGGGCTCCTCGGTCAGACCTACGACGGCATCCAGCGCCCGCTGATCGACTTGCAGCGCCAGGCGGGTGACTTTATCTCGCGCGGTCTCACCTCGGATCCGCTCGACTACAAAAAGAAGTGGGCGTGGACGCCCGTTGCGCAGGTCGGCCAGGACGTAGCCGGCGGCGATATGCTCGGTTGGGTGCCGGAAACGCAGCATCTCAAGCACCACGTGATGGTGCCGCCGCGCATCTCCGGCAAGATCAAAGAGATCAAGCCGGCCGGTGAATACACGGTGAAAGAAGTCATCGCTCGCCTAGACAACGGCAAAGAACTGACCATGACGCATATGTGGCCGGTGAAGAAAGCGCGGCCCTTCCGCCAGAAGTTGGCGTCTGCCGTCCCCTTCGTTACAGGTCAGCGCGTGCTCGACATGCTCTTCCCCATTCCGCTCGGCGGCTCGGCGATTGTTCCCGGCGGCTTCGGCACGGGCAAGACCGTCGTGGAGCAACAGATTTCGAAATTCTGCAATGCTGACATCATCGTGTACGTCGGTTGTGGTGAGCGTGGTAACGAAATGGCGGACGTGCTGGACGAATTCCCGCACCTGAGCGACCCGAAGACGGGCGGCCCGCTGATGAACCGCACCATCCTCGTGGTGAACACATCGAACATGCCGGTGGCCGCGCGCGAAGCGTCGGTGTACACAGGCATCACGCTCGGCGAGTACTTCCGCGACCAGGGCTACTCGGTCGCCATGATGGCCGACTCGACCTCCCGCTGGGCCGAAGCGCTCCGCGAGATCTCGTCGCGCCTGGAAGAAATGCCAGGTGAAGAAGGCTACCCGACCTACCTCTCCGCGCGTGCCGCGGAATTCTACGAGCGCACTGGTCGCGTGAAGTGCCTGGGCACGACCGCGCAGGGCGAAGAAGGCCGTACCGGTTCGTTAACGCTGGTCGGCGCGGTGTCGCCCGCAGGCGGCGACTTCTCGGAGCCAGTAACCCAGAACTCGATGCGCGTATCCGGCGCTTTATGGGCGCTCGACGCCAAGCTGGCCTACAGCCGCCACTACCCGAGCTGTAACTGGAACCTGAGCTACTCGCTGTACTTCAAGGAGCTGGAACCGTGGTTCCGGCAGAACGCACCCTCGGGCTGGGGCGAACGCCGTCAACAGGCGGTCGACCTGCTTCAGCGTGACACGGAACTCCAGGAGATTGTGCAGCTCGTCGGTCCCGACGCCTTGCAGGATCAGGAGCGACTGCTGCTCGAATTCGCGCGCATGCTGAAAGAGTCCTTTCTCCAGCAAAATGCGTATTCCGACGATGACGCCTACAGCTCGCTCGAGAAAACGGGCCACCTGCTCGACGCGTTGCTCTCGTTCTACGAAGCCTGCAGCGGTGCGCTGAAGTCTGGCGTGCTGCTGAACAATGTGTTATCGCATCCTTCTCGCGAACAAATCTCGCGCTTGCGCGAGTTGAACTCAGAGGGGTTTGCCGAAAAGAAGAAGAAGGTGGTGGAGGACATGAAAGCCGCCATCGAAGGCCTCAAGCAAGCGGTTGCCGCGTAACACAGGGAGTGACTGAGAATGTCTGCTGAACTGCTCCAGAAGGAATACTGGGACCTCACGTACGTTACGGGTCCGCTCGTGTTCCTGCGCAACGGCGACCGCTTTCCGACCGGTGCGATTCTCGACCTCAAGCTCGAGAACGGCGAGGTGCGCCAGGGCCAGGTGCTCGAGGCGACGAAGACGCACGCGGTCGTGCAGGTGCTGCAAGGCACCACGGGCATCGACGTGAAGGGCACGGCCGTCTCGCTCCGGAACGAAGGCGCGCGCATCGCGTGCTCGACGGACGTCATCGGCCGGTTCTTCAACGGCGTCGGCCAGCCCATCGACGGCCTCGCGCCGATCGTCCCTGAGTTCGAACGCGAAATCGGCGGCGCGGCGATCAATCCCGTGTCGCGCGATAAACCGAACGACTTCATCGAAACCGGCGTGACCGCGATCGACGGCTTCAATACGCTCGTCCGCGGACAGAAGCTGCCGGTGTTCTCGGGTTCCGGTCTGCCAGCAAACGAACTCGCCAACATGATCGTGCAGCAGTCGCAGGTGCGCGGTGAATCCGAAGACTTCGTGGTGGTGTTCGGCGCGATGGGTCTCACGGCCCGCGAGGTCGAATACTTCCGCCGCTCCTTCGAAGAAGGCGGCCAGGGTTCGCGCGTGGTCACCTTCATGAACAAGGCCGACGACCCGGCGATCGAACGTATCTTCGCGCCGCGCTGCGCGCTCACGATTGCCGAATACCTCGCCTTCGACAAGGGCTATCAGGTGCTCGTGATCCTCACGGACATGACAGCCTACTGCGAAGCCTTGCGCCAGATCGCGTCGGCCCGCGAAGAAATTCCCGGTCGCCGCGGTTATCCCGGTTACATGTACACCGACTTGTCGACCATCTACGAGCGCGCCGGCCGTATCCGTGGCAAGAAGGGCTCGGTCACGCAGATTCCGATCCTCTCGATGCCGGACGACGACATCACGCATCCGATCCCGGACCTCACCGGGTATATCACCGAGGGCCAGATCGTGCTCGGCCGCGCACTCCACCGCCAGGGCATTTTCCCGCCGGTGGACATCCTGCCGTGTCTGTCGCGCCTGATGAACAACGGTATCGGCAAAGGCAAGACCGAAGCGTGGCACCGCGAGTGGTCGAACCAGTTGTACGCGTCCTACGCCCGCGGGCGCGACGTGCGCAAGCTGATGGCGATCGTCGGTGAAGACGCGCTGACGCCGATGGACAAGAACTACCTGAACTTCACCGTCGCCTTCGAGCGGAACATGGTGGGTCAGGGCTTCAACCGCTTTAAGATTGAAGAGACCTTCGCACTGGGTTGGAAGCTCATGGGCCTGCTGCCCAAGGGCGAACTGACCCGTGTGAAAAAGGAAATCGTCGAGCAGTACTGGAAGCCGACGACTCCGGCGGACTTTAAGTAGGGCGGGTCTCGACCCGCCGAATGCACGGCGCGAATAGAGTTGGAAGTTGGGCGTGGCGGGTCAAGACCCGCCCTACCAGAGGTAGATTCAGATGACCGGCGAAGCCGCAACGCGAATGACCTTGATGTCCAAGAAGGGTCAGATCAAGCTTGCGAGCGATGGCGTGTCGCTGCTCGAAGGCAAGCGCGAGGCGCTGCTCAAAGAGCTGATCGACCGCGCCAAGCAGCTCCGCAGCCTGCGCAACGAGTTGCATACGCGCGGCCGCCGCTCCATCGTATCGCTGGCGCTCGCGCGCGGCGCCACGGGCACCGCGTCCGTCCGTTCGCTTGCGGTAGCAGGCCGGCGCGACCTGAACTTGCAGGTCGAATCCGAGCGCGTGTGGGGCATGGACCTCGGCAAGATCCAGGCGACGAACATCGTGCGCGCGCCGATCGAACGTGGCGTCGGCCTCATTGACACCTCATCGATGGCGCTCGAAGCCGCCGAAATGGCCGAACGCATGGTCGAGCAGCTCGTCCAGTGCGCGCCGCTCGAGCGCAACCTGCAGATCCTCGGCGAGGAAGTGAAGAAGACGAACCGCCGCATCAACGCGCTGAACGAATACCTGCTGCCAAAACTGCGCGGCGAAGTAAATATAATCAAGCGCGTACTCGAAGAGCGCGAACGCGAAGACACCTTCCGCCTCAAGAAGATCAAGCAAAAGAAAGCCCAGGCGAAGGCGGCAGCAGCGGCCGCTGGGGAATGATCGCGTACTCGTGATGCTTCTCGGCGAGATTCTTCACCGCAGCGTCATCCAGCCGAATCTCGCCGCACACTTTCCCGCCGCCGCCATCGATGAACTCATCGGCTTGCTCGTCCGCTCCGGCGACCTCGCGCCGCATCAGCGCGATCCTGTTCGCAAGGCCGTGCTTGCGCGCGAAGAATCCGGTACCTCCGCCATGGGTGACGGTGTCGCATTGCCGCACGGCACGACGGACCGCATCAAGAACATCGTCGGCGCCATGGGCATGTCGCGCGCCGGCATCGACTTCCACGCACACGACGGCCAGCTTGCCAACATTGTCGTCCTCCTCGTCATCCCGCGAAACGAATTCCACACCTACGTCCGCAACCTCGCAGGCATCTCGCATCTGCTCGAGGAAAGGTCCTTCCGGGAGAAACTGCTTGCCGAGAACGACCCTGACGAGGCCCTCTCCCTCATCCGCCGGGAAGAACACGGTCCGGCCTTTGTAGGGTTAATGAAACGGCTGGGTTTCAGAGACTGAGAAGCTCGGCAAATTTGCAGAGTCAATTAGTCCATAAACCAATCTAAGACGCCGTGCGGATCGTTGTAGATGATCCACACACAAAGAGCCATCAAGAAGACAGGCAAAAGTAACGGCCAAATCGGCCTACGAGCGCCTTCCGCACGGTCACGTTCCCACACAAACGAACCGATGACCTGTGCAACGGCCGCGACAAAAATTGGCCAAACAAGTCCAAGGAGGGGACCCAAGAATAAGCCAGACAGTGCAGCGAGAACGGTCAATACGAGCGGGACACCTTTTATTACGCTCCAAAAGCGAAGAGCAGGTTCATAAATTCGCCGCGCAGTGGCTACCCCGATCAGCGTAGTTATTGGAATCCAGAACAGCCACGTAGCTACCACGACGACAGATGGAAGTTCGAAACTACTAGGAAGTAGCCTCGGATCCGGATTCGCATAGGACGGCCAATGCCCCAAATGCACATAAGCGGCAGCGGCAAACAAATAGAGTGAAATGCACGGCGCAAGCCCGGAGAGCGCAGTAAGTATAAGCCACGCAGCAAGATTGCTGCGCCGCGAAGCGTTGGTGTCATGTGCCACGATCGCAACAGTCATGGACAAGACTTCCCGGTTTCCGGATGGCTTTATATATAGTATCAACTCTCATCGGATCCCCGTATGCCTTTAGATAGAACGATTAGTGCCATAGGTCTTCTTGCGCTCCTTCTCATCGCTTGGCTGATTTCGGAAGACCGCAAGCGTATGCCCTGGCGGCTGGTGGCGATCGCCGTGACCCTGCAATTCACGCTGGCACTTGTCTTCCTCCGCACCTCCTTTGGCGACTGGTTTTTCGACGTAGTCCAGCGCGGGTTTGGCGTGATCACCGCGGCATCAAATGAAGGTGCCCGCTTCGTCTTCGGCAACCTCATCCAGCCTTTTACATTAAAAACGGACGCTGTCGAAGGCGCGAAAGATCCGTTGTTCGTCAACGCCGCGCTAGCTTTTTCAGTCTTACCAACGATCGTCGTCGTGTCGTCGATCGCCGGGATTCTTTACTACCTCCGCGTGATCCAGGCTTTCGTGCGGGTCTTTGCGTGGCTGATGCAGCGTACGCTGGGGACTTCGGGTGCTGAGACCTTCGGTGCAACTCTCCAGATCTTCACTGGCATTGAATCCATGCCGGCGCTGAAGGGTTACCTCCGCAATATGACGCGCTCGGAACTCTTCACCGTGATGATGGCCTTCATGGCGAGCGTGGCCACGAACGTGCTGCTCATCTACGCGACCTTCGGCGCAGAACCGGGGCACCTCATGGCTGCCTCTGTAATGAGCGCACCTGCCGCAATCCTAATCGCGAAAATCATGGTGCCGGAACGCGAGAAGCCGCAGACACTCGGCACAGGCCGTATCGCTGTGCCCGTCGAGTCGCACAACGTCATCGACGCCGCGGCGCGCGGCGCCTCCGAGGGTGTACTCCTTGCGCTGAACGTCGGCGGGCTGCTCATCGCCTTCGTGAGCATCGTGTATTTGATAAACTGGGGCTTCGATGCCGCGCTCGGCCGGAGTTTCACGGAACTCATGGGCTACGCTTTCCGGCCCTTCGCGTTTCTCATGGGCGTGCCGCGGGAAGACGTCGCCGAGGTCGGCAATCTGCTGGGCACGAAAACCGTCCTCAACGAGTTCATCGCGTATTCCGACATGAAAGCCCTCATCGACCAGGGCGCGCTCAGCCCACGCAGCATCATGATCGCGAGCTATGCGCTTTGTGGCTTCGCGAACCCGGGCAGCCTCGGCATCTTGCTGGCCAGTCTCTTCGGCCTCATCCCCGAGCGCCGCAGCGACCTCGCGAGCCTCGGCGTGAAGTCGCTCGTCGGCGGTACGCTGGCTACCTTCTCGACCGCCTGCATAGCAGGTATTCTCGGCTGATATGGCCATGACCGTTCCCCCGCGAGTGCTCACGATCGCCGGTAGCGACAGCGGCGGCGGTGCAGGCATCGAGGCGGACCTGAAAACCTTCACGACACTGCAAGTCTTCGGCATGGCGGCTGTCACATCAATCACCGCGCAGAACACCACTGGCGTCTACGGCGTGCACGATATTCCGCCCGCGATGGTGGCACAGCAAATCGACGTAGTCGCGCAGGACATCGGCGTGGATGCCGCGAAAAGCGGGATGCTTTCCAACGCAGCCATTATCGAAGCTGTGGCGGACGCCATCATGCGGAACGGGATCGCGAACTATGTGCTCGATCCCGTAATGATTTCAGAGTCCGGCCATCGTCTTCTGCGTGAAGACGCAATCGATGCATTAAAGAAACTTCTGATTCCGCTATCAAAAATCATCACGCCCAACACAGCCGAAGCGGAAGCACTTACGGGTATCGAAGTAAAAAATGCAGAGTCTCAGCGTGACGCCGCGCGCGCCATCGCCGATCTCGGCGCGGATACGGTCCTGATCAAAGGCGGCCACCTGACAGGCCCCGAATCGATGGACCTGCTCTACGGCGGAGGTTACTTCGTTGAGTTCTCAACCCCGCGCATCGACACACGCAACACCCACGGCACAGGCTGCACCTACGCCGCAGCCATCGCCGCCTTTCTCGGCCACCAACAACTGCTGCCCGAGGCGGTGCGCATCGCTAAACAGTACGTGACGGAAGCCATCCGCCACGGATTCGCGTTGGGCCAAGGCGCCGGCCCACTCAATCATTTCTGGCCAATCGGACCCAACGCCAGCAAGGCCGAAAGTTAGACTGACGCGCCGGATTTTCACTAAAATACTAGCGCTTGTAGGGGCGGCCCCCTGTGGCCGCCCTCATTTTCTTGTGGTCCACTGAGGACAATTCCATGCGAAATGTAATGATTCTAGGCGCGGCACGCACCCCCATCGGAACGATGTCCGGAGCCTTCTCCAACCTAGGTGCCGTCGAATTGGGCACCGCGGTCGCCACCGGCACCCTCTTGCGCACGGGCGCAAAGCCGGAGCAGGTTGACGAAGTGATTTTCGGCAACGTTCTGCAAGCCGGGATTGGCCAGAATCCCGCCCGGCAAATCTCCATGAAGACCGGCGTGCCGAAGGAAGTGCCTTCCTTCACCGTAAACAAAGTCTGCGGTTCCGGCATGAAGGCGATTGAGCTGGGCTGGCAAAGCATCCTGCTCGAGCGCAACGGCGTCGTCCTTGCTGGCGGCACCGAGAACATGACGCAGGCACCCTATCTCCTTCCCTCGCTGCGCTCCGGCGCACGCATGGGCGACGTGCAGGCGATCGACAGCATGGTGCACGACGGACTCACCGATATTTTCAATCGCTGCCACATGGGCATCACCGCGGAAAATGTCGCGCAAAAATATAACATCACCCGCGCCGAGCAAGACGCCTTCGCACACAGCAGTCAGCAGAAAGCCGGCAAGGCGATCACGTCGGGGACTTTCAAGGACGAAATCACCGCGATCGTCATCAAATCGAAAAAAGGTGACACAAAAGTCGACACGGACGAACATCCCCGGCCGGAAACCACTCTCGAAAAAATGGGCGCACTCCGCCCAGCTTTCAAACCCGATGGCACCGTAACCGCCGCGAACGCCTCCGGTATCAACGACGGTGCGGCCAGCGTCCTGTTGGTACCCGAAGGAGCTGTCCCGGCCGGCATCGATGCATCAAACGCGGTCTATCTGCGCGACGTCCGCTCCAGCGGCTGCGACCCTGCGACCATGGGCCTCGGCCCTATCGGTGCCGTGCGCAAGCTAATGAAGCACAACAATCTCAAAGTCGCCGACATCGGCCTGTGGGACCTGAACGAGGCTGTCGCGTCGCAATCAATC
>SXGT01686874.1_pt1 | contig 47553 bp, 39 predicted proteins | sample 3176221 | NCBI WGS metagenome assembly SXGT01 (sample SAMN11356862, study PRJNA531348) | freshwater metagenome | isolation source: freshwater sample F1-120 | place: China: Fuxian Lake, Yuxi | collected 2017-12-25 | reverse complement strand
GGGAGAGGGTTAGGGTGAGGGTCTTACCATCTTCAGAGGTCAAAGGAGCTACACCCTCACCCCGGCCCACACCCAAGGGGAGAGGGGGATAACAACCCACCCAAAACGCCGCAATCTCGTCCATCGGCTTCTGCGTGGCCGACAGCCCGATCCGGGTCGGCGGCGAATCGCACAATGCGGCGAGCCGTTCCAGCGAAAGGGTCAGATGGCTTCCCCGCTTGTCGCGGGCCAAAGCATGAATCTCGTCCACGATGACCGTCTTCACCGTCCGCAATTTCTCACGGCTCTTGGGAGAGGTGAGCAATAGATAGAGCGACTCCGGCGTCGTGACCAGAATGTGCGGCGGCTTTTTGAGCATCGCCTGCCGCTCGGCGGCGGGAGTGTCGCCGGTGCGAACAGCCGTGCGAATGGGACACGGCGGCAAGCCGTTTCTCGCGGCCAATTCCGCGATTTCCGCGAGCGGCCCTTGCAGGTTCCGCTGGATATCGTTGCTCAGAGCCTTCAGCGGCGAGACATAGACCACCTCAATCCCATCGGGCAGTGTCCCCTCCAGCCACTTCCGCACCAGCCGGTCGATGCAGACCAGAAAGGCCGCCAGCGTCTTGCCGGAGCCGGTCGGGGCGGCAATCAGCGTATGCGTTCCCTCCGCAATCCTCGGCCAGCCAAGCGTCTGGGCCTCCGTCGGCGCGGAGAACCGCTGGGAGAACCACTGCCAGACCAGGGGATGAAAGAGAGTCTCGATCATCCTGGCATTCTAGCAGGGAGTGGCAATTCGTACAGAGACTTAGCTATTTCCGCCAGTGGCGTATGATTGGAATGCGAAGCGGCAATTGAACACAGCCAAGGAAAACAGCCATGAACCAGGCCCAGCGCGAAGAGCAGATGAAGCAGGCAGAGGAGATCCTCGGAGATAAGTTCCAGGACGTCGGCTTTGCCAAGGGGCTGTTTTTTGGGCAGTTCCTGGGGGAGAAGTTGCTACCGTATCCAGATACTTCGCAACATGAGCTCGTGAATCAGCTCGTGGCGGACCTGCGGCAGTTTTGTGCCGAGAAGGTCGATGCGGTCGCCATCGATAAAAAGGCAGAGATTCCTCAGCAGGTCATCAGCGGGCTGGGAAAGCTCGGCGTGCTCGGGGCGTGCCTTCCGGTGGCCTGCGGCGGGATGGACCTGTCACAGGCCGCCTACTGCCGCATTTTGGAAGTTCTCGGCGGGCACTGCGGCAGCACGGCCCTGTTCGTAAACGCCCATCATTCGATTGGCCCGCGAGCGCTGGTGCTATTCGGCACTGAGGACCAGAAGAAGAAATGGCTGCCGAAGCTGGCGACGGGGGAATGGATCAGCGCGTTCGCTTTGACGGAGCCGGAGGCGGGAAGCGATGCGGCGAACGTGCAAACGACGGCGACGCCTTCGCCGGATGGCAAGGGATATATCTTGAACGGCCAGAAGCGCTGGATCACCAACGGCGGTATCGCCCAGGTGCTGACCGTGATGGCCCGCACACCGACCAATAAGCCTGGGGAATCGAAAATCACCGCGTTCCTCGTCACCCCTGACATGCACGGCTTTCAGGTGGTCGAGAAGCGGATGGACAAGTGCGGCGTCCGCGGCACGGCGACCAGCCGCCTGGAGTTCCAAAACATGTTTGTGCCGAAGGAGAATGTCCTCGGTCCACTGGGCAAAGGGCTGCGAGTCGCCCTCACCGTCCTCGACTTCGGCCGCACCACGTTCGGTGCGAGTTGCACCGGTTCCGCCAAGTACTGTGTTGCCCGAGCGGTCGCCCATGCCAACACCCGGGTGCAGTTCGGCGAAACGCTCGGCAGCTTTGAGCTGGTGAAAGAGAAGCTGGCCTACATGCAAGCTGGGGCGTTTGCGATGGAAGCCTGCACCTATCAAACGGCCGCTCTCATCGACTCCGGCGAGGGGGACTTCATGCTGGAGACGGCGATGCTCAAAGTATTCTCCACCGAAGTCCTGTGGAAAATCATCAACGATACCTTTCAGATCCACGGCGGCACGGCTTACTTCACCGACCAGCCGTTCGAGCGGATGATGCGAGATGCTCGGATCAACATGATTGGGGAAGGGGCCAACGACGTATTGCGGGCCTTCTCCGCCCTGGTCGGGATGCGGGACGTCGGCTTGGAACTCGAAGGAGTGCTCAACGCCATCTCGAACCCGCTCGGCAACCTCACCCGACTCGGCCGCTTCGCCAGCCGAAAACTCGGTTCATTGCTCGTGTCGCCCCCAGTGCCTGTTCGCAGCCCGGAACTGGAAACCGATGCCGCGGAACTCGGCAGGCTCATCGGCTCTCTCGGCAGCAATGTCGAAAGTCTCTTGGCGAAGCATCAGAAGGAGATCGTCGATCGGCAATTTCAGCTTGGCCGCATTGCCGATGCCGCGACCGAAATCTATGTCAGCGCGTGCGTCCTCAACCGGCTGGACCATCTCATCCGGCAGAGCCACGACGACCGCCACGGGCTAGTCGGCCAACTCGAAACCGGCCGCTACTACCTGCGAACAGCTCGGCGGCGGATCAAGAGATCGCTGGCCGACCTCTGGGACAACGACGACGAGCAGGGAACGGCCCTGGCAAAGAGGATGCTGAAAGCTTAGCCCCGGCGACCACGCCGGGGAGCGTCGCGTGGACGCGGCGGCTAAGCGAAGATGCTACCGCAGCCGCATTTCGTACTTACGGGTGGCGAACTCGGCAGCCCCCGTTTCAGGGCCGATGTACAGCACGTCATCCTTGGGATGCTTAACAACGGGGGGGTTCATCGCGGTAAGAATGCCACGGACATCGTAAATCAGGAGGCCGGAGCCGCAGGCGAGCCACACCAGCGCCTCGACTGCCCGTTCCGACGTGACAAGGAGCAAGAACGGGGCAACAAGCACCCCTCCCCAAACAGCCGTATAGGCCCAGCCTTGCCAGGTGATGGGGGTGAGCCCCCAACCGAAAGTCTTGGCACGAAACCAGTTAGGTTTACCAAACATGGGCGTTCTCCTGCTCTGGCCTGACTGGAAAATGGAGTTTGCTGGCGCGACAAGCCTCGCGTCAATAAAGAGTTAGTTCGCACCGCCGTGGAGGATATTGGCCCCTTCGCACGAAAATCTTCACGCTCTCCGACCTAGCGCGGGCGTGCCATCCAGAACCGCACTTCAATCTGGAAAAAATAGGGGAGATTCCCCATCGCGGCAAACCTTACCGCCTATAGCGAAAGTTCTGGCCATTCCTGGCGTGGCGGTTCGATGACTCCTGACAGCTATTCCGTTTGTAGCACTTCAGGGGGATTCAGGGATGAAGAGCCAAATCGTTGCACTTGCCATTGTTTTTGCCGGTCTGCCGGCTCTCGCTTGGGGACAAGCTCCCTGCGGCTGTAACTCGCGGCACGCCTCGGGTGTACGCCCCGCCTCGTATGGTGCCTGGGCCGACTACGAGCCCGCGGGCTATCACGGGGGAGGCGGGTGCGGAAGTTGCGGCTCGTGCGCTCCGGCCGGCTGCAATCCCTGCTGCCGACCGTTGCTTTGCATCATTCCCAATACCGTTCGGAAAATTGGCTGCGTTCTCGATTGCATCCTTCCCCGCGGTCCCATTTGCTGCAACACCGGCTGCGGAGCGGGCTGCACTAGTGGCTGCGCGTCATGCAGCGGCGGAGTGACGAATCCCTTCATCGACGACCAACCGATGCCCGCGGTGCCCCCCAAGCCGGCGGCGCAAGAGACCCGCCGCCAGCCCACGATGCGGGCCCCGCGCGAATACGCTTCCGCTCCAGCCTCCACGAGCAGAGCGACCGGCACCCGCCCCGCCACCAAATCCGTCCTCACCCGCGCTGCGCAATCAGCGGAACAACCGGTGAGCCGGGCCAATCACATGGCTCCTGCGCCGCAGAAACCCCTCTCCGTCGTGAAACGGACCAGCGCCACGGCACCCATCGGTAGCGAGAGTGCCACGCAGTCCTCGCGGCGCTCGATCGCCATACCGCACAACCCGCTGCGGTAAGCATAAGTAGTCCGCTCACTCTGTGAGCGGACATGCTGGCAAACGGAGTGTGCCGGCTACGAAGCCAATGCCCCGTCCAAATCGTCCCGCAAATCTTCAAACGCCTCCAGCCCGACGCTGAGGCGAATCAAGCCGTCCGTGATGCCGAAGGTAGCGCGGGCGGCTGCGTCGTAACTGGCGTGTGACATCGACGCGGGCTGCTCGATGAGAGACTCGACCGCCCCCAAGCTGACCGCGAGCTGAAAGAGCTTGGTCGATTCGCAGACTTTCTTCGTCTTGGCGAAATCGCCGCGGACTTCAAAGCTGAGCATCCCGCCGAACGCGCCGTCCATCTGCGACTTGGCAACGGCGTGGCCGGGATGGCTTGGCAGTCCGGCGTAGAGCACGCGGCTGACTCGCGAATCCTGAGCCAGCCATTCGGCGAGCTTCATCGCCGTGCGGGATTGCTCCCGCACACGCAGCTCCAGCGTCTTCAAGCCGCGGCTGGCGAGGAAGGCTTCCAGCGGACCCATCACCGCACCGGTGGCGTTCTGGATGAAATAGAGCTTGTCCCGCAGCTCCTTGTCCTTCACCACCAGCGCCCCGCCGAGCAAATCGCTATGCCCGCCGATGTACTTGGTAACCGAGTGCATCACAATGTCGGCCCCCAGCTCCAGCGGCCGCGTCAGCACGGGCGTGGCGAAGCTGCTGTCCATGCCGAGCAGGATTTTCCGCTGTTTGGCGATGGCGGCGACGGCGCGAATATCCGTAATCGACATCAGCGGATTGCCGGGGCTTTCGATCCAGAGTAGTTTCGTCTTCGGCGTGATCGCGGCCTCGAACTTCGCCAGGTCGGTGCTGGGTGCCAGCGTCACCTCAATCCCAGCCCGGTTCACAATCTTGTGCAGCAGCCGATAGGTGCCCCCATAGATATCCGCCCCGGCCAGGATGTGGTCTCCCGTCGACAGAAGCTGCGTCACGCAGGTCGTCGCCGCCATGCCGGTCGAAAACGCCAGGGCATACCCGCCCCCCTCCAGCGAAGCCAGCGTCGTCTCAAAATTCTTCCGCGTCGGATTACCGCTCCGGGAATAATCAAACTCCCCCCACTCCCCCGCCCCCGGCTGCACGAACGTCGACGCCAAATGCACCGGCGGCACGACGGCCCCGGTCTGCGGGTCGCGTGCATTGCCAACGTGAATGGCTCGAGTGCGGAAGTGCATGGGAGAGGATGGAGGCAAGAGGAAAGCAGTTTGCAGCAACTCGCTTCTGTGGGTCACCCGTTCCATGATAGTGACGGCCCTCACTTCTCTCCATTGGGCTCTCCCTCGACTCTACCGCGTGGCTTTCCAAAGGCGGAATTGCCGCAATCTGTTAAAATGAGCCGAGTGGTAATCGACTCTTGGGTCCACGAACATTGCATCCCCCCCATGTCCACCTCCCTCAGCCTCCTGGAACGCCTGCGAGCCGATCCCAAGGACACGGCGTGGCAGAACCTGGTGGAGATCTATACGCCCCTGATTCAGAACTGGCTGCGGCGGCATCAAGTGCGGGAAGCGGACAGCGACGACATTTCGCAGGAGGTGTTGGCCGTCGTAATCCGCCGGCTGCCGGAGTTTGAGCATAATCGGCGGGAGGGGGCGTTTCGCAACTGGCTCCGGACGATCACCGTCAATTGCCTGCGGGACTTCTGGCGAAGCCGCAAGCATCGCCCGACCGCCACTGGTGACAGCGATTTTCAGGAGCTTCTCGCCCAGCTCGAAGACCCCGCCAGCGGCCTGACGAAAATCTGGAACCAGGACCACGACCGGCACGTCACCCGCAAGCTGCTGGAGCTGCTACGCCCGCAATTCGAGCCGGTAACCTGGCAGGCCTTTCAGCGGTTCGCTCTCGACGGCCTCTCCGCGGCCGAAGTCGCCCGCGAGCTGAAAGTGACCACCAACGTCGTATTCATCGCGAAATCCCGCGTATTAGCCCGCCTGCGGCAAGAGGCCCAGGGGCTGCTGGAATGAGAGCTTAGCCCCCGCGCCCACGCGGGAGTTGCGCCGCGAGGGCGCGGCGGCTAAGCAAAATCTCTGAAAGGTTCGCCAATCAGGCACCATTTACCTTGGGTCAGTATGATGAACTGGGCCTTCGCTATCCAAGGAGCCGTGCCATGCCAACCGAACTCAAAGACCATCCCTCGTCCGCCGAGCTCCGTTCCTTCGCCCACGGCCGGCTGGGGGCGCAGGAGATGGCTGTGGTCGAGCGGCATATCGCCCAGTGCGATTCCTGCTGCCAGGTGCTGGAAAATGTGCCGGAAGACACGCTGGTGCAAATGGCCCGCGAAGCGGCCACCGAGGCCTTCCGGGCGGGAGAAGCGACCACGCCCCGCAGTGACAACTCAAACAGCGCCGTTCCATCCGAGCTTACCGACCATCCGCGATACAAAATCCTCGGGCTCGTCGGCATCGGGGGAATGGGAACGGTCTACAAGGCGGAGCATCGTCTGATGGAGCGCCAGGTCGCGCTCAAAGTCATCAGCCGTTCGTTCACGGCCAACCCCCAGGCGGTGGAGCGGTTCCGCCGTGAGGTCAAAACAGCCGCCCGGCTCGCGCACGCCAACATCGTCACGGCGCACGACGCCGAGCAGGCTGGCGAGCTGCACTTTCTAGTGATGGAATTCGTCGAAGGGGTCAGCTTGGATCGGCTGATTGCCAAACAAGGGCCGCCGACGATTCCGCAAGCCTGCTCACTGATCCGCCAGGCGGCGCTCGGCTTGCAGCACGCCCACGACAAGGGGATGGTGCATCGCGACATCAAGCCCGCCAACCTGATGGTGACCCGCAAGGGACAGCTCAAGATTCTGGATTTCGGCCTGGCCCGGCTGGCGCGAGAGCTGGTCGCGACCGAAACGCAGACTGTTTCACTGGGCCCCGATTCGCCGGCCGACGCCACCACCGCCGGCATGATTCTGGGAACCCCCGATTACATCGCCCCCGAGCAAGCCGCCGATTCCCGCAGCGCGGACATTCGGGCCGACATCTACAGCCTGGGCTGCACGTTCTATTTCCTGCTCACCGGCCAGCCCCCCTTTCCCAAGGGAAACGTGATGCAGAAGCTGGCCTCCCACATGCACGAAACGCCCACTGCTGTTGGGCTCAAGCGGACGGACGTTCCCGCCGAGGTTTCCCGCATCGTCCTGCGGATGATGGCCAAGAAACCGGAAGAGCGCTACCAGACGCCGGCGGATATCGCCAAGGATCTGAGCGCCGTGCTGAAGGGTACTGGGGCCTCTCAGCCCAAACTCGAGGAGCTGAAGCCGGCCGACGACTTTTTCGCGGGGATTGACCTGGCCGCCATTCCGGCGGGACCGGCGATCCCAGTGAATTCATCCACTTCCAATTCTTCCCCGCCACGAAGTCCTGATTCGTCGGGAGATATTTCCGACTGGTTCGCCGAAAACAAACGGCCCATCGCCATTGCGGCCGCCATCGCCTGCTGCTTGCTCTTGGGCGTGCTCGCCGTCTGGGGAGCGGGGAAGTTCTTTGGAAGGGACAAGCCGGCGAAGTCGGTTCAGACAAAGGAAATCGCAAATGCATCCCCCGTTGCGACGAAGTCTGGACCCGTTGTTTCAACGGCCAGCCCAGCGACCGTGTCAAGCCAACCCCAATCCAATCAACCGCGCGTGCTGTTCTGCGTGCCCCATAATGGAATATACGCGCCGGACTTTCACAAAGTTATGCCGATACTCTCTGCGGGTGCCTCCGTCACGGTCGCGTCTACGGAAAGTGGACCCTGTAACAACTGGGATACGGGAGTTTCCAGCGTGTCCCCTGAGTTGGTCATTGGCCAAGACAAAATCTCAGCCCTGGACTATGACGCTATTATCTTTTGCGGGGCTAACACAGCGGAGTTTCAAAGAGACGCGACCGCACGCTTGATTCGCGACTTCGCTGACCGCGGTAAACTTGTCACCGCAATTTGCAAAGGGCAAGAAGTTCTGTCCCATCACGGGTATTTTCGCAAGGATCTGCGCGTGGCCCGCAGCACGTTTCTCAAAGCCCAGTACGAGGAATTTGGGTGCGTGGCTGATGTCAATCCCGCTGTACGCGACGGCAATGTCATTACCGGCCAGGACGACAGAGCCGGCCCGGCCTTCGCCCGGCTGTTACTGGAATCCATTCCTGCAAAAAATCCCTAAATCCCTGAAAGGTTTCCCCCGCTGCTCCCATTTATTCTCCAGGTCGAAACCATGTTTTCCATTCAACCAGGAGAAGAGTCATGCGAAAGTTCCTCAGCAAGCTGTTTGGCCACAGTCATTTACAACCACTTCGCCAGAGGCCCCGCCGGTTGTCCGCCCCCGAGTGCCTGGAACGCCGCGAAGTGATGACTGCCGACCCGCTGCCGGTGCTAATGGTCATCGCCGACCAGCAGGACTTCTACTACCAGGAGTACAACGACACCCGCCTCAGCCTGGAAGCGGCCGGCCTGGAAGTGGATGTGGCCGCCACGACCACGCTACCCAGCACCCCCCATTACAATTCCGGTCAAGGTGCCACCAGCGGCATCATCACCCCCGAGCTAAGGCTCGACTCGGCCCAGGCATCGGACTACTCCGCCGTCGTTTTTGTCGGGGGTTGGGGTTCGTCGATGTATCAATATGCGTACCCAGGCACTTATCAAAACTCACTTTACAACGGCGACCTGGCGACGAAAGCGGTCGTGAACGGGCTGATTGACGATTTCACCGACCAAGGCAAGCATGTCGCGGCAATCTGCCACGGCGTGACCGTGCTGGCTTGGGCCCGGGTCGATGGAGTTAGCCCCATCAGCGGTCACCAGGTCGCTGTTCCCTGGCTCGGCTCGCCGGCCGGCACCTATAACGGGCAGACTTACTCGGCTGGGCAGCTCATGCAGAACGTCCAGGCCATTGCCAACGGAGCGACCACTCCCGCCCGGTCCGGTGCCATCGGCAATCCGGCAACCGTCGCTGACGACGTGGTTGTTGATGGTCGCATCATTACGGCCGAGAACTACGACAGCGCCCTTGAGTTCGGCCGCGTCATCGCCCAGGAGCTTCTCGCTGCGGAGCCCGCGGAGAACCATGCTCCAGTGGTGACCGCGGCAACCTTCAGCCTAGTCGAGAACTCCGCCGTCGGCATGGCCGTCGGAGTCGTCCTGGGCAGCGACGCGGACGCCGGCCAGCAGCTTGCCTACGCCATCACGGGCGGCAACCTCGGCGGCGCGTTCTCGATCAATCCCCTGACCGGGCAAATCGCCACGGCGGCGCTCGCTCCGCTCGACTTCGAAACCAACCCCGTCTTCCAGTTGACCGTCACCGCCACGGACAACGGCAACCCGGCCCTCAGCGGCTCCGCGGTCATGACGGTAAACCTCACCGATATTGCCGAAGCCCTGCCTCCCGTGGCCATCGTGAACGGCGACCTAGTCATTCACGGCACGTCGCTTGCGGACCGCATCTTCGTCCTCCCCGCGAGCAACAGCGGCGATTATATGGTCTGGCGGAGCAATTTCGGCACGGGCCCCTACACGCCGGCACCCGGCGGCCATGTCAAGGTCTTCTGCGGCAACGGAAACGATGTGGTCGGCATCGATCCCCGCGTGAGCCTGGCCGTGGAAGTCTATGGCGAAGACGGCGACGACATGCTGATCGGCGGCTCGGGTCGGGACCTGCTCATCGGCGGCGACGGAAATGACCGCCTGGAAGGGAACCGCGGCAACGACTACCTGGACGGCGGCAAAGGGAACGACTACCTGAAAGGTCTCGACGGCGACGACGTAATCTTTGGCGGCAGCGGCAACGACATTATATGCGGCGGGACTGGGAACGATCTGGTCCTGGGAGGGGACGGCAATGACTGGCTCTACGGCGGCGACGGCCTGGACATGCTCATCGGCGGCCTGGGGGACGACATGTTCCCCGACGGAACCGACAGCGATCTGCTGCACGGCGGCACGACCCGCCTGGATCACGACGCAGCCGCCCTGCTCGCCATCCTGCAAGAATGGTCGAGCACTCGTTCCAAGGACAAGTGGCTCGACGTTTTGTCGTCCTAGCGATTCGCCCTTTGTTCCCACGCTCCACGGGACTGGAAGTCGGCATGCCCAGGCGAACCGTAAACAGTCTTGGCCCTGGGAAGAATTCCCAGGGTTTTTGCATGCGCCACCGACTAGAATACTCTCATGAAGTACAGTCTAGGGAGCCTGATGATTGTGGTCACGCTCGTGTGCGTCGTGCTGGGGGCCGTGGTGGGTAGGATTGATTACTTGCGGCGGTGGGCAGTTTTTCACTAGGCAGAAGAAAGCCGCCTATTATTGGAGATTTCCGCATCCAGAAGCGCTTCGCCTGATTCATACGATGAACAATTCGAATCGCTCAAAGTGCAACTTGCTTCTGTAGCAATTGAAAAGAAAAGTGTGGACATCGTTCCAGGACGTTTCTGCCCTCGCCTTGTTGCTCACGGAGAGATAATTTCACTATTCCGGAGAGAAGATATCGATTTGTGGGTGTCGGCAATTCATGAAAGACATCTTCGTGACGCTTACCGAAACGCTATGGCTTGCCCGTGGTTGGGGGTCGCTGAGCCGTCCCGCGTACAAGTCACTATCCGGAGAACCTCATGAAATGTTCCATCCGCGACCTGCTGTAGGTGACAGCGATCGTGGCCAACTTTCTTTTCCTGCAAGCGGTAACCCATATTCAGTCGGGCGGGAATGCCCTTGGCTCGAGCCAGCGAAATGAACAAGGAGTTGAGGTCGGTGCAGCAGCCCTCTCCTTGGGCCAGGCACATTCCCGCGTCGCCGATTCCGCAATTGGGCATGTTGGGATTCAGGGAGTACGAGTAGTGATCGACGGTGCTCGCCACGTGCTGCAGCAAGAGACCCGCTTGGACCGCCGGGTTTTGCTCCTTGCCGCACCCTCGTCGCACATTTCAACGCTCTCCCGACTGACCATCCAGAGTCAAGACCGTTATCAATGCCGCCGGTATGCGCGAACCGACTGCTTTCGCAGCCGTAGTTCGAGAGGGCATTAGTTCCTTCGCACCCCCCCGCAAGGCCTGCCCCATAAAGTGGTTTCAAACAGCGATAAAAGTAATTAAACTGATATTTCGTCCTTTTTGCCGGCACAGGTTTCCTACTAGGCGGAAACCCTACGTCGGAACGAAAAACAGCCACCCGGGAACAGTTCGATGATCTGCGACTTGAAGCTGATCCTGGCCCTCATGACCGCCCTGCTGCTCGGGAGCGTTCCCGCCGGCATAACTGCCGCGGAGAAAGAGAAATCGCCGGCGGGAAAACCGCTGCACAAGTTCCTGCCGATCGAGGACAAGTCCCACGTCTCTCTCGCCTATATTTGGCTCGATATCGCCGAGGAAGCGACGGCCCGAGACGTCGATCGCTATGGAGCTCGCCCGACGATCGTCTCGCGGACTCTCGCCATTTGGGCCACGGCCATGTACGACGCCTGGGCCGCGTATGACCCCCAGGCCGTCGGCTCTCGCCTGGGGGGGGGCCTCCGCAGGCCCCGTGCGGAACACACGCTGGACAACAAGAAAACTGCGATCAGTTATGCCTCCTATCGGGCGCTGCTGTTCGTCTATCCGGAGTCCCGTGACTTCCTGACCGCTGAAATGAAAAAGATGGGGTACGATCCGAATCTGGTCTCGACCGATCCGAAACGGCCCGAGGGAATCGGAAATCTCGCCGCTCAGGCGGTGATCGAATACCGCAAGAATGACGGCGCGAATCAACTTGGTAATGAAGCCGGCGGCGACGGCCAGCCCTACACCGATTACACCTACTATCAGCCCGTGAATCTCCCCGACAAAGTGATCGATCCAGATCGCTGGCAACCCATCACTTTCACGCTCCCCGACGGCAAGCATATTACGCCCGGCTTTCTCACTCCACATTGGTACCGCGTGAAGCCGTTTGCGCTGGAAACCAGCGCTCAGTTTCGCCCCGGTCCGCCGCCGAAGACGACGACCGATGATGCGACCCTAAGAAGAGAGACGGATCAAGCCCTGACTTACAATCAGACACTCACCAACGAACAAAAAGCCGTCGTGGAGTTCATGCGCGATGGTCCGCGCTCGACGGGACAGTCGGGACACTGGCTGCGATTCGCCCAAGATGTCTCCCGCCGCGACAAGCACTCGCTCGACCAGGATGTGAAGCTCTACTTTGTGATTGCCAACGTGGCCTCGGACGCATTTATCTCCTGCTGGGAAACCAAGCGCTGTTACGATTCGTCGCGCCCATGGACGCTAATTCGGCATTACTACAAAGGTAAGAAGATCAAGGGCTGGGCTGGAGTAGAAGGTGGCGTCAAGGAAATGCCGGCCGAAGACTGGCATCCGTATTCCCCCATGTCATTCATCACCCCTCCGTTCCCCGGATACACCAGCGGCCATGCGACGGTCAGCGGAGCTTGCTCGAAAATGCTTGAGCTCTATACGGGCAGCGACAAGTACGGCTTTGCGGAGAGTCGTCGGCACTGTGAGCTGACGGAAAAGGAAGCCGGGAGCGTGGTGCAGCTGGACCTGCCAACTTGGAGCGCTACGGCTGAAATGGCGGCCCTCTCGCGCGCGCTGGGCGGATACCACATCCCGATAGACAACAACGTCGGCCTGAAGGTAGGCCGGGAGATCGCCACTTGGAGTTGGCCGAAGTATCAGGCTTATTTCGACGGGACGGCCAAGGTCCGGCCCTGAGCGGTCGCTTACTGCGGCGAACCAACCGTCGGTGAACCATTCCTTGTGAGCCACGGTGTTGAGAGTGCCTCATCCCAACGAGTGGAGCCAGGCAAAAAACTCGGGGAAAACGAGTTTGCCTGTTTTCCATCCGTGGTGAGAAATACGGGCTAAGGCACATCCGGCAGCACGCTGGCCCGTGACGTATGTTTGCGTGGCAGGGAATTCTCTTGGGCGCTACCATGTCCGAAAATCTCCAGACGATGGACGCCGTGTTTTGGCTGACCGTCATCTTCGCCGGCCTCCTGTGGGCTCTTTGGCGGGCGCATACACGTAACTGCGAAGAGACTCTTCCAATGGTTGCCAAGCCCAGTGCTGCCGATCCCGGCGCGCCGGGATTGCCTCGCGGGCAGAAGTGCTGGCTCAACTCATGAAGCCAGTCGACATGTAACCCGCCGGCAGCACGAGACGGGGTCAGGAAGAGTTTTCGCCGCGAAAATCCTTCCCGACCCCGTTCCTGGGCTACTGCGACAGCCCGTCAGTGTGCCTCTGCGTGGGAAACTCGCCGCGCCGAAACCTTCGCCGTTCCGCGGGGCTGGAAGTCGGCATGGCCCAACGGGAGGGTACGCTGTCGTGGCCCGGCGGTTGAGGTTGTCGTATCCCGATGAGGGAACTCACATTCGTTGATTTGTAGCAAACGACTCCCGTCCCCTTTTCTCTTCCGCTTGTATCTGGACCTGCTCCCGTTGTTCTTCCCAATGCGAGTTGCGATAACCCATAGCTGCGTGATAGGCTCCAACGGTGCCGCCTAAAGGTAATACACGGATCAGTCTAAAAACAAGTTCGGCGGTGCCGATGTGTCGTCTGAGTCGAGACATGGTGCCTACCCCCGCGGATTGGATCACTCATGCAACAATTTCCTGGACTATCTCGCCGTGCGTTCATGGGCTCAGCTGCTGCCGCCACTTTTCTTGCCGGTCGGACGTTTGCTAGGGATGACGGCACGAAACTGACGCACATTTCTACTACTGAACTCGCTCGGCGCATTGCGAAGCGAGAGGTCAGCTGCATCGAGGTGATGAAGGCATACATCGAGCGAATCAACGAAGTGAATCCCAAGATTAACGCGATCGTGCAGAAGCGCGAGGAGGGAGTGCTTCTGGATGAGGCGAGGGCGGCCGACCGCGAATTGATCAACGGCCGAAAACGCGGACCTCTGCACGGCGTACCTTTCACGCTGAAGGATAACATCGAGACTAAAGGCATCGTAACAACGTGTGGATTTCCTGAGCTCGCAAGATACAAGCCAACGTCGGACGCGACGGTTGCGAAGCGACTGAAGGATGCCGGAGGGATCCTATTGGGAAAGACCAACGTCCCAGAATTCACGATGTTCGCTGATACAACGAATCTCGTGTACGGTCGAACGAAGAATCCTTATGACCTCTCTCGCATCACGGGTGGAAGTAGCGGTGGCGAGGCCGCGATTGTCGCCGCCTGCGGTTCGGCGTTCGGAATCGGGACGGACATCGGAAGCAGCATTCGTGAGCCAAGCCATTACTGCGGTATAGCGGGGCTCAAACCGACCAGCGGTCGTGTACCGGACACGGGCGTACTGAACTGTTTTCCTCCGTTCAATGCGCACTGGAATTCCACAGGGCCAATGGCGCGCTGCGTCGAAGACTTAGCGATTGTAACCAAGGTGATTTCCGGCCCAGACGGGAAGGACCCCAATACCGTAGGCATGCCTCTCAATGGCGACGACGTTGATCTACGCGGACTAAGAGTGGCCTACTGTGTGGAGGATGGACTCTCAAAGCCAAATGAAGAAACCCAGCAGATGGTAAAACGTTGTGCTCGGATTCTCTCTGATGCCGGAGCGAAGATCACGAACGCACGTCCAGAACGGTTTGCGGACGCAATCGAGTTGTGGGTATTTGGCATGGTGCCGGAACTCGGAGTTGGGTTGCGGCAGTGGCTCGAAGAATATGCTGCAAAGGCTGGGTCGAAGGTTGGGGATAAGCGCCTTGCTCTTAGCGATGCGTTGTTCGAGGTTCTTGATTTCTGGTCGAAAGAGGGACGTTATTCAGAACAACGCCGGTACTCTAATGGACGGCGCATCCAGCAGTATCGTTCGGAGATGCTCTCTTTTATGCAAGACTTTGACGTCATACTTTGTCCGGTTATGAATGGGCCAGCGGATTCGTACTCCGAACAGGAGACCAAGAAACCGAAGAAACTTGAAGACGAATACGCAGTTCTCCAAGGGTCCGGATACTCTTACTGCATGGCATTCAATATCACTGGATGGCCCGCGGCCTCGGTGCCAGTTGGAAGGTCCTCTACTGGGCTACCTTTCGGCGTTCAAGTTGCCTCGAAGCCGTGGCGAGAAGACTTAGTGTTGAAAGTGGCCAATGAACTCGAGCAGAAAATCGGTGGCTGGCAACCGCCGAAACTCTGAGAATAAGGCGACGAACAAAGCCGTCAACCGAGGCGAAGAATCACACGGATTCCAATGGACAAGCACTCGTCGCCGCCCGGTTACTGCTGTCGTTCTTACCTTTGTTTTTATGAGCGGCGACGTGCCATTCGTCGCTGCCACCCTTTCCTCACCCAGACTGTCCCAAGCACCACCTCTCTACGGTGATTGACATTCGAGCGGCCGAATCCCCACAATGTCTCGCGGCTGAGCCAATTGGCCATTCGATTGTGTTGGCCTGTAACCACTGGCCATACAGGAGGACGGGCGATGTCCCGAGAGCTCAAGCGAGTGCCCTACGCCCTTCGCCGCATCGCGATCGGCTTTGGCGGCGGATTTCTTCTTATCATTGGCCCGCTATTGATTGCCTTTCTGTGGACACAGTTTGGGGTAAATTGGCCTAAAGAGAATAGCCCCACCAGTCTCGCACTCGTTTCGCTGGTAGTTGGAAGCGCGCTACTCTCCACTGGGTTGTTTCTCAGCGCCTTCTCCTGGATGTGGTACTTCCGTTGCCCGCAATGTGGCCAGCGGATCAACGAATGTACTCGCGTTCCGCTGGATTCCGGGCCGGGAAAGGCCATGCGATACTATTGCAATGCCTGCGACGTGGACTGGGACTGCCTGTGGCGGGAAGGGGGAGGATCAGGAGATACGGCATAAACAGCCTTGGTACGATGCGACACTGGCGCATGCTCGGTCTCGCCCCGGTGATGCGGATGATGTTGATCTCAGTTTTTCGTGAGCAGCGGGAGCCAGAAGTGTCGAAGGGAAAGCCATCGGTGACAGTTCCATTCATCGCTTGCTCCTCTGAGGACGCGAGAACGGCCAGGGGACGGAGTGTTGCTAGTTGCTCGGCGGTCGTGCCCAACCACCGATGGACTGCCGTAGAGGCGGCCACGGGCGAAGACGGGGCGGTTCTGAGCAGAATGGAAGTCTACCCCACCGGAAGGACTAGACACTTAGGTGGAAGTGCCATTTTGTATAATAGGGGAACAAGGGGCGGAGCTCCGCGCGAGGGCGGGGCGGGAAGCGTTCAGTGTTCAGTGGGGGACCGCCTGAAGGCGGGACTCCAACGTGCTCTTTGACAATTTGGTTGTGCAGATTGCAGAATTGGGGAAGGAGATCCACGCCGCGCATTTGAAAATGACCTGATCAAAACAGGAAGTTTTTATGAATCAAAATCTACTGAAAAGAGGGTGATGAATCAAGACTTACGGCGAGGGGTCTGGATGGAACTTGGTTTCCCGTAGCGAGTTCGGTTGATTCACGCGGTCGTAAGTCTTTCGAGTAACGACTGCATGAATCAGTGAATCAAAACACCCGCTAGGGGGGCATCAAGAGCCGCAAGGGACTGGGCATGAACCGCAGAGATCGCGGAGGGGCGCAGAGAGGAAAGCGGAGCTTGCAAGCCACTTTTTGGGCTCCGCGAACTCCGCGTCCTCCGCGGTAAGTCCCTTTGCGGACGGGCTAGACCCTCACCCCGGCCCTCGCCCAGGGGGAGAGGGAGTTAGCTCACGAACTCGGGGACCACGAGCTTGGGGATGATGTCGGCGGCGTGGCCGCGGCGGAGGAGTTCGGTGACGGCGGAGCGGCCGCGAGGGCCGAAGTCGAGGGTCCAGTCGTTGACGTACATTCCGACGAAGGTGTCCGCCTTGGAACGGTCGAGGCCGCGACCGTAGCCGAGGGCGTATTCCAGAGCGGTGGCCCGATGTTCAAGGCCGTACTGGATGCTCTCCTTCAGCAGCCGATTGACCTGGGCAATGGCTTGCGGCCCGAGATCCCGACGAATGCCATTCGCCCCCAGCGGCAGCGGGAGGCCGCCGGTTTCCTGGAACCACCATTTGCCGAGGTCCACGATGAGGGAGAGTCCCTGGGACTGATAGGTAAGCTGGCCTTCGTGAATACAGAGTCCAGCGTCGATCTTCTGGCCCTGGTATTCCCCCGCCTCGGTGACGTTGAGGATCTCGTCGAACGGGACGACGACGTGCTGAAAGTCCTTCTGGAGGCACATGCTCAGAGCAAGAAAAGCTGTCGTCAACGTGCCGGGGACCGCAATCGTTTTGCCGCGCAGCGAATCGAGCGTCACGGGCTGGCGAGCGATGACCATGGGGCCGTAGTTGTCCCCCATGCTGGCGCCGCAAGTGCAGAGGATGTATTTGTCAGCCAGGTAGGCATAGGCATGGAGGCTCAGAGCGGTCAGTTCCAGCTCGGCCTGAAAGGCCCGGCGATTGAGCGTTTCGATATCGACCAGCTCGTGGGTGAACCGGAAATCGCCGGTGTCGATCTTGTCCTTCGCCAAGGCGTAGAACATGAAAGCATCATCGGGATCGGGGCTGTGGCCAACGCGGATTAGCGTCTTGGTGGCGGACAAGGGAACCTCGGAGGGCGAGAGCGGAAAGGGGAGAGCAATGTTGGGTGCAGGTCTCCGACCTCGCCCCATGCGGCTGGGAGACCTTTGGTCGGGCATTCCGGCGGGGTCGGAGACCCGCGCCGAACTACGAGACCCACGCCGAACTACGATGATGAAGCAATTGGCCGGTATCGGCAACCCGGCCTGGAGGAGAAACCGCAAGGCCCAAGCGGAGTTAACTAGGCATCGAAGGAGACACTCTCGCGCTGAGCGGAGCCGATGGGGGTCTGCAGGAAAGTCGGGGCGAAGATTTCTGGGGTTGCATCGATGTGGGTTTCCTCGGGGCGGTCGGTCAGCGTCAGGCAGACTTCCTGCCAGGTAGTCCGCTCTTCTTCCAACACGCGAATCACCCCTTCGACGCGCGCTACGTCTATCCGCAACTGAACCTCGGTCAACTCCTGAAACAAGAAGAGATAGATCCCGAGCACCTGGTCCGCCAGAGACGAGCTGCCCGACCGAATGCCGGCGATGAGTTCGGCGACAATGGAGCGGCAGCGGCTGAGAGGCTCCCGTGCCGCGTCTGGGTCTGGTCCCGCCCAGGCCTGGGACGCTTCCTTCGCCCGGCGCAGCGCGCCGTCAATCAGCATCAGGCGCAGGCGCTGCGGCGTGGCGGTGTTGATCTGGGTTTCCAGGTAGGCGTGGCCGGCGTCCATGCGTTATTTGCTGGTGGTCTGAGTGAATAGGTTCTGGATCTGACCGATGGAAGTCAAGTTGGCCCGGATCTTGTTGATCGCCAGCTCCATCCGGTAGAACTCGAGTGTCAGCGCTTCGCGACCGCGTTCCAGGCGGGCGCTCAGTGCGTCCACTCGCTCGGCGGTATCCTCGACTTGCCGGTTGAGGGAGGCGGCGCGGTTGACGAGCAGCGAGTTATCGATGCCGACCAGTGATTCGGTGACGGCTTCCGCCTTCGCTCCAAAGCCGAGGGTGTCGTCGTTGAAGAACTTTTTGACCCCCTCCGGGTCCGAGGCATACAGAGTTTCCAGTTTGCCTTTGTCGAAGCTGAGTTTGCCATCCTGGTCCACGGCGATGCCAACCTGGGCGAGGTTCTGCACAGCGCCCACGCCGGAGAACCTTCCGGTGAGGAGCCGCGACAGGTCGGACTCAAGCCGCAGGACCTCGGAGGAGCCGAACAGGATGCCTTTGGATTCGTCCACCTGGTTGAAGAAAGTGAGCGATTCGAGCTTTTCGTGGAGCTTGTTGTATTGATCGACAAAAAGCTGCACCTGGGACGCGATGTTACTGGAGGTGTCGGCGACGGTGATGGTGACGGGGTCGGTCGATTCGCCGGCGAGGGTAACATCCAGGCCGGTGATGACATCCTTGAAGGTGTTCGTGGAGGATGTCAAAAGCTGCGGCACTCCGCCGGTTCCGCCGAATTGAATCAGGGCGTCCTGGGCTTTGGCCAACTCGGTGAAGGAAATGCCCAGCGAGCTGCCGTCGGCAATGATCTGGCCCACTTCGCCGCTGCGGCTGCTGGACAGCGAGAGTCGGTATTTGAGGGAACCCGAAGAATCGGTGACGATGCCGGCGTTGACGCCGGCATTCAAGGCATTGATCTTGGTGACGAGGTTGTCGAGCGTGTCCGTGGCGGTGAGCGTGATCTTGGCGGTCGTCGAGCCGTCGATGGTGGTCGGCGTCCCCGTTCCCAAGAGGTGCAAATCGGCGGCGGACTTGCTGTTGCCCACGTCGGTCACGGTCAAGGAGCCGCTGCCTCCGGCGGTATCAATCAGGGCGATGCCGTCTCCGGCGTCGTTGATTCTGGCCTGCACACTGATGCCCAGTCCGTTGATCGCGGTGATTACGTCCCCGACGGTCTTCGCAGCAAGCTGCGTCAGGTTGATCCCGCCACTCTGGCCATTGGAGTTCTTGATGAGGAACGAGCCTTGGGCCACGCCTTTGCCGGTGTTGTACGACGAGAGGAGCGTCCCAAAGCTGACGACCTGGCGATGCAGATCGCCGCTATCGATTTTGTTCTGAGCCGCATTGACCGTCAGTTGCAACTTCGCGGCAGTGCCGGTGGCGTCGCCGCTGGCGACGATCAGGTTGCTGGCGGTGGAGCCGGTGGTATCGGTCAGCACCAATCCCGTGCGGTTGCTGTTGAAGTCCGCCGTGATGCTAACGGCTGCTCCGTTGATGGCATCGATGACCTCGTCGAGCGTGGCAGCCGACGCGAGGTTGACGCTGGCCGCGGTTCCGCTGCGATCGGTGAGCGATAGCAGGCCGAGTTGTCCCAAGCCCTGGCCGCCGCCGAGAGTGCGGAGACTGGCCGAGGCCAGGCCACCCAGTAGTTTCTCGCTGGTAATGACGCCGCCAGCCGCCGCGCCGGTCAAGCCCAGTTCCTTGGCAACGCTGCCACCCGTGGGGCTGGTCACGGCGAAGGTGCCACCGGTGTCGGTGGAGAGATCGGTGAGCACTATCCGGTCTCCATCCGCGCTCAGCGCGGCTTGGAGTTTGGCCGGATTCGCCTCATTGATGGTGGCGAGCAGATCGCCGAGCGTTTTTTCTTGGCGAGCGCCAACTGTGAGCGAGCGAAAGTCGATATCGAGGCTGGTGCCGTCTCGGAGTGTAACGTGCAGATCGGGAAGCGCGGCGCGGATGGAGAGGCCGTTGCCGTCATTGAGGCGGCCGAGATCCAGGCCGCCAAACAACCGGAGGATGTCTTGGCCCGTGGCGCTATCCGCGGCGACGTTGATGGTTGCGAGGCCAAGGCTTGCCGCGGTGGTGCCGCCGCTGACTTCGCCGACCTTCAGATTTCCACTGCCGCCGGAGGTATCCACCAGTCGTAGCCGGTCTCCCACTGCCTGGGCGCGAACACTGATGTCGTCCGTCTGATTGATCGCCTGCAAAACGTCGTCCACACTCTGGGCATAGCGCAGGTCGATCACAGCCGATGCGCCACTCCGGTCGGTGATGCGGATCTTGCCCGGATCAATCCCGCTGCCGCTGTTGATCTCGCTGAGGTCAGCCGTTTGATCGACGCCCGGACCCTGACGGAAGGAAAAAGTGCCGACGCCGAGCGCCGCGTCGCGGCTGGCGACTCCTCCGGCGAGCAGATGTGACGTAGAGGCCTTGCGGATCGGGACAAACTGATAGGTTCCAGCTGCGACCACGCCGGTGGCGGAGGCGGAAATGAGCGCGGCGTTGGAGCTGGTGATGTCCTTCTTGGTGTAAAGTTCGACGTCCTTGAATTTCCTGCCAGCAATCTGCACGCCGAGCGTCAGGGCCAACAGTTCCGTGACGGCGGTCTGCTGGGATTTCAGAGCCGCGTGCCGCGCGGTCGCCAGGTCGCGAGTGCGGCCCTGGAGCGCAATCAGCTTGTCGACGGTGTCTTTGATATTGATGCCGGTGATCAGGCCGACATCGGATTGAATTCGCCCCATCGAAAATCATCCCCCCATCGCTTGTTTATCGGCCGTTCAGAGGATGTGAGGAAAGGGAAAGCTGTGCCGGCTACTACTGCTAGCAAAAAAGTAGGGTGCATTCGCGGTCGAATGCACCCTACGCAGACTATTGGTCTTAACCACGCAGCAGGGCGAGAACTTGCTGAGGGCTTTGATTGCTGATTTGGAGCACAGCCGTGCCGGACTGCACCAGGATTTGCGCCCTCGTAAGAGCAGCACTTTCCTTGGCGAAGTCCGCGTCGCGGATGGCGCTCTGGGCATCGGTCAAATTGATGATGGTGTCCTTCAGTGACGCGATGTTCGTTTCCAGCGTGGCATGCTGGAAGGCACCAAACCGACCGCGGAGGCCGGTCACCTTGGTGATGGCCTGGTCCACGACCAGGGCGGCACTAGTGGGATCGCTGTTGAGATCCTTATCGCCGCCGGCCTTGAGCTCGTAGAGCCGGCCGCTGGTGCCGCCCAACTTGCCGGTGTTGACGGCACCGATGCCGATGCGGCTTTGCCCGCCGCTATTCACGTTCGGGCCAATCTGAAACAAAGCACCGCCGCCGGTGATGTTGAAGGCCAAGTCGGTCGTGCTGGCGTCTGTGACCGTGATATCCAGGTTGAGGGCGCTGTTGTTAAGCGAAATCGTGTTGCCGTTTCCGCTGGCGGTGAAGCCGTTGATGGTGGCGGCGATGTCGGTTCCCGAGTCGGAGGTGGCGCTCAGATTGGCGGCGAAGGTTCCCAGGGAGGCTTCCGAGATGATTTCGGCGCGAACTTCGGCGTCGCTGCCATACTGGGTCGATGTAAACGTCAGTACGCCCGAGGCCACCGAAGCGGATACGCCGGTCGCGTCCGACACCAAATTGACCGCGCTCGCGACCTGCGCGTAAGTTGCGCCCCCATCAAAGGAGAAGACCTGAGCGCCTTGGCTGCCCGACAATTGGAAGGTGAGATCCTGAATGGTATTTGCAGTGGTGATGCCGGTCGTAAGGGCGGGGGTAGTGACGCCGTTGATCGTGCCGGCACCTGCGTTCGTGGAAGTAAAGGTGCCGTTGGCGAGAAACGCGGCGTTGATGGTCGCGGCCGTGATGGCGGCATCGGCCACGTCCAGGTCGAGCGTCAACACTCCCGCGGCATAGGTGACGTTGGTCGCGCCAGCGCTCGTCGTGACGTCGACGCGGACGTTGTTGAGAGCTTCGCCGGCCACCGCTGCCGTTAGGGTGAAGGTCTGGCCGCCGAGCGTGAACTGACCCTTGGAGGCTAGGGCGGCCACGTTCAAGGAGGCCTGGGTTGCGGCCGCAGTGATGTCCACCGCAACGGCCACCGAGCCCGCAGTGCCAAGGCTGGCGGCGTTGATCTGCAGATTGCTGATGCTGGGGTTGCTGCCGCTGGTGGTGAAGTCCAAGCTGCCGTCCAGGATTTTGCGGCCCTGGAACGTGGTGACCGAAGCGATGCGGTCGATGGCGTCCAGGGACGAGTCAACTTCCAACTGATTGGCTGCAATCTGCTCGGTGCTGAGCACGCCCGAGTTGGCGGCTTCCGTGGCCAGGCCACGGATGTCGTTGAGCAGGTTGCTGATCTGGGACAAGGCGCTGTCAGCCGTCGCGATGAGCTGATTGGCACGTTCCGAGTTGCTGATCGCCCTGTCGGCAGCAGTAATATCGCGCCGCAGGTTTTCGCTGGCGATCAAACCGGCCGGGTCGTCCTTGCCGGAGTTGATGCGCAGACCTGTGCTCAAGCGAGTGAGCGCGACCTGCAGTTGGGAATTGGATCGGCCCAAGTTGGTTTGGGCAATGAGGGAGCTGACATTCGTGTTGATCCGGCTCATGAACTACACCTTTTGAACTTGTTTGCTTGTCTGGCATCCGCAGCCGATTCGCGAGTAACGAATAGCACGCGCGCCCCCCCGTGCGATGAGGCCGCTTCAGCGACCTGCGGTAATCCCGCGCGGGTTGTGTGTGGATTGGATCCCGCCGATGCTCTACATTGCTACGGCTGAACGTCACCGGAAACGTCCAACTCGTGACAATCCATTGCCCCTCAAGCGCTCTCCGATTCGCGCCGTTGACTTCGGTCTTCGAAGCAGTATCGGACGCAAAAAGTGATGGTTTGAGAAATGTGTGCGTTCACTCTCCAATTTGCCAGCAGATTTTTGCTAGCGGCCCGTCACACCGGGCACGACTGCCAAAACCGGCAGGTCCATTCCTATCTTCGGCTGCGGTGTGCGGCAAAATTGGCTTTCGCGTGCTCACCGTTAAAATCGCTATTCCGGAGCTGCTACCTATCCGGGGCTGCTACCTACGAAGCTGGGTTCTTCTTGACGACGGCTGGGTCGGTTCCCCCCTGCTGTGCTTCCCGCTGGATCGCATCAAACACCTCCTGGCGATGCACCGGAACGGTCGAGGGAGCATTGATCCCGAGGCGGACCTTGTCTCCCCGAATGTCCACAATGGTGACTACGATCTCGTCGCCGATCATGATGCTCTCGTCACGGTGTCTCGACAAAACCAACATGGGAGGCTCCTTCCGTCGTTAGGGCGAAGATTCCCGCGAATCCCGCCGTTGTTACTCGTTATGAATGATGCTGCCGGATGAGACCGTGCGGCGCGCAACCCTAGGCACCTTCCCGGTCAGGAGTGCTATCGGTAGTACAGCTTGCCTAAAATCACTGGCTTGCGCCGGCAGCACAATTTTCGCTGGGCGCGGGTTGTAACGTTGCAACAACCGACGCGGTTTACAAGAAGTTCAGCAACGTCATTTGCGAGATTTGCGCCGAAAGCCGAAGCGAGGCCTCGAGGGCCGCTTGTCGCGAGGTAAGGCTCGAGATAGCAGACGCGTAGTCTGTGTCGATTTCCTGAGAGAGCGAGCCGCTGATTTGATTGGTTTCGTCGTCCATGCGACTCTTGAGGGCATCCAGGTTGCGCCCGCGAAAGCCGATTTCGGCCCGCATGAAGTTAATGCGGTCGAAGTCCGTGTCCAGCAAAGCCATTGCCCGCTCAATATCGGGCTCGTTGTTCGCTTTCAATGCATGGGAGAGCCTCAAGAGCGTGTTGAAGACCCCTTCGACTTCCTGCGGGTTGATTTCCGTGCCGGTGAGCACGCCTCCCGTACCTGTGGCCGTGGTTTGACCGGCTGGGATCAGACCCAAATTGACCGCCGCGTGACTGCCAAAGATTGCCTGGACCTGCAATTGGCCGGCACCCACCGAACTGTCGACAAGCTCGATGCCGTTCCCTTGAGTCGCCAGTCGCGCCGTTACTAGGTTTGTCGGATTGAGGTTGGCAGCGTTGTTATTGATGGCATCGAGAACGTTGCCGACCGTCACCGACGTTCCTAGGTCCACATTGAAAGAAGTCCCATCGGCGCGGGTAATCGTGAAATCGTCACCCGTTGCCTGGTTGATTCCGCGGCCATGATTAAGCTGTGAAAGAGGCGTGGTCAGGGATATGGAGCGGATGCCAAGCTGCGTGGCCGTTGTGCCGCCGTTCTCGCCAATGCTGAAGTCAGTGCCAGAGACGCGAGCCCGTACGTTGATGCCGGTCCCTGCCTCGTTGATCTGTGCGAGCACGCCGGCGCCTGACGTGTTGATCTTGTTGAGAACGTCCTGGATTGTCTTGGCCGCGGTAAGGTCAATGACGTAGGTCTGTCCCTCGCTGACGATTTGAAATCCCGCAGACTGATCAAGCGCGGTGCCGGAGCCTCCCGCGGAAATCCCAGTTGCCGATACATCGACAATGCCGACGCCAGCAAACCCGGGTGAAGATGTATCGCTGTCATCCAAGCTCACATCAAACTGAGCCGCGACCTGGGCATTCCCCTGCAAGGCGGTTACCACCTGATTGGCGGTGGTTGCTCCTGGCTGAATGTTGACGAAGATGGTATTCGCATTGCCGCCGCTATTGGAAGTGTTGCCCGTAACGACGCCAACGTCCGAGGCCGGAATCGTCGCCGTTGCCACATATCCGCCGTCCGCCGGATTGCTGGCATCATAGGCGGCTGTAAAGTGTCCTTCGGCATTGATCTCGGTGATGACACTTTGGATCTGCGTCAATCCTGTGCCGTCGATTCCGATGGTCAGCGTCTTGGCCAAGTTGTCAAAAGTCACCTGGGCGTTGTTACCGATCGCACCGGCATTCACCACGCGGACTTCCACATTATTTAGGTCGGTACCGGGTGTCGTCGCTGTCAATAACAGGTTGTTGTTGAATCCGGAGAACGCCACCGACGCCCGTGCTGCAACCGCCGAGGCGCTATAGGTTACGGTTTCGTTTCCCGCGGTCAGCCCTGCCGCGGCTTGCAGTTTGCTGTCGTCCACATACTGGATCGCCACGCCGTTGTTGGCCGCGCCAGATAGCTTCGCATTCAACAGAATGCCATTGTTCGAGCCGTTGGAATCGAGCGACATGCTCGCGCGAACCCCCAGAATGTCCGAGAGACGGGTCGACAACACGACACGCGGATCCAAGTCAGTCCCAAGGACTGGGCCATTTCCCGCCGAAAAAGAGGAAAAAATTCCAAGATCTGCGGCCGTTGTGCCGCTGCCGACCTCGCGGATCGTCAGATTCGTATTCGCTGCGTCATCAATGTCGATCAACAACCCCCCGTTTGTGACGCGGGCATTGATGGTACGGCCCGCCGGGGGGTTTGCCTTCAGCAGATCGGCAACGTCCCCCAGCGTTTCGACGTGGGTCAAATCGACAATGCTAGTGTTTACACCGTCGGAGACGGCGATTCGTCCCTTGGCGACTCCCTGCCCACCGTGAAGGTCCACGAGTCGAGTCGCGCGGGTCGTAACCGGCGTCAAATCCGTCGAACCAAGCACTTGCGCGGTAATGGCCCCAAAGATCTGGCTGCCGGGGACATTCGTCGAGGTGAGCAGGTCGGTGTCGGTGAAACTTTGTAGATTTCCTTCGTTACCGTCGTATCGGATTGTCGTACCCGTCGAAACAAACGGCTGAGTCGTGTCTCGCGATCCGGCAAACAGATAACGATCGCGGAATTTCTGATTGGAAACCGACAGAAGCTGCTGAATAGCACCTTGGATCTCTACGACCGCGGCATCCCGGTCGGCATCGCTGGCGGTTGTGCCGATCGAGCCTTGGACCGTGCTGCGAATGCCCAGCAGCAAGTCAGAAACACTGTTGACGGACGTGTCCGTTACATCGAGAAAGGACTGGCTTGTCTTGAGATTGACCTGGTGCTGGTCTTTGAGCTCGAGGAGCCGCTGCAAGGCAATCGCGCGAACGGCGGCCGGAGCGTCATCGCTGGGGGCATTGAACCGAATTCCCGTGCTGATGTGCGATTGCAACCGCTGGATGGCAAGATGGTTTCCAAAGATCTGCGATGTCAGGCGATTCTGCGCAAGCAGCTCGCTGGTGCGGGTCGACGGGATGGGATACAGGCCGGACATGCTTAGAGTTTCAGGAGCGTGTCTAACAGCTCATTAATGGTAGAGATTACCTTGGCGGACGCCTGGTAAGCGCGCTGATACGAGATCATTTGAATCGCTTCTTCGTCGAGGCTGACGCCAGAAACCGCCAGCTTCTGGCCTTCAAGGGTCTGTTGGAACGTACGAAAACCTTCCGTGGCCGACTTGGTGGCTGCTGAGCCCTGGGCTGTGTCGCTGACCAATTTGTCGTAAAGCTGGGCGAGCGTAGAGCCGTCTTGCGAAGCCAGGGGCGTATGCAAAAAGTCGGCTAAAAGTGCCGCATTTTGAGCGTCCTCGCCAACGCCACCGAGGCTGGCGGCAAAGCGGCGCGGGTCGGCCTTGAGCGTCGCATCGATATCGATGTCTTTGGCATCGCTCCCTCGAAAGAAGCCGTTGAGCCCCAGCGTTCCCAGCAAACCGCTGGTATCCGCAGCAAAGCTAAACGTCAGGTTCGGGTCGTCGGCACTGATTTTCAAATTGCCGTTGAAAGTGATGGTTGCCGTGATTCCATCCAAGGCGTCGAGTTGTGCCGTCAAGTCGGCGAGCGATGTGTCTTCATCCAGACCGTTGAGGTCCACCCAAACCGTGTTGCTTTTGGTCTCTCCCGTGAGCGAGTTTTTCACGACTAGCGAGAACGATCCATTGACGGGCGTAATTCCCAGTCCCGCTTGATCCAGCGGCACGTGAAGGTCGGCAGGTGCAATGCCGCTAGTGAGGGATGTATAACCGACAGTCCCTTGCCCGCTGGAGTAAATCTGATTGAAACCCTGGATGAGTGCGCCCGCCATCGTGTTGAGTTGGCGGATGAATTCGCTGACAATTACATCGCGAGACTGCACGAGCCCCGCGATTTTTCCCCCGGAAGTCCCCACAGGAGCATCGGTTTCGGCGATGTGCAGATTGGTGGTAAAGAGGCCGTCGTTCTCGGCTTGAACGGTTTGTACGGAGCGGTGAATTCCATCGAAGACAAGATAGTCGCCGTTGGAATAGACCGATACGCTTCCATTGGGTTGTTCCGCGGTGCGGATGTCGATGAGAATAGCGAGCTCGGACAGTGCGCTTTGCCGCTTGTCGCGCAGCCCGACGGCATCGCTGGGTGAAGTATCTCCCCCTTCGGCCTGGGCGATTTGCACGTTCAGATTGGCAATTTCCCCCAGCAAATTGTTGATAATGTCCGCTTGGGAGATTACTTGTTGATCCAGCCCTTCGTAGAGGGTCTCGGCCTTGTCGTGAAGTCGGCGGATATCGGCCGCCAGTTGCTGCCCCTGCAACACGGCGATGTTGCGGACGCCGGTGCTTCCCGGCTGGTTCATGATGTCCTGAATGCTATTGAAGAACTTGCTCAGTGAAGTACTGAGGTCGTTGTCCCCCAGCTCATTGAGGAGTCCCTCGAGCGTGGCATAGGTACTCTCTTGGACGTCGCCATTGGCCACGTCGGAACTCGCCGAGCGATACTGCTCTTCCAGAAAAAGGTCCACCTGTTGGACGATGGATTGGACCTTCACCCCCGTTCCCAACAGCAGGTTGCCATAACGCTGTGTCGGCGTGGGGGTCAGCACCACCCTTTGGCGGATGTAGCCAGGGGTATTGGCATTGGCAATATTATTGCCCGTGACCTGCAGGCCAATCTGGGCCGCGTTCAGGGCATTGCCGGCGTTCTGGATGGACCCGAATAGAGACATGGCGGATGATCGCTAGCTTCGCCGCAAGAGTTCGCGGACTCAGGCTTCCTGGTTCACCAGCGAACCGACCGTGTGAACCGTTTCCCCTTCTCCATATGTCGGCTGCAATCGACCGCCTGTAGCGATAATCTCTAGCAGTTGCGAAACATGGAGCAGCGAGCGTTGTGCCAGCACCCAGTTGGTGATGCTTTGGTTCTGCAACAGGCGCATGCGGCCTTCGGATTCCTTGACTTGTTTGCCCAGTTTGTCGCGCTGGCGAGCTGGGAGACTTGCGGCAAGCCGGCCAAGGGAGTCCCCTGGGAGGTTTAGCTCCTTCGCCGCCGCCAGCAGCTCCCCGCGCCGCAGATGGCATGCTTGCAGCCGCTCACCAAGCGCAAGCTCCCGGACTTGCAGATCGGGAAGGCCGGCGATGTCCGCCGCCGCCAGGCAGTCTTTTTTGGCGACCAGAACGGATAGCAGCTCATCCTGGACGCTGGACAGTTCTTCCAGCAATACGGCCAGCTCGTGCTCCCAGTTAAGGGGGAGCGGTGCGGTTTCGTTCGATGTTGCGGCAACCATGAGGATTTGAGATTTGAGATTTGAAATTTGAGACGTCACGAAGCCCGCTTGAGCATGAACAAGTCGAACATCGGCCCGGCAAACTGCTCCTGCGTGGCATCGGAGAGCTTCTCGGCGAGCATCTGGTCGAGCTGTCCTTGAAAGACTTCCTCTCCGCGACCGCCATGGAAATAGGCTGGCTTCTCAACCGTCTTTCGCATCGACGCAATCAACTGGCCGTAAAACGTGTTTCCCACAAAGTCGCCAAAGGCGTCTTTCAATTCCTCGGGCTTGGCGGACTTGGCATCCACCTGCTTAGTCAGCTCGCTGCCAGGCGCTTTCAGGGCCGCCATCGGCGGCTGAAACGGCAAACTTGAGACTGAACTGACCATCGTGAATCACTCCCTTCCTATCCGTGTCCGTCCGTGTTTAATCGGTGGCTCTTCCGCATTTCTTTCCACAGCTACTCGATGATGAGCTCTCCAAAGAGCGCCTGCTTGTGCTTGAGCAACTTGATGATGTCGATGACGTCTTCCGCGGGAACCTTGAGGGCGTTGAGGGCATCGACCAGCGCGGTCAGTTTGGTCTTCGTCCCATCGCCAACCATGTCGAAAGGGACGAACTCGCCGGTCGTCTCCGCTCCGCCGGTCTGAATGAGCCGATTCTTGTGCATCACGGCGACGGGTCCGATTTCCACGTCGGCACCGACGATGACCGCCTTCTTCCGCTCGCTGATGATGACTTTGGTATCCGACTGAAAGCGGGCAATGCGGGTGTCGAGCAGCAGTCCGGCGAACTGGGCCGGATTATCTTGATAGAGTGGCGGGATGGTGACTTCAATCTTGACCTGGTCAATCGCTCGGGCGGCCTTATACAAGTCGGGCTGCGTGTTGATGCGGTCGGCGAGATAGTTGGTGTTCTGAAAGGAGGCGTGATCCTTGTTCATTACCAGAACCAGCTTGCCGTTCTTGACGAACTCGTTCTGAAACCGCGTTTCCACTTGCAGCCCCTGCGAAATCCGGCCGGACTGCGGACTGGCGTCGTCGTCTACCGAGATCTGCCCTTTGGCCAGGCCATACACGGTTATGTCATCCGACCGAGGGCCTTTCATTTCGGTGAGTAGCAGCCGGCCCCCCGCCAGGCTTTTGGAGGTCATCGTGCTGATCGTGCAGTCGAGCAAGTCTCCTTGTTGCGCCCCGCCCGGCGGCACGGTGGCCGAGACGAAGACGAGGGCTACGTTCTTTACTCCCTTCAGGTCATCCAAGGACATCTGTCCCTTGGCGTCGGTTCCCACGCGTTGCCCCATCAATTCCATGTAGCGGGCCAGGGCCTTCATCGTCTGCTTGCTGTCTCCATCGCCGGTCCCTTTGAGTCCCACCACTAGCCCCATTCCATGCAGAGCGTTCTCTTCCTGCCCCTTGATGCGGCAGAGGTCGCCGATCTTGTGGTCGGCGAAAGCAGACGCTACTGCAAATGAACAAATCAGAAGACAGAAAAATGAGGAGCGGGACATGAATAAATCTCTTATCCTTGAAATTCCGTCCCGGCGCACCGGGATCCTTGGCTGGCTCTGGCTGCTTCTCTAAAACGGACTGAACGTATCCAGAAAGCGAGTGACAAAGCCGCGGCGATAGCCGTCACGGATGATGCCGAGCTCTTGCTTGTCGATGGAGAGGTCTACGATGTCCTTGCTGAAGATGCTGTTTCCCGGCTGGATGTCTTCGCGGCGGCAGACGCCCGAAAGGGAAACCATCCATAACTCTTCACCATCCCGGATTTTGCGGTGCGCTTCCAGAACCAGGTTGCCGTTGGGGAGGACGGCTTGGACAGTAGCCGGAATTTCAAATTTGAGGGACTGGCTGGAGAGCATGGTGCCCGTGGCCCGGTTCTGCTGATTTGTGTTGTATTGCATCCGCTGATCGCCGTCGGTCTGCGGAGCCGGCTTCACGCTCCGGAGACCATTCAGAAAAATCCAATCGTCGAGAACGGCATCCCACTTCCCTTGCTTGCGGCGCTGCACCTGGCCTTCGGATGTTTGACGTTGCATTACATCGACGCGGATGGTGACGATGTCCCGCACTCGGACTTCCTTCTGCGGCGGCAGAGGATATTCGTACCAACCTGTCGGCGGAGGCGCATACGTGCCACCGTAGGGGGGCCGGGGCGCGGGGTCGAAGGAACCCGGGCCTGGGCGCGAGCCTGGTCCTGACTGCGACATCGCAATAGGCCGAGCCCGGCCGCTGTAGAGACTGGAATTGGGAGCTTCGTCCTGAGCCAGGACCGCGCCGCTGCCCAGCGCAAGCGTGCCGCTGACGAGGAGTGCGCGGAGAAACTGGCGGCGGTTATCGAAGGAAGATGAGTTCATGTTTTGGATTGGTTAGACGTCGACTCAACGCACGCTCTTCACGCCGGTTCCCAGCACTTCCACAAGCTGATAGCCGACGACGCGAGTCACCAGCCTGGCTTTGGTGGCTCCGTCTTCAACCAGGACGTTGTCTCCTTGGCCCCCTTCTTCCAGCGCCTTACCGTCGGCGGAAACCACAACGCCGGCTGCGACTGCTCTGATTTTCACTTTGTCGTTGCGAAGGACGAGACGCGGGGTCCGGACAAGCTCCAGGCTGAGTTGCTGGCCAGCAGCGAGCGAACGAACCAGCTCTCGACCGGTCAGATCTTCGACTTTGAGGGGCGCGATTCCGCTTACCTTGGGGATTGCGACAGGTCTGAGCTCCAAGTCGGTTGCCCGCAGGATAGTCCCTCTTTCCAACCGACGAAGGGCGACTGGCATGAGCTCGACACCCGCGGATTCGCTGGTGCTGGAGATTTTCGTGGCAGGAGTGAGATAGGCAGTGGGGACCGCCGTCGCAGGTGTTGGCAACTTCGCGGAAACCTGAGTTTCAGCGCGGCGAATGGCGAGTTTTTCCGCCCCGCTGAAAGTGATTGCTGTCAGGTTGACGTCTGATAACGCGAGCAGTTCGCGGATCTCGCCCCGGCGAACATTCCTGACTTTTCCCTTGGAGGGAACTGGAAAGAGCTGCATTTCTGCGAGGGCTGCTGTTTCGTTCTCGTCGCTGGACACAACCTCTGCCACGTCCTTGAGCCGCACGATCGCGCCGCTGCAAACCGCTTCGGACTTGAGGCGGACTTCGGCCCCGTTTGCCGACCAGGCAGCCAGAAGGAGGATCGCCGTGTAGAGAAGGATGCGTTGCATTTTGTAATTTGTTGCTGACTGGTTCGACCAAAGTAGTCCGCTCACTCGGTGAGCGGACATGCCTGCACACGGAGTGTGCAGGCGACTATCGCCTCAAGTTCGAAATCAATTGCAGAATCTGGTCACCGGCCTGGATGGCTTGCGAGTTGAGCTCAAAGGACCGCTGCGTGGTGATCAGGTCAATGAGCTCTTGCACGGGCTCAACGTTGGAGGCTTCGAGAGTCCCGCCGCGGATTTGACCCACGCCATTCAGATTGGGATTACCTGTCGTTGGTTGCCCGGACGCTTCGGTAGTTGCGTACAGGTTATCTCCCAGTTTGAGTAGCCCCTCGGGATTGGTGAACGTGGCGATTTCGAGCGTGTTCAAAGGAGTCTGGGTGCCATTGAGCACGTACGACATCACACCATCTTCGGTGATGCTGAAATTAGTTGCCCCCGGTGGCAACTGGACGTTCGGAAATAGCCTTCTCCCTGACGAGGCGGAGCCAAGCACCAATTCGCCAGTGGCATTGGTCGAAAAGTTGCCTGCGCGAGTGTAGAGCGTCTGTCCCGAGGAATCCTGCACTTGGAAAAACCCCTGCCCTTCAATGGCCATATCAAACTGGCCATTGGTCTGCTGCGAGGCTCCCTGCTGCTGGCTGGTCTGCACGCTCTGCACGCGTGAACCCAGACCCACGCTCGTACCGGTCGCCGTGGGGTTCCCTTGCGAATCCAGCGTCCCCGGATACTTGTAATGCCGATAAAACAAGTCCTCGAAATTCGCTCGGCCCTTTTTGAAGCCGGTCGTGTTCACGTTGGCGAGGTTATTGGCGATCACGTCCAGCTTGGTCTGGAGTGATTCCATGCCGGTGGCTGCGGTGTAGAGAGTTTGAATGCTCATGGGAGGGACGGGGTCAGGAGTCAGGGGTCAGGAAACGATTACACGCGTAACATTCTGGAGATGAGCGAGCTGGTCATGCTGTCGTGGTTTTGGATCATGCGGGTGCTGGTTTCATAAGCCCGCTGGGCGGCGATGAGCTCGACCATCTCCTCCATCGGGTTCACTCCGCTCCGTTCCTCGTAGCCGTTGCTTACGCGGCGTTCTTCGGTAGGGACCGGCGTGGTGTTGTTCTCTGTGGCGGAGAAGTAGTTCTGTCCGACCTTTTCCAGGCCCGAGAGCTGGTTGGCCTGCACCAGCCCCAGCTCCCGAACATCGCCGGCCTGGCTGATGAATCCCCCCGGCAGCAGCTCCCAGGGGAGCCGGGAATCTAAGGTGATGGGGCTGCCGTCGCTGGCGAGGACTGTGTCTCCCTGACGAGTTTGCAGCTCACCTGCGCTGCTGAGCTGAAAATTGCCTGCTCTCGTCAGGAGTTTTTCTTGGCCTTGCTGGACGACAAAGAAGGAGTTCGGAGTTTCCAGGGCCATGTCCAAGGGGTTGCCGGTGGGACGAATCGTGCCGACGTGAAAGTCCGTCGCCGTTTCGTTCTGTCCCGTTCCGCCGCCAATATCGCTCAGCCCGCGCGAACCGCGAAGAGCCAATTGCCGCTCGATGGCCTCGCTGTCGCGCGATTCCAGAATCGCCAGTTCCCGTTTGAAGCCGACGGTATCGACATTGGCGAGGTTGTTGCTCAGCACTTCGACCTTTTGGCCCTGTGCCGTCGCCCCTGCCGCAGATAGATAAAGTCCGTAGTACATGCCTAGCGCAACATCCATGAATAGCGCCCCCCAGCGATGACCCAGCTAAAGCAACTTGCGGGCCAGCAGCAGCAGAATCCACACAGAAGAGGGCATGCTAGCCGTGATAAACACTGCGGGCGCAGTGGTTTAACGAGCTAGGAACTACTCTGAAGTGCTCGCCGATAGAAACTCGTTCAAACTCTGTGAAGCGCAGTTGTTGCCGGTTGGAACCGGCAAAGAATGACGCAAAGCGTCTGAAACCTGCGTTCCCACGGAGGACCGTGGGAACGAGGAAAAAATCACGTTCTCGGAGTGAGCGGACTACTTCGGGTCCACGCGCAACTTGAGCTTGTATTCTCCAGGGAACTGATAGCCCTCGCCAGCGTATTCGGCCTGAATGCCGATGGCGAACTGCAACATGCCGGAGGTCTTGGCAGTGAACGTCAGGCTGCGTCCCACTTTGAAGGGCTGCCCTTTGTCGCCAATTTTGGCGCAAAGTGCGCCTCCGGCAATCTGATTAGGAATATACCAGCCGTAGTTAGGCATTCCGTCGGGTCCAGAGTGAGCGTTACTTCCCCAGGGAGACATGACGATCGAGCCTTCTGCTTTCACGACGATTCTGTCCCCCGCCTGGACCCTGATGCCGCTGCTTTTGAAACCGCGCTGGGCGAGGGTGTCACCACCGACGGACATGTTTTTCTTGTACGATTCGCGTGCTCCCGACTCACGTTCGGCTTTGGAAATATCTCCCAAGGCAATCTTGAGGGGGCCGTACTTGCTGTCGATCGTGAAATCCTGCGGCATTACTTTGCCAAGGACCGTAAAGTCCGTGGTGACGATGGTGTCGAGCTGAATCCAGGGGCTGGCACTGGCGCTCCCTGAGTCGTCATCGGCTTGTTCCTCGGCGGCTTCTTCAAGCTCCTTGAGGATCTCGGTGACGTGCCGTTTGAGCTCGGCGTTCTCGGAGCCGACATGCTTGTCGAGTTCTTTCTGCACGCGGATTCCCATGGCCGCCAAATCCTTGTGGGCCTGTTCGCGGGTTTTGTAGTCGTCCCCCCCGAGCTTCTCGATCAAGCCGTTGATCTGCTCGGCTGCCTTTTTGTTGCTGTCGAGTCCGGGAGTAAAACTCCGAACCTTGGCGATGGGGACCGTAAGCTTGCCAAACTGAGTTTCCACGGTGATTTCGGTAACCGAAAGATCGCCGCTGATGACGGAGCCATCTTGTAAGTGGAGGCGAATGAATTTCGGTCCAAGCTGCACGACGGGCGCGCGTGATACTTCCACGGCCTCTTCCTCCGGCTTCTTCTCGCCGGGCTTGGTCGTGCCGGGAGCCCCAGGCTTGACCCCTTCGATGACGCGGCGAATGACCCCTTCCACGTCCTTGACCACCTCGGCGGCGGGCTCTTCCTTCTTTTCCTGGGCGAAGGCCGTCAAGACCATCGACATGTACACAATGCCGATAACGGAGAGCTGGAATGCAAATTTCATGAGGCGATTCCTGAACGGTTCAAAAACAGGACTGCAATGCCGACGAAACGAGCGCGATGGAGGGCGTGGAGCCGATCCCTAGTAAGTGCCGGCAATCGGGCCAGCGGTTTCATTGTCCTTGACGGGTGGAGAGAATTCTACTGGGAAGAGGGGCGTTTGCCTGGATTTTACATTCCCGCGACGGTTTGGCCCTGTGCCGTCCAATCCGGGGCAGAATCGCAATTTCCCCAGGTGTTATGACGTCTCAATGAGCAGAAAGTTTCCCTAAGATGAAGAGCCTTGGGCAATACGGCGGATCCCCCCGTACAATACCAACACCGATCAAATTCTTATTTCCTTGAATAAAGGATTCTCTTGTCTCAATTCTCGTCACATCGATTCGCCCTTCTAACGCTGGTCGCTGCGTTGGCAATTGCCGCAAAAGGCGGGGGGCCGCTGATGGCGGCCGACCGGATCATCTTGCGAAATCTGGAACTCGTGACCGACAAAGCCGTCCTCTCCGTTGACGAGGATGGGGCTCGGCTGGACGGCAAACGGCCGGGTGGCGGCGATTTGCTTCCCTGGGACGAAATCGAGCGCGGTCGCGTGAGCGAGGCGCTCCAGCCCGCCTTCGACAAGTTTCTCAAGGAGCTTGGCCCTTCGCTCTACCGCCTCCGCCAACGGCTGAAGATCGGGGACTATGACGGGCTGTATGAGACGGCGGAGAAGCTGTATCCGCGATTCTCCAGCCGGCAGAGCCAGACGGCCTATCTCGTTTGTCAGACAACCATGTGGGGCCGCCTTGCTCACGGCAAGCGCGAAGCCGCGGTCGAGCCCTATCTGCGTTGCCTGGAACTTCTCCGCAGTGGCAACGCCAAGGAGTCGCTCCTTCCCGGCGGTCGTCGCCTCGCCGCCGGTCCCGACACGCCGTACTGTCTCGACCTTGCGCCCCTGTGGCTCGATGCCGCCGAGGCCAAACAAGCGCTTCCCGGCGTACAGGAAGCCATCCAGAAAATGGCGGCCCCTCGCCCTGACGAAGCCTACCTTTATTACGTCTCCTTGGCCCTTGCGGCGGGGGACGTCCCTCCCGCGCAGAAAGTCCTCGCCGCCGTGCAAGGGAAAGATGCGCTAGCCGCCGAGCTTCGAGAAGTGCTTCTCGCCCAGCAAGAGATTCAAACGAAAACACCCGGTACGAACCTCGCTGGACTGGAATCTCGCCTTCCTAAGCTCCACCCGGCCAATCGCCTGCTCGCTCATTACTGGCTGGGCATGTGGCGATCGGCGGGTGATCAGGCGGCTCAGCGGGATGCGGCCCTGGACTTTCTTACCGTCGCGGCCCTGGCCGAAGACCGCGACAGCGAACTGGCTGCTGCAGGGCTGTACCACGCTCTGCAGATTCTGGATAAGCTCAAGGATACAGCGGCAGCTACGGCGGTGCGGCGAGAGCTACTCGCCCGATATCGCGAAACGGCACAGGGGAAGCGAGTCGCGGAAATGGAGAGGCCATGACGTCGATAGGCGGTTTTTTCTCTCACCTGCCGCGGGGCACCGTGCTTCGCCTGCTCGCGGGGCTTCTCGCCGTTTGGCTGGGAATGGATTTGAGTTCCCGTTTCGTCGCGGCCGCCCGTGCCCAGGCTCCCGAAGTGAACCCCGGCGAGGAGCCTGCGGTGGTAGACGTGCCGGCCACGGAAACTCCTGTGGCCGGGACCAAAAAGCCCGCCGCCAATACCCACGAGCGGACCTGGTGGGACAATCTCGTCGCCAGCGGCCTGATTGGCCTGGTCATCATCATTCTCTCCTTCGTGGCCATCGGTCTGATCATCGAACATGCCATGTCCATCCGCAAAGAGCGGCTCATGCCCGAGGCCGTCATGCAACAACTCGAAGAGATGATTCACCACGGCCAGATTGCCGAGGCCACCGAGTTCTGCCGCGACCCTAAAAACTACTCCCTCGCCACCGACGTCATACTCGCCGGCCTGGAAACGTATCAAGGGAGCGAGTTCGGTTTTGCGGAATACAAATCGGCCGCCGAAGAAGCGGGTGAAGACAACACGGCCCGCCTCTATCGTAAAACCGACATGCTCAACCTGATCGCCGCCATCGCCCCCATGCTCGGATTGCTCGGCACAGTACAAGGAATGATCCTGGCCTTCAACCAATTAGCCAACGAGACCAAACACCCCTCCCCCGCCGACCTGGCCGACAACATAAGCCTCGCCCTTGTCACCACCTTCGAAGGGCTCGTCGTCGCCATCCCCGCTATGGCCGCCTTCAGTTACTTCCGCAACAAGATTGACTCACTCGTTTCCGAATGCGGCAAACGGGCCGAACGTATTTTGATGCCGCTGGCACGGAAGCGGACGGCGTGAGGGGGGAGGGAAGAAGGAGAGAAGGAGAGTCGGAAAGTCGGCGAGTTATCCCAACTCGCTTTCCGTCTCAAATTTCAGATTTCAAATCCTCTGCCTTCTGCTATCACCCTCCCAGTTTCATCCCAAACGTTTCCGCGACCGCTTGATTCGTGACAACTCCGTGCCTTATGTTGACGGCCGAGGCGAGAGGGGAGAGATCCTTGCAGGCGGCAGCAATGCCGCGGTTGGCGAGTTGGAGGACCCAGGGGAGGGTGACGTTGCAGAGGGCGAAGGTGCTGGTCCGGCCGACCGCGCCGGGCATATTGGTGACGCAGTAGTGCAGCACGTCCTCTTCGATGTAGACCGGACTGCTGTGCGTGGTGGGGCGGCTGGTTTCGAGACAGCCTCCTTGATCGATGGCGACATCGATAATGACGCTGCCGGGCTTCATCAGCTTCAGATCCTTTCGGGAAACCAGGTGCGGAGCCCGCGCTCCAGGAATGAGCACTGCCCCGATGACGAGGTCCGCCAGTTTGAGCTGTTGGCGGATGGTGTGGCGGTCGCTGAAGAGGACGTTGACGTTGGGGGGCATGATGTCGTCGAGATATCGGAGCCGATCCATGTTGACGTCCAGGATGGCGATGTCCGCCTGGAAACCAGCCGCGATCTTGGCCGCGTTCGCCCCTACCACGCCGCCGCCGAGAATGGTGATATGAGCCGGAGCCACGCCGGGGACGCCGGCCAGCAGAATTCCCCGTCCCTGCTGCGGCCGCTCCAGGTATTTGGCTCCTTCCTGAATGCTCATTCGTCCCGCCACCTCGCTCATCGGAGTCAGCAGAGGCAGGCGGCCCTGAGCGTCTTTGAGCGTCTCGTAGGCAATGCAAGTCGAGCCGGTTTTCAACATTGCGTCGGTCAGCTCGCGGCTGGCGGCAAAGTGGAAGTAGGTAAAGAGCGTCTTTCCCGACCGGACCAAACAATATTCCTGCGGCAGTGGCTCTTTCACTTTGACAATCAACTCGGCCTTGGCCCAGATTTCGTCCGCGGTCGCGATGAGGTGCGCACCCTGCTCCGCGTACTCCTGATCGGAAATCCCTGAGCCGAGTCCCGCCCCCGCCTCGATCAACACCATATGCCCCGCAGCGGTCAATTCCTCCACGCCCACCGGCAACATCGCCACTCGGTATTCATCCCGTTTCACTTCCTTGGGTACGCCGATGAGCATGCGGTTCCTCGCGTTGGATCCATCAAAATCCTTCAATGCCGAGTGTGATCGCCGCCATTACAGCAGCGTCGCGGCACTTGCTCAAGTGGTCGCTCGATTACGCGGTGCACAAGGCCGCGCAACTCTCCGCCAGAACACTGCCAAATCCGGGTTTCAACGCAGCGTCCTAGCCGGCATGAGCGGCGCTGGCTTAGGATGCAGACAAGGAATCGATCATGCCCAACCGCCTCTCCCGCGAAACCAGTCCCTACCTGCTCCAGCATCAGAACAATCCCGTGGACTGGTTCCCCTGGGGGCCGGAGGCGCTGGCCCGCGCGAAGTCAGAACGGCGGCCCATCTTTCTTTCGATTGGCTATTCGGCATGCCACTGGTGCCATGTGATGGAATATGAGAGTTTTGAGAACCAGAGGATTGCGGAATACCTCAATCAACATTTCGTCTGCATCAAAGTGGACCGCGAGGAGCGGCCGGACCTCGACCAGATCTACATGAATGCCGTGCAGCTCATGACCGGGCGAGGCGGCTGGCCGATGTCGGTGTTCCTCACGCCCGACTTGCAGCCGTTCTTTGGGGGGACTTACTGGCCGCCGACTTCGGGTCGTGGCATGCCCGGGTTTGACCAGATCCTGGCGGCAGTCGTCGACGCCTGGCAGAACCGGCGGGAGGCGGCCGTGTCCCAGGCGGCGGAGATGACGGAGCATTTGCAGAGCGTCGGGGAGGATGCCAGTGGGGTAGGCTTCCAGCCTGCCCAGAAACTGAATCTGCAACTTCTCAAATCCGCGGAGCAGAAGCTGCAGCGGGCTTTTGACATGACGCATGGCGGGTTTGGAACAGCGCCGAAATTTCCGCATTCGATGGACTTGCAAGTGCTGCTCCGAATGTGGCAGCGCCATCCAGGACCAGAGTCGCTCCACATGGTCACGCTCACGCTCGACAAGATGGCCATGGGGGGCATTTACGATCATCTCGCCGGCGGGTTTGCCCGATATAGCGTGGATGAGCGTTGGCTGGTGCCGCACTTTGAGAAGATGCTTTATGACAACAGCTTGCTGATGACAGCGTATCTGGAAGCGTTCACCGCCACGCACGAAGAGAGGTTCGCCCGAGTCGTCCGCGAGACAGCGGACTACATTCTCAACTACATGACGGACGTGGACGGCGGATTTCATTGCACCGAGGACGCGGACAGCGAAGGGGAAGAGGGAAAATTCTATGTCTGGATGCCGCAGGAAATTGAAGCGGTACTCGGCAAAGAGCGGGCGGACCTCTTCTGCTACGTCTACGACGTGACTCCAGAGGGGAATTTCGAGCACGGCACTAGCATCCTCAATCTCCCGAAAACCATCACTCAGTGCGCCGCCATCAAAGGCATTGACGTGAAAGTGTTGGAGCAAGGCCTGGCGCAGATGCGACAGGAGCTGCTGGCCGTGCGCGACAGGCGAATCCGTCCGGGCAAGGACGACAAAATCCTCGTGAGCTGGAATGCCCTGATGATTGATGCGATGGCCCGGACCGCAGTTATTCTAGGCCTGCCAATCTATTTGGAGTTGGCGGAACGTGCAGCTTACTTCATCGTCACCAAGATGTCCCGCCCGGACGGCCGATTACTACATACTTATCGGCATGGCGAAGCGAAGCTCGATGCGTACCTGGATGACTATGCCTATCTGGTGAATGCCCTCGTCACGCTCTACGAGTCTACTTTCAACGAAAATTGGATCAACGAAGCGGTTCGGCTGGCGGATATCCTGCTGGCCCGGTTCGCCGACCAAGCGCGCGGCGGCTTTTATTTCACAGCCGACGACCACGAGCAGCTCATCGCCCGCAACAAAGACCTGCACGACAGCAGCGTACCGAGTGGCAACGCCATGGCGGCCACCGCACTGTTGCGGCTCGGTAAGCTTTGCGGACGAAGCGATTACTTGTCCGCGGCGGAAGGGGCGTTGCTCGCCGGCCTCAGTGTCATGGAGCGATCCCCCACCGCAGCCGGCCAGTTGCTGATCGCCCTCGATATGTACATTGGCCCAATGCCCGAAATCGTTATCGTCGGCCCTGACAACGACCAAACGCTCGCCGCTCTAGCGGACCTTCAGAAGCGCTTTGTCCCTCGCCGTGTCCTTGGCCGCGGAAGCCCCGGCCAGCAACAGTCCCAGCACCTTGCGCCGCTCTTCGCCGGCCGGACGTCTGCCGGTGAGCATCCCAGCGTCTTCATCTGCGAGAAATTCGCTTGCCAGGCTCCCGTCACCGGCCTGGATGCCATTCGCCGCCAGTGGGACGCCCTGGCTGGTGCCGCGGCTGACGACAATTCCGGCAGGCGCACTGGTTGACTTTGCCCCCCTGCGTTTTGATGATGGACGCGTCCGGCCCGTTTCGCCCACTCGAATCCTCGGAGCAATCGTCATGTCCAACTTCTGCCGTCCCCGCCTGCTGGCCTTCGCTGTTTCGGTCCAACTTCTGTTGGCCCACGGTGCAACCGCAGCCGAGCCGACGGCGGAAGAGAAGAAGGTTGCGGCCGACTATTTGCGGGCCGTCCAAGACGCCCGCGCCAAGCTGCATGAAGCAGGCTTTACTCTGGGAAAGACCATCGGTCCCTTGGTTCAGGCAAATAAGGACATTGACCTCGCCGAGGCCGAAGCAAAATATGCGGATCTGAGAAACACCATCGGTGACATCAAAAGGAGCGTGGCGGCGATGAAAGTTCCGGGGGGTGATTCCGGGGCGGCCATCGACAAGGCTTGGAAAGCATTCGCTAAGGTGCAAACGCGGGTTGTGGAGATCGAAATGGCGGCTATCATCGCCGTCCTCGACGACTCGGCACTCGACAACGAAGGAAAGAAATCCCAAATCCTCAAGCTCATCGACCGCATTGTGGCCAAGGAGAAGAAGGACAGCGAAGCGCTCACCACGTCGCAAGCGGAATTGCAAATGGCTTTCGGGCTGGCCACGGAAGAGCCGAAATAGACCGGCTTTTGCGGGGATTATTTCCAGTCCGCGAAGAGGGCATCGATGAACTCATCCGCCCGAAAGACGGCGATATCAGTCGCCTTCTCTCCCAGGCCGACAAATTTGACCGGGATCGCAAACTGCTCCCGGATGGGAATGACCACGCCTCCCTTGGCCGTACCGTCCAGCTTGGCCAGGATAATGCCGGTGCATTTGGCTGCCTCCGAGAAACCTTTGGCCTGGCTGAGGGCGTTTTGCCCCGCGGTGGCATCCAACACCAGCAGCACTTCGTGCGGGGCCTCGGGGATTTGCTTGGCGATGACCCGGTATATCTTCTCCAGCTGCTGCATCAAGTTGGTTTGTGTTTGCAAGCGGCCGGCCGTATCGACGATGCAGATTTCCGCGCCGGTTTCGACCGCCCGGGCAACTGCCTTGTGGGCGACGCTGGCGGGATCTCCCCCCGGCGGTCCTTTTTCAATCTCCGCCCCCAGACGGTCAGCCCAGATCGTGAGCTGATCGACGGCAGCGGCGCGGAAGGTGTCGGCGGCTCCCAGGACGACTCTCTTTCCTTGGGAACGGAAGTGCTGGGTCAGCTTGGCGATGGAGGTCGTTTTACCTGAACCGTTGACACCGACCACCAGAATCACAGTCGTTCCGCTCGCCGCGAGGTTCACTGGCCTTTCCGGCTGGGCGAGGAGTTCCCGCAACTCCGCCTTCACCACGGCCAGCACGTCCGGCATGTGCACGACGCGGGCCCGATAGTCGGAGCCAATCTTGTCCCTGATCCGCGAGGCCGGCCCCACTCCCATGTCGGTCTTTACCAGAATCGCAAACAGCTCCGTCAGGAACTGCTCGTCAACCAGCCGCCCTTCCTTTTTGAAGAGGTCGCGAACATCCGTGTTGAGCAGGTCCGCCGTCTTTTTCAGGGCCCGTTTCAGTCCGGCGAAAAGTCCCGCGGGCTGCTCTTCCGCTTTAGACGAAGTTGGCGTCCCGCCTTTAGGCGGTATCGACGAACCGCCGAAAGGCGGGACTCCAGCGGGTTCCGGCGCCTTCTTAAAGAAATCAAACAGTCCCATGTCACTTTTTCGCCTTATTTCTCTTGTCCCTTGCCATCCCCTTTGCTCCGCCACAACCGGTCCAGGATGCCGTTGACAAAATGGGGAGACTGTTTGGCCCCGAATCGCTTGGCCAGTTCGACCGCTTCGTCGATGGCGACGGCCCCCGGCGTATCGCTGAACAGCATCTCATACGCTGCCAGCCGCAGCACGTTCCGGTCGGTCACGGCCATGCGGGAAATGTGCCAGTTGTCCGCTAACTCGTCCAGCTTGCTGTCCAACTCAGCGCGGTTTTTTCGCACACCGGCCAGAAGTCCCCGGCCAAACGCAATCAATTCTTCATCCTCCCCCAAGCGCCGACAAAGGAACTGGTCCGCGGCCGCGAGGTTGCGGTCGGGATTCAAATCGTCTTCATACAGGACTTGCAGGACGATTTCTCGGGCTCTGCTGCGACGTGGAGCGGACATGGGATCATTATACACGCGAGTCTGATTTTTGGCGGCGGGCATGTTGACCCTTGTGACGCGCCGAGGCCCTAAGTAGAATGACTCCAGCTTTGGGATTTGCGGCCGCTTGCAGCCTTCCATCTGCTAAAGAGCCACCAGCACCCGCGCGGGCAATAGGCCAACGAAGCGCGGCGTGCCGTTTTGCTTGATAGATTTCAAGCGCTCGGGCGTAATGGTTCTGCTTCCGTGCCGGCTGGCGAATCCCTGCCTTCGGAGCAACCTCAGTATGTCTGCCACGCCCAAACCCGGACTCTCCACGCTCGCCATTCATGCTGGCGAAGCCCGCCAGAAAATCGGTGATGCCATCACCGACGCCATCATCTGCGCGTCCACGTACACCTTCACTAGCACGCAGGCGGTAATCGATTTCATTGAGCAAAAGCAGGAGCGCGAGGAATATGGCCGCTACGGAAATCCGGGCGAAAAAGTAGTCGAGAAGAAACTCGCGGCGCTCGAAGGGGGCGAAGAGGCCATTCTTTATGCCAGCGGCATGGCGGCCATCGTCGGTCTGTTGATGGCGAAGCTCAACGCGGGGGACGAAGTTGTCTTCTTCGACGAATGTTACCACCGTAGCCGCGAGTTTTGCACCAAACACCTCTCGCGATTCGGAGTCGTCACGCGGCAGGTAAGGGCCTGCGACTACGACGCGATGGCGGCGGCGATCAATCCCAACACGAAGCTCCTCATTAGCGAGTCCCCGACGAATCCACACCTCTCGGTCGTCGATCTGGCCCGGTTCGCCGATCTGGGCCGGCGGCACAAAGTGGAAACGCTGATCGACGCCACGCTGGGAACGCCCTACAACATTCGACCCATCGAATTCGGCATCGACTATGTCTTGCACTCCGCCACAAAATACCTCGGCGGCCACAATGACCTGCTGGCCGGCGTCATCATTGGTTCCAAAAGCAAACTGGAAGACGTCCGCAAGCTCCGCGGCATTATGGGGGCCATCAACGGGCCGCACAACATCTACCTGCTCGAGCGGGGGCTGAAAACCTTTGAGCTCCGGATGCAGCGACACAACGAGAACGGCCAGGCCATCGCCGAATTCCTGGCCGCTCACCCGCGAGTCGAAAGGGTCTACTACCCCGGACTAAAAGCGCACCCCTACTACGAGCTAGCCCGGCAGCAGATGCGAGGCTACGGCGGCCTCGTAACGTTTCTGGTCAAAGACGCCGACTGGAGGCAGACGGCAAACATCGTCGACTCCACCAAGATCGCCCGCATAGCCCCCAGCCTGGGCGGCGTCGAATCCCTCATCGAGCAGCCGCTCGTCATGAGCTATTACGAAATCCCCACCGAAGACCGCCAGCGATTTGGCATCCCCGACAACATGATCCGGCTGTCGTGCGGGATTGAGAACACGGAGGACTTAATTGCCGATTTGGCGCAGGCACTTGGAGCGAAATAGTTTGGAACATGGCTCAGGAGCGAAGTACTACAGCCGTTACCATCGATACTTGTCCTACGCCCGAGTCCCCCCCAACAGGCGGTCATGACCTGAGTTCTCGCTCCGTCGTGGTTTTCATCCTAGACTTTCAAACACACTGCCAGATTACCCGTGGAAATCTGGGCGTCACGCAATTCAGAAAGACGCAATATGCGTCTGGTCCCCGTTCCGTTCAGAATCGAGTGCGACGTCGTGAATGAGGTAGCGGTAGAATCGAAACAACTAAGACAGGCTCGGCTCTTAGGGCGTTGTCTGGCGGGCCTATTGGCCACCAACGTGCTGATGGTGGGGATCGCCTTTTGGACCAGTTGGAGCCAGGCCTCTATGGAAGCGGAGGGAGTGGCCGAAACGCGCCAGCCTGGGCCGGCCCCAACTGTCCGGGAGGCGAATGGAGTTGTCGCGACAATGGCCGTTCCTGCGAAGGCGGATTCACCACCCGCAACCCAAGCCGTGACCAATAATCCGAAAATGGCGGCCGCGGGTGCCCAAGCGCCGCGGGCGACCTCGTCCTCCTCGAAACCAGCAACAGCCGCTGGCGAAAAAACTCTGCCGACGAAGCCAGCGCGAAGCGGTATGCAAACATCCATTGCGTCCCCTAAACCGCTGCTCGAGACAGCCTCGGCAGCCATAGCTCTCCATGCGTCAATTCCTCCGACTTCAAAGGCCCAGGAGAATTCGGACCAAGAAACCCACGCTCAAACTAAGAATATCACACCCTCCGTGGTGCGCTTGGTGAACCCTATCGCGAATGGGGGAGACGTTCACTATGTCGTAAACAAAGTCCCATTTTCGTTGAGCCCTGGTGAGTATCACGAGCTCTCACAAACGGCGGAATGCCTGGTCGAATTCCACCGCGGTGGCGATTTTGGCAATGCTGAGGTTCAACTTCAGACTGGCGACTATGTGTTTGCGATCGGCGAAACCGGGTGGAACCTGGCACGAGGACAAATGGAGCCAGCCGCTACCCTTCGCCAAGCCCATTAAGTTCACCAGAAGTGAGTCCGCTTCGCTCGTTCGCCAATCCTCGGACTATCGCGGGGCGATTAGCATTTCGTAAAGGAAACCGCCGAATGCTCCCTTCTCGCCATTTGTGGATCCCTTTGCAGGATTGACGGGAATTGTGTTCTGGCGTAACTCGTTACGGGGGAGGGGCAGTCCTGGTGGAGGTACTGCTGGCAGAATCTGAGTGGGGACGAGCCGAACGGATGAGGGTTGTCGAGCCGCCGGCGGTTGCTCCTGCTGTGGCACACTCTGCACTTCATCCAGGTCGGCTTTGGGTAGCGCCTTTTTCGGAACCACATTTCGTGGAGGAACGAAGGCCGGTTCTGCCGGTGTCTCGAGTACTGGTTCCTTGGGCGTAGTTTCTGTGAGAGTTGGCTCTGTTTGTGCTGGTTCTACCGGAGCGGGCTCCGCTGGTGCCTGTTCAACGCGAGCCGGCTCCGTCGGAACGGGTTCCACGGGAGTAGACTCCGCCGGAATGGTAGGAACAATTTGCGATGGGGTGGGAACGGGCGGGGGAGGGAGCGGAATGGCCGAATGCTGCTCACTGCCACCAGCGACTGGCGTCGTTACAGAGTTGCTCGCGTCTCGCGAAGCAATACAGGTTCGACAGGGGGCCGCGAATATTCCACCCAACCGCGTTGCTATCGGACGTCTGTGAAAGTGTGGAACGGCGTGGGCCGAAAGGCCGCTACTCCGGTCACCGTAGATGTCGTGCTCAATGTCCGCGCCTTGATAATCGTTCCAGCGAAAGCCATACGGTAGACGCGGTGCCGCCGGGATCCTGGACGTAGAAGTTTGGCCAGGAATCCCCGAGCAATCGACTTCCTCGGAATGAGAAATGAATGAGTGGAGTGGCTGGGAACGGGAAACCGGAAGCCGACAGCCAACGGCCGACAGACATAGTGCCAAACCTACCCACGGGGTGGTATTCATCCTTGATCCCTTTGATCCCGCAGAGGAAACATCCATGTTTCAGGGGAAGTTGCCGAATGCTTTCGGCGCATTCGCTAGCAATTATTGGAAGTATCGCTCCCGACACGCGCAGCCGAAGAGCTTTTGTGTAATTCGACGCATAAGCCGTTCGCCGCTCCAAATTGGTATTAGCGGACCCTGCAGAGCTACCGTTATAAACGGACTTCTAAACGCCCTACAATCCGCGGAGTCCGAACCCCTTCTAACCTCAGGAGCGTATTGGAGAACCCTGGGGGCTGACGGCCCAGAATCTCCAAGCCAAGGCCAGGGCTATGACCAGTAAGCACATCGAACCTACATGCCAATGTGAACCGACCGCCACGGAGAGCCCTGCCAGGCAAGAAGACGTGAGCGACGCGACGGCAGCCGGTAGAAAGGTTACGGTGACGTTGGAATCGAATTGGCGTCGCTGATGAGTATCAAATGCATCGCGGGTACTTGCATTCGCCAAGTCACGCATTTGATGAAGACTGACAGAACTCTCCGGCGCTCGAGAAGCTTGGCGAGGTTCCGCGACAGGCGTGAAGATTGGCAATGGTTGCACCGGATGGACGGGTTGCGAGGGAGAAACGGCATCCTCTTCTCGTCGGCCGGTCATGCGCTCCATGAATCGCTTCAAATATTCATCCAACGGCTCGTCGGCCTCTACTGACATGCCCGAGCTTTCCGCATCCCCCTGACGGCGATCGTCCCGTTCTTCTGTTTGAACCAGCGAATTGAGGGCCTCCAGTTGGGCCAGAGCGGAATTGCCGACATCCTCTTTAGGGAGGTCTGACAGTACAATCGTCTTAGACTGCGAATCCCCTTGTGCTTCTGGGTGGGTTTCCGGCCGCAGAGGCACTGCAGGGTTGGGAAAAGGGATGGTTTGGGATGGATTCATGGTAGCCACAGGGGATGCCAAATTCAGCGGCAACTCGACGCCACTATCATCTAGTTTGCAATTGGCGGAATGTCAAACCGAAATTGTCCCTGCGGAAAAGCCCTAACCCGGATTATTCATTGCCGCTGTTATACCAGGGGTAAGTTGCTGGGAGAGCGGTTGGATTGTGGCCCGGATTGCGATGCGAGCGGAGTGCCCCCTTACCCCCAGTGGCGTGGGAGGTGAGAAAGTCGGATTGCGGGGAGGT
>SXGT01629222.1_pt1 | contig 47593 bp, 52 predicted proteins | sample 3176221 | NCBI WGS metagenome assembly SXGT01 (sample SAMN11356862, study PRJNA531348) | freshwater metagenome | isolation source: freshwater sample F1-120 | place: China: Fuxian Lake, Yuxi | collected 2017-12-25 | reverse complement strand
TAAGTGCTGAAAGCATCTAAGCACGAAGCCATCCGCAAGACGAAACAACTAAGGCCGTCATAGAAGATGACGTTGATAGAGTTGACGTGTACGCTGTAAGGCAACGAGCAGTTTAGCGTGCAACTACTAATAGCCTCAAATATTTATCTTTAAGATAAATAGAGAACAGAATTTATTTAGAATACATGGTTAGTTATCTCACAATTTGTGTCCTGCCTACGCGCGTTAATGATTTAAATTTTATAAAATAATTTTATTTTTAATTATTTATGTGCGCAAAATTATTCTTTTTTGCCAGATTTCCAGAATTGCATAAAGATGTAGCTTAATGCTACGATTAAGGAGATTATCATAAATGTCGTCGTGTTTGGTCCTCGGAATTGTGTTTTTAGTGCGTAAATCGTTGCGCCCGTACCAGAGATACCGATAATTGCGCCTAAATAGCGGTTTGCACGCATAAGGAATTTTATCCATAATAAAAACAGAGTTATTGTTACAGCGACGATAAAACCGAAAATTATTTCAGTCATGCCGAAAACCGCGTCGGTTTTTGTGCTCAGTAAATAGAAAAAAGCTTCGGATAAACCTAAGAATATTATTCCAGTAAAAATTGTTGACACGCCTATTTTGAAACCTTTCTTTTCTTCAGGTTCGCTCGATTCTTCGTCTTCTTCAAATTCATCCTCTTTTTTCGTCGGCATTTAAATTTTATATGTGGCGAGTTTAAATAGTTTTACGCGCGCGCTCACCGTTAGTTTTAAATATGCTTCTCGAAGCAATTTTATGTAGAGTTGGACAGCTGACTCCGAATGTTGTCATTCGATTGACAAGAACTGAAAATGAGTTCTACATTCCTTAAAATCTTAGGATTTTGGGGCGCAAAAATCAGCAATGATTTTTGTTGTGAGGAAGGTCCGGACATCAACAATAAAGGCGAGTGTGAGAAATCACAACGGTCGTGAGGCCGAGCTCCGTGCTAAAAACCGAAAAGGTTTTGGCACCTTCAACTCTTACGAGTTGCTGGCAACAGAAACGACACAGCTCTCGTAGAGCGATGAACCTTGAGGGAAGCTACGAAACGAGAGATATGATGAAACGAGCGTCTTCGCCGATGCAACAACTTTAACCGTTGGCTTAGAAAGATGTCAGCACATTTCGTCTGTCTAACGACGGGAAATGACAAAATCTGGCCTATGCCCGACTCTACATTTATTTTTTATTTGAAAAGGTTTAAAACGCATTAATTTATGATATCTTAGAGGGCGGGTAGCTCAGTGGGAGAGCACACGACTGAAGCTCGTGGTGTCGGGGGTTCGATTCCCTCTCCGCCCATTTTTTAAGAGGGAATCGAAATAAAATTATTTATTTTTTAGAAATTTTGGAATTGCTAATTTAGGATTGAAATTGTTTTTGATAGGAATTGCGATTCGGGAAACCTGCGCGTTAAGTGAAAAAGGAAGTCTGACTAATTCTATGTTTCCGGCTGACACCCACGAGTCAATTGGATAGTGTGACAATTTTTTTATTAAATTTGCGCGCTCGGGCTTTGTCAATTTGTAAGCTGTTTCATCTTGAATGTGGAGATGGAAACCTTTTCCAGAATAAACGATTTTTATTTTTTTAAATCCGAGATTTTTTAGTTCGTCTGAAATAACTTTTGTTTTTTGCCAAACTTTTTGAAGACATAAATTACAAACTAATTGGTTTTTTGGATGGAAGCAAGGAATATTATCTGCATCTATGTCGAATACCAATTCTTGTCCTTCGACGTTTTTCTCGTTAAGGAAATCTTGATGCCCGAGATTTTTGAATCTCAATGCTGGTTTTTTATAAAAATTTCTATCGTAATAAATATCTTCAGGAACGTATTTTTTTATTTTTTGTTTTAGTTCGGATAAATAGCAATAAAACAAAAAATTATTCCAAGAGTTATTTTTTAATGTTTTTGTGTCCGTGCCTGCGTCGAGAGCGATTAGCTGGGGAGTTTTATTACCAAACCACGCTAATGCTTTTTTTAAAGAGAATTCTTTTTCGTAAAAATATTTTCGCTCTGCGAGAGTTGCGGGTCTGAATGGATTCATTTTAACAAGATTAGGGTCCTGCCTGTGTGAATTGGATTATTTGGCCGTTAGTACAAGTTACTAATTTGTTATTTTGAATAACTTGCGCGTGCGCAGTGATTATTGAGTTTGGAGAAATGTTGAAATTATTTATTGTTGTTGATGACGACATCCCTATCGGCGTTGCTGTTGCGAGTTCTGTTGTTTCGATTGTGCCTTGCTGATTGTCTGCGGCGAGTTCAATTCCTGCGATGTTCGTGTTGCCGATATTATTTATTTCTAAAATTAAATTATTATTTTCCAAATATAATCCTGCTTCAAAAACGACTTCAGGGCAGTCTGCTGGAGGCGACAAATCTGCGATAAAGTTCATGCTTGAATTGAGTATTATTGCGCCGAGGAGAATCGTGAGTGTCAACAAGATGACTGTCGCGATTACCGGAGAAACACCTTTTTTCATGAGAATCATAATTTAAACGAGAATTTAAACTTTGTTCAACGGAATATTTATAAATAACTATTGTTTGAAGATTTTATGAAAGAAGAGAGTGGTGACAGGAAGCACGACAATAGTTGTGGAGTTGCCGGTGCCGTTTTAGGGATATTGGCGTTGGTTTTCGTGATAATGCCATTTATGGGATTGATTTTGGGAACCATAGGTATTATTTTTTCGTACAAACAAAATAAAGTTATGCGAAATAAATGGGCGACCGCAGGTTTATGGATGGGTTGGATTGCGATTCTCTTGAATATTGTATGGGATGTATATTATATTAAAATAAGTATTGAAATTGCGTCGCAGTATGTAGATCAGGCGCGCGCGTTACAGGCGATTGGTGGAGTCGGTGCGCCGGCTTAATATGAATTTTGAGAGTAATCGTCGCGGTGCACTTGAACTTTCTATCGGAACGATTGTAGTTATTGTTATTGGAATGAGTATGCTTGTTTTGGGATTAGTTTTAGTGAGAACCATATTTACTGGCTCGACGGAAAGTGTCGATACTTTGAATGAAGGAGTGATGAATGAGATTGTGACTTTGTTTGACGATGAAAGTGGTAATTTGTTGATTAAACTTGGTTCTACCAATACTGCGAAAGTAAAACCGGGAAATAGATTTAACGTTGCGATTGGTGCGCAACATCCAGATGGTGAGGCTGTTGTAAAGGGGACTTTGCTTTACAGAATTGAATTGAGTGAGGAGAGTGGAGATGATTGCATTAGAGCACTTGGAAAACAAAACGCTGAAAAGTTATTTACTACGAGAGTCAATGATTGGCACGAGTTCGGTAAATATGCTGGTTCTGCTTCTGCTGACTTGATTGAGATTGAGGTCCCACGCGGAACTGCGAAGTGTACTCAGAAGATTAATGTTGATGTTAAATTGAAAGATGCACAACAACCATTTGAAGGAAATTTCTTCTTGCTTGAAGTTGGGAAAGAAGGAATATTTTAGTTTGTATTTTTAAAAATAAGTTTATAAAATGGGGAAGGCTAAATAAATTATGAAAGAGAGAGTTGAGTGGTATTCGGATTTTGTAGATTCTTCGTATATACCTGCGAAAGATGAGCTCGTGGCATTGTTTTATTTTGAACCCTCAAAAGAAGTTTCACGTGCCGAAGCTGTTGGGAGAATTGCATCTGAAAGTTCTACTGGAACTTGGACAACATTGTTTCAAATGCCTCCGCGAATGAAAAAACTTATGGCTCATTCTTTTTCTATCGACGGAAATTTTGTTAAAGTTGCATATCCTTTGGAATTGTGGGAGCAAGGAAATGCTGCTCAACTTTTGAGTGGCGTTGCTGGAAATATTTTTGGTATGAAGGCGCTTGCGAATCTGCGCTTAGTAGATATACAATTTCCAAGAGACTACTTGAAACATTTTCCAGGGCCACGCCATGGAATGTCGGGAGTCAGAAAGATGATGGATGTTTATAATCGTCCGCTTTTGGGAGCCGTGCCGAAACCAAAGATTGGATTTTCCGACGTGGAACACGCACAGATTGGATTTGAAACTTGGATGGGTGGATTTGATTTTGTCAAGGATGATGAAAATTTGACGTCTACTAAATTTAATAATTTTGATAAACGCGTGAAATTGCTCGCGAAATTACGCGATAAAGCCGAACATGCTACAGGAGATAGGAAAGATGCTTATGTCAATATCACTGCTGAAACTCATGAGATGGAACGGCGCGCGAAACTTTTACACGATTATGGTTTTAGATACGCTATGATTGACGTCGTTACATGTGGAGTTTCAGGCGTGCAAACTTTGCGAGACGTTTTGGGAGATTATGATATGGCGATTCACGCCCACCGGGCGATGCACGCGTCGTTTGACCGAAATCCCAAGCATGGAATTTCAATGTATTTTCTGGCAAAATTAATGAAAATGATTGGCGTAGATCAAATACACTCCGGAACTGCCGTCGGTAAACTTGTCGGAACTGCTGACGAAGTCAAACGAATTGCTGATATTCTTCGGGAAGATAAAATTCGGGAAATTAAGAATATTCGTTTGAATCAAGATTGGAATGGTTTGAAGAAAGCATTTCCCGTTACATCTGGAGGTTTGCATCCGGGACTCGTGCCAGATTTATTGAAACTCTTTGGCGACGAATGTGTGATGCTCGTTTCAGGAGGAATTCACGGACATCCTCGAGGAACGAGAGCTGGAGCGATGGCGACACGACAGGCGATTGACGCAGTACATGAAGGAGAAACTTTAGAACGACATGCAAAGTTCAATAGAGAATTGCGAGAAGCTTTGGAAAAATGGAGTCATCTGAGACCCGTTTGAACAATGAACAATTTTGATGAAAAGATTTCTTGAAAATAAGCTAACCTTAATATAGGGACTTTTTGTCTAATTATTATGATGGATTACAAAAAATACAAATGGTTTTTCACAAAATCTGGTAAACTCGTTGTCGGTGGCAAGAGTGCTGAAAGCAATGATGCCTTACTTAGAGAATTGAAAAAAAATGGCAAAGATTATGTCGTAATGCACACCAAATCTCCGGGGAGTCCTTTTTGCGCAATTATCTCTGAAATAAAAAAATTGGAAAAATCGGATATCGAGGAATGTGCTATTTTTACTGGTTGTTTTAGTAAAGCTTGGAAACAAGGACTAAAAAAAACAAGCGTCGATATTTTTCAATTATCTCAATTAAACAAAAGTTCTGCAATGAAATCTGGAACTTGGTCCGTTACTGGAAAAATACCGACGAGGGTTGTTAACTTGAAGCTGGTTTTGATTGTGCAAGAAAATTTTATTCGTGCTGTTCCTGAAATAACTGCTGAAAAAAATAAAATTATGTTCGTAGTTTATCCTGGCAAAGTTGATAAAGGTGAAGTGATTAAGAAAAATATGTTTAAGGATTTGAATAAAGAACAATTGCTTTCTGCTCTGCCTGCCGGAGGTGTTGATTTAAGAAATGGCTGAAACCTTGACGCTCCATATCGGTAAAAATGGCTTGACTAAAGAATTTATAGAGCACTTGGCGGATGTGTTCAAGACTAGGAAAACAATTAAAGTTCAATTGCTTAGGAGTGCTTCTGAAAACCGGGCCGAGATAGAGAAGGTGGCAGTGGAGATTATTGCTGGCTTACCAGACAGATATAACTATAGAATTATCGGATTCACAATCATTTTAATGAAAAGAACAATTATGAAAAAAGCTCCTGTTAAGAAATTATTTGCTGGAAAGCACCCTTGGAAAAGAACCTAAAAGTAAGTTTTATAAAGCATCTTTTTTAGTAGTCATCATGCACGCTTTACAAACTTTAGATGCGCAAACATTCAATGTCAAATTAGCTGAAGCTTTGAAGAAATACAAAGAAATTGAGTCGCCTGAATGGGTTCTGTTCGTGAAGAGTGGACATGGAAAGCAGAGGCCGATTAACGAAGAGGATTTTTGGTACAAACGATGTGCGAGTATTTTGAGACAGCTTTATTTGCGTGGGGGATTTGGCGTCAGACGTTTGAGAACGAGATATGGTAACAGAAAAAATCGAGGAAAACAACCAGCACATTTTGTGCGCTCGAGCGGAAAAATTATCAGAATGTTATTACAACAGTCGGAAAAGGCAGGACTTATTGCGAAGGCTACAGGAAAAGAAAAGGGTCGCGTTTTGACTGATGATGGAAAGAAATTATTGGAGGGATTGAATTAATGACTTTGTCACATCAGAAAAAAATTGCGCTGGGTGTGCACACGCGTAGAACGAAATGGGCGCCAGTTTGGGCAGTTGTGCGAAGATTTGGTAAGGGTAAGCGAGTCCATCCTTCAGAGATGACTAAGATTAGAAGACATTGGAGACGTTCAAAACTCAAAATTAAACCACGCCGATCTGGCAAGAAACATCTTGGATAATGGCTGAAACAAAAAACGTTGTGCTTGAAAGGGAATATGTTATTCCGTTGAGACGTGAGTGGACTAAAGTTGCGAGTTACAAGAGAACTGCGAAAAGTATTACAGCTATCAAAGAATTCATTGCGAAACACATGAAAGTCCCTAACCGAAATCTCGATAATGTGAAAATTGATTCTTTTTTGAATAACGACGTCTGGTTTAGAGGCGCCGCAACGCCACCGACGAGAGTGCGCGTGAAAGCGATTAAGGAAGGAGACGTTGTTCGAGTTACATTTGTTCAAGATCCTGAGCGAGTCAAGTTCGCACGTGAAAGACACGCACGCAAACATATCAAGACGGATAAAAAGATTACAGCGCCGGCTGAAAAGAAAGAAGATGTTAAAACAGATGAAGAGAAGAAAACAGAATCTGAAAAAGAACAATCTGTTGCCGAGGCAAATATTAAACTTGCTGAACAACAAGTGAAAGCTCAGAAGCACGTTGCAAAAGATAAGAAAGCGCAAAAGGCACCCCTGCAGAGAATGGCTTTGCAAAAGTAATAATTAATTTATTAATTCTAATAATTTATTCTTACCTTCACCTGAGCGGTTTATCAAACGCTTTTTTTCTAACTCTTGAATATGTCTTGAAAAAGACGCTTTGGGAATTTCAGTTAATTTTCTTAATTGAGTTTGTTTAATTTTGCCAGTTTCCTTTAATTGGTCAAGGATAAGTTTTTCACGGTCGTTGAGAAAATTGTTAATCAATTTGTCGTTGACTTTTTTGTGCGCCGATTTTTTTCTTAGTGGTCGTTTTTTGTTTTTGAGTATTATGAAATAAACAGCAATAGCCAAAGCTATTAGTATTATCAGAATTATCCCTCCGATTTTTGAAGAACTATTTCCGTTTAGTTCATACGAAACCGAAATTGCGTTTTGAGTTTGGACAGAAATTTGTTCATTTTTTATTGATATGTCTCCTTGGGAATTTGATTTTAGCACTGCGTTTTTTGGGAGAAACAATGTTATCTCTGAATTCTGCTGACTGAATGAGAATTCCCAAACACTGCCACGCTTATTTGTCAAAGCATTTGTTCTTCCAGAAATCGCGCCGTTTTTTGTGCTGACTCCGTCCGGAAAAGTTATTTGCTCGTCAGAGTTGCCAATGAAAACAGCGTCGCCATTTTCCTGCAAATAAATTGTCAAATAGCTAGATGCCGAAGCTGTCGCCGTTGTTAAAATTATTAGCGTAAAAATTATAGATAATTTCATTTTCTTATCACGGATTTGTTTTATATAAATATATTATAAGCTTCAAATTCATTAGAGGTCTCGCGCTTGCAAAGTTCTTCTGCCGTTTGCTTTTGCTCTTTGAACTGCTTCGTCTAAGATTTGCTTTACTTTTTTATTAAGCGCGTCTGGAACTTCGCCTGCGACTTGCAAATCTGGACATGCCGATTTTATTTTGCTTTTGATGATAAGGTCTATTTCTTCACTCATTTTTGTGCTCTGATTTTGTCGGTTTCATTAATGGGAAAATGACTGTCTCTCGGATAGGTTTTCCTTCTAAAAATGAAAATAAACGTTCGGAGACTCCGAAACCGCAAGTTGGAGGCATACCATATTTGAGAGCCTCAACAAAATCATAATCGTGTTCTTGTGCTTCTTTATCTCCAGCATCTTTCATTTTTTGTTGTTCTGTAAAACGCTCTTCTTGATCTATAGGGTCATTTAATTCAGAATAACCATTTCCAATTTCACTCCCTCCTAAAATAATTTGAAAACGCTCTACTTTTCTTTTATCTTTAGGGTCTCTTTTTGCTAGAGGAGATACGTCTACTGGATGACCTATCAAAAATGCTGGACCAGATATTTTTTTTCTACAATATTTCCATAATGAATCTATTACGTTTTGCTTTGATTGATTTGGCTCTATCGTCCCGTTTAATTCTTTTATCTTTGATTCCATCTCTTTCTGAGATGCTGTAAAAATATCTATATCTGTTTCTTTCTTAATTGTTTGAGCATAATCTATTTTCTTCCAAGATTTGGATAAATCAAAAGTGTGTTCTCCTATTGAAAATTTAGTTTTTCCATAAACTTGTTTTGCTACTTCTTTATACATTTCTTCAACTAATTCCATACCCATTTCATAATTTGCGTAACCCCAATAAAATTCCATCTGTGTGTAATCTTGTAAGTGTTCTGCATCCATCCCTTCATTTCTAAATTGGCGACCTATCTCAAATGTTTTGTCTAATCCTGCAACCATTAGACGTTTTTGCCATAACTCTCCCATTGATATTCTTAAATAAACATCTATGTCTAGTGCATTATGATGTGTCTTAAATGGAGTTGCAGCAGCTCCACCAGCAGATGTTTCAAGAACAGGAGTCTCTACTTCTATGAATCCTTTTGTTATTAATAATTGGCGAATTGTGTTCCAGAATTTTGCTTTCCGGATAAACATTTCCTTTGTTTCTTGATTTGTGATTATCTCTAAATATCTTTTTCTTAAACGCTCCTCGTCATCTTTAAGACCATGATATTTTTCAGGCAAGGGTAAAATAGATTTTGATAACATCTCTATATTTTGAGCGAGAACTGACAATTCTCCTCTGTCTGTGCGAATTATTTTTCCTTCTATTCCGATAAAATCTCCTGAATCTATCCATTTCGTGAAAAATTTCTTCGTCTTTTCAGGAGTTTCACCATGCTGAAAATTTATTTGAATTTTTCCTGAAACATCTTGCAAAACTGCGAAGGCAATCTTCCCGAAATCTCTTATGCTCATTACTCTCCCGCAGACACTTACTTTATCTTTTGTCGAAGAACCATTTTTCAAAGATTTGTACTTTGAGACTAACTCCTCGGTAAAATGAGTTCTTTCGTATTTATTCGGATAAGGATTTATGCCTTCTGCTCTTAATTCGTGTAATTTTTTCAAACGTTCTTGAATGATTAAATCTTCTCTACCCATGAAGAAATGTGTTTATTTTGGTTTATATTAGTTTTGATGTTATAATATTATTATATGCTATAAGAAAATTTATATATTTTAAACTATCTGAATAACTATGAATCAAGGTGATGAAGACGAGCGGGATGAATTTGTCGAAGAGGATGATCTTGATGATGAGGATTATGAAGAAGAGTCAGAAGAGAGTGATTAAAAAGTCATTATCTTGAATTCTTTGAATCCTTGGAATTTTTCAGTTTTTTCTTCGGAGTTTCTTATTAGTGCGTGTTGTGGGCCTTTTTTGCAGATTGGAATCATTGTGTCAACCGCATCAGGATTTCCCTCGATAAACACTTCGGCTCTGCCTTCGCCAGCGTTTCTCACAAAACCTTTCAAGCCGAGCTTGTCGGCATTTTCTTTAATAAAACGATTGAAAAAAACTGGTTGAATGGCTCCGTTTACAGTTACGCGTATACTCTTTTTCATATTCTTTGAATTGTTGAGAGGTTAATAAATTAGTTGGTTACCTTTTTTCAGGAGTTGTGCCGATTAAATGGTCTACGCCTTCTTCAGCTTTGGGCGGTGAAAAACTCTCGTCAACTAACTTCAAATGTGGGACTTGGTGCCATTCGAGTCCGAGAACTTTCGCTGCCTGCTTGTCCATGTCCAAAGGTTTGCCTACAATAATTAGGCCTTTTTCAGAAGCGTCAATCACTGAAAGCTCTGGCATCTTGCATTTTAGAACGTCGTGAATTTGATACTTGAGCGGATGTTTTTCCAATTTGTTTTTTGTGCTTGAAAAAAATCCACGATATTTGTAAGCAGGAAATACGCTACGCATTGAATCCAAAGAAGCGGACATTCCTAGCTCTGAATGTTTTGCCAAAGGTGTCGCGGTGATAACAAAGCTGTTTAAAAGCATTTCAGGGAAGTGTACTGATTTGAAACGCAAGAATTCTGAATTTTGTATTTCGACTGATGCTGCCTCGTTTAAATCCGCTAAACCGACACCATATTTTTCGGCTAATTTTGTGTATCCAAATTCATCAAATATTTCGTGCGTTTCTGCGCCGTCCACACCGTCAGCCAAAATTATTTCGCTACCAGGATTTTTGTTCGCCACGCAGAATTGGATGATTGGTTCCAAAAATTCGGGTTTGGTTGATTGTTCTGGGGCGCCTACAATAATGTGTGGTTTGATTATTATTCGGTCGTGCTTTTTCAGTTCTTCATCAAATTTTATCAACGTTAAAACTTTAGGAATTGTTTCATCATAAGATTTTAAATTGACTGCTACCCCTTTGGCCATATTTATTTTTGAGGTCTTGGCTTTTTAATGATTGTTGTGTTTTGATTATTATATTCCTCGTCTATCCAATTCGTTCTGAACGATGGCTATTGTTTGCGAAGCGAAATAAGTTTTTGGTCCGATGGTTACGGGTGTGGCAATTTTCGCAAGTCGTTTGTATTCTTTTGCAGGGAGTCCCTTGTGGTCCCCTAAGATGAAAACTGGATTGTCAGGGATATCAACTTTTCTTATGTCTTCTCCGTCTGGGTCAAGAATAAATAACTTTTTTCCTTCGTCATGAATATCTTCAACAGTCTGTAAGAAATTCTTTTTTTCTATCCAATATCCTGGGAAAACCTCATTTTTTATTCCAGGTTTATATTTGAAAAGCATTTTTCTTAGAATTCCTGAAACATCTTTTTTTCCCAAATAAATTTTGTCAACTCCAGTTTTACCTTCGGTTTTCGGCATGAGTTCGAGATGTTTGACGGGATCTGGAGGTCCTGCGAATAACATATGCAATCTTACATCTGTTCTAATCTTATGACTTAGAAAGAAGGCAGCTATGACGGTGTGAACAGCTATATCGATTCTTCCCGATTCCTGTAAGTCTTCCTTGACATAATGTCCTGCTGTTGGAGCAGTTCTTGAATAATAAATGAATTCCCGCATGTTAGTTTAAGACGAATTCGGATTTTGCGAATAGGTCTCCTTTCCCTATGAATTTGTAACAACCTATAAACTTTGTGTTTTGAAAAACGCAAACCTTTTCTCCCTCGTTAATATCTGAAGGTTTTGATTCAATAAAGGATTCGAATATGGGCGAACCCGTTAAAGCTTTTTTGACAACATCTTTTCTAATTTGAATTACTGGAAGAAGTTCCGAGACGATTTCACCAGGAATGATTATTTTCCTTAACAATTCTTCATTTCCGTTTTTATATTCGGCTACGGCTTTTTCAAAATCGTAAAGATTTATTGCGCCTGATTCGTTAAATATTCCGGCATTTGTTCTTCTTAATTCGAGCATGTGGGCTCCGCCGATTTTTTCTCCTAAGTCACTACATAATTTTCTTATGTAAGTTCCTGCTTGAACTTGAGTTTCAAACAAAACATCTTTACCATCAATTTCTAAAATTTTGAAATGTTTCACCTCACGCTCTCGAACTGCGCGCTTGACTCTCGAACGAACTGGCGGAAGTTGATTTATTTTCCCGATAAAATGAGATAACTCTTTTTCTAATTCTTCCCGCGATATTTCTTTGTGGACGCGCATGATGCCGACATAAGTTTTGTCTCTGTGCATTAAATATTCGTTAAGACGACATGCTCTGCTTAGAGCTACAGGTAAAACTCCAGTAACCATCGGGTCTAAAGTTCCCAAATGAGATGTTTTGCTTAAAGTCAATGCGTGCTTTACAAATTGGGAAACTTGAAACGATGTCGGACCAGTAGGCTTGTCTAAGATTATGATTCCGAATTTCAACAATTCTTCGATTGATTTTTGCGATTTTATTTCTTTTAAGTTTATCATTTTATTTTTTCTCTTATGAATTGAATTGTTGCTTTTATAATATACTGTTTGATTATTTCTGTCGATATATTTCTCATTTGAATGGGTGGATTTCATGTTTCAAAAATGTTCCGTTTTGGTTCCACCATCGTTCCACGCGAAATTAATATATCCCTATTTTCTTAGAGAGCTATGGAAAATGAAAAAATGAAAGGGGGTGAAAAATGAAAATATTAATTTTAGCTGTGGCTTTGATTCTCGTATTGGGGATATTTGGAGGTGTAATCGCTGTCAGCGGTTCATCCGATGACTCGGGGCTAATTCCGGAAGTTAACGATGATGATGTCGTTGAAGCTGAGCGTTCCGCGGAAGAATACTTGCGACAACAAGCGGGAGATATTCTTGTCTCGGCTTATCCTATAGTCGAATACTCGACTGGATGGTATGAGTCTAGTGATGGGAGAGCGGATGTCATAAGCATGGTCGTTGTCAGAAAGGAAGGAACAAGCGGTAGTGGAAACCAAATGCGCATTTCTGTGCATGGAAAAGTCCATATCGGTGGAAGTCCTTTCAAGATAATTGCTACTGAAAGAAATGATAATCGTGTTGTTTATTCTCTAATTGGAAATAAAGAATCCGGCAAAATGACTCTTGAAAAAGTCAAGACATATAATGGCGGAATTTCCAGATGGGATGGAACACTTGCTCTGCAATATTCTGATGGTGCGAAAGAATTGTCTGCTAATGTGCAGTTAATGGCTCGAGAGAAAATTGTCGATGAAAAGAAAATCAAGACTTATCAAGGAGGACAAACTAAGTTTGTTTACTCTGGAAATTTGAACTTTGGTGATTGGGTTTTCAAATTCGCAAGCGAGAAATCTGATGCAAAGAAAATAAACGCTAAGGTTCGGAGTGAAAGTGTTCAAGGGAACATGGAACTCGAGCTTGTGAGTGAAAATAATGGTGTCAGAATTTATGAAGGAAAACTCAAGGCTGAAGATCGCATAGATGGAAGAGATTCTTTTGAAGAAAAGAATAAGATTTCTGCTGTCTTACGTGTTGAAGTCAGATATAACGATAACGCTTGGGTCGGTCCATTGAAGGCTACGCTTAAAAATGGACAAGTTCTTGAGGGCGAAATGGTCTTGACAGAATTAAAATTCTCTGGAACTGCTCCAGTTACTGATGTTCCGAAAGATGTTCGTGGACGTGATTGGACTGACGACAGAGGATTTGATGTCGATGAAAGATCTGGTAGAAGTTCAGATGACTCGTCTGATGATTCTTTTGATGACTCGAGAGACTCTTTTGATGACTCGTCGGATGATTCATTCGATGATGATTCAAATTCCAAGAAAAAAGGATTCTGGAAGAAATTCGTCCGAGCTTTTGGCTTTAAAGATTCTGAATAAATAAATTTTTTATTTTTTTATTTTCGCAGGGATTAAATAGTCCTTGCTTTTTTTATTTATATGTCGAACAAAGCAAAGGGGTCGAGAGCTGAAAGAGAGTTGTTGCAGTTATTTACAGATAATAGTTGGAGAGCTGCACGCGTGGCCGGAAGCGGAGTTAATGAAAATACTTTTTGTGATTTGATTGCTGGAAGATATGGTAAAGCTTATGCTGTTGAGGCAAAATCTAGCAAACATCCTCGCATCTACATAACTAAACAACAGATTGATGACTTTATACAATTTACGAGCGTTATGGGTTTGATACCCGTCGTGGCTGTTAGATTTAATCGCGAAGGTTGGTTGTTTTTGAAACCTGAACAACTTGAAGATTCTGGAAAAAATTGGGTTGTTAATTTAGAAAATATACGATTGACTGCTAAAAAGTTTGGGCAGTTCTTCGAAAATTCAGAATTTTCGAATACATTCAATTTTATAAATTGAAGTCTTTGAGGAAAATAAAGAAGAAATTTTTATTTCTTAGATTTGATTTTTATTCATGTGCTAAAAATTTATTCTAAATTTTGGCGCATTTCACGAGAATCAAAACTTATTTCGTGAAATGTATTCATACGCTGAAAAAGCCGCTGTGCATCCGTCTGCTACGCCCGTGATTAATTGTTTAAATGGCTTGTCAGTAACATCTCCTGCTGCAAAAACTCCAGACAGGTTTGTTTCCGAAGTTCTATGATTCAATATTATTTCTCCCTTTTCATTTGTTTTTACTCCAATAGATTTTGCCAAATCAGAGATTATTATGTGTCCTATTGCTACGAAAACTCCTTGTAATTCTAATTCATTACTTCCATTGTAGGCTTTGTCTAAAATAACTTTCTCAACTAATTGTTTTCCTTTTATTTCTGTAACATTTGTATTGTTTATGATTTCTATTTTTTTGTTTGCCATGATTCTGGTATAATTTATTGGTTCAGGTCTTATTTTTTCTCCTCGGTAAATTATGAAAACTTTTTTTGCATGTTCTGCTAAGACGAGTGCGTCTTTTGCAGCTGCGTCTGAACCTCCAACGACTGCTACTACTTTGTTTTTGAATAAGGGTGCATCACATAAAGCGCAGTAAGCAACGCCTTTGTTTTCAAATTCTTTAGAACCCGGAACTTCTAACTTGCGCCATTTTGTTCCTGTTGCGAAAAGAATTGTTTTTCCAGTATATGTTGATTCAGAGGTTTTCACTTCAAAGAGTTTTCCTTTTTGTTTGACGCTCTCGGCTTTCTCTTCTTTTAATGTGGCTAAATCATATGACTGAGCATGTTCTTTTATTTTGTCAGCTAATTCTGAGCCAGATAAACGAATAAATCCAGGATAATTCTCGACGACATTCGTTGTCGTGATTACGCCTCCCAGAGGCATTTCTGTTCCGTGTGAAGTTCCTAAGCATAAAGTTTTCAATCCGAGACGAGCCCCATACATTGCTGCTGCTAATCCTGCTCCCCCTGCGCCAATTATTATAAAATCATATTCTAAATTTTTCATTTTAACTTGAGATATTTTTTTATAGCTTTTTCATCAAACCCTACGATTATGTTTCCATCAATAGCTATTACTGGAACACCCAGCTGTCCTGATTTTTTTATCATTTGCTTTTTTGCTTTTTCGTCTTCTTCTACATTTATATCGCTAAATTTGACTTTTTTTTCTTGTAAAAACTCTCGCGCCTTATGACACCAAGGACAATGCGAAGTTCCGTACAGAATTATTTTCATGCTACCTCTTGAATGTTTTGAGTTGAAGTTATATAAACTTTATTATTAAAAAAAACATTTATTGGGATGATTATTTATTTCTGTAAAAACATAGAAATTATAAATCGCGGTTAGTTAAGATTTACATGATGCTGTTGGAGATTATAAGAAATCTGAAAGATATGCGATTTTCTAAATTAACTTTTCTAAGTATATTTTTTTTAGTTGCGTTAATTACATTTTTTTATTTTAATAATTTTGATAGTTCACCGCGAGTTTGCTTTGGAGAAGATTGTTTTTTTGTTGAAATTGTCGATGATTACTCTGAAAGAGCTTTGGGTTTGATGAACCGGAAATATCTTGGACCAGATTCAGGCATGCTTTTTGTTTTTGAGAATGTTGGAAACTATCCGTTTTGGATGAAGAACACTCTGATACCATTGGATATGATTTGGTTAAATGACGAAAAAAAGATAGTTGATATTTTTGAGAATGCACAGCCATGCCACTCAGACCCATGTCCCTTAATCCATCACGATGGCTCTGCGCTGTTTGTTGTCGAGCTCAATGCTGGAACGGTGAGTGAAAAAAATATTCAAGTCGGACAAACTGCGAGATTTGAGATTGGGTGATGGAAAAGAGAGATGCTTTGTTGTTCGCTTTTTTGATTACTGCACTTGTTGCTGGAAATTATTTTTTCTTTGCGAGTGCCGACGTGGAAAGAGAGAGCGTTAAAATTGTGCGAGTACTGGATGGCGATACGGTTGAGCTTGACGATGGTAGGAAGGTAAGGTTCGCGAATATCAATACGCCTGAAAAAAAATTTGCTTATTCCGGACTTGCCAAAAATTATCTTGAGGAATTTGTCGGAAAAGAAATTGAAATGGAAAATCTTGGAGGAGATAAATATGGTCGGACGCTCGGAAAATTATTTTTCGGAAATGAATATTTGAATCTCGAGATTGTTAGGCGAGGAATGGCTCATGCGTATCTTGTTTTTGAAGATGAAGAGCGCGATTTTTCACGTGCGGAAAAACAAGCTCTCGACGCAAGGTTGGGAATTTGGCGCACCTCTAAAAATGCGGACTGCATCAGTGCCACAATCAATAAATACGAGGAATATTTTGTAATCTATGATTCGTGTGATTTAAATGAAACAGGATGGACAATAAAAGATGAAAGCACGAAAAGCTATAAGGTTGGAAATGATTTCGGTGAGAAGCTTACTGTTTACTCCGGAGAAGGCGCGGATTCTAAAGATACGCGATATTGGAAAAGAAAGAATGTCTGGAACGACGACGAAGATAGGATTTTCATACGCGATGCTGATGGCTTGCTCGTTTTTTATGATTCTTATTAGCTCTGATGTTTTTGCCCTGCGCATAAATGAATTTGAGTCAAATCCTGCGGGTAAGGATGCTGGTTTTGAGTGGATTGAATTATATTCTGAAAATTCTGTTGAATTAGTAGGATATTTTTTGCAAAATGGCGACGGCGGAATGTATAATTTGAGTGGAAATTTTACAGGATATCTGACTATAATTTTTCCAGTGGCATGGCTCGATAATTCAAATGAAAGTGTTATTTTGAAACGCGGTGTGGAGATTATCGACCAAACTCAAACATTTAACGATGCTACGAACAACGGCAAAACATGGACTTTTTGTTCCGGCTGGAAATTTGTCTTGGGGACTCAGAATGCTGCTAATTCCTGCGACGGCGAGACACAAGTATTTGTACAGGAAAATGAAAATGAAGAAGATAGTGGATTGAGTTATTTGACCAATAACGATTTGGACAATTCCAAGAATACACTGACTAATTCTGTCGGAAATTTATCGAAGGCTATCGTCGACACGATTAACTTTGATGATGTCAAACCTAAAAAAATAAATTTGAATAAATTTGAAAAAGACGAAGAGAAAACAATCGTGACTAAAACTTACAAAACGCGAGTTGGAGTTATTTATGCTTTTCTAGGGATTTGCGTTTTTCTTGTTGTGTTGATGGCTTTGAGAAAGTTGTGATTAGCAAGACGCAATAGTTGATTCACTTAGGGGATTTTGACAATTTTCCGTTGTCAAATATAGTTTATTTCCTGGTTGCAAATTGCTATTTTCCAAAAATATTGTTTTTGTTCCGTCTTGGAAAATACATGTGCTACACCCCCCACCACAAGATGTTTTGAAACCATTTTCTCCAGTTAGAAACATTTTATCTAAATTATCTGTTGAGGGTTTGTTTATGGTTACTTTTAATTTCCCGTCGGGAGTTAAGCAAGCATTCGTGATTCTTGTTTGAAGCTGTACGCAATCTACTACTGGAGACAAGTTTTTTTCTAAATTGTGTGATAAGTCTAAGACGTAACTGCCGACTGTTCCTATGGCGATTACACTTAAAGCGAGGATTGACATTACTTGGACGATTTCTGAAATTCCTTTTTTATTTAGATGTTGCATGCCGTGGCTCCTGCTTCCTGCAAATTGAGTGTTGCTATTTCATTTCCATCCAATATTATTGTCGCCGTTTGTTCTGGAGTAGTTATTTCTAAATATAGATTTGATTTGGTTGGGGTGAATTGTTCGCCAGTGATTGTATCTGTGCCTTGACCATCGGTAAATGCTGTAACTGGTTGACATAGTCCATTTGCACAAAGCTCGCCGTCTCCGGCGTTATTTTGAACGCAACCTCGAATTATTTCTTTTGATAACTCTGCTGTTGAAGATTCTTTGTTTATTGTTATTTCGACGGCTTGTTTATTTTCACAACCAGTATATTCTGATACTATATTTCCAGTGATTGCTGGCTCTAATGGTTTGTTTTTTTCAAGAAGTTTTTTTAGTAAGTCGATGTTGTATTGCCCGTAGTCGCTCGTTATCAGTGTGCGCATGACTCCAGCATGGACTGAACGATAGAAATTTGTTTTGGAACATTCCAAATCGCAAGAATCTGTTGGAGATGTGAATTTGTCACAAGAGGAAACGCAGTTTTTCGAGCCCCGCGGTAAGTTTGCAGGAGTATATTCTTCCGCCAAATTTCCGAAGGCGTGGCCAAGTTCGTGAATAATCACGGAGTCTTCATGATTTTTATTTATGCTAATTACATTGCTAAGTGCTGAACTTCTTATGTTGGAAGGATAATCTTTCACGACGATGATGTAATCGTTTGGACATCGACGAGCTACTTCCAAATTTGCTTTTGTGTCGCACAATATTGCGATCCCCTTATAATCGTCGCATGTTGGCTCGTAATCAGAATGCGGAATGAAAAATATATTGAAGTAACTTTTATATTCGCTAAATGGCGGTGTTTTTAATATCGTGTCGCTGAATCTTTTCGTGTCTTCTTCTGAAGCGAGAAATAATAAATCAATTCTATCTTCGCCGTTGTATACTAAAGAACGACATGTTCCCAAGTCTTCCGTCGCAACTTTTACCGGTTGTTCTTGTTGAATATTTAGATAAGTGAACAAAACGATGACTACAGCAAGAGAAGATATAACGAAGAGATAATTTTTTGGTTGCAATTCCATAATATTTTTAGAATAATCGGGCTTAAATACATTTTTAATTGTCGGTTATGTGCGAACCCATTCTTATTTCGAATATTATGGGAAGATTTAAAACCGCGCAAAACAAATTGAGATTATGGAACAAATATCTGCGAAGCTCATAATTGAAATTTTGGGCAGACCGCCAGAACATTTATCTGCGGCTTTGGGTGAGTTGATTACGCGTTTGGGGAATGAAAAGGGCACGAAGATTATAAATAAAGTTTTGAATAAACCGAAACCAATTGAAAAAGTTGATAATTTGTGGACGGCTTTTGCTGACGTTGAAATTGAATTTGAGACATTACCACATTTTTTTAATGTTCTTGTAAGTTATATGCCTGCGCATGTTGAAGTTTTTAATCCTGAAAGTATTAAGTTTAACACTTTTGAACTGAATGAGTTGGCCAATTTCATCGTCGGGCGACTACATAATTATGATGCAGTTGCTAAAAGATTAATGGGTGAACGCGATATTTTGATTAAAAAGATAGAACAATTGCACAATGGTGCGAAGCTTGAAGAAGTTTTTCCAAAAACGCAAACGCCACAAGTTAAACCAGATATTAAAGATAAAAAGAAAAGCGGCAAAAGTAAGAAAAAGAAAAATTAATTATTTTACCAAAGGCTTTGACTGGAAGCCTGGGGGCAAGTGAAGTTTGTTTTCAGGTTGTTGAGATATTGTTCTTGAAGGAGGAGCTGTTAGCGGTTTCGGCTTAGGTATTGAGGATTTTTTATAGTTTAGAAATACGAAAATGAGGATAGCGATTATTGCGATAACTGCGGCGTAGCCTATCCATCCAAAGCCCCCACCACTATTTTCTGATTTGCATGTGCCGGTGCAACAGGCAGGACCGTCGAGACTTTGAACTGGAGAAGTTGAACAGGTTTCCGAAGCCGTACAAAATCTGCCGTCTAGTTCGGCACAATAATACTGGGGAATCAAATCTTCAATTGGTGTTGTTTCTGTCGTGTTGGTTGTGAAAGAAATATTTATTGGGATGCTTTGATTGTATTCACCAATTTGAACAAGTATTTGAGTGACTATCGGCGAACCACTAATCCTATTTAGTGATAAATTAAATTGTTGGGAACTATTCGGCTGTAAACTGCTGATAGAATAAGGTGTGACGTTGATTAGATTTGTGTTGTAAGACAAAAGTAAATTGTTTAGAGAAATTTCGCCAGTGTTTAGAATTGAGAAAACGTAAGATGTTTGATTGCCCTCCAACGCGACTGCTCGAATTGCCGAAGGAATTATTCTGATACTTAGATTATTGTTTGTTGTTGGAGGAGTTGATGTACCGAGGACTTGAATCGGAATTGTGTAACGTCCGATTGTTGCCTGATGAATTCCCGGAGCAACATTTGATGTCGAAAGAGTAATGGTGTTTATTCCAGGTTGTAGCGTGAATGTCTGTGCTTCTGGAAAGTCAATGTTGATTGTTGTCGGCTGGTCTAAGTTTAGAATTGCGTTCAAAATTAGTGAGTCAGTTACGACTGCGAGTCCAGGGTTTATGCTGTAGTCAGTTATGTTTCCGGAAACTGAAAATGGTTGGTCGAAATCAATTTGAGTTGCTACGCCATTAACTGTTGTGGCAATGTTGCCGATGAAAAGAGAATAATTATTTGATTGGAGTGGCATTTGCGCATAAAGATAATAATCTGAACCGAGACGCTTGACGTCGTAAATTACGGCTATTGGGACGTGGGCTCTTTTGAACAACACATTTTCAGGAGTTATTGGTTGTAGAATATTTCCCTGAATTTTGATTATCATGGTTTCTCCTGGTTGATAGGTTTGTGCCATGTTTGTCGTGATTGCCTGAACTATCGGCAAGAAAATCAAGAGTATTGTGAGCATCAAAATTTTTTTCATAATTTCGAGAAGATTTGTAATTATATAAACGTTTTTAGCTGAAAATTAAATCCTTAAATATTTTTATAATTTTTAAGCATACCATTTAATATTTAGAAAAATTAATAAATAACCCATTTAATATTTTGTGATGGTTGATGTTTCTTCTGCTGGGCAAATCGGGTTTAATTTGAACTCGAGCGAAATTTTTGATGGGATGTGGAAATCATTACCTCCAGAGATGTGGCAAAAAATTGATTTTATGATGAGTCTTGGAAAATGGATTCTTATCGCTACGTTAGTTTATTTAATCGTTAAAATTATATTCCAGTTTAAGAAAATAAAGGACAGCACGAATCTCTCCGCGATTGCTTTGAATACCAAGAATATGAATACAAAACTTGATGCTTTAATGCATAGAAAAGAAAAGAAAGATTAATAGTTTATTGATAAATTTGATTATTTATTTGCTCATTTCTTTTAGTTTGCGCATGGTCTCTTCCATTTCTGTATCTGATTTTGATACACCAGGTCTACGTTGCGGTTGTGCTAGTCCAGAAGTTGGAATAAATCTTGGTTGTGGTGCGCGCATCATTGGGACTGGTCCTCGGGCCGGAGGGAATGGCGGTCTGCCCCCTGGTGGAATGCCTGGGCGAACGGTTGGTGGGGCCGTGGCACCTGCCTTGAATTTGTATAGTGCGAGTTTTATTTTGTCACGCATCAAAATGCCGACGACGACTAGAGAGATAAGAATCACTAAAATGATTATCCAAAGAGTCCAATTTGTTCCACTTTCAGAGGTTATTTGTTGCTTGCAACAAATTTCATTTGAACCTACGTCGCATGATTCTTGAATTTCTTCTTCGTTAGAATTACAAGAAGCATAACAACTTCCGCCTGCCTGCTCACAAGCATTTGATTGAGGCGAAGGGTTACACTCCGCCAAACAACAAGAACCTTCTGATGAAGGAGATTCTGTTCCGGAGCATGTTTCGTCTGCTCCGCAGATTTCACCTTGTTGTTCCGCACAAGTTTGTGTATCTGGAGATTTTGAGCAACATATTCCTGATGAGCATTCATAATTTTCTAAGTTGTTTCCACCTAAAGCTGTACATTTAATTAAAGTCGTGCAGGCGTATTCGGAGTTGGCACTTTCGCAAGATTGTGAGGAACTAGGTCCTGGTCCAGTTGCAACTGAACGAGGCCAGCCCGCATAAAGTAAGAAGCCAGTGTCACGAATATTATTATTGTTCCAACAACCATCTGATGTAGGGATTGTTTCAAAATAAATTTTTGAGTTGTCTGCTTCTGTTGAACTTGAACTTTGTAGCGCGAGAAGAGCTATCGCGGAATCGTAATGTCTCCCGTAGGGAGAGTTCGGCGCCTGCCAATATTTAGATTGTTGTTGTGCTTGTACCAAATTAGAATATTGGTTCGTATCCGCGGTCAAGAGATACATGAATCCGCTTGACAAAAATTTCTGGTTTGACTCGCTCAATGCAAGCAAATAGGGGAAGTAGTCGTTGATATCATTAGCTGTTCTGCCGAGAGCGAGTGCCGCCCAAAGAGTCCCCTCATAATCGCAAGTATTTGTTGTCGAGAGACATTTTGAGTTTAAGCTTTCTTGAGTCGTACCTAATCCAGCTGCCGCGTGCGTGTTTGGTGAGATGAATATTGTTGATGAACCCGAACGCTGATATAGCGTAGTGGTGATGAAATCCTGGTCGCATGAAACTGTGAAGTTTTGATCAATGCAATTGCTATTTACACGGAGCCAGAATCCACCCTGAGCAATTGCGAGACAACTTCCAGGGTTTCCGGATAGAACCATCTCGTTGTTGATGCTTATTGTTTTTTGTTCGTTACCATAAGACAATGTGCATTGCGAGGCGACGTGATTTGTGATGTCTAATTCTAAATACCAAGTCAAGTCGGTTGCAGTTTTACGATTAGATTTGAGCCAATTTTCTATTGAGTTTGTGTCGCGATTTATTCTTTTATACGCTAAAATAACTTGGGCAGTGTCTTTTATCTGACTCGTCGTGGATTCGCCCCAATGATTTCCACCTATTGCTTTGTTTTCAATGATTGAACGCAATTTTGGATTTGAGCCGAGCGCAAGAGTACCAAAAACAGCTTCTTGAAGAGAAATTGAGTTTTCCGCTTTGTTGTTTATTTGATTTTGTAAGCACTGATACGCTTTGTCGATTACATTTGTCGAGGTCTGAGTTGATGAGGTAATATTATTTGACTGATTTGATTGTGCAAGAACTCCTACGGCAAAGAACAATAAGAAAATTAATGGGGACCACTTCTTTAACATGAGTTTATATGACTTATAGTGTTTATAAAGATTCTCAAAAAATAAGCAGATTATTTCTTGTTACCTGCTTTAGAATTTTTAAAGTTCACAATTTATTGAAATTTGGATTATCTTGTCTATACAGCAATTTCTTTAATTAAGTGTATTTTGCTGTATAAAGAAATATTTATAAATGCTAAGTTATTTGTGGAGAGATGGTTAAAAAGAAGGTGACTCTAAATATAGAATCGAAAGTTTATGATTCTTTCAAAGATTATTGTGAGAAGAATGCAATCGTGCTATCTAAGAAAATAGAGATAGTCATGTTAGAGTTACTTAAAACTACTAGAAAAGTAAAATTTGCAGCAATATTATTTATTTTAGCTTTTTCTTTTGTGGCGGCGAATATTTTTCAAGATAACAATCAAGCTACGTTTGACGCTGGAACGCATAACGGAACATTCTATAACTCTACGTTCTCTGCTGTACAGCTCAATTTATCTGGAGCGTTTTTGAATGGAACTTATACCTCACAGATTTTTGACGCCGGTCGCAATGCGACGTGGAAAAATATTTCATGGACGTCGGAAGTTTGTCATAGATGCGAATTACCGAATAATAGTGTTTTTGAAACTGGGGATTTTTTGAGACCAGCTAACATGTCTGGAAATGTTTTACTCGCACACTTCAATGAAATAAGTGGCGCGACAACTTTTGCAGACAGCTCAGGGAATGCGAATACTGGAACTTGTGTCGGCACTAATTGTCCAGCTGCTGGAGTCGGCGGAAAGTTTAATGCCTCTGTTGATTTTGAAACATCCACTGCAAATGACGATTATATTAATTTCAGCAATCCTACAGAATTGAACAGTTATGGAAATAAGATAAGTATGGAGGCCTGGATTAAACTTGAGTCTATTCCGACAGACCCGACTATTATTGATAAAGGGTTGTCCCAGTTTTCATTTTATATAGATTCGCCAACGAATAAATCTCGAGCATTGGTTGTTGCTGGAAGCAGTCAGACCGCTTCCGGGAATGTATTGTTTGTCGTGGGAAATTGGTATCATGTTGCGGCTGTGTATAACGGCTCAGATATTAGACTTTACACAAACGGAATTTTAGATGGGACTCCGGTGAGTCTGACGGGAAATGTGGTTACATCTAATAATGCTTTGCTAGTCGGCTCCGGCTGGAGTGGAACTAACCCACTCGCATTTCCATTTGATGGTATTATTGACGAGGTTGCGATATATAATCGGTCGTTGAGTGCGCAGGAAATTAAGGAACATTATTTACGAGGAATTTTAGAATTGAACTTGAGTGCGCAGAGCTGTGATGATTCTTTATGTAGTGGTGAGAGTTTTGTTGAATTGAATAAAACTTCCCCTCAAAATTTGTCAGGATTTAATTTCACAAGATATTTCCAGTATAGATTTAGTTTCTTGACTGAAAATCACTCTTATACACCTTACTTGTTTAACGCGACAATAGATTACACACCGATAGTTAATGTTGCGCCGACGATTCATTCAAACTACACAATTGTCAACGGAAGTTTGAGCACGCCGTTGTTTGGAGAGAACTTTTTTGTACAGGTAAATATTTCCGACTATGAAAACGATACGGTTAGTGTAGGTTTCACAATAACTGCTCCAAACGGAACGAGAGTTTTGGACAATGTTTTGGGCGGGAATTATAGTGTGGGAAATTATAGTATTTGGAATTCTACAAATTATACAATTAATGAATATGGTTATTGGAACTGGTCTGTGCTTGCTTCTGACGGGACGAACTTCAGCCAGCAAAATGGAAGCTTCAGAGTTTTGAGCGACTTGTCAATATTCCCAGTAGAATATGTTGTTACACCAAATCCAAAGAATCAAACGTTAAGTTGGAATTTGTCTATGTACCATAACTCGCTCGAGGAATATAACTTTACATTTAGTTACAATTTGAACACGACTTTCTTTAATTTGAGTTTTGCGAATGGCAGCGTCGTTCTAAGCAAATCCGTTTACAACGATACGAATTTGTTTAAGAATCAAATTATAATAAATACTTCAAGCGTCATTACTGAAAATATTGTTTACACAGGGAATATCACAATCCAAAGAGTTTTTGACGGGAAGAATTATACGGTGCCATTGAAAATCGGGATTAATCCGCCGAGCGGAAATGCTGACGCGTTGGACACGCCGTCGTTGAGTATTTGTGGTGTGGTTAATTGTAATGTGGATACTGCAATGCAAAATGATGAGAGTAGAAGTTTTACATGGACGATTAAAAATACAGGTAATTATAATTTATCGAATTGTCAGCCGACGATAAGCGGGTTCGATATAAATGGATTTGGAAGTTTCGATTCGAATAATTTTAATCTTACTGTTGGGCAAAGCTCTGCTTTGACGTTGACGATTAGCCAGCCAGCTATAAATTCATATTATGGGAAACTTGGTGTACTTTGTCAAGCAACTGTTTTAGGATTTAATGACTCGCTTGGAGCTGACAGCGAAAATGTGCCGAGTTTGAGATTAGTAGTTACTGCCGATAGTGGAGGTGGTGGAGCGACTTCTGGAGGAGGAGGCGGTGGAGGTGGCGGAGGAGGAATAACTGCTGAAGTGATTAAAGATGTTTACCAGCTTGAAGCCAGTTCGCTGGAAAAATTGGAGATTGGGAGAGGCGAGAGCGAGAGCATTGCACTTAAAGTCAAGAACGTCGGAAATAACTTCCTGAATGGTTGTTTCTTGTCTGCGACTAACGGCATCTCTAATTGGATTTCAACTAGTCAGATAGACTCGTTGAGTCCCGGGCAAGAAATGGATTATGTGTTTACAATAAACGTGCCGATTGATGCTGGACGAGGAGAATACTCGACTAATTTGAACATAAATTGTAAAGAAGCATCTTTGACTAAGGAATATTCTGTTTCTGTTGTTGGAGGAGAGTTTGAACTGACACTTTTGAGTTCTGAGAGAGTTGGTACTAAATTAAAAGTGAGTTATGCTGTTGAAAATTTTGCTGAAGAAGAAAAAGAAATTTCGATAAAATATAAATTAGTCAACAGCAAAAACGACGCAGTTATCGAAGGAATTGTTGAAGGTGTGCGAGTTCCTGCGGGAGAACGTATTGAAAATAGCTTCGAGTTTGAATTGCCTAAAAATTCTATCGGAGATTATACTATTTTGGTTGATGTTAGTGACGGAGATGATACGAACAAATACGAGCAAGGTATAAAATTGAGTGCAAAAGGAGTTACGGGTTTAGCTATTTCCGACGCTAATTTGAAGACGATTTCCTGGTTTGGAATTCTCGTGATTATTGGCTTTGGAATTTATTTGGTGATTAAGATGATTAGGCGACAAATTGTTTTGAGGCGCGAGGGCCAGAGTGCGGAGAGACGATTCATTAAGATAGACTTGGACGATTAAATTTGCCAAATTTAATTTTTGATATCTTTGTTTTTTCTCAATTTTTTTAGAACTTCGACGAGCGGATTTTTTTCTGCCGGAAGCTCGTCTATGAGTTTGAGATCTTTGTAGAAATTATCGTTGCTGTAGTTCGGGGGTAGAATTTTCTTTTTTTGCTTGAAGTGCCAGTCGAGCTGAGCTTTGACATAACCTTCTTTCAAAACTGGTGTGTTTTTCTCGTTCCATTCTCTAACTTTTTGAGCGATATAATCGTCGGGAAAATTCAAAGATTTTAAAAAAGTGATTAAAACAAATAATCCGCGCTTTCTGCCTTCTGGAAGACCTTTGAGCAAACGCTTTATTGAATTTGGGAACATATCTTCTGTGACACCCGTAAAGTCCGCGATAAATTCTTCAGATATTTTTTTTGGTTTTTCTTGAGTTTCTTCCTGCGAAGATTTCCACGCCAATGCCGATTCCAAAAGGCGAGCCGCCTCATTGGGATTGGGAGTTTTGTAAAACTCTTTAATTGTGAGTTTTAGAGGGTTTGCGTCTTTTGGCGAGAAAGAATTTAACTCTGATTTGTCTATGACGATGCTGGCTAATGCCGTTTTTTCGTGTAAAGAATAGGGCATTCTAAACAAATGTCGCGGAGCGACTAAAACTAAATCTAAAGACGCGATTTTCTCTCCTGCCAGATCTTCGGTAAACTGGGACGCTGTTTTTGAACGAGCATCTTTTGTGAAAGTTATTTTTTTGTCTGAACTAAATTGACTTGTTGATGATGAAGTTCCACATTTTCCGCAGAAGAAAAATTCTTCAGTGTTTGTGACTTCCAAAAATCCAGGGCAACGTTCGTCGGTACAACGCACTTTTCTTTTGGTTAATTTATAATCTGGACGCTCGTGAGTCGTGTTGCAACGATCGCATTTGAACGCAGTTCTTGTTTTTTTTACGGCTGGAGCGCTACAATTTGGACAAGTCATTGTCAAGATATCTTTTTCCGAGAGATTCATTCGCTCTTCGATTGCTTGAAAATTTATTCCCAATGCCTTGACGTGCGCGTTGTAATCTTGACGAATGCGCACCATTAAGTATTGCACTATCGCTCTCGCCCATTCTGGAAACATATTTTTTGTTTCATGGTTTTGAAAATTTTGCGGAAATGCTTCCGCGGGAATTATTAGATGAAATCCTTTCGAGCCGGAAAATTTTATTCCGTAGCTCGTTATTCCTTGCCTTTCCATTTCTTCCGCGAGGAGTTTTGCCGCGATTTTTGAATAGTCGAGAAATGGTGAGTCGATATCTATGAGCAAGTCCCAAGATTTTCTTACGTTTTGCATCTCTTCTTGAGACATCTCTGAATTTATTTCCAAAGGATTATGCCATAATTCCTCCGATGCGTGGAACGAGGTCGCCCCCTTGTTTACCAAACCCATGATGTCTGAAGGATATTGTAATGTGTCGGGGCGCCGACCGAATGATTCAAAATATCTTGGAACGACTTCCCGATTTTTTGCGAATTTGAATAGGGCTTCCTGAACTTTAGGGTTTGAATAGTAGATTTTAGTTATTGCTCTTACTCTTTTTTCTTTTTCTGATTGTTCATACATGTAAATTGTGGAGTGTAGTAGTTTATAGGATTTGTTATAATGACTTTGAAATTTAATCTCGTTTAAAATTCGAGATGTGAGAAATTTGCACGATAGATAATCGGATTTTCTGGCGCGGAGAGTCTAGCAGAAGAATATTCATTTAACAGAATATACCATCATTGAAATTAATCTTATTTTTACAAAAAGATATATAAACTCGATAAATTTGATAGAGTTATGAATAAGTGGTTAGTGATTGCGGTTATTGCTGTAATTGTCGTCGGTGTTTTTATTTGGATTTCTTCGCGTGACCAATTAGGATTGTCGCCTGTGGGAAAGAGCGTCTCGAAAACTGGAATTATGGGAAAAGCTCCTGTTCCGATGAGTTCTCGCGGTAGCCCAAGTGGGAAAAATGTTTTCGGAGTGCCAGCATGAAAAAGAATAATTTAGTTTTGGTAACTGGTGCGTTTTTGTTAGTTTTGGGAGTTTTTGTTCTTGCGCAGGGAGCTATTCCTTCGGGGTTGACGAATGTGTTTGGACCAGTTCCGCTTGTTTCTTGTTCTGAAAGTGATGGTGGCGCAAATATTTATGTGCAGGGGTTCAATAATGTAGGTTTTCTTGGACCGAATGGAACTATTCAAAATGCGAGCGGTAGTGACTATTGCCTAAATAATTACACGCTTGTTGAAGGCATTTGTAGTTCGTGGCTAAACGCTAACTTTAATTTAAGTTTGAATATGTCGGGCTATTTGGCTACATTTAATTGTAGTGCTTCAAATACGCTTAACCTAACATACAGTTGTGTAAATGGGGCGTGTGTGTCTTCATCTGTACCGCAATTTCCACCGATAAATAATACTAATTCGACGAATGTTCCGCCTTTGAATAATACAAATTCGACGGGAATTCCGCCGATAAACAACACGAATTCTACTGGAATTCCGCCGATAAACAACACGAATTCTACAAATATACCACCGATTAATAATACAAATTCGACGGGAATTCCGCCGATAAACAACACGAATTCTACTGGTACGAATTCATCGAATAGCTCTGTTTAATTGGGATATTGATTCTGGGAATTTTCTTTGTGAATGATTTGTGATAATTCCGGAGAGATATTCGGAGTGAAATGATTTGGAGCGATTCGAGATATCCCGAGGAACATTATATCAGTTAAATTTTTTATATTCTATTTGTTAATATGCTTTTTTATACGACAATATTTATAAGCAAAGATGTCGGGAAGATTTTATGAGATTGAAACTTGAGGACCCGAGGATTTTTGTCCATCTGATTAGCATTATTTCTGAACTTGTGACTGAAGTGAGAATAAAAATAACTAAAGAGGGAATGAGTTTGACTGCATTGGATCCGGCGAATGTTGCGATGGCCTATTTCAACATACCAAACGATTTGTTTGCAGAGTTTAATGTTGAGAAGGATGAAGTTTTGGGTGTGAATTTACAGAACTTGAATGCTATCATGAGGCGGTGCAAATTAGGTAGTTCGCTTATTGTTGAGAAAGAGGATAGCGCTCTTAAACTGACGATAAATGATAAAATAAAGAGAGAATTTTCTTTGGCACTGATTGATGTTGAGGGTGACGACAAACAGATGCCTGCCTGGGAATTTAAGAGTGTGATAAAGATGGATGCGCAAGCGTTTGTGGATGCTATCGAGGATTGTAGCGTTGTTGCGGACGCCTGCACATTTATTGCCCAGCCAGATAAATTTATTATTGAATCGAGCAATTTGCATTCCGCACGAAACGAATTTTCGAGTGAAGAGGTGCAGATATTTTCTGATGCGAGTTCTGCACGATTTTCGCTTGAATATTTGGGCAAGTTTATCAAAGGCGCGAAAATCGCTAATCGTGTAGAAATTAATTTTTCGGACAACCATCCTATGCGCCTTAACTTTCCTTCCGGAAAAGTGATGCTCTCTTTTGTTCTGGCGCCGAGAGTTGAACAGGATTGATTTTTTCAATAAAGTTTAAATATTCTTTCGGGGTTAAGTTAGTATGAAAAATTGGTTTTTTATTTCTGTTGTTATTATTTTATTGGGCTTCTCTGCGATTTATCTCGTGGTTAAAAGTTCTGCGCCAGTGACTGAAGATTTGGGGCTTGCTCCGAACATACTACCGCTATGCGAAAATCAGAAATCGGTTTTTACTCTTTGCACGAATGGTGTCTGGGATTCACGAGATTATGGAAAATTAAATTATGTTAGTGGTATTTGCGAGAAAATTACAGGAGTAGGAGATAGTCAAGTAAGAATTTATTCCTTGCCCACAGCTAGCGGATGTCCGAAAGACTTTACACTTCGAGGTAAACTAGTAGTAAGTCCTCCCGCTAAAGATGATCTTTGTACTGTGACTAACTCTGTGGCTTTAAATGGACAGCAGCCACCATCTTGCGCTGATGGTTGTAAAGATGGAGGAGTTAAATTAAAAACGGGAAAGGAATATCCTATGGGTTATAATGCGGATGAAAGTCGCAGATATTGTTGCGATGTAAACCTGGAAAGAACCTGTAGTAATCCGCCAGAATCGGGCTCTTCGGAAAATCTTGTTCAAGATAATCTAATAGAAAAATAGATATTTGATTTTTTTTAAATGGGCTATTTATTTTTGTAAATTAAACTCGGCTTTGTCGATTGGCAAATTTTTGATTCGACGAATTTACACATAATTTATATATACGATAACGCTTAGAACGTGAGAAGTGAAATTTTAAAATGGTGGTTTATGATGCAACAGATATCTGCGAAAAAAGATATTTTTGCCAAACGAGAGTTTATGGATAAAAAAGGACAGATAGCTATTTTTGTGATAGTTGGAATTTTGCTCGTAGCGACGACTGGTTTTTTATTTATTGTTAATAGAAAACCAACTGCGTCTACACGAGGTCAAAACTTTGATAATCCTGAAAGCTTTATCGATAATTGCATAAGACAGGAAGCTGAAGAATCAATTGATAAAATAATGGCGCATGGAGGATTCCCTGATTCAACAGATAATGTTCTTTACAAAGGAACAGAGATTGCATATCTCTGCAAGAATATCAATCCTTACCAACCCTGTGTGAATCAGCACCCATTATATTTGCGAGAAGTTGAACAAGAAATTTTAAGAATAGTTTCAGATAAAGTTTCTCAATGTTTTTCATCATTGGAACAAGAACTTATTAGGAAAAATTATTTGATTGATGCTGGGCCAATTTCTTTAGGGATTCAAGTTAAGCCGAAAATAACTCAATTTTCTGTGAATAGAAAGTTCATAATGTCTAAAGAAGAAGACATTAGAACTTATGAAAAATTTGAGGTTTTTGTTTCAAGCCCATTATATGAAATTGCATTGATAGTTCATGAAATACTATTTCAAGAGACAAAATGGTGCTACTTTAGTAACGATGGATTTATGTTGACATATCCTGATTTTGATATTAAATTAGATAAATTAAGTGACTCAACAAAGATTTATACTATTGAACATAAATTAACTGATGAGAAAATGACATTTGCTATAAAGGGGTGCGCTATTCCGCAAGGATTCTGATGAATAAAAAAACAATTTCGCTATTCGAGATTTATCTTCTATTTACTTTTAGCGTCGCGTTTGCATTTATTATGGGGCAAACAAATGAACTTAGCGGACAATTGCCCGTGAAAGAAAAAGAATCTTCATTTATTGGAAAGTTAAGAAAAATTATCTTAAGTTATTTATCTAATGGTTTGGTTTCTGCGCAATCTGTGCCTTCGAATTTGGCAATCTGGACATGTCAGACAAATGTTAATGGGACTGCGTGTCAAGAATATCCGTCGAATACTTGTAATTCTTTATGCACGACGAATTGTTTTCCTGGAACAAGAAGTAATTTTGCTAATTGTAATTTGGGGAGTTGTTTTGATTCTAATATTGGAACATGTTCTCCTGGAACTCCAAAATTTCTTTGCGAACAAAACGGAGGGCAATGGTCTGAAACCCAGCAAAGTCAGTGTAACAGAGAATGTTGTTTGATAAATCCGGATGGACAAGGTGGCGCTGGGCAAGCTCAATTTACGACTCAAGTGCAATGTAATTATTTGGGACAAACTTTGGGAGCACCTACTTCATGGGTGCCAGTAGCGGGAGAAATTGAATGTCTTTTGAAGGCGAGCTCTCAAGAAGAAGGTGCTTGCGTGCTGGAGCCAATTACAGGAGAGTTGGGAAATAATTGTGATTTTGTGACTCAGACTGCATGCATAACTGCCGGAGGAGACTTTTATTCTGGAAAATTATGTACTAATCCTGAACTGAACACTACTTGCGAACGAACACCGAACACAAAATGTTTTCCTGGAAAAGATGAAGTTTATTATATAGATAGTTGCGAGAACAAAGCAAATATTTATGATTCGACTAAAGTTAATGATCCGAATTATTGGAGCGTTGTTGTACCGAAGACACAAAGTTGTGTTGTTAGTGTGACTCAAAGTTCCGTAACTAATCAAGCGTCTTGCGGGAATTGCAATTATCTCACTGGGAGTATTTGTGGAACTCCTCGGGCTGACATAGACACGTCTGCAAATAATGGAAATTATGTTTGTCGTGATTTAAGTTGTGTTGATGAATGGGGGGACAGAAAAAGAAATGGGGAAAGCTGGTGCGCATTTGACGGAAAAATTGGGCTTGATGGTTCTGGAACTCCTGTCCCAAATACAACTCCGTTGTTTGGAGATTTGCCCATTGCTTCGGGACAAACGTGGTGCATAAATACAAATAATGGAATTGCCACAATATACAATTCTACTGGAGTCGCAAGTGAACAGACAATTAATATTCCGAGTAATCAATTTACTCAAGAAATTATTTGTTCAAATGAGACCTCTGTCTCTGGTGTAATTCCTTCAGGAGTTAACGAAGAAAGAAGTGTTGATATTCCCGGAAGTGAACATTATAGAAAAATTTGTTTTGATGGAGAAGTCAGAACCGAACCTTGCGGAGGGGGAAGAACGGGAGTATGTGCGCAAAGCCCTCCGAATGCAAATGGGTATACCTCTGCGAGTTGTAGAGCTAATCTGGCGATGATGTGTCTTGCCGTTAATCCTGGAGAGAATGATGACCCTGAAAAATTAAATAAATGTGAAGAAAATCCCGACTGTTTTTTGAAGCATGTTGGAATCAATAAATTTGCTTTTGATATGTGTGTCCCAAAATATCCGTTGGGAATTTATGGAGCTAATTCCAACGTTGCGAGTGCTGAAGCCATCTGTTCTTTTGGTTCTCAAACATGCACGTATATTGAAAAGAAGAAATTCAGAAGTTGGCTGATGCCTTTAGCAGGTATTAAATGGGATTGTATCATTAATTGTGGATGTAAGACTCAAGCGTTTGCAGAAACGATGAATAATCTTTGCTCGAGTTTGGGCGACTGCGGAGGAAAAATAAATCTTAACGGAGAATTTTCTGATGACGGATATTCTACGAAAATTACTGATGAAGATGACAATCCTTTGCGCCCAGGTCCACGAGTTAGCGAAAATTATATTTCAGGAATGCAAGCTTATAAGACGCCAGTTGAGGGACAAAGTGCGACTGCTCTAAATGGCTCTCAAATGAACACAATCTTTGGAGTTCAAGGACTTAATTTTGAAGCGAATAGTTTGCCTGAAACGATGGGTCAGTTGGGGCTTGGTGCGGCCATTGCCGTTAGCACTACTGCATTAGGCGTTTCATTGGGAATTATTGGGGGAGCTACTATTGAGGGAGTGGCGGTTGCAGCAGGACCCGCATTAGGATCATTCGGTTTAGCTTTGCAAGGAGCGGGCATTGGAGCCGCAATTGGTTACATCTTGGTATCCCTCTTCGGATTGGAAGGAAATACTGCCACGATTGTAATGATTGTTAGTACTGTTGCTTTTGCAGCATTAGCTTATTTTAAAGTAATCTCATTTAGTGGACCATTCATTATCGTCGTAATTATAATCGTGATTATATTGATGATTTTGGGAATCGGAAAAACGCGAGAACGACATGTTGAGTTCAAGTGTATGCCTTGGCAACCGCCAGCTGGAGGAACTAAATGTGATTTGTGTAATTCTGGAGATTTACCTTGTACGAAATATAAATGTGAGACATTTGGAAAAGCATGCAGATATTTGAATGAAGGAACTGGAAATGAAGTTTGTGTGAATATTGCTCCGAATGACAGCGCTCCGCCGACGATTAACGTGAATCCTTCCGCTATAAGCTCAGATTTTTCTTACGTCGGTGCGCAGACAAATGTAGGAGTTCAGATAAAGCAAGATTCTGCCAGCGACGGATGTCTTAAAGAATATTCTTCTGTGAACTGGGGAATTTTGCTTGACGAACCGGGACAATGTAAGTTCAGCGAGTTGCATACTCAAAGATTTGAAGATATGGAATTATTTTTTGGAGCCAATGGTGGAAGTAATAATTATCAGGTTAATCACGCTATGCCACTCGCTATGCCCACTCTTGGCGCATTGGGAATTAGTGGTGTTGATCCGAATAGAAGAGGACAATATAATTTGTATGTGAGGTGCCGAGATATTTCGGGAAATAGCAATACGGCTGAGTATACGGCACAATTCTGCGTTGCTCCTGCTGACGACCATACGGCTCCAGTATTGAATAACTTTAATCCTGTGTCTCCGGGGTTTGTGGGTTTGGAAGCAACAACGAAAATAGTTCAGTTTTATACTAACGAGCCAGCGACGTGTAAATGGAGTTTGACGTCGGGACAAGATTATTCGCAGATGACTAATCTTGTTCAATGTAATAATGAACTTTATCAAGTAACTTTGAATGGATGGTTATGTCATGCCAATTTACCAGTTGGGAATGCGACGACTACGAATTATTATTTCAGATGCGCAGACCAGCCGTGGCTTGGAAATAATGAGACAAACCCTAACTTGCCGGACCCTGATCAAAATGTTAATTCTGAAGATGCTCCAAATCCACCTTATCAGTTGAAAAGAACCACGACGGCGTTGAGTATAAGTTCCGTTTCTCCGAGCGGGACGATGTATGTTGGAAGCGCTCCGCACGAAGTGGATATTGAAATTAATACTGCGGGAGGGATAAATAATGGGGATGCCTTATGTTCATTTAGAGCATCTGAAGGAAATTATATTCCGTTCTTTTCTACTGGAACTAATGTGCATAAGCAAGAGAATTTGTATCTCTTTCCGGGAAATTACAATTATCAATTTGAATGTGTCGACTCTGCGCAGAACACTGCGAATGCAAGCACTCAATTTAATATTGAGCTGGATGCGAATGGTCCGATGATTACGCGAGTTTATAGCACGGGAGCTTCTTTGAATGTCGTTACGAATGAACCTTCAACTTGCGCGTGGAGCAATAATGCTTGTAGTTTTGAATTTGTGAATGGAACGTTGTTAAGTGGGTCTAATCTACTACACTCGATGCCATATAATAATGGAATCACTTACAGAATAAAATGTAAAGATAGTTTTGGAAATATTGGGACGTGTATGAGTTTGACCGGCGGATATTGATGATATTTATGGAATATGATTGATTGTATAACGATGTCTTTCACTAAATTTATAAACAAGTGCGACTAAAAAGTTTTATGGAAAGAAAGGGACAGGTGGCGATATTTGTTATTCTCGCAATTTTGCTCGTGGCGATTGTCGTGATTATTTTTGCATTCCCTGAAGTGAATGTTTTTTCAACTGCTGTTAATCCGAATGCTTACTTGAAAGATTGTATTGAACCGGAAGTTAGCGAAATAAAAAATATTTTGAGCAGGCAGGGAGGTTACAAAAATCCAGTGAGTTATACACTTTATCGAGATGAAAGGATTTCTTATTTGTGTTATACTGCGGAAAATTATGTTCCGTGCGTCGTGCAACAACCTTTGCTCGTGAAACACGTTGAAAAAGAAATCAAAGATTATATTGAACCGAGAGCGAAGCAGTGCTTGCAAGAATTGAAAAGTCAGTATGAAAAAAAAGGATATGAAGTTTCAGGTTCGGTTGGAGCGATAAATGTTAGTATAATTCCGTCTAAAATTTTAGTTGATTTTGTTGCTCCGATGACGATTAGCAAAGAGGAAACGCAGACGTTCAGAAAGTTTGCAATTTCTGTTGAAAGCGAATGGTATGATTTGTTATTGACTGCTGTGAGTATTATTGACTTTGAGTCGACTTTGGGAGACAGCGAGACAGGTTTATATATTTCATATTATCCTAATTTGAAGATTGATAAAACGAGAAGAGATGATGGCTCAACTATTTACAAATTATCGGACGTCACGACTGAAGATACTTTTGATTTTGCTACGCGAAGTTTGGTGTGGCCACAAGGATTAAGATGAGACAAAAAAATATATTTTTCATTGTAGGAATTTTATTTTTAGTTAGCACGTTTAGTTTTGTTCTTGCGCAACCCGGAAGCCCGAATAATCCGAATGTCGGGACGCAGGCGACGACGGTTTGTTGCGAGCAGACGAATAACGGAGCATTTTGCCAGAATGTGCCTGCGAGCGAATGTAAACCGAACGCAAGACAAATTCCGACTTCCTGTGAATCAACGAGTTATTGTCGAGGAGGAACTTGCTATGATTCAACCGAAGGGACTTGTTTAGATAATACTCCACAATTAGTTTGCAATGCGAACGGCGGAGTGTGGAACCAAGAGAGACCGCCTCAATGTCAACTCGGATGCTGTATTCTTGGAGACCAAGCGGCTTATGTTTCGTTGGTAAGATGTAAAAGACTTTCGGCATTTTTAGGATTGGAAACAAATTACGATAGAAGTGTGACTAACGAAGTTGCGTGCATTGAAAAAGTGCAACAACAGGAACGAGGAGCGTGCGTTTATGAATTTGAATTTGAGAAGACTTGTAAATTCGGAACGCGAGCTGAATGTAACACGCAGATAAGTGGAAACGCGACTTTGCAGGGAGGAACTTTTTATGGTGGGAAGTTGTGTTCTGCTGAAGAGCTTAACACAAATTGCGGACCGACGACGAGAACGACATGTGTCGACGGAAAAGACGAAGTTTATTTTGTTGATTCATGTGGAAATCCTGCGAATATTTATGATGCTTCGAAAACTGAAAATCAGGAATATTGGACTAATGTGAAAGGAAAAGACCAGTCGTGTAATTCTGCTTCTGGAAATATTTTGAGTTCTTCTTGCGGTAATTGTGATTATTTGCAAGGGAGCATTTGCAGAAGCGAGAGACTTGCTGGAGGGAGTCCGACTTACGGAGATTTCATCTGTGCCGATTTGAACTGCGCGAATACGCAAAACGGCAATAGTTACAAACACGGAGAAAGTTGGTGCGTTTACAAAGACGCTGGGGGGAAGGGAAATGCCGATAATACCGTCGGAAGTAGATTTTACAAACACGTTTGTATAAACGGCGAGGAAGTTTTAGAACAATGTGAAGATTTCAGAGCAGAGGAATGTATAGAACAAAAAGTAAATACTTTCTCGCAGGCGGCTTGTAAAGTTAATCGCTGGCAGGATTGTCTTGGTCAAAATAATAAAGTTGATTGCGAGAATGAAGACAGGAGAGATTGTGTATGGAAGCAAGGCGTTTACTTGAACGGAACCTGGACGTATGAACAATGTGTTGGACATTGGAAAGGAGAAGAAGATGATCCTATTTTGCGTGCGCAACTAATAGCTCAATGCATAAAAGGAACGTGCCTTCCAGAGAACAAGCCAGGATTTAATTTCTGGAGTGATAGTGAGAGCACGAATCTTTGTTCTGCGGGAAATGCTGTTTGCGTCGTGAAATTTGAGAAAGGAATATTTGGTAATAAAGAATGTGTTGAAAATTGTGAATGCCTTGGAAACGAATGGCAGACACAGCGGGCAAATGTTTGCGCGATGCTTGGAGATTGCGGACCTTCGAAAAACTGGATAGGCAAGCAAGGTTATAAAAGTGGATGGAATGTGACGATAAGTGAAGTTGAAGAATAAAAATAATTATTTCAAAGTCTTGAATATTTTGAATTTGTTTAGGGATTAATTATAGGTATTCAAAAACTTTAAATATTCGGTTAAACGCTTAAAATTATGGCTCGTGAATTTGTAAAAGGATTGGCAGGATTAGTTCTTCTTGGAGCTTCGACATTACCTGGATGTGGTCCGGCAATTATTGGGGCGTTAGCACTGGACAATGCTGCGCATGTTCGAGGAAGATATGAAGTTCGAGCTGCGGAGATTATGGCTAATGCGCAACAAAACGTTGCGGAGATAAAAGTTTACCCCTATGAACTTCCAACTCTCGAAATTTCGTCGATTAGTGAAAAAATTTTAAAATATAATTATCGTAAGGATTTTAATGATAATGGAGTTATTGAATTTCCTGAAGAATATGTTGGTCTTGATAGTCCTAATTTTATTGAAGGAGACCCCATAGAGTTAAGTTTTACAGAGAATTATCCAGTTCAAAATATAAAATATGAACTCGTCAATGAAAACGGAATCGTTGTTGATAGATTTAAAACTAAGAGTCTTGAAGAAAGGAATCATGTCCGCCTACTTAAGGGCAATGTAGAAAATAAAAAGTTATGGACTATGAGTGCATGGCACAATCCCTCAGAAAACCATTTGGGTTATTTCATGAAATTAGGACATGATAAAATCTATCCTGAAAAATATTTGGGTGTTTTAAAACCAGGCAGTTACGTAGGATCATTTTATTCTAATAATGAATTGTTGGCGCGCAAAGATTTCCGAGTTATTCCAAGGAAATAATTTGATTATAAAAATTATTAATTTTTACTAATATTTATAAATAACCTTCCTCTATTCATTTTATGAAAAGAAAGGGGGGAAATTTTGTTAGAGTGTTAAGTGTCTCTCAAATATTTCTAGTAGTTTTTTCTGTATTTGCATTTGCGTTTTTGTTGTCAGGGGCCGAGTTTGTGGATGCTCAATTCTGGGCAGTAGCTGCGAAGTCATCAGCTAATATCGCAAGTAAGACTGCAACGACTACGCCTACAGGTAGTGGAGACGTTAATTTTTTTGGAGAAATGTTTGGTTCTAAACCCTTTGGAATTACGGGGACTTTAGGACATTTAGCGTCGGGACTGATTTGGGGAGGAGTGGCTTTTGGTGTTGGGCAATTGTTGGGAGAATTGTTAGGATTAGAGGATTCTACGACTGATGCTCTTTCGACGTCGCTTATGGTTGGAGTTAGTCTTACGAGATTTGGATTTTTGCAGGCTACCGAAGGAGGGTTCGCTCAAAGTTTTTTTAACTCTTTAGGATTTGGTGGTTACTCTATTCCTTGGGCGATTGGAATTTCTGCAGTAGTATTTCTCTTGATGTACCGAGATGAAAGTTTGAAACGCGTGACGTTTAGTTGTTTGCCTTGGGAAGCGCCCGTCGGTGGAAGTGACTGCGAGAAATGTAATACTGATCCGTTCAGACCTTGTTCGGAATATAGATGTAAATCGCTTGGACAGGCGTGCGAGATTGTCAATGCTGGGACGGTTAAAGAAGCGTGCGCATGGATTAATCCGAATGATGCGACTTCTCCGACGATAACTCCGTGGAACGCGCCGTTGACTGAAGGACACCAGTATAGCAATCACAACACGAGACCGATATCGCGTGGAACTAAGATAATCCGGACGAATGTGCAGAATGGATGTTTGAAAGCATTTACGCCGTTGACTTTCGGAATTACCACGAATGAACCGGCACAATGTAAGATTGATATGGTTCATAAAAACAGTTCCGATGCGATGCAATTTTATATGGGTAATGGGAATTTATTTGCTTACAACCACACGCAAACATTTAGATTGCCGTCGCCAAATGCGATAAATGCTGAAGCTCCTGAATTGCAGAATGATGGAAAATATGAATTCTTCATAAGATGCCGTGACAAAAATGGGAATGAAAACGTTGACGAATATGCTGTGCAGTTTTGCGTTGATCCTTCGCCGGACGAAACTCCGCCAACGATTGTGGAAACTTCGATTCTTTCAGGAAGTTATGTTAGATTTGGTGTACAGAGTGTGCCGTTGGGAGTTTATGTCAATGAGCCAGCGACGTGTAAATGGAGTCGCCAAGATAAAAGTTATGAAACGATGGAGAACGCGATGAGTTGCGCGACTTCTTTGACGCAAGTAAATGCTCGTGAACTATATACTTGTTCAGCAAACTTGACTGGAATTGTTGACAGAGCGGAAAATAAATTCTACTTTAGATGTAAAGACAAACCTTCGGAGAGTGAAAGAAATGAGATGTTGAGTTATCCATTTGTATTGAAAGGGTCGCAACCTTTGAACATAATTAAAGTTGGGCCGAATGCGACGATAACTGGAAACACGCAAAGCGTTACAGTTAATCTGACGCTGACTACGGACGATGGGACAGAAGAAGGAAAATCGGTTTGTTCAATTAGTTCTACTGGAGATGCGGGGAGCTTCACGGCGCTATTTGAAACGAATGCTGTTGAGCACAAACAAAGATTAGATTTAGGAAATGGAGCTCATACATATTATTTCAGATGTGTCGACTCTGGAGGAAACGCTGCGCAGGCGAACACCTCGTTTAATGTTTATGTTGACACTGCGCCACCTTTGATAACGAGAGCGTATCATGATTCGTCTGGTAGTGTGGGTGATGCGTTAAAGATAGTAACTAATGAAGACGCCTCCTGTGTTTACTCACTTAACTCGTGTAACTACAACTTCGATGAGGGTGTCGCGTTGTTAGAAATTAGCCAGTCGCAGAAAAAGAACCATTATACTGAATGGAGACCGAGCATTAATTATTATTTGAAGTGTCGAGATAACTTTGGAAATGAGCCGGCGCCTAACTCTTGTTCGATGGTAGTTAGTGCCACAAACATCGCGTAACGATGTATTGTAGACACCATTCAAAACAAAAATGAATGTTTTGAAGGTGCGACGAATATTGCGTAAATTTTATAGAGATTTATAAAAAAAATTTAAATCTTCGTAACTTAATCCAGATATTACTCTGCCTGTAATTTCTTCTACCGAATTATTTTCTTTTCAAAAAAGATGTTCCCGGAATAATAATGTTGAATTTTAATATACGTAATAATAAACTTAATGTGATGAGTGTGATTCGAAGCAATGACTTATTTTTTGGATGGCCGGCGAATATTTATCAAGTGAGTATCCTTCAAAAATTTGTTGCCGAGAGGATAGGGTGCGAATTGGGAAATATCCAGACAGTTTCTGTGTCTGCGCATATTTTTGAAGACCAATTTGATGATATCAAAAAGATATTGAGAGATTGAATTATTAGGAAATTGATTTTTCCGCGTTTAGCTTATCGTTTAAAGCACGAAGTAAAAACAAATTTTTATTTGATAACATTTAAATTGTGCCATTGACTAATTGTTTTATGAATAGAACTGGCTCGATTGAATTATCGTTTGGGATGATATTCTCTATTATAATTATGGTCGCGATTATTGGTGTCGCAGTTTATGCGATATCGGCATTTTTGGATATTGGACAAACTTCCCAGTTCGGTCTTTTTCACCAACAATTTCAGGAAACTATTGACGAGGTTTGGGCTTCTTCAATCACGGATAAAGTTAGCAGTTTTTCTCTGCCGAGTTCCATCGAGTTAGTTTGTTTTGGCTCACTTAGCGGAAACATTTTCAACCCAGAGTATGAGGACGAATTCAAGGAGTTGAAAAGATATTCTTCTAATTTTGAACAGCAGAATACTAATCGATTTTTGTATCCGTCAGATAAAGGTGGAGAATTTACTTACAAGAAAATTGGTAAAATTGATTTGTCTGCGATGAATGGTTTTGACTGCTTTGAAGTAAAGTCCGGAGTTTTAAAAATTAGACTCGTTAAAGAAGAGTTTGATGCGTTGGTTAAAATAAAACACGAAGATTTCTTGAACTGAATATTGCCCGTTTATTTTTGCTGGAATTATGCGATTGCGAAACTTTTTAATCAAAGAAATATTAGTTTAGACATGGAAAAAAAGAGAATATTATTTGTCTGTAAACATAACCGATTTAGAAGCAAAGTTGCCGAAGGATTTTTTAAAAAATATAATCGAAATAAAAATTATGTCGGGCTTAGTGCTGGCCTTTTGCCCGGAGTGTATCCGCTCGATGCGATGCAAGTCAAAGTTGCAAAAGATTTTGGAATAATATTGAAAGGTAAACCTCAACCTGTGACGATGGACTTGCTTAAAAAAATCGAGGTTGTTGTAATAGTCGCGGATAATGTTCCTCCGGAAGTTTTGAGTAACAAAAAATATGGCAGAGCGGAAAGAGTTTGGAAGATTGGTGACGTTTATACGCACAATTATGAAGACAACAAAAAAACAATCTCGCAAATTGAAAAGAAAGTTGTTGAATTTGTCGGAGAATTAAAATGAACAAAAAAGGAATGGAGTTTGGTTTTAACTGGATATTTGCGATAATTGCCGGAGCAGTGATTTTGTTTTCTGCGATTTATATCACGACTAAATTAGTTGGCACCGAGAGGCGCGTTTCTGACACGCTCGTTGCTGCGGAGCTCGACAATTTGTTGCATCCGATTGAAACTAATTTGGAAGAGAGTAAATATGCGACGATAAAATTTATCGACGAGACTCGCGTTTACAATGATTGTTCAACTATTGGGAGTTTTGGAAAACAACAGATAAGCACGGCGTCGAAGCTGGGAATTGGAGAAGAATGGGGGGCGCAGAGCGTTCGCAAGACGTCGTATAATAAATATATATTTTCGCGCGCGATTGAAGAGGGAAAGAAAATGCACGCGATTGTTAAGCCGTTTGAGATGCCTTTCAAAATTGGCGACTTGACGATGCTTTACGGAAAAGATTATTGTTTCGTTAATCCGCCGTCCGATATTGAAGATGAAATTAATGATTTGTCGGGAAACGGTGCGCAGAACATTGGAGTCAATATGTCGTCGGATTTAGACGATTGTCCCCGGGGAAGCGAGACGGTTTGTTTTGGAAACCAACTGGGATGTGATGTTTCCGTTAATACTTTATCAAAAATTGTCGGTAAGAATGGGTTGGACGTTCACTATGAAGACGACAGTTTGATGCTCGCAGCTATTTTTTCGGATAGTTTAATTTATGAATGTCAAATCGCGCGACTGATGAAACGTGCAGGTGAGCTCGGACATGTTTATTGGCGAAAGGCGGATTATTTGGACGGAACGGGTTGTTCGAATAATCTTGGACAGGATTTGCAAAATTATGTTTTGAGCACGAATGTGAATCGCTCGAGTGGTTTGCAACAAGTCGCACAATTGGCTAAAGAGCTGGGAGGACGCAATGAAGATATCGCGCGCTGTAAAGTTTTCTAAGGGGCAGTTCAAGATACAGCAGATGGTTTTTGTTTTAGTCGCGATTCTGATATTTTTTGGAATTGTTGCCGTATTTTATGTTTCGGTGAGATTTGGTTCCGTGAAACAGGACGTTCAGGACGAAAGGAAGGAAGCTGCGGTGGCGCAGGCGAGAAAAATGGCGGGGACGCCAGAGTTTATTTGGACATCTTGGGAGGACTGCGCTTCTTGTATCGATTTAGACAAAGTTTTTTTGCTAAAAAACCGGACAGCGTATCAAGGATTTTGGAAAGATATTGCTCTGCTTAAAATAGTGAGAGTTTATCCTAACTACACGACTGAAGAATGCACTGCTGTGAGTTATCCGCGATGCAACGAAATCACTTTGATTGAAAAAGAAGGATTCCAATCTTACAAGTCGTTTGTTTCTTTGTGTAGATATGATAATGAAATCGGGCAGGCGAGATGCGAGCTTGGAGAAGTGATTGTGGGTTTCGAGGGAGTTAAAAATGCGAGATGAACTTATGAAAAGTTTTAAGAAAAGTAAACGACGCGGGCAGGAAGAAATAGTCGGGTTTGTTTTGATAGTTGTGCTTGTAGTTATCATTTTGATAGTTTTCTTGGGAATTCAACTGCGCAAGCCCGCAACGGCGCAACGCGAGAGTGAGCTAGTTTATCAGTTTTTGGAAAGCTCGATGGAGCAGACGACGAATTGCACTCTTTCGGAAGGCGCGAGTTATCTTGCGCTTGACGAGTTGATTAGAGAATGTCATGAAACGGGCAGTTCTTGTCTTGGAGGTGTGGGCTCCTGCGATATCGCGAAAGATACTTTCAAGAGTTTAGTTAAGGGTAGTTTTGCGGTCGGGCCGGATTTTCCTTACAAAGGATATGACGTTTCCGCAGTTTATTTTGTTAATTCCAGCGGGCAGTCGCAGATAGAGCCAGTGTTTAATATAACTGCCGGCAATTGTTCAAATAGTTATATTGGTAGCTCCTATTTAATTCCGCTCAGTATCAGTGTTAGAGTAAAAATGTGTGCTTAAATCTTTAATTCGATTTTAATCGTGTCTACAACTATAACTGGTTTGAGTCTTTGGCGGTTCCCAGTTTTTTCTTTTATCAAATCAATGAATCCAAAACGCTCTAATTCTTTGATATCATCATTTACGGACTTAAAATCGCGCTGAACTATTTTTGAGACATCGTAAATTGATTTGGGATTGCGCGATTTTATTATGTGGAGGATTCGCGCCTTCTCATTTGAGAGAATTGCGCGCAAAGAGGCTAACCCTTTAAAATCATAATCGGACTTATCTCCAGCTATGCGCTTGAAAAAAGAAGTGAATGCTCCTTTATCGTCGGTAATTGTTATCTCGATAGATTTAGTTTTTTGAGCCATATTATTTATTTAAAAGTATTAAGTGTATATATATGTTTTGTTTTACTATATATTCAATTAAACCCATATGTCTCTTAAGTCCCGTATTGCTAATTGTTTCATCATTTAGTAGTGATAAGGCAAGGTTTATATATAGACCCTAAGGTTTTCAGAAGCAGGATTAATATAACCGAACTATGATAGAAAGCTTTTTAAAGAGCCTTTGGGTTTGATGTATACGCTCGATTTATCGAGCGATACTAAATGATGAGACCGAATTATAGCGTTACAAAGCGACTATTGAACGGCTCACTTGACGAGCTGCTAATTAAAATTGCAGCTTCCTCAAAGAGGGGCTCTGCGGAGCTGTCACAGAACATAACTGAAAGGAGGTTTAAAAATGAAATTAAATTTTAGAAAGATTGTATCCGCATTAGCTTCAACAGCTATGGTAGGTTCAACTGTTGCAATTGCTGCAGCTGCGAACTTCCCAGCTCCATTCGTTCAGAATGGTGTTGCTGATGTTGCTATTGTTTACGGAAACAGTCTGGACCTTGGCGCAGTAACTGATATCTCAACTGCTTTGAGTACATCAATGTCAAGTAGCAGTGGCGCAGCCGCTGGTAGCACTCCAACTGGAGACTACATCAAGCTTGCTAAACCAAGCGATAAACTTAACTTGAACAACTCTATCAGTGGAGTATTTGGATCAACTATCGATGCCGATGAATTGGACACTCTTCTTGCTGACGGTGTTTACACAAATGATGAAAACACTGAATACAAATATCAGCAGAAACTTACCTTGGGAGGAGGTTTGCAAGTAAATCACTTTGCAGATTCTGACTACAAGAATAAGAAGCCAGCCATTGGTATAAACTTATCTAGCAGCCATGTTGTTATGAACTATACAGTCACGTTTACTGACTTACCTGAATCAGATGTAAGCAGTGGTGACCTTGTTGACTTCGAAACAACAAATTTGAACATTCTTGGTAGACAGTACTTCGTACTTGATGCGAAGAATAATTCAAATATCAAGCTTACATTGCTTGATGCAGCAGATACAACGATTCTAAGTGAAGGTGAAACTTCAACTATGACCGTTGGTTCAAAAACTTATGCAACTGGAATTGAATTTATTTCAAGTTCAGAAGTAAAGCTGAAAATTAATGACGAAATAACTACCTCTCTTGTAGAGGGCGGCACTTTCAAACTAAGTGACGGCAGTTATGTCGGTATTAAAGATATCTTGTCACAAGATTATGCAGGTGGGGTAAAGAAAGTTGAATTTAGCATAGGTTCTGGGAAACTAGACCTTACAAGCGGTTCTACTGTCAAATTAAATGATAAATCTGTAAGTGGAGTAATCGGTTATGTCAGTCGTGCAACTTCTGCTAGTAATAAGGAGAGGTTGAATTCCATCACAATTGAATGGAAGACTGATAACGATGCATTCATCACAGCTGAATCACCTTTGACTATGCCAGGCTTTGGAGCAGTAGCACTAAGTGCGAATGAGTTTACTCCTGCAAATGCGGACCTTGAAGAACTTAAGGTTCAAAATTCTGGAAGCGACAATATAGAATTGACTGCAACCATCAAAGATGGAAAAGTTACAATACCTATTTTGTTTGCTAACTCATCTGGAGAATTCACCCATATAGGTGATGCATCTGATAAACAATTGCTTACAAGCTTTGGATTAACTGGTTTAATGTACAACAGGACGTCACATGACTGGCTTGTTGCTTCATGGAATAACACCAGAGATGCAGAATCTTACATCTTGAGATTTGAACAATTCAGAGATCAAGATGGTGTCAACTACACTACACCTGAAAAGCTTACATCCGCTGGATGGAGCAATGCTTGTGGAGAAAAGTCTGACAGTGGAGGAAGCACGCCAACCTGTGATCTCGGAAGTTTATCACTTACTTTAAACAGTATTAATGGTAAAGATTCGACTGGCGGAAGATACGTCAACTTCACAGGTAATGCTGGTTCTTCGTTCTACAGATTGTATACGAAAGCTGGTCTTGAGGTTAACCTTCCTGTAAACATCGCTAACGATGTACAGGGTGCGGGAGTTAGTGCAGATGGAGCGATTAATCTCTCCAACTGGTCGACTTTCAACCCAGGACACACTGCTGATACTTTCTGGTTGTTCGCAACTGAAGAGGATAAAGATGGAACTTTAGGTCTTGGAGCTCAGATTAACATCTCTATAGATGATCAATCTGACGGAGATTTGGAAGTTCCAGGTATATCATCACCTCGGTCTGGACAATACAAAGAGCTAGATAACGATAACAATTTGGTAAGCAGAGTCGTTTCTGACTTGGCTACCGAGTTCTGGAGATTTGGAGATTCGGCTTCACAGCGTTATGCTGTAGTCAATTATCCAGGCGCAGAATCATATCTTGAAGCGTTTATCGCTGGTACATCCTCAACAGGTAGTGCTGGTGGTGAATTAGGCAATGTCATGGTGACAGCAAGCGAGCTTGCTACATCTGGCATGTCTGGCAAGAACTTGATTGTTGTTGGAGGAAGCTGTGTGAACAAAGCTGCTGCTGATTTGTTGGGAGCAAGTGCTGGATGTGGAGCATCTTGGGATGCTGCAACTGGCGCTGGCCAAGGAAAGTGGATTATTCAAACATTCGCTAACCCTTGGGGTCCAACCAAAGTCGCAACTCTTGTTGCTGGATGGGAAACTGAAGATACGCAAAGTGCGGCAACACATTTGACAACTCAAACTGTTGACGTAAGTGTTGGTCAGAAGTTACCAGGTTCAACTACAAGTGTAGCTACGCCTACAACTGCTTAAACGCAAGTTTATTTTTTTTCTTTTTCTTTTT
>SXGT01898497.1_pt1 | contig 47620 bp, 43 predicted proteins | sample 3176221 | NCBI WGS metagenome assembly SXGT01 (sample SAMN11356862, study PRJNA531348) | freshwater metagenome | isolation source: freshwater sample F1-120 | place: China: Fuxian Lake, Yuxi | collected 2017-12-25 | reverse complement strand
GCCATGCGCGTCCCCACCATGGACGTCAGCGTCGTCGATCTGAGCTTCATCACCGAGAAACCCATGACCAAGGACGCCATCCACGCCGCGATGAAGGCCGCGGCCGAGGGTCCGCTCCGAGGGATCCTCGGGTACACGGAGGAGCCGCTGGTCTCGAGCGACTACATCGGCGATCCCCGCTCCTCGATCTTCGACGCCACGGTCACCCAGCTCATGGGCGAAAATTTCGCCAAGATCATGGCCTGGTACGACACCGAGTGGGGCTTCTCCAACCGGATGATCGACCTCTCCCAGCTCATCGCGAACAAGCTCGTCGCGACCAAGCTCTGAAAGGTCCCGCAGGATGAACTCGCTCGCTGGCATCACATCCATCCGCGATCTCCCCATCGAGAACAGGAAGGTGTTCCTCCGCGTGGACTTCAACGTCCCGCTCGAGGACGGGAAGATCACCGACGACTCCAGGATCCGGGAGGCGCTCCCCACCATCAAGCACGCCCTGGAGCGAAACGCCCGCCTGGTCGTGGCCAGCCACCTGGGGCGGCCCAAGCCCGGCAAGACGGCGGGTCTCTCGCTCGAGCCGTGCGGGGCAAGGCTGGCCGAGCTGCTCGGGATCGAGGTGCACCTCCCCGAGGACTGCATCGGGGACGCGCCAAAGAAGATCATGCACGATCTGAGGGCCGGTCAGATCTGCCTCCTCGAGAACCTCCGGTTTCACCCCGAGGAGGAGAAGGACGACGAGGCCTTTGCCCAGAAGCTCGCCGAACTCGCCGAGGTGTACGTCGACGACGCCTTCGGCGCCGTGCACCGGGCGCACGCCAGCGTCCACGGCATGGCCAAGCTCTTTCGCGACCGAGGCTGCGGTTTCCTCATCGAGAAGGAGCTTTCAGCGCTCGGCAAGCTGGTGGCCGGCCCCGAGAGGCCGTACATCGCCGTCCTCGGAGGCGCCAAGGTGTCCGACAAGATCGCGGTGCTCGACGCGCTCTTGGAGCAAGTCACTGCCCTCGTCATCGGAGGTGCCATGGCCAACACCTTCTTGGCGGCACAGGGCATGAACATGCAGGCTTCCAAGGTCGAGACCGAGAAGCTCGCGCTCGCACGGACCATCCTCGAGAAGGCCAGGGACAAGAAGATCGACGTGCTGCTCCCCCGGGACGTCGTCGTCGCCCAGAGCATCGAAGCCTCGGAGGGCAAGATCGTCCCCGCCGACGCCGTCCCCGAGCACCACATGGCGCTCGACATCGGTCCGGAGAGCGTCGCCTTGTTCGCCAGGAGGTTCGAAGGAGCGAAGACCATCTTCTGGAATGGACCGATGGGTCTGTTCGAGAAGGCGCCCTTCGCGGCGGGTTCCTTCGGCGTCGCAAGGGCGATGGCCGAGTCCTCCGCCTTCACGGTGGTGGGAGGGGGCGACAGCGCGGCGGCCGTCCACGAAGCGGGCGAGGGCGTCGCGGCAAAGATGGGGCACATCTCGACGGGAGGAGGGGCTTCGCTGGAGCTCATCGAGGGCAAGAAGCTCCCCGGCATCGAAGTGCTGCGCCGGAGCTGAACCCGGGCCAAGACAAGACCCGCGCACCAGGAGAATCAAGTGACCCCTTCGCGAAGACCGCTCATCGCGGGCAACTGGAAGATGAACCACGGAGGCCTCTCGGGCATCAGGCTCGCGGCTTCGTGCGCGAAGATCTCTCGCGCCCTGCCTGCGGTCGATATCCTGGTCGCGCCGCCCTTCACGGTGCTCGCGGCCGTGGCCCACGAGTGCGAGGGCTCGGGGCTCATCCTCGCGGCTCAGAACCTGCATTCCAAGAGCTCGGGGGCGTTCACCGGGGAGGTGAGCGGCCCGATGCTCGTGGAGGCGGGCTGCCGCTGGGTCATCGTCGGCCACTCGGAGCGTCGTCAGCTCTTCGGCGAGACCGACGCCTCGGTGGCCGAGAAGACGGGGGCCTCGCTCGCCGTGGGCCTCTCTCCCATCGTGTGCGTGGGCGAGACCCTCGCGGAGCGAGAGCAAGGTGACACCCTCGCCGTGGTGGAGAGGCAGGTGACCGCGGTGCTCCCCATCCTCGCCTCGGCGACCCTTCCCTCGGCCATCGCCTACGAGCCGGTGTGGGCTATCGGTACGGGGAAGAACGCAGGGCCCGACGAGGCCGAGGAGGTTCACTCGGCCATAAGGCGGTGGCTCGAGGCCCGCTCGGCTGCCCTCGCGGAGGCTGTACGGGTGCTCTACGGTGGCTCGGTCAAGGCGGACAACGCGCGCGCGCTCTTCGGCTGTCCGAACGTCGACGGCGCGCTCATCGGCGGAGCGAGCTTGGACGCTGACCCGTTCGGTGCTATCGCCCGTGCGGCAGAGGGCCTCGTCGCCCGAGCCTGAGGGCCCAAGAGTTCCGATGAGCACCTTCATCAGCATCGTTCACGTCATCACCGCCCTGCTCCTCATCCTGTTCATCCTCGTTCAGCAGGGCAAAGGCGGCGGCATGGGAGCGGCCTTCGGTGGCGGCGCGTCGACGCAGGTCTTCGGCGGCCGAGGCGCGGGGAATTTCCTCACGAGAGGCACCGCGATCTGCGCCTTCATCTTCATGACCACCAGCGTCTCTCTTGCCTACCTGTCGTCGTCCGGGGATCGCGCCCTCAAGGACCGCCAGGCCCAGGAGGCCAAGAAGCGCGACGAGCGAGGCTTCGCTCGTCCCAAGGAGTCCGCCTCGTCCTCGCCTGCGCCCTCCTCGGCCCCCAGCACGACCCCGTCCGACGCCCCCAAGAAGTGAAGGGAGCGCGCGATCTCGCGCTCCTCGTCGGGCTACGAGCCGCCGGCGTCGTGGTTGCTCTGGCTGCCGGCTTCTCTCATGTCTCGGACGACGACTACGCGAGGACGGTCATCGCCGAGGGCTTCGCGCACGCTCCCAGGCTCGATCCCAGCGGGACCAGCTGGTTGCCCGTTCCGTTCTGGCTGATGGGCGCAGCGATGACATGCCTTGGGCGATCGCTCGAGATCGCTCGAGGCGCTTCCATCGTCCTCGCGCTCGCATCGCTCGTCCCTCTCCACGCCTCCCTCCGCCACGCCGGGCTATCGAGAGGCGGAACGCTCCTCGGCCTCGCCTTCACGATCCTCTCACCATGGAGCGTATGGACCTCGGCGGCGACCGTACCCGAGGCCTTCACCTCGGCGCTCTCGGCAGCCGCGGTCTTCTTCGCTGTGGCCCCGCCTCCGGCGACCTCCGGGGGACCGCCTGGCCTTGCGCCGCTTGCGTCGGGCCTCCTGCTCACCCTCGCTTGCCTATCGCGCTACGAGCCCTGGCCGCTCGCGCCGCTCCTGGCCTCGGTCTGGTTGGTCCGTGCCTGGCGAGAGCGAGACCGCCTGGCGCTGGTCGGCGCGGCGCTTTGCTTGCTCGGGCCCGCCACCTGGATGGCATGGAACGTCCATGCCCACGGCTCCGCGACGCATTTTCTCGCGCGGGTCGCTCGCTACCGCCAGAGCCTTGGCGAGCCATCGCTCGGGCTGGCAGATCGGGTGCTGGCTTATCCCTCCCTGCTCCTCGTGCACTTCCCGGAGTCCGCGGTGTTCGGCGCTCTGGGTGTCGTTGGCTTGCTCACGGATCGACTCCCGAGGCGGTTGGGCATCGTGCTAGCCGCGGCTCTGGGGATCGTCGCCTTCCTCGCATACGGAAACGTGAGGGACGGAGCGCCGACGCACCACGCGGAGCGCACCCTGCTCCCTGTCGCGACGCTGCTCGCTCCGCTGGGCGCCGAGGTGCTCCTGGCGTGGGTCCTCCCGGGAAAGCCAAGGACGGTCGCTCCTGCGTTGCTGCTGGGCCTCGCCTGGCTCGCCGGGGCCGGGGCGCGGTGGAGCGAGATGCCAGGGAGAGGTGATGACGATCGTGGCTCGATCGTCGCCAGAGGCCGAGCCATCCGCGAGCGCGGAGCGCCGCGGCTCGAGATCACCCCCTGCAACTACGAGCATTTCGCCCTCATCGCCGCCTTCGGCGCTCCCGAGCGGGTGACGATAAGGCCAAGCCAGAGGATCCCCTTGCACCCGCGATGCCCCGAGGTGCGCGAGCTGCCCCCCTGAGCTCGTCGCGAGTTTCATTCGAAGGAGGCGAGCCTTCAGCCGAGAAGAGCCTTCAGCCGAGAAGAGCCTTCAGCCGAGAAGAGCCTTCAGCCGAGAAGAGCCTTCAGCCGAGGAGGATCCCGCGCTTGAGGAGATCATCGACCAGGGCTCGGATGTCGGCGTCGGCCTGCTCGCGCGAGACCTCGAACGCGGCCACCACCGCGTCGACCGCCCGGTCGATGCTCCCGTCTTGGCCGAGCGCCTCCCACACGGTGGCGCCGACCGCGTCGAGACCGAAATACTCGCCTCGCTCGAGGTCCAGAAGCACCAGCTCCCCATCGAACTCTCGGGCAAACACATGCGGGGCGATCTTGAGGGCTCTATTCAACGGGGTCTCCGCGTGTGATGGCTTCGAGAAGATCAAGCGTGGCTTCCAGGCGTCCGAAATCCCGGGGGCGTGCCAGGACGTAGATAGGCACCCCCCCCACGAGGCGCTCGAGGCGCCGAAACTCTGTCAGCTGTGCCTCCTGCTCATCTAGCACGAAGCGCGATACACTCGGGAGGAGCGCGGCCAAGACGTCGTGACCACGGATCCTCGCGAGCCGGAACGTGTCGCTCCATTCGAGCTTGATGATCGCAGCGAGCGGGACCAGACCTTCGGCGACCCTCGCGGGAACAACACCGCACTTGGTCTCCTCTTCGTCGAAGGTGTGACCGGAGAGTGGTTGGAAGCCAAGCACCCTGCAGCTCTCCTCCGTGAGCACATGGTGGCGTTCGGAGGGTAGCACGGCGATCCCTTCGCTCGAGAACTCGAGCTGGGTCATGTCGTCGGCGAGGAGCTCCCCACCCCGCCGCGCGCAGAACGCCGCCGCCGTGCTCGACTTTCCAAAGCCGCTGCCCGCCGTGCAAGCGACAGCCTTCCCGTTTAGCGCGACCGACGAGGCATGCAAGGCGATGCCCCCCCGAAGCTGGTGAAGGAGCGCCGACACGGCTCCATTCTTGAGCTTCTCTAACCCGAACGGATCGATGGTGGGGTCGGCGACGAGTTCGTAACTGCTCCCGTCCCGCGAAGCACGGAGCCAGGCAAGACCCGCCCACTCGGCGACCAGCTCGTTACCGACCCGGCCAAGACGATGGATCAGCTGACCGTCCTCCCAGTGCTCGGCTGTCCAGCGCGTGCTCTCGAGAAACGTGGGAGGCTTCACGGGGAGTCATGCTCCTTGGTCCAGTGCCGCCAGCTACCACCAAGCGCGCCGACCTTGAAGCCAGCAGCGCCAACTCCTGAGGCGGAAGTGACGATTACGTTATTAGCACGGTTACATAACCGAACTCTAGCATTCAGTCCGCGGCGCTTCCAATCCAGCGCTCCCTTCGAGGAGCGGGGTGGCTTCACGAGTACCCGCGAGCAAAAGCTTCGAGGCTGAGCGCCCGGAACAAGATCGCCGCCTCGTCCAGACCAAGCGCGCTGCGTTCACGGAGGCGCACTGCCCAGCGCAGGAAGGCCGGGGGGTGAATTAGGCCGAGGGCACCGGTAGCCTCCATGGAGAGGAGCTCGGAGAAGGCGTCAACGCCTCCCTGTGCCTCGATGAGGGCGAAGATGGCAGGCCCTATGTCCCCCTTGTCCCGCCTCATGCGCACCGACTCAGGGAGCCGCCCTGCGAGCGCGCTCCGGTAGAGGCCTCGATACCAGCCGCCGCGCTGTAGCATGGAGACGGGGAGCTTGGCGACGAAGGCGAGGAGTTCGGGGTCGAGGAAGGGGTCCCGTCGGCGCACCCCGGTGAGGATCTCGATCTGGCTGCGCCTCTCGGCGGCCTCGCTGACCCAGGCCCCCTCCGCAATCCAGGAGAAGCGCTCGGCGGTGCTGGTCGGCGGCTCGCGCGCATCGACCGAGTCTGCTCCAGCCTGCACAAGCACCGATTTCAGCCCTGGTCCCGCGAAAGGGAAACGATCCATGAGCCTTCGCGCCCGCCGCCGCCGCAGCGGCTCGGCGAGAGGAGTCCCCCCCAGCAAGGGCTCGATCACGTAGTGCTGAAGGCGCCGGAGAGCCCCCACGGACCAGGGCAACTCGAGGCCGAGCACCGAGATGGCGGTCGCGAGCGGCCTCTCGCGAAACTCCGCCGCGTACGCCCTCAAGTCGCCGGAGAACACGTCGTCCCCCGCCGCGCCCGTGAGCAGCAGATCGGCTCCAAGAGCAGCCGCCTTCCGGCTGAAGAGCAGTTCGAAAGGTCCGGATACGTTCAGAAAAGGAGCCGCGTCAACGACGAGCACCTCGCGCCAAAAATCGCGGGCCTCGAGCGGAGCAATCCTGACCACCTCGAGCCCGAATGCCTCCTCGAGGGCCCTCACATGCGGCCGGTCGTCCCCGGGCCCCTCGAAATCGAGGGTGATTGGCATCACGCGACGGCCCTCCCTGAGCAGCGCCGCCAGGAGACCGCTCGAGTCCAGACCACCGCTCAGGAGGACAGCGATCCGCTCGGCATCTCCCGCCGCGCGACGAACCGCGGCGCACACCTGGGTCCAGAGCTCGGTGACCGCCTCCCCCGTGGAGCACCCAGCAAGGTCGCCCTCCGGGGACATGCACGCTGAACGGCGAGTCCCCCCGGCGCTGTCCACATGGATGCGCTCGTTTGTGGACAGGCACGAGATGCCCTCCAGGGGAGATGGGAAGGCGCTCCCTGACTCGGACCACTTCGCGAGCAGGTGAGCCGCCGCCGATGGGCTCACCCGAGCTCCGGTGATACGCGAGAGTGGCTCGAGCCGAGTGCACACCAGAACGCCGCCTTCGGGCAGGTGTGCATAGTACAGCGGGTGCCCCCCGCCTGGCGCCCGGCTGAGCACGAGACCGGTGGGCTCCAGGAACACAGCAGCGTCCGAAGCGGTGACGGAACGACCCAAGAAGGCCCCATGGCCATGAGCCACCGCCCGCCCCCCACCCGCAACAAAACCATCTGCTGTTTGGACGATGAAGGAAGGTGAACCGTACTCCCTGGCCCAGCGCAACCAGGCCTCGTGAAACGCTCCAGGTCCGAAGCCAGCAGCGATCACATCCCCATCATTGCCAGAACTCCCTCAGCCACGCTCCCCGCCCCACCGAACGTCAGATCCCTGACATTGCCAAGGGGTTTCAGGACAGGCGCGGCATAAATCTTGCGCGAAGGCGAAATAGGCGGCTGCATTGCAGGTGAACGCTTCATAGTCTCGGTCGACATCGATTGCCAGCTCCTGAATGCGGTTACGCTCGGCCTTTGCCGGCGACATACTTTTGTGCGATGCGCGCAGAACGCAAAGCATTCAGCCCGCTCGTCCCCCGTAACCAGGCGCGAGCTTACACCGCTCGGGCGCGGATGCGAAGGCCTCATCGACCTGCCGCCTTGTATCTTTCGGCTCAGCGTGTCGGTCGGCCCGCAGCCAGAAAAGTCGACTGACGGATGACCTTCGAGGGGAAGCCGGCGTGTTCCACATGCGAAACGAAGGCCCAGACGTAGTCGTTTCGGGTGGGCAGCGCCGTGATTTCGACGGCGATGCGCGTGTCCTGGCTCATGCGTACCGGCTCGGGCCACGCCAGAAACAGCCGCCCGTACACCGCCCCCTCGTGACCAGGGCGCAGCGAGAAGCCATGGTGGGCGTCGATCTCGGCGTCGAACCAGAGCGCCAGCCCGTGCACCGTCGAGGCTCGGGTCACGGCGAAGGCGGCCTGCCCTCGGACCGGACCGTCGAAGACCCCGTATTCCAGCGTGGCGAAGCGCACGGGCTCCGCGACGAGCTGCTCGGAGAGCACGGTCGCGCCATCGTCGGTGTGCAGCAGATTGATCACGGCGTCGCGGCACGCGGAGAGGTCGAACCCCTGGTCCTCGAACCCGCCGACGATCCTGTGGTGCAGCTGCGGGGCCTCGATCGGGGCGCAGAAGAGGTGATCGCGCAGGGGCAGGAGCGCTCCTCCGTCGGCGAGGTGCCGGCTTTTCGCGTCGACCAGGGCAGCGAGGTGCCGCCCGTAGAGCGGCAGCCTGCCTCGAAGATCGCTCACGATCACGTCGGCCTTCTCGGGGAGATCCAGCGCCGTGGAGAGCCCCTCGAAGAACTCGATGCGATCCGCGTAGCCGTTCATCGAGGCGGTCCGCTTGGCGATCGCGAGGGCCTCGGCGACAGGCTCCACTCCGTAGACCTTCCTGGCGCCAAGGCTCGCTGCATAGAGCGCGAAGAACCCCGTTCCGGTGCCGATGTCGAGCACCACGGCGCCGGGCTTCACAGCGGCGCGGAGAGCGCCCTTGTAGGCCTCCAGACGCACGGGTTCGGCGAGCATGCGCCCGTAGTCGTAGATGTTGTACATGTTCAGGTGCTTCTTCGTACAAAACTTGGAGCGTTTTCGATGAGCCTATCAGCAATGCGCGAGGTGTTTGCGCTGGTGGAGAGCAAGACGACCTGGAATGCTCTCGGAGCGCCGCAAGGCGCCGATCTGGATGCCGAGCCGCGGGGAGCTCATCTCCCGGAAGCTCTCGGGCGCGAGGGCGTGGCGCTCGTCGAAGGACTGCTCTCACCCGGGCGAGCGGCGTCGATGCACGCATGCATCACGGCGATCAGCGCCCAGGGATTGCCCGCGATCTTCGCGTACATGCTCGACGCGTTCTGGGAGCCCCTCGATCGCCTCGTCCCCCTCGTCGAAGCCGCGCTGGGCCCGGTGGACGTGCTCGCCGACCTGTGGGGCTGGCACATCGCACCCGAGCCAGGAAGGGCGGGCTGGCCCCCTCACCGGGGCGTCTACGATCTGGTCCGCGGCGACGACGGCCGGCCGGGCCTGGTCAATGTCTGGATCGCCTCGTCGAGCGTCACCCGGGCTACCGCGTGCATGCACGTCGTGCCCTTCGCGCGAGACCCGGGCTACCCCGACGCGCTCTCTCGCCGGCCTTTCGAAACCGAAGGCGCCGTGGCCTACGAGGTACCGGCGGGCACAGCGCTGCTCTGGGACGCCAACTCGATCCACTGGGGAGGCCCGGTGCTCCCTGGCGCCACTCACGCTCGCACGAGCTTCTCGTACACCCTGCGGGCCAAGAGCTTGCGCACCATGGACGACTTCGAGTCGATCGAGGATTTTCGCGCCCTCGGACACATTGCCAGGCTCGACCTCATCGCAGACCAGCTGCTCCGCTACGGGCACATGGATCCCGACCTTTCGGACGCCGTCGTTGACTGGGCGCGCACCCTCGTCGGGTTGAGGAAGTCCCGCCGCGTAAAGATGGGTTAAGGCGTGGACGTCTCGAGGGCGTCCGGCGGTCAAACCCCACGAAGCCGACGCGACGGAGCGAGAGCCTTCGCCTCTGCCAGCGCTTCGGATAAAGGAAAAGGACACCACCATGCGCATGCTCACCGCCTTCGCCGCAGCCCTCGCCACCACGCTGGCCGTTGCCGGAACCTCCCTCGCAGCCGAGCCTGCTCAGAGGGCCGACGCAGGAGCCCACGGGCGCTCCGCGAAGAAGTTTCCCATGGCCGGCGCCGAGTTCAAACAGCACGTCGACGCACGCATAGCCACCGCCCGCCAGCGCATGGAAACCCGCATCGCGCAGCTACCCGCGGACAAGCAGAGGGAAGCGCGCGCAAGGTTCGATGCCGGCGTCCAGACGGTGAACGCGGAGGTCCAGCGCGCCATCGCGGACAACGTCGTCACCAAGGACGAGGCCAAGAAGGTACGCGATATCGTGCGCTCGGTGCGCCCTCACCACGGGCATCACAAGCCGGCCGCGAAGAAGTGACGCACGCCCGCGCCTCGACAGGGCCTGGCTACGCCAAGAAGACCGCGCTCTCAGGAGGAGCGCGGGCTTCGGCTTCGGTGGCGCCTGATCATTGGATGACCTCGATGGGTAGCTTGGGGACGACGTCCTCGGCCACCGCGCTCATCTGGGGCACGACGCGAATCGAGTACATGCCCAGCGCGAGGTTCCCCGCCGGCGCGCGGGGAAAGGTGGCCTGGGTGACGAATGACCCCTCGATCTTGTCAGGCGCCCACCGCGTCTTCACGGCGTCCCACACCAGCCTGGCCTTGAGCGTGGCGCCCGCAGTGACGTTGAGCCTGGCGACCTTGGGGGGCCCCTCCTCGACGATCACGCCCTGCGGCGCCTTCGGCTTGCCCGCGGGCAGATCGACGCGCTTCCCCTTGGCATCGAAGGCCTGAACGACGAAGACCGGCCCGTCCACGAGGAAGTAGAGCGGGACCATCTCCGACGAACGGTTCTTCAGCGCGAGACTCAGGTCGACCCGACCGCCTGCGGTGATCTGGGGAGTGGAGGCCACGAGCTTCCACTCGAGCTTCTCGCGGAGGCCCGAGCGCGGCTCGATGTCGTTGTTGGGCACCCTGCACTTCTCGTTGGTGATCCAGTCGAGGACGTCGTCGGTGTCACCGAGGTTGCAGCCGCTCTTGGTCCCGGGAGCGCCCACGGCCTCGGGGACGATCGCGGCGGTGGTGCTCCCCGCGTCCTCGTTGAGGCCGGGCGCCGCGGTGCCGATCGGCACCATCTCGATGGTGCGGGTCTGGTGCGAGCCGCACCCGGCGAGGACCAAGAGGGCGAGGAGAGCGAAGCTGTACCGCATCGTTTGCCTGCCAAGGGTACCCGCTAAATCATCTTCTGTGGATCGGAAGACATTCCGGGTGCCGCCGTTCTTCATGGCAGAGCTGGGCGGTGGAATTGTTTCCCCGAGCACAAAATATCTGCCAGAATTGGCGTTGGCTTCGCGAGGGCTCGTCGCGCGCAGCACGAGCCCCTCCGCCTTCAAAACCTTTGGTTACGACGAGAGTGGGAGTGCCATGAACAAGGTCCAGAGTCTTCACAAGCATCGCATGTTCGGTCGCACCCGTTCTGTCACCGGTGCTCTTGCCCTGCTGACCGCCGCCGTGTTCACCCCCAGGGCAGCTCACGCCCAGATCAAGGAGAACTGGGAGAACGGGGTCGTCGCGGCGAAGTGGACGTCCTCGGGCACTCGCAACAGCTACATCGTGCCCGCCGGCCCTATCGTCCTGAGGAACTCGGTCGTCGACGATCCAGGCGGAGCCGCCGCGGCGTGCGCCGGCAAGTACCTGGCGGAGACCATTCCAAACTCGGGCGGGCGAGTGTTCTCGCGAGGCGCAGCGCCCGTGGGCGGCGTCCAGCCCGTGACCCCCGGCCAGAAGTACTGCCTCAGCGCCTGGGTGCGAGCGGAGGCCGGCGCCTTCCCGTTTGTCGGGATCAACTACACCAACGCCGCGGGCGTCCCTGTCACCGCGGGCACCCCGGGTTCGTCCACCCACTCCGAGTGCTGGATGCTCGGCAATGGATTCACGAACTCCCTGCCGAACGCAGTAGAAGAGGGCGTGGCGTGCAACCTGGCCACGGTCCCCATCGCGGTCGACGGCACCTGGCGCTGGGTGGTCGGCGAGATCACCGTCCCGGCGACCATCCCCGCCGCCCCGCTGCCTGGGACCGGGACGCAGGTCCCCGCCAACATGATCGTGAAGGTCAACAATTTCTGCGGAGCTGCTCCCTGCCCGCTCGCTGCGTTCGACGACGTCCAGCTCACGCTGGCGGTGGCCGGCGTCTGCCCCACGGCACCCCCGGCCGACACGGCCCCTCACGTCCCCTGCGCGGGCACGACGCCGGTCTGCGTGGGCGGCGACGCGACCAACAACGCGAAGTGCATGGACTGCAACGGCAACAACGGCCAGGCCGGCGCCACTCGCCCCTGCCCCACGACCGCGGCTCCCAGCTGCGAGCTGGCAGGCCCCAACAAGGGAGCCTGCACAGCGCCGTGCAGCGGTGACTTCGGCTCGGGCGGCGCCACCCCCTGCGCGGAGACGACGCCCTTCTGCGTGGGCGCAATGATCAAGACCTGCAAGCCATGCAACGGCAACAACGGCTCGGGCGCCACCGAGGCATGCCCCCCCCAGAACCCGAACTGCACCAACGTCGGCCCCAAGACGGGCGCATGCGGCAAGTGCACCTCCAACGCGGACTGCGGAGGCGCCACCCCTCGCTGCGACGTCGGCACCGGAAAGTGCACCGATGACTGCACGACCGACTCGGACTGCGGCAACAAGAAGAGCGCCAAGATCTGCGACGCCGTCTCGCTCAAGTGCGTGACCGGCTGCCGCGGCGACACCACCGTGGGCAACGGCTGCCCGGACGGGCAGAAGTGCTCCTCCACCGACCTGAAGCCAGGGACCTGCTCCCCGATCGCTCCGGACGCCGGACCGCCCGACGCCGGCCGACCCGACACCGGCGCCCCGGATACGGGCCCCGGACCTGGCCCCGGGCCTGGCCCCCAGCCGGACGCCGGCGGTGATCCGGACGCGGGCGCCCCTCCGGGCGGCGATGGCGACACCGGAGGAGGCTGCTCCACGTCACCCACGTCCGTGGGAGGCAGCACCGCGAGCCTGGCGGCGATCCTCGGGCTTGTGATCGGGGCGCTCGCCCGCAGCCGTAAGCGTCGCTGATTCCAAGGATCCCACGTTATCGGTCGAAATTGAGTCAAGGGTGTCTGTTTACCGCGGATAACAGACACCGCCCGAGAACCGATCCGAGGCCGATCCCGGGAACGAGCTCAGGTCGACGCCGACCGTCTTCTGGCGTATCGCATGTTCATCGGTCTCAATGCGGAAGGCGGCCCAGCAGCGTCATGACATCCAGCCGATTCAGGGTGGAGCTCGCAGCGAGGGGTACGAAGTGACACGGCTCAATTTCGGCCGATAACGTGGGTCTGTCGGTACATCGTTTCCAGCTGCTGCTGGAACATGTCGTCGAACAGGACGTGCCGGTTTTTCCGAAGAAAGCCGAACAACGCCCGCACTCGAGTCAGGCGCTTCATGAGCGTCTCTTCTTGTTTCGTAAGTTCGATCCGTGGCGTCCAGCGCTCCATGCTTGCTCCTCTGCCGTCGAAGAGATCACGCGCGCGTAGCCTTGTCGACCTCTTCATTGCAAGTACTAGAGATCATTGATGAATCAACATGACTGGTGCTCCAGAGAGAAGCTCACCTGGAGGCGAAGGTCAGCGCAACCTGCATGCCACCGTTTCGTGCGTCAGGGTCGGCGGCACGCCGGTGAGAACTGTGAACGACCACCTCGCCCGTCTTTTGCGAGGCGTGGCCTCGTGCCTGCTCCCTGTGAACGACCACCTCGCCCGTCTTTTGCGAGACGGCTGCCTCATCGTCTTCTCCCCGTGAGTTTGACCTCGCCCGCCTTTAGCCCCCTTCGGCCCCGGGTTGAAACCCGGGGCCACACCCGCCCACTGTGGATGGCGCGTCAAGCCCGCCAGGCGGGCTAGCCATGTCTGGAGATCTGGAAATTCGCGGGTCAACATGGCGGAGTGGGAGCCCGGCGCTGCGTCGGGCTTAGAGTGCCTTTTCCAATGTTCGGATGTGGCCCGCTAGGTCGCCTCGAGGTTTAGCCGTGCGTACCGACCCGAATAAGTCCTTGAAATCATTGTTGGCATATGGTTTTTGCGTGCAAATCCAGATCCCTGTTTAGCGACGACCCAGGGCCCGGCCCCGACGACCCTGGGCCAGGACCTGACGAGGGACGGGGGAGACCGTTGCCTCCTGGCACACTCCCTGTAAATCGAACCATGTTCCCCGTGGAGGAGACGCCCAAAGGTGTCCCATTGCGAGACGGCAAGGACGGTCCCGCTGCGCATCCTCCCTTATGCGTTCGAGGGGATCTCGAGGTTAGCCAGGAACGTCCTCAGAGCAGAGAGGACCTCGGAGACAATCCCGTGGCCGCCACGGAAGGTCGTAAATTGAACGTTCACCCCCGAGGCGCGAAATAGTTCGCGGAGGGCCTCCGCGCTCGAGTAGGGCAAGATGTCGTCCTCGGTGCCGTGGCTCTGGAAGACGGGGAGGGAGACCCGGGCCGGCATGCGAGGCGTCCAGTCGGGGGCGCAGAGGAGGGCCCCGGAGAGGAGGACCAGACCGGCGAAGGGGCGACTGGTGTGGAGGACCACGTCGCAGGCGAGCATGGCCCCCTGGGAGAAGCCGCCAAGAATCACAGGAACGCCGGGGAAGCGAGCCTCGAGCGCGTCGAGCAGCCCGATGACGGCCTCCCTCGCCGAGGGCAAGCCCTCGGGGACCTCCTGGGACAGATCCCTCTCGCCCCCACTCCTGCGCATGCGCTCGATGCGCTCCAGATCGAGCGGCCACCAGGCGCGGGCGTCGACCCAGGTGGGCGCCCCGTAGAGCGCCGAGAAGAGGAGAGGCGCCGCAGGGAAGACAAAGGTCGTCCCGGGGAGCGAGAGCTCGTCCGCCAGGGACACCAGATCCCCTCCGGGAGCGCCGAAGCCATGGAGAAGAACCACGACGCGGCGAGCAGGGCCCTCCGGTGATCGTAGCTGTGCGTCGAGGACCCCCAGTCGTTCCCTGGCCATGGACCGCAAGGTAACACGGCCGGCATTTATGCCGGGGGCATGAGCGTGTTTGCTCGCGGTCGTGGACAGCAGGTAGAATGGCTGGACGGGAGAAGCTTCCCGAGGACCCTCCCCCATGGCCGTCATCAACGCTGGAGACGTGATCGCCGGCAAGTACCGGGTCGAGCGGGTGCTTGGCGAGGGCGGGATGGGCTTCGTGGTGGCGGCCACCCACGTCGCGCTCGAGAGCACCGTGGCCATCAAGTTCATCCGCGCCGGAGCGCTGGCCACCCGGGAGGCCAGCGTCCGGTTCTTGCGCGAGGCCAAGGCGGTGGTCCAGCTCAAGAACCAGCACGTGGCCCAGGTACTGGACGTCGGCACCCTGGAGACCGGCGAGCCGTTCATGGTCATGGAGTACCTCGAGGGGTGCGACCTGTCCGAGCTCCTGAAGCGGCGAGGCTCGATCCCGGTCACCGAGGCCAGCGACTACATCGTCCAGGCCTGCGACGCTCTGGGAGAGGCCCACGCGCTCGGCTTCGTCCACCGCGACGTCAAGCTGGGGAATCTGTTCCTCACACGGGGCCCCTCCGGAGTGCCGATGATCAAGGTGCTCGATTTCGGCCTCTCCAAGGCCAACGTCTTCGGCGACAAGGTGACCCAGGTCACCGTGTCGGCCGCGCTCCTCGGCTCGCCTCGCTTCATGTCGCCCGAGCAGCTCCAGGATCCTCGCACCGTGGACGCGAGGACCGACGTCTGGTCCCTGGGCGTCGTCCTCTATGCCCTGGTCTCGGGCCGCCCTGCCTTCGACGGCGACACCGTGGGGAAGCTCTTCGCCAAGGTCATGACCGAGAACCCGCCGCACCTGGGTCAGCTGGTCCCCCACCTGCCGCCTGGCTTCGCCGAGGTGGTCGCGGGCTGTCTGGTCAAGTCCCGAGAGGGGCGCTTCTCGAGCGTGGCAGACCTCGCGGCCGCGCTCTCACCTTACACGAGCAACCCCGGGCGCGCCCAGGCCACGGCCAACAGAACCGCGGCAGTCCTCGCATCGTCGGCCGTACCCCAGGTTGCGGCGCTCGCTCCCGGCTCCCAGCGCTCTCCGAACTCCCAGTTCCCTCCCAGCTCCCAGCGCCCTCCGAACTCCCAGTTCCCTCCCGGCTCCCAGCGCTCTCCGGCCAACGTGCCCATCGCGATCCGGAGCGGCTCCGGGGGCTCGTTGGGAGCCATGTCCGCGGTGCCTGGGCCCTGGGAGGCGCAGGGCGCCCCGAGTTCGAACAACGGGGGCAAGGGCGGAAAGCTCTGGCTCACCGGCGCTCCCGTCGCTGTGGCCCTCGTCGCGATAGGTCTGGTCTCTGGAGCCATGTTCATGAGCCGCTACCGAGCGGCGTCCGCCATCGAGACCCCGCCCCCCGAGGCCCGCGGCGACTCGCCGGCCGCCAACGCCCTGCCCGGCCCTCCTGACGCGCCCGCGCAGCCCTTCCCGCCCAGCGGCCCCCAGGTGATAGCCTCGGGATCCACCGCGGCCCCCCGTCCAGCTCAGGCCAGAGCGCCAGCTCCGACGACCGCGAGTCAGGCGGGGGAGCCCAGACCTGCAGCCCCCACGTCGCCCAGGTCTTCGGCCAAGCCACCCGGCAGCCCACGCCCCACGAACGACATGCCCACCACTCCAGACTGAGCTTCATGCCCAGAGCCCCCCTCCGTTTCTTTCTTTCCTTGCTGCTCGTCTCCTGCCTCCTCCCCGCCCTCGCGAGCGCGGCGCCCTCGGCGGCAGACAAGCGCGCGGCCGAGGCTCTGTTCCAGGAGGGGCGAGCCCACGTCGAGGACGGTGACTTCTCGCTCGCATGTCCCAAGTTCCTGGCGAGCTACAAGCTCAATCCCGGGGGTGGGACGCTCCTGAACCTGGCCGACTGCTACCAGAGGATCGGGCAGACCGCCAGCGCCTACCAGCGCTTCAAGGAGGCGGCGGAGCTCGCGAAGAAGACAGGAAAAGCCGATCGCGAGGCCACGGCCCTGGATCGCATCCAGCTCCTGGAGCCCAGGCTCACTCGTCTGGAGATCCACGCCCCGGAGGGCGAACTCTCCATCTCCAAGGATGGAATTCCTCTGCCCAAGGAGGAGATAGGCCCCCCGGTGCCGATCGATCCAGGCCCCCACACGATCGTCGCCACAGCGCCAGGAAAGAAGCCCTGGAGCCTGACAATCGACGCCGTGGAGGCCGGCAAGACCTACAAGGTCGATGTCCCGGCGCTACCGCCCGAAGGGGACATCGAGCCCCCCAAGACGCCCGAGAAGCCGAGGGAAGAGCCCCGCAAGGACCGCAAGGACGAGCCCGCGGCGGGGGGCGGGCAGCGCACGGCCGGCCTGGTGCTGGGCGGCGCGGGCCTGGTGATCGTGGGCGTGGGCGGCTACTTCGGCCTCCGCACCATATCCAAGTGGAGCGACTCCCGGGAGCGATGCAACGACAAGGGCTGCGATCGCGAGGGGGTGGATCTCGCCAGCGACGCCAAGACCTCGGGGTTCATCTCGACCCTAGGGATCGCCGCGGGCGGCGCGATGGTGGTCGCCGGGATCGTCCTTTATTTCACGGCGCCCCGCGCCGCCAAGGGCGAGAAGAAGATCGCGCCGCTGCTGGGGCCGGGGCTCTGGGGCGTCGCGGCCGGGGGCTCGTTCTGATGGGCCTCCTCGCCGGCCTGCGCCGAGGCTCTTTCGGCCTGGGCCTCGCGCTCGTCCCGCTGACCGTCGCGTGCAACCTCATCGTCGGGGTGCACGACGTCAAGCTGCGGAAGGAGGGAGGCGCCACGGGGAGCGACGACGGCGGCTTCCCGCCTCCCCCTCCGCCGTCGGACGACTCGGGTCCGGAGCCCTCTCGCTACACCGAGCTCGCCCTCGGCCTGCGTCACTCGTGCGCCAAGAGGCGCACCGGCCTGGTCAAGTGCTGGGGGGACGACTCGGACAAGCAGACCGGCACCGGAGGAGCCGCCACCAGCGACGGCGGGACTTCCGTCGTACCGACCCCTCAGGTGGTGAACGGCATCGACGCCTTTTCCATAGGTTCGGGCGCCAAGCACGGGTGCGCCGCGCTCCAGGGGGGGACCGTGTCCTGCTGGGGAGCCAACGCCTCGGGGCAGCTCGGAAATGGGCTCAAGGGCACCGCGGTGCCCAGCCCGAACCCGGTCCGAAGTATCGCCGATGCCTTCAGGGTCGCCGGAGGTTCGACGCACACCTGCGCGTTGCGTATCGGCGGCAATGTGGCGTGCTGGGGCAACAACCTCTCGGGGCAGCTGGGCAACAACACGAGGAACGAGGCGCTCGAGCCCCGCGACGTGGTCGACTTCAACAACGCCATCCAGGTCACGGCCGGGGTGAGCCACACCTGCGCCCTGCGCCGCACGGGCGAGGTGGCCTGCTGGGGCGAGAACTTCAACGGGCAGCTCGGCGTGCCCATCGTCAATCCCAAGCAGGAGCTGACTCCCAAGATCGTCGATGGGATAGAAGGCGCGGTCGCGATCGCCGCCATGGCCGACTCCACCTGCGCGGTCCTCCGCACGGGAACCGTCTATTGCTGGGGGAAGGACACCCTGAGTCAGCTCGGGCGGGGGGCCTCTGGAGGGGCGAGCAACCCGTCCCCCCAGCCCGTCCGGGGGGTGAGCAACGCGACGCGCATCGCCGCGGGGGCAGAGCACGCGTGCGCCCTCACCGACGCCGGCACGGTCCTGTGCTGGGGCGCCAGCGGATCCGGCCAGATCGGCAACGGGATCTCGCCCGACGGAGGCGCCGCGGCTTCCGTGCCTCTCCCGGTCCTGGTCACCTCGCTGAGCGGAGCGGTGGCGATCGGCGCGGGGGGCGACCATAGCTGCGCGGTCTCGGCGGACGACAAGATCTCCTGCTGGGGCAGCAACGGCGCGGGCGAGCTGGGCAACGAATCCAGAGCTCCCTCGAGCGTCCCGGTCACGGTGAAGGGCTTCCCCTAGAGCGAGCTCGCCCGCTCGCTACGCTTTGCGCCCCACAGGGTGGCTCCATGGACGATACTCGCTCGCGATGGCCGACCAGCAACACTCGACGATCCACATCGTACAGTCGCTCGCGGTAAACGTCTTCATCGCCCTCGTCAAGACCGTCGCCGCCGTGCTCACGAGCTCGGGCGCGATGCTCGCCGAGGCGTTGCACTCGTTCTCGGACTGCGGCAACCAGATCCTCCTCCTCATCGGAGTGCGGCAGGCGAGGAAGCCCCCCGACGCGACCCACCCGCTCGGCTACGGGCGCGCGGTCTACTTCTGGTCGTTCATGGTGGCGATGTTGCTGTTCGTGGGCGGAGGGGTCTTCTCGCTCTACGAGGGCTGGCACAAGATCCGCGAACCCGAGCCGGTGGAGCGCGTCTGGATCGGCATCGTCATCCTGCTCATCTCGCTGGTGATGGAGGGAGGGGCCACGCTGTCCAACATACGGGAGCTCGACAAGCGCCGCGGGAAGAAGCCCTTCGTCCAGTACCTGAAGGACACCAAGGACTCGGATCTCGTGGTCGTATTCGGCGAGAACTCCGCCGCGGTCCTCGGCCTCCTGTTCGCGCTGGGCGCGCTGGGGCTCGCCGCCGCCACGGGCGACGGGCGCTGGGACGGCGCGGGCAGCATGGCGATCGGGGTGGTGCTCGTGGGCGTGGCGATCTTCCTGGCGGTGGAGGTGAGCTCGCTCCTCCTGGGCGAGGCGGCCGATCCCGAGATCGAGGAGGCGGCGCGCGCGGCGGCGGCCACCTTCCCCGAGCTCCGCCGCGTGCTCAACGTGGTCACCCTGCAGCAGGGCCCGGGCGAGGTGTTCGTCTCCATCAAGCTATCTTTCCACTCCGACCTGAGGATCGACGACGTCTGCCGGGTCATCAATCGCTTCGAGGAGAAGGTGAGGGCGGACTGCCCCGAGGCCCGCTGGATCTTCGTCGAGCCCGACATCGACCGCGACGCCAGCGAGGCCGCCGACTCCAGGCCTTGACGAGGCACGGGAGCAGGCTTGCATGACGGCCCACGACGAGTACCGCTAGAGTGTCTCCATGCGACAAATCAAGCCGAAGGCCGGCCCTGTCGACTACGCGGGTCTGAGTTTGACGCCCGAGGAGGGGTTCGTCCTGTCTCGCGTCGACGCTCCCACCACGACGCAGGAGCTCGTCTCCCTCACCGGGTTGACCGAGGAGCGCGTCGACGAGATCGTCGACAAGCTCGCCCGCGTGGGCGCCCTAGACGCGGAGGGCCTGTCCCCTCCCCCGACGGAGCGGCTCGAGCCCGAGCCCATGACCGAGCGCCAGCCTTCACGGAGCACCCCGGAGAGGACTCGGAGAACCTCCGAGCCGGGCGAGGACGCCGGCGCCATCCCTCCGGAGGAGCTGCTCGACGAGGGAGGCCCCGAGGAGCCGGAAGACGTCGAGCAGGGCGAGGACCTCAACTACCGCAAGCTCTACGAGACCCGGCTGCGCCACATGGATCGCGACGCGAGGCTCGCCCTGGCCAGGACCGCCACGGGCGCCGAGCTCCTCGCCCTCTGCCTGGATCAGGATCCCCAGGTCATCCAGATGGTGCTCGAGAACCCCGTAGCCTCGCTCGATCACTGCCGCTACATCGCCCTCTGGCACAGGACGCCGAGCGGACTGGAGGCGGTGGCCAAGGATCCCTTCGCGCTCCGCGACAGGCAGATCGAGCGGAGGCTGCTACGCAACCCCCAGCTCCCGGACGGGCTGCTCGCCCGTATCCTGGCGGGCAGGCGGCTCCTCGAGGTCTGGAAGGCCTGCGTCGATCGGGACATCCTGGAGCGCACCCGCCAGAAGGCCCGCGTCACCCTCAAGTCACGGTGGACGACGGCGCAGCCCGAGGAGCGCGCCGAGCTCCTGCTGACCACCGAGGCCCGGGTCCTGATGTTCCTGGTGGGCTGCACCATCGACGCGCGCACCGTCCAGATCCTGTGCGGCCGCACCCAGCTCACCACCATGTTCGTCGCCAGCGTGGCTCGCTTCTCCGCCGCTCCTCCTCCGCTCCTCGCCCACCTGGCCAAGATGCCCCTGGTCAGGCGCAACATCCAGCTACGCCGCATGCTCCTCTCCCACCGGAACATGCCCTCGGAGGCCAAGAAGAACCTGTAACACACGCCTTTGTAGAGCTCAGGAGCCCTCGAGCTCCATCACCGTAATGGAGTAAGGCGGGAGCTTGACGGCGGTGGCCGTGCCCGGGCTCGCCTCCTCGGCCAGGGCGCCGCCTGCCTTGCCCGCGTAGACGAAGCGGCGCTTGAGCGCCACGTTGCCGCAGCCGCTCCACTCGATCGCGGCGTCCTGCTCCTTGTCGGCCTCGAAGTTCAGGGCGATGGCGACGTATTTCTTGGTCCTGGGATCGCGGGACACGAAGAGGGACGAGCCGAGCGAGGCCTCGGTCTTCACCAGCTCGTCCAGGAAACGGGCGCCCTTCCCGTCGTAATTTCGATAAGCGACAAATCCCTGGTAGGCAGGGCTCTCCTTCCTGGGAGCCTGCCAGTAAAACGCGGAGTCGACCTCGAACTCGGCAAAGCGCCCGAGGGTCTCGGCGATGGCGACGGCCCCCGAGACGTGCTGCTCCGCGCCGAAGTTCCACTCACCTATCTGGAGCTTGGTCCCCGGATAGTTCTCGCTGATGAGCTGCTTCATCCTGGGAATGAGATAGATGCGATCCTTGATGTAGGACTCGTCCTTGTAGCTAGGGTCCCAGAGGGCGCGGGTCGACCTGAAGCGGCGCTGCACGGTGAAGGGATCCTCGCCCCCGGTCATGTCCTTGTTCTGGACCCCCTCGGCCTGGGGATAGAAATGGACGTCGAGGACGTCCAGCAGGCGCTTCTTGCCCTTGGCCTCCTCCTCCTTGAGCCTCCTCAGATACCAGGCGATGAGCGGCTCGTTGCCGTGGGCCTTGCGATCGGGCGCCCAGAAGAAGCCCTCCTTGGCGTCCTTGGCCGAGTAGAAATACTCGGGCCAACCCCAGGCCGCCGGCCCGGCGATCTCGCCCTCCGGATCGGCCTCCCGGATCGCCCTGGCGTAGGCCAGGGTGCGCTCCCAGAGCTCGTCGTAGGTGACGGGCCAGGGGTGGACGTCCCGGTGGGTCGAGTTCCAGAGCGCCGGCTCGTTGTCCAGGATCCACTGGGTGACCCTGCGCTTGCCCAGCTTCCTGTCCTGCTCCCGGATCTTCTCGATCCACTCCTTCACCATCCCGGGCGTGGACTTGACGTTGGCGCGCGCAGGATCTGCCGTGAGCTCGATCCCGGTGGCGCTCGTGCCGTTCCCTCGATCCTTCTTCTCGGGCTCCGGATCGACCTTGGCCTGGGGCCCGTACTCGGACACGGGGAAGGAGTAGGACGTGGTGTCCTTGGCGATCCAGCCGATCATGGGCACGGTGACGGCCGCGATCCCCCCGCTGGCGGCGGCCTTCTCCAGGAAGGTGTCCACGGAGTCCACCTTCACGTTCTGGTAAAACCAGTCGTTGCCGGTGTTCCACGCATTCCCTAGCTGGAAATTGTAGCGGCTCGTGGTGTTGCCGCCCCAGCGGTGGCCGGTGGCGCCCAGCTCCTTGGGGGCGTCGGCGAAGGCGATGCCGTAGATGCGAGGGCTGATGGGCGTGCCTGGCTCCGTGCACTTTACAAGCATCTTCGCAGAGCTCTGGAGGGGCGCTCCTCCCACGCGAGGGCCGCCGCGGTTCTCGGGGACAGGAGGGGGTCTGGGCTTGGCGAGGAAGTAGACGGCGCCCCCCAGAGCAGGGAGGGCGAGGGCGAGGGCGAGGGCGATCTTGGCTCTGGACATGGGTTGGACGCGACGACGCGCCCTCCGAAGAAATGTGATAGGAACGGCGGCTCGACTCTACGACGGATATCATCATGGAGGCACGGGCATGGCCACATCAGAGCAGGCAATCCTGAACTACGAACAGGCGCGCTCGCAGCAGCTCGAAGATCTCAAGGCGCTCGTGAGGATTCCGAGCGTGTCGTTTCCTGGGTTCGATCCTTCGAAGGTCCGGCAGAGCGCGGAGGCCACGGCTCACCTGCTCCGGGAGCGCGGCTTCGAGGGCGTCAGGCTGCTCGAGGTGGAGGGCGCCCACCCCTATGTCTTCGGCGAGTGGCTGAACGCCCCGGGCAAGCCCACGGTCCTCCTCTACGCGCACCACGACGTGCAGCCCGCGGGCGACATGGAGAAGTGGAGCCTCCTGGGACGTCCCATCGATCCCTTCGAGCCCACCCTGGGCGAGGACGGCCGCCTCGACGGCCGGGGCGCCGCCGCCGACAAGGCGGGCATCGTGGTGCACACGGCCGCCCTCTCGGCCTGGCTCCAGGCCGGGGAGGCTCCGCTCAACGTGAAGATCGTCGTCGAGGGCGAGGAGGAGGCAGGCAGCGACCACCTGGGCGAGTTCTTGCGCACCTATCGCCACCTCGTGGACGCCGACGCGATCGTGCTCACCGACACGGCCAACTTCGAGACCGGCCTGCCCTCGATCACCACCGCGCTGCGCGGCATCGTCGTCGTCAACGTGGAGGTCGTGGCGCTCAAGCAGTCCCTCCATAGCGGCATGTGGGGCGGCCCTGTCCCCGACGCGGCGATGGCCCTCTGCCGTATCCTCGCGTCGACCACCCACCCCGACGGCAGGATAGCGATCCCCGGCATGACCGACAGGGTCAAGCCCCTCACGGAGCTCGAGAAGGCCGATATCCAGGCGCTCCCCGGGGACACCGACCGGTTCCGAGGCCAGGCCGGCATGCTGGAGGGCGTGGAGCTCCTCGGGGGTCGGCACCCGTGGGAGCAGAACTGGCGCCAGCCCTCCATCGCCGTCAACGCGATCCAGGCCTCGTCGCGGAAGGACGCGCGCAACATCATCAACGAGAGCGCGTGGGCCCGCGTGGGCGTGCGTATCGTGCCCGACATGGACGTGGAGGAGACCACGAGGCTGCTCGTCGCGCACCTGAAGCAGGCAGCGCCCTGGGGCGTCCAGGTGAACGTGGACGTGGAGGGCGCGTCCGGCTGGTGGTACACGAGCCCCTCGCACCCCGCGTTCGAAGCGGCCCGACGGGCGCTCGAGAAGGGCTACGATCACAAGGCCATCACCATGGGCTGCGGCGGCTCGATCCCCTTCGTGGAGCCCTTCGCGTCCGAGCTGGGCGGCGTGCCCGCGCTGCTCATAGGCGTCGAGGATCCCTACACCAACGCCCACAGCGAGAACGAGTCGGTGCACCTGGGCGATCTCGTCAAGGCCACCCGCTCGGCCATCTATCTGTACGAGGAGCTCGCCTCGGCCCTCTCTCGGAAATGAGCACCTGGGCTCACCCGGGCCGTGGCAAGAGCCGTTATGAGCACCTGGGCTCTCACCTGGGTCGTGGCAAGAGGCGTTATCACTGAATGGGCGATCCCTAGCCGAGGGCATGACGGTCCCCGCGTCACGGTAACGGCAACGCCAATCGGTTGACGGGCTCGCCGCGTCGCTCCGGAGGGACCGCGTTCGTGGCACAGCCGAAAAAAACAGGCCTTCGATGACGGAACGCGCCCACGCAGACCGGCTCGGAAGCCCTCGACGCGGGGCGTCCTTGCCCGGCCCAGCCCGTGCAATAGACCTCGTCGCCCGCTGCTCCGCCGAGCCGATACCAAGGAGTCATCATGCAAGTCGCCCCTGTCGCCGCTCCTGTCGTGAACCTCCCTCCCTCCAGGAAGGAAAGCCGTAATCGTGAGCACCTGGCGAGCGAGCCGTCGCGACGGAGCGCCCCGCGCTCTCGCCGGGTCTCCGCGGCGGACGCCCAGCTGACCCTCACCTTCGGCGATCCGCGCACGCCGCCGCTCACCGTCCAGGCCACCGTGCGCGAGCTCTCCTACCGGGATCTCTCCTTTCACTCCAAGGTGCCCGTCGCCGCGTGGAAGATCGGCGCTGTCCTGTCCGGCGTGCAGATCCGCAAGAGCGGGCGGCTCGCCGTCACCGTCGATCTGGAGATTCGCTCCGCCCTCGCATCCCTGGGCGGCGGCTCGGTCTGCGGGGCCCGCGTCGTCCCTGGCTCCCACCGCGCCTCGTCCCTCTGGACCAAGCTCGCGCTCTCGCAGGTCAACCCCCAGACCGACGTGGGGAGCCGCTTCGACCGCGAGGTCTGGGAGCTCTACGCGGAGTCGGGGTACTTCAACCTCTCGGGCAAGAGCGTCGAGGACTTCGTCGACACCCGCGGCGCCCTCGCTTACTCGAGCGACTGCCTCGAGCGCGATCCAGGGCTCGGGTACCGCGTCGTGTGGAGCAAGGACGAGAAGGTCCACGCCTCGGTCTCGATCGTCCGCCCCTACGCGCGCACCTGGCTCGGACACCAGATGGCCAAGAGCAAGAAGAACCCGCTGGACAGGGCGGACTCGATGTTCGCGCTGAGGAGCCTCTACGAGCGGGCCTTCGAGCCGAGGGACGACGCGGGCGACGCCGATTGGCTACTTGGATATTGCGAGGCGCACGTCCGCTGGATGCGAGCGGCGCACTTCGACTTCGCGACCAGGCACCAGGACTCCGGCAAGGCCTGCGTCGTCCCCTTCCAGCTCCTCGAGGCGCGCTGCGACGGGACGTGGCACAAGGACGACGAGACCGAGGTCCGCGTGGCCGACGAGCGCGACGTGGCGCGCCTCCTCCAGGTGATCTCCGCGACGCGGCCCCTGGCGTACCGCGAGGCCCTCGACCTCGTCCCCGAGCGCTTCGACCTGGGGGATGTGAAGCGCGACTGGCAGGCCGCAGGGCTGGAGCGGGACCGCCGGGTGCTGATCGCGCGCCGTGGAGGCGTCGACGTGGCGGCAGCCGTCGTGGAGGTCGCCGAGCGCGGCATCAACATGTTCAACATCCTGGACAGCGTCCGCCTCTTCGCCCTGGGCCCCGCGGCGGCCGATGTCCGCCAGCAAGCCTTCCGGGCGCTCCTCGGGACCAGCGCCGGCATCTACGGCGCCGAGGGGCGAGAGACCTTCGTCTACTACTGCGAGGAGAAGAACCGCGCCCACGCCGACGGGCTCCGGGATCTCGGCGAGGGATACACGTGGATCGTGGCCGGGGAGCTGACACAGGCCTTCCTCGACCACGTGCGTGCGCTGACCGAGCAGAGGCCCTCGGAGCGCCTCGCCGAGGAGGCACCCCGCATGGCGACCGGAACCCACGGCTGAGACGAGGGTCTCGTGTTCCTCGGTTGAGCCCGGCCCACAAACGTCGTCTCATGCGGGGATGAGCGTCCTCCTCCTCGGTGCCGACTACTACGGCACCCTCGCCGCCGCGCGCTGCCTCGGACAGAGGGGCGTCAAGGTCATGGTGGCCGACGAGACTCGTCGTGCCCGCGCCCTCTGGTCGCGCTACACCAAGGAGCGCCTGGTGCACCCCCCCCTCGGCGACGCCCGGGCCTTCATGGACTGGCTGCTCGAATTCGGCCAGGCCCACCCCCGCACGGTCGTCTACCCGACCAACGACCACCTCGCCTGGCTGCTCTCGGCCCGCCGCGAGGAGGTCTCCAGGGTCTTCTCCACGATGCACCCGGACGAGGACACCACCCTCTCCTTGCTGGACAAGAAGCGCCTCTTCTCGCTGGGCAGCGAGCTCGGCATCGACATGCCCAAGACCTGGTACGCCGAGACCGACCAGGACCTGCTCTCGCTCGCCCAGCGGGAGGCCACCTTCCCGCTCCTCATCAAGCCTCGCACGCAGATCTACCTGGAGAGCGGCATCAAGGGATCCCTGATTGGCAGCCGCGACGAGCTCGCCGGCGCCCTCGTGCGCTACCACGCGCTCGTGCGCTTCAACCGGGTGCTCACCGACAGGCACCCGGACATCGACAGGCCCATGCTCCAGGCCTATCACAAGGCCGCCGAGACCAGCATCTTCAGCGTGTCCGGCTACGTCGACCGGGAGCACCTCGTGTCGCGCTCGGCCATGAAGATCCTCCAGAGGCCCCGCAAGATCGGCATCGGGCTCTGCTTCGAGGAGCGGGAGCCGGAGCAGAGGATCATCGAGCAGCTGCGTGTACTCTGCAAGCACGTGGGATACCAGGGCGCCTTCGAGGCCGAGTTCATCGCCGACGGCGAGCGCCGGATGCTGATCGATTTCAACCCCCGCTTCTATAGCCAGATGGCCTTCGACGTGGCGCGTGGGCTCCCGCTGCCATACATCGTCTACCTGGTGGCGATGGGCGACAGGGCCGCGGCCAACGCCGAGCTCGAGGAGGCCGCCTCGTGGGCGCCCGAGGGCAAGCAGGTGTACTGCCACGGCTTCATGCTCGACCTGGTGCTCGCCCTCCAGGGCCTGAGCGGGCAGATGCCCCGGGACGAGGTGAGGCGCTGGCGCGCCTGGCGCAAGGACAACGAGGCGAGGGCGACCGACGCCGTGCGCGACGAGGGAGATCGCCTCCCTGCCCTGATCGACACGGCCTCGTGGATCGAGCACTTCGCCAGGCACCCCCGGAGCTTCTTCAGGTCCTACGTGTTAAACCGCTGATCTTGCGCCCTGCTTGCCGTGGTGCACCATCGGTGCTCGAGGATATCCCCCTGAACCCGGAGACGGACCCATGAATCCCAGCGCGGAGGCGCACCTCGGCGATGGCCTTTGGGCCAGCGTGGTCATTGCCAATTACAACCGCCCCGCGCTGGTGCAGCGCCTCCTCGGCGATCTCTCGGTCCAGACGCTGGATCCCCGACATTTCGAGGTCATCGTGGTGGACGACGGCTCCGAGGTCGACGTCCGTACGGCGCTCGGCAGCGCCCGCCCCCCCTTCTCGCTCCTGGTCCACCGTCAGGCCAACGGCGGGGCGGCGGTCGCCAGGCAGCGAGGGGCGGAGCTGGCCCGCGGGAAGGTGGTCATCTTCCTGGATGACGACATGAGGGTCGGCCCCGAGTTCGTGGAGCGCCACCTCGAGCTCCACGACGCCCCCCGGACCCTGGTCCTTGGCCAGCTCCGCCCCGACGCCGACATCCGGACCATGCCCCTCTTCGAGCGCTTCTTCGCGAGGCAGCTGGACAAGAAGGCCGACGCCCTGCTCGAGGGCCGGGAGGAGCTCCGCGGCTCGGGCGTCTACACCGGCAACATGTCGGTGGATCGCCAGCTGTTCCTCGAGGTCGGAGGCTTCGACCCTCGCTTCAAGGCGCTCGAGGACGAGGAGCTGGGCCTCCGCCTCGAGAAGGCCGGCGCAAGGCTGCTCTTCTCGGGCAGGGCCGGGAGCGTCCACGGCTCGGACAAGACCTCGCTCGAGAAGTGGCTACAGCGGGCCTACAACGACGGAGCTTACTCGGTGCGTGTAGGACGCAAGCACCCGGAGGTCCCTGGCGCCAGCGCCTTCCGGCACCTCGCCAAGATCTCCAGGATCTCCCTGCCCTTCCTCGGGGTGAGCCTGCTCGCCCCCGGCGTCGCGGCTCCCATCGCCCGGCTGGCGGCGAGGGTGACCCTCTCGGTGGACAAGCTGGGGCTCGAGCCCCTGGCCATCGCGGGCACCACCCTGGTCTACGGCATCCAGTTCTACCGGGGCGTCCGGGCCGAGTCAGGGAGCCTCGGAGCTCTTCACGGCGAGTACCAGGCCTTCCGCCGGGCCCTCGGGGAGCTGGGGCCCGACGGTGGCTCGGCCTATGACGAGCTGGTCTCCGCCATAAGGGAGGACCACTCGGTCCTCGTCGAATACCAGGGTCGCTACGGCAAGGGAGAGGCAGAGCAGGCAGGAGAGGGCGTCAACGCGAGCCTCCCCGCCGACGCTGTCAAGAAGATCGGCCTCCAGATCATGGTGGCCTACAGGCTGATGCGCTTCTTCCGCGCCCGGGGGATCCCCCTGGCCGCTCAGTTCACCAGCCGGCTCATAAGGCACCTCTACGGCTCGGACATCCACTGGGACGCGGAGTTTGCTCCGGGGGTCATGCTGGTCCACGGCTTCGGGCTGGCCATCAGCCACTCGGCCAGGGTCGCTCGGGGCTGCATCCTCTTCCAGGGGGTCACCCTCGGCTACGGGACCGACCCGCGGACGGGCCTGGTGGGGGCACCGGCGCTCGAGCGTAACGTCCACGTCGGCATAGGAGCCACGCTCTTCGGCCCCATCACGGTGGGTGAGAGCAGCAAGATCATGGCGGGGTGCGTGCTCGCGGAGAGCGTCCCTGCTCGCTCCCTGGTCTGTGCCCCCAAGCCCGAGGTCGTCCAGCGAGCGGCCCGGGGCCCGCGCGCTGTCTGAGCCCGGGCCGAGCCTGGATCTACTCGCCCAAGGGCGCTCTTGGGTTGTATGCTGGCCCCGAGGTCCACGAATGAGGATTGTGCTCGGTCTCTGCTTCGCTCTCTTGTTTCCCCTGGCCGGCTGCGGGTCGACCGGCCCCTACGTCTGGGCCTCGGACATGCCGACGCCTCCTCCTGCGCCCCACGAGACCCTCATCCAGAGCACCGACACGGTGAACGTCCGCGTCTTCCGTGAGGACACCTTCTCGACGAGGGAGCACGTCCGCCCTGACGGCAAGATCTCCGTCCCGGTGGTGGGCGAGGTGATGGTGCGGGGCCGGCGCCCCAGCGAGGTCGCCAAGGAGATCGAGGATCGCCTCCGCAACATGCTCAAGGAGCCCAACGTGAGCATCGTGCTCGAGCAGCCGACGCAGATCGTCGTGGCGGTCACCGGTGAGGTCCGCCAGAGCGGCACCTTCCAGCTGGAGCCTGGCACCAACGTCCTCCACGCGATCGCGAGCGGAGGAGGCCTGAACGACTACGCCGATCCTGACAAGCTCTTCCTGGTACGCAAGGGGCAGCCCCAGCGCATCCGCTTCCGCTACTCGGATCTACGGGCCGGGGTGGGCACCAACATCACGCTCCAGTCAGGCGATCTGGTCATCGTGGAGTGAGGGGTGAGGCTGACCTCGCTCCTCGCTCTCTCGGCGCTCACGGCGGCTGCTCTCCCGGCTTGCGGCTCCTCCGTCGCCCCCTCGAACCCCGACGCATCGACCCCGGGGCCTCTCCCTGGCGACGGGAGCACGCCCCGGGGCTCCGCTGGCTGCGGCAAGGCGATCGCCCCTGGCTTCGTCTCCTCCCTGTCCATCGACGTGGCAGGCAAGAAGCGTAGCTATGCCCTCACGGTCCCGTCGGGCTACGACCCGACCCGGGCCTACCCGCTGATCTTCGCGTTCCACGGAGACGGAGGGAACGGCGCGGGGCTACGCGGGGGCCTCAAGCTCGAGGCCGCGGCCTCCGATCAGGCCATCTTCGTCTACCCCGACGGGAACAACACCACCTGGGATCTGGACACGGCCCCCGAGAAGAACGCCGACGCCGCCTTCTTCGACGCCCTGGTCACGACGCACCTGGACATCCTGTGCATCGACAGGGAGCGTATCTTCGCGACGGGCTTTAGCAGGGGCGGCTACTTTGCCAACCAGCTTGGCTGCTGGAGAGGGGACACCCTCCGCGGCGTGGCGTCCAACGGCTCGGGCGGCCCCTATGGCAAGAACTACGACGAGACCGGCCACCTCATATGCCCTGTAAAGGGCATGGCGACCATCGTCTTCCACGGCACGGGCGACAGCCCCTCGGAGGGCCAGAAGAGCGTCGATCACTGGGCCTGGGCCAACGGCTGCCCAAGCGCCAGATCCCAGAGCCCCGTCTCCCCCTCTCCCTGCAAGAGCGTGGACGGGTGCGCCGAGGGCAAGCCCGTGGTCTGGTGCCTCATCCCTGGTCTTGGCCACCAGATATGGTCACAGAGCGACGAGACAACCTGGGCCTTCTTCTCCAAGCTCTGAGAAGGTCAGCATAAACCCTCCAGGACGCATCCGAGATCCCTGTAGAATCAACCGATTCAAGTCGTTGGCAAGAAGTTCATCCTGACCTCCTGACTCGACTTTCACCGTTGTCTTTGTGAACTTGTGGGCGCGCGTCCACACGACGGGCCTCCCGGTAGCCCCTGTTGGCCGTCGGTCAAGCGGTCGATGCCAGCCACCGTTCGAGCGCAGGCCCGTCGAGGTCGAGCACGGCGTCGCCCGCGGGGCCCGCCCCTTCTCGCTCGACCCTCGTGGCGAGCCGGCTCTTTTCTGTCTCGCTCAGCTCGCGTCGGAGACGATGCGCGAATTGCCTCACCAGAACATCGACCTTGCCTTCGAGACGCGCCTCCTTTGCCCAGACGCTCTTGTTCCTGAAATCCTGGATGTTCATCATCGCCTCCAGCGCCTTCTTCGACATTTCATTCAGGGACACGGCCACCAGCTCCAGCCACATGTCCCGCTCGTTCTCGGGCAGCGTGGCCGCGCCCGCCGCTGCCGCCACCGCCAGATGCTCCGCCCCAGCCTCATGACCGTGCAGCAGCGCCGTCAAGATCGCCCGGTACGGCTCCCGCCTTGCGTCCTCGACATCTGTGACGCGAGGAAATATCTCTCGGCTGACCACGAGCGGGATGAACGGGCTCCCTGGCTGCCCTGTCGCGATGGCCTGGCTTGCCCATGCGATCACCTCATCATCGAGCGCCAGAACCATCAGGCATGCAGGGCAGCGAAACCTGGCCCGCAGCGCGGCCGCATAGAACGGCCAGGTGAACGATTTGGCGTCATCCCTGGCGCCCTGGACCTCGACCAAGAGCACGAACACCACCCGCCCACGCTCGAGCAAGATGACCACGTCGACGTTTCGTGCTGGCGGAACCAGCTCTCGAATATCGCCTGGCTCGACGCGCAGCTCGTCGAAGGTGGGCAGGATGACCTTGCCCGTACTCTGCAGCGCCTCGACGGCTGTGGAGGGAGCTCGGCCGAGCAGCTCGACCAGCTCATCATGCTCCAGCGTGTTCATCGCGCTCGAAGGCTAGCAACCTCTCCATTTCTACGCCAACGCACCCTGTTGGCGGCGAGCAGAGCGTCACACCGCTCGAAGTCGGCGCTCATGCGGCCCTTGGCGATCTTCCACGGCGCCTCGTCGTCCAGCTTCTCGAGGGCTGCGAGCTCGAGCTAAGCCTCGGGCGGCACGTTTCTCCAAGCTCTGAGAAGGTCAGCATACCCCCCCAGAACGCATCCGAGATCCCTGTAGAATCAACCGATTCAAGTCGTTGGCAAGAAGTTCATCCTGACCTCCTGACTCGACTTTCACCGTTGTCTTTGTGAACTTGTGGACAGGGTCGCAGGCTCGTTGCCCGCAGCGACGGAGTCACTCAGCCGGAGGGCTCTTCCTCGGGGATCGGCTCGACCGAGGCCGCGTACACCGGCCGACTGCCCACCCCGCCTCTCCCGCCCCGGACGACCTCGAGCCGATAGCGCTTGCCGTCCTCGTTGACGAGCTCGAGCCGATCCCCGACAGAGAGCATCCGCTGCCCCCTGCCCAGCATGAAGACCACCTGCTTCTGGAAGTAGAGGTCCATGGAGTGAAACTCCCACTTTAGCTCGCGCCCCCCCCGCTTCAGGATCTTCGCCATCCCTCGCCCTCCGCAAACCGCCTTGGCTCCTCAGGGAATACCGGGGATCCTCATCGTTAGCTTGTAGATGAGGCTCTTGCCAAGCGCGATCCCCCGCCCCTCGGACGAGGTGATGTAGAGCCCCCTGGAGTCCGCGTCCCCGAAGGCCAGCGCCAGGGGCTGCTGCCCGGCCGGGAGGGGGATGACTCCCCACTTCTGACCCGTGGGCGAGTAGGCCTCGACGCCCGCCGTGGTGGCCACGAAGACGTTTCCGGCCGTGTCCGTGGCCATGCCGTCCGGAGCTGCGCCGGTCTGGGCAAAAGCCACGGGGGCGCCCGCCGGCGCCCCGTTGGCGCCCAGCGCCTGCTTGACGATACGCCCAACCCCGTTGAGACCTATATAAAGCGTCGCCCCGTCCGCCGTGGCGGCGATGCCGTTGGGATGCTCTCCGTTCGTGTACTTGAAGACCACCGTGGTGGTAGGCGGGGTGCCCACGACACGGAAGATGTGCTCGTTTGTCTGGTTGTCCGCAGGATCGAACTGGCCCGCATAGCCAGGATCGGTGAAATATACGCCCTTTGTCCCGATGACCACGCAGTCGTTGGGGGCGTTCAGCTTGTGCCCACCGAAGGTGCCCACCAGGATCTCTCTTCCGGTGCCGTCCGGCTTGCGCGTCGTCATCGCATGGGTGGCCGCCTCGGTCAGCACCATGGATCCCGCCGCTGCGTCGAAGCAGATCCCGATGGCCGCGCCCGAGCCACTGACGGCCCGGGTCGCGCTCGCCGAGCCAGGCCCGGAGAGCTTCCATACGTCCCCCTTGACGCCTCCGCTCCCTGCCGCCTGGAAGTCGGTGAAGAACAGGGCGTTCTGGATCCACTGAGGGCCGTCGACATAGCCCAGGCCCAGGATGGCCGAGTCCGTCGCCCCGATCACCGGAGCCGGCGCGCCCAGGCCGGCGAAGGGGTTGGGATCGTTGGCCACGTCCTGCGTAAACCTGTCGGGCAAAGGATCGCCGTCCTTCAGGGGGGCCGCGTCCGGATCCCGCGCGCCGTCGGGGAGCGTCCCCGGGGGCGACGAGTCGATGTCGGTGCCCGTGCCCCCGCCGTCGTCGGAGAGGGTCGTGCTCCCGCTCGAACAGGCGTGGAGGGAGAGCACTGCGAGGGGAAGCAGGAGAGCGAAGAAGCTAGATTTCATTGCGACCCACCGTGTTTGGCTGAAGCGTTTCACGAGCTTGGATGCCGCAGGACTCAGTTGCGGGGTGCGCAAGGATCAGGAGGGACGGGCGGAGGGGGCGTCACCGGCGGCGGAGGTGAGTCAGGGGCCCCGTCCACGACAGGCCCGGAGGCATCGACGGCCGAGTCGTTCTGGATGGCCGAGTCGCCCGAGTCGACAGGGCCTGCCTCCCCGGCGTCGGGCCCGGGGAGCGGCGGCAGGAGCGCCGAGATCTGGGGGACTCGGTCCAGCCTGACGAAGGTGTATCCCGCAGCTCTCCAGCGGGGGACGAGGAGCGGCACCATGTCCACGGTGTTGCCCGGCGCGTCGGGGGTCCCTGGCGGGCCGCCGAACTCGTGGAAGTCATGCATGAGGACGATGCCTCGCCCCACCGCGCTGGTCTCCGTGACATAGAGGTCCGCGCAGCCCTGCGTCGTGAGGACACCGTTTCCGTTGTCGTCCCAGCAATCCCAGTCCGCGGCCGAGCCCGGGGACATCATGCCCCCGATATCCCAGCGTATCGGGCCCACGTACTTGCTCATGGGCGAGGCCTGGATCGCCGCGTACGTGGCGCTGTCCCAGTGCCCGTAAGGAGGGCGGAAGAGGAAGCGGCCGCCAGGGACCAGGGGCGCGAGGATCGCGTCCGTGTCTTCCAGCTCCCTCACGATGTCCGGCGCGCTCAGGGTGGGCAGGCTGGTGTGGTTCTGGGTGTGGTTGGCCAGCAGGTGCCCGTCCGCGACGACCTGGGCCAGCGCGGCCTCCCGCCCCGGGACCCTCTTGCCGTTGATGAAGAAGGTCGCGGCGATCCCCTGGGAGGCCAGGTACCGGGAGAGCTCGATGGTGCGGGCGCTGGGGCCGTCGTCGAAGGTGAGGGCCAGCTCCCTGGGCCCCAGGCTGGTGCCGAAGAGCTCCACCTGCTCGATGGCCTGGACCGACTGGGCTGGCTGCCCCGAGGCGTCGGGATCGCAGACCTTGTCGCTCTGCCTGGATTCGCAGGCCACCATCGAAGCAACGACCGCCGACGGGCCGAGCACGAAGAGGGCGAGAGACCTGGACACCACATCCTCATGGGGCCACGCTTTCCCCCCACAGGCAAGCCCATCTCATGGCTCGCGGCTCCCCTACGGCCCTCCCCGCCCGGCCCTGGCGGCGTGGGGACGGGCCGGGATACCGCTCACCACGGTGTCGGGAGGCACGTCCGAGAGCACCACCGCGTTGGCGCCTATCACGGCGCGCGCCCCTACGCGTATCGGCCCGAGCACCCTGGCCCCACACCCCACGATGACGTCCTCCTCGAGGATGGGATAACCGTTGTCCTTGGCTGTTCCGACGGTGTTGTTGCCAAGGAACTTCACCCTGGCGCCCACCCGGGAGTTACCGCCGATGACGATACCCAGGGTATGGGTGAAATTCACGCCTTCGCCGAGCTCGACGTCCTTGCCTATCTCTATGCCGAAGAGCGCGGTCTGCACCATCCGGAGCGCGTGGTTCACCCCGGGCACGTGGCGCCGCAGCGCGGCCTCCCTCAGGCGGTTCAGGAAGAGGACGCGATAGCCGTCCTGGCTCGCGGCCATCGAGAGCACCTCCCGGGTCTTTGGGGGCGCGCCAGGGCCTCTGTCCCCGCGCTCGCCCCGCATGGCCCGGGTGAGCTCCACCGCGTCCTCGAGCAGCTGGGCAATGACGCTCTTCTTCAAGAAATTCCTCCTCAGACGCCCGAGCCCCGGATCACCACGCCGAAGGTCTTGGCGAGGATGACCATGTCGAGCCAGGGCGACCAGTTGCGCACGTAGTGAACGTCCACCTGGACCCGCCAGGCGAAGGAGGCCGCGTTGCGATCGCTCACCTGCCACATCCCGGTCATGCCGGGGGTCGCGCGCAGGATGAGCTTCTCGTTGCCGCCCATCTCCGGGAGCTCCCGCTCGATGTAAGGGCGAGGGCCGACCAGGCTCATGTCCCCCTTGATGACGCTGAGCAGCTGGGGAAACTCGTCCAGGCTGTACTTGCGGAGGAAGCGCCCGAAGCGGGTGACCCTCGGGTCCTTCTTGAGCTTGTGGTAGATCTCGTACTCGGCCCGGAGCTTGGGATCGGCCTCGAGCACCGCCTTCAGCCTGGCCTCGCCGTCGCCGTGCATGGTGCGAAACTTCAGGGCCATGAAGTGCACCCCGTCCCGCCCCAGCCGCTTCTGCGCGTAGAAGACCGGCCCCTTGGAGTCGAGCTTCACGAGGAGGGCGATGAGCATGAGGAAGGGCAGCACGAAGATCGCGCCGATGCCTGTGAGAGCAAGATCCAGGATCCGCTTGGCGAGGCGGGGCCAGGGGAGCAAGAGCTGCTGCCGGACCTCGACGCCGAGCACGGTGCCGAAGCTCTTGGCAGGGACGCCGAGCGTCGCGAAGCCAAAGAGGTCCGGGATGACGAGCAGGTGCGAGAACTTCCCGCCCACCCGCTCGATGATCGACAGGAGCGTGGACGAGTCCTGCCCCGGCATGGCCACGATCGCGTAAGGGATCTTCAGCCGCTCCGCGAGGAGCGGCGCCAGCGACAGATCGCCGACCAGCGGCACGCCCTCGACCTCCGCGAATTTCCCCCTCGGGTAGAGCGAGCTCGGCGCGGGGAAGGACGCGCCCGGTGTGGGGACTTCGAAGGGGATGGGAGGAGGCGGCCTGGAGCCCCCGTCGGCCTCCGGGCCCAGCAGCTCGTTGGCGAGCGCGGCGCGCGTGGACTCGGAGAGCATGGTGGAGGCGTGGACGTTGATGGAGTGGACGTCGACGTCGCGGCCGTTGATCTGGCTCGCCAGGAGCGTCCCGTGCTTGGCGCGATCGTCGTCCAGGATGACCACCGGCCGGAGGCCGCTCCTGGGCTGCGACTGCAGGGTGCGCACGACGAGGCGGCCGGTCTTGGCCGCGCCGAGGACGATGACGGGGATGCCCCACCAGGACGTGCGCGACAGCCTGGACCTGACCAGCGCGCGCGCCACGGGGACGAAAAAAAGCGTGGCGGCCCACCATATGAGCTTGGACGTGAGGTGCCAGCGCGCCTGGAGGTTGCCGCTCAGCGCCAGGACGAAGATGGCCGCGTGGACGATCGACGTGCCGAGCACCATCTCGCGCAGCTCGTCGGGGCCGCTCTTGGCGAGCGGCGAGTACATGTCGAGGAAGGCGTAGACGACGATGCAGAGGAGCAGCGTGGGCGCGACGACATAGACCTCGCGCGCCAGCAGGAAGCCCTCGGACAGGAACCAGTCGACGACCGTGGCGATGAGCGCCGCCACGGCCAGGCTGATCACGTCGACCGCGAAGAGGACGAGCGAGGTGAGGACGGGGCGGGAGAGGACGCGCAGCCCCGCGACCATGGGGTTGGCGCGCGCGGCCGCCGACGGATCGGCGTAGCCCTTGGTGCGCCGCAGGGTCAGCTGCTCCACGACGGCGGCGGAGATCTGGGTCTCGGTGCAGGCGCCGAGCGAGACGAGGATGCGCCCGACCTGGCCGCCGTGCTCCTCCTGGATCGCGAGCGCCCGGTCGAGATCGGCCTGGGTCACGGCGCCCCTGGCCAGCAGGATCTCCCCGAGGAACGTGCCCTTGCGCCCCTCCTTGACCTCGCGCTGCTGGAGCCTCCCGAAGAGGTTGCCCTGCGCCTGGAACTCCGAGCTCCCAGCATTCTTGAGCTCGGCGCCGTCCAGCGGCGGCGGGAGGTGAGCGAGGGTCTCCCCCGAGAACTCCTGATCGAGCTGAAGGCGCAGAGGGCCGGGCAGCTCCTCGGCGAGCAGGCCCGCGGGGATCTTGATCGACAGGGAGGCTGGCTCGTCGGGGAAGGAGCTGTCCCTGTCTCGAGGCGGGTCCCCTGCTGGTACCTCGCCGCCCTCCGCGTTGCGCGCGCGAAGCGCAGTCGGATCCTCGGTCGCCACACCGCGAGTATCCCACGTTACGCCTCTCCGTTCATCTCATCTTCGAGGAGCGCTGCAGGTAACCTGGCCGCTCATGCCCCGCCCCTTCGCCGCTCTCGAGGCTCGCAGGGCCCAGCTCCAGGCCGAGTTTGGCGAGCCAGTCACGCTCGACAGCCTGAGCGCGGCGTGGAGCATCTTCCAGCGGAGGCGAGGGCACCGTCATTCGACCGATGATCTGCTTACGGCCTGGTACGCGCTCGAGAAGAGCCCTCCCTGCCAGACCCTGCTCGACCTGGGGACGGGCATAGGGACGGTCGGGCTCCTGGTGCTCTCGGCCATGCCCGGGGACGCCAGGCTCACCTGCATCGAGGCCCAGGAGGTGAGCTTTCGCCTGCTGCTCGAGAACCTCTGGGCCAACGAGGTCGCAGGCAGGGTGGACGCCCTCCACGGCGATCTGCGGGGAGCGGCGCTCGGGGCGCGCTTCCCTCTGGTCACCGGGAGCCCTCCTTATTTCGACGTGTCGGCGGGCATCGTCCCGGCCGACCCCCAGAAGGCCCACGCTCGCTTCGAGCTCAGGGGAGGCGTCCTCGACTACGCCCGGGCCGCGAGGGAGGCCCTGGCCCCGGGGGGGCTCTTCGTCTTCTGCTTCCCCTGGGCCCAGGAGGCGCGGGCCCTCTCGTCCGCCAGGAGCGAGGGCTTCTCGGTGATCGCCCGCCGGGCCGTGGTGCCCAGAGAAGGGCTCGCCCCCCTCTTCTCCCTCCTCGCATGCAGGCAGGGCGACCACCCCGAGCTCGAGGAGCCCCCCTTCGTCGTGCGCCGCGCCGACGGGACTCACACCCGGGAGATGGGCGAGGTCCGGGCTCGCTTTGGCTGGCCACGATGTCCGACGACTTCCTAGAAAACGCCCCTCCGGGCGGCGCGCGAGGTGCCCAAGTTCGACCTTTTCGGTAGATTCTGCGGAGATGGCTCGTACTGGCTACCCACCCACGAGCGCAGCGCTCGCTGCCTGGATCGTCGCCTGGACCCTGGGCGCGAGCAGCTGTCAGGAGCGGCTCCCGCCCGCGTCCTTCGAGGGACCCGGCCTGCGCGACGCGTGGCCTGGCTCCTCGAGGGTCGCGGTGGCCAGGGCGGACGACGCGGGCGTGGCCTTCGTCCCGGAGAGGGTCTGGGGCGAGGGCTCGGCGATGGGGACCCGCGTGGGGATCGCCGCCTACACGACCCCCTCCGTGGACGTGGCCGCCGCGAGGCGGGCGTTCGACGCCGCGATCGCCGAGCTTCGCCGGGTCGAGGCGCTGATGACGACGTGGCAAGATAGCGAGATCACCCGCGTCAACGCCGCGGCGGGCGAGGCCGGGGTCGCCGTCAGCCAGGAGACCTTCGATCTGGTCAAGGAGTCGGTGCACGCCAGCGAGATCTCCGAGGGCGCCTTCGACATCACCTTCGAGAGCCTCCACGGGCTCTGGAAGTTCGACCAGGATCTCGATCCCCATCCCCCGTCGGCCCAGGCCGTTCGCGACAAGCTCCCGCTCCTCAATTTCAAGCATATCGAGCTCGACGGCGAAAAGAGGACGATCCGCCTCGCCAAGAAAGGCGTGAAGATCGGCCTGGGCGGCATTGCCAAGGGCTATGGCGTGGACCGCGCCGTCCTGGTGCTCCAGAAGGCGGGGCTGACCTCGTTCTTCGTCCAGGCCGGCGGGGACCTCTTCGCCCGTGGCCAGAAGCCAGACGGAACCGAGTGGTCGGCGGGCATCCGTGACCCTCGAGGCAAGGCCCCCTTCGCCCTCATGCCCCTCCGCGATCACGCCTTCAGCACCGCGGGGGACTACGAGCGAAGCTATGTGGTAGGCGGGAGGCGCTACCACCACATCATCGATCCCCGCACTGGCTACCCCGCGACGGCCTGCCGGTCGGTGACGATCTGGGCGCCCACCGCGCTGGTCGCCGACGAGATCGACGACGCGGTGTTCATCCTGGGCCCCGAGAAGGGGATGCAGCTCGTCGACGACCTCCCGGGAGTGGGAGCGATCATCGTGGACGCCAGGAACAATTTGTGGGTGAGCAGGCGGCTCGAAGGTAAGCTGAGGATCATCGCTCCGCCGACCGAGGGGCTCTGACGTGCACGGGGATTTGCAGACCCGATCTGTCACCACGTACCCCAACGTACCGCCACCCGCTTAACGGATTACTCTGGGAGGTTCATCGCATGCGTATGAAGACAACGTTCCTCACCCTCACTCTCGGCACCCTGATCGCGGCCGGTGGCATCGTGGGGGGTTGCAGCAGCGACACCACCGCGAACCCCGACGGAGGCAAGGCGGACGCCACCGCGACCCCGCCCCCCCCACCCCCGCCCCCCCAGGAGGCCGGCCCCGGCAGCCTGTATGACCGCCTCGGAAAGAAGGCAGGCATCGTCACCGCCCTCGACGCGATCGTCGCCGAGGAGCTCAAGGACGAGGAGATCGCCAGCTACTTCTACTTCCAGGTCACGCCGCCTGCGCCGGTCGCCGGCCACCCGAGCGTCGCCCAGGTCAAGTCCTGCTTTGCCAACCAGCTGGCCAACGCGGCGGGCGGCCCGGAGCAGTACCCCGGCACCCCCGCAGACAACCTGGGCTGGCAGTGCCGCGGCATGAAGGACATCCACGATATCCTCCATATCCCTGGGACGGTCTTCGATCGCTTCGTCGTGATCGCGGCGGGCGTCCTCAAGAAGGCCGGCGTCGCGGACGCCGACATCGCCATCATCGGCGGGGTGCTGAACGGCACCCGGGCCGCGATCGTCGATCCAGCTCGCCCGGACGGAGGGAAATTCCCGATCCCCGACGCGGGAGGAGGCGGCTGATCCCGGTTCGGAGGAAGGTGAGAGCATGAGCGAGATCCTGCGCAAGGCCAGGGGGTCGCCGGCAACCAGGTGGCTTCTGGGCACCTGCCTGGCGGCGGGGCTGGCCATGGGCGTCATGGGGTTTCTCCACACGAGCATCGGCAAGCCGCTCCTCATGAAGGCCGGGGTCATGGGAGGCGGCTGCCCCGTGGGCCGTGCCCCGGCCGCCGAGGTGGAGGCCGCTCGACGCGCGGAGATCCAGGCCTCTCGGGGCGCAGATCCGGCCCCTCGACGCCTCGCGCTCGGCTTCACGCTCGGCAAGACCTCCCTCGACGAGATCAGGGCATGGGCGGACAGGAATCACGTCGCGTGCAGCGAGAAGCGAGAAGGCACGCTCCTCATTTGCACGCGCGTGCCCGCTTCCGCCCTGGAGGCGTCCTTCTCCAGGGCCACGATCGACGAGGCGACCTTCAGCTTCCGCACCCAGGACAGGCGCCTCATCAGCGTGTCCGCCTGGCGCTACGGCCTCACCCCCGAGTCGGCCTCCGTCGAGCTCGACGCGGTGGTGGTGGGGCTCCGCGGCTCGCTCGGCAACCCCTCGGAGGAGGTCGGCGTTCGGCGCGCCGACGCGCTCGCCGCGAGCGACTACGCAACCGCGATCGTAAGCTACGCGTTTGCCGACTACCTCGCCACCGTGTCCAGCACCAACCTCCCCGGAAAAGGCATAGCGCTGAGGGAGCAATACCTATCTGCCCTCGACTGAGGAACTCCCCCTACCCCTCGCCCGTCTCCTGCGAGCCTCCCCGGTGAGTGACCTCCGTCCAACACAGGGGAGTTGGTCATGACGACTGCGAGCCATCTCGAGGCCACGAGGAGGTTCTACGAGGCGATCGCCCGGCGTTACGATCGTGTGTATTGTGCATATGGACGCGAGGCGAGGGAGCGCCTGGCCTGGATAGCCAGGGCGCTGGGGGGCTCTGCCCGGGTGCTCGTGCTCGGGGTGGGCACCGGCCGGGAGCTCCCGGCGCTCCTGGACGCAGGGCACCGCCCCGTGGGGCTCGACGCGTCGAGGGCGATGCTCGCCGTGGCCTCCAGGCGAGCACGCCCCGTGCCCCTGGTGGAGGCCGATCTCTTTGCTCGCCTCCCCTTCCCCGACGCCTCGTTCGAGGCCGCGCTCGCGCTCCACGGAACGCTGGCCCACGCGCCGGACGAGGGCGCCCTCGCCGCGCTCTCGTCCGAGCTCTCCAGGATCCTGGTCGAGGGGGGTCGCTTCGTGTTCGAGGTCCCCCGCCCTGACTGGCTCGAGGCGCTCCACGGCGCTCCCGGGCTCCCCGACGCCGATGGCCGCGTCACCTTCCGGGAAGGTAAGCGCTTCATCACGGAGGATCGGGTGGCCGATGCTCGGATCGAGGGACAGGCCTTCACGGAGGACACCTGGCGAGGAGCCTTCGGCGGAGCCTTCGGGCTCACGATCGAGGTCAAGGACGGTGGAGTGTGGCTGATCTGGGGGATCCGGAGGATGCGCTGAGATCAGCCCGTCCCGGTGTATTTCCCCCGGTGCTCCGGGTGCTCGTTCTCGTAGGCGACCAGGCTCTCCCTGGTGATCTCGACCTCGACCGTGCCCTCTCTTTCGATGGTCGCCTGGCAGCCTAACCTGGACCTTTCTCGCACGTCGAAGGCCTTGTCGAGGATGTCGTTCTCCTCGTCCTCCATCTCGGACAGCAACTCTCCACCCTTGTGCACATAGACGTGGCAGGTCGAGCAGGCGCAGACGCCCCCGCAGGCGTAGCCCTCGGGCGCCTCGACCTTCTGCGCGGCCTGGAGGATCGTCGTGCCCACCGGGACCTCGACCTCTGTAAATCCTTTGAAGCGAACGAGGGGCATGGTCTTCCTTGGCTGTTCCTTGGCGGCTCCGTCTCGCGCCCGATGCACGGCGGCGAAATTCAGTAGCCGGGCGTATTGGTGGGCGCGGGGCCGGGGGACGAGGCGGTGGGGGCAGCTGGGAAAGGAAAGCCAGGGAAGCCTCCCGCGCTTGGCCAGGCCGTGGGGATCTGGAAGCTGGGGATGGGAGGGATGGTGAAGCTGGGGAGAGGCACCAGAGGGGGAGGGGGCGTCGAGGCGTCGGCCGCGCTCGGGGGGGGGTTGGTGCTGGGCCTGGGAGTGGGGGCCACCGTCGGGGTCGCGGTCGGGACGAGCGGGGGCGTATTCGTGTCGAGGGGCGGGGTCGTCGGGAGAGGTGTGGGAGCGACGGTGGCGATCTGGGGAGGTAGTGGAGGGGGAGTGAGCACCAGGGTGGTGGGAGCCGGGGGCGCGGGCGAGCCGTCGACCGTGAAGAACACCCCCGCGGCCACGGCACCCAGGACGAGGGGCACGACCAGGACCGGCCATGGAAAGCCCGAGCGTCGGCCTCGAGCTCCGCTCCCCGTGGGCGCCAGATAGCCGGGTGTCGCCGAGCCAGGGTAGGGGGACATGGCCACCTGCTGAGGCTCGCCGTCGGGCGGAGCCACGATCGTCCCGTGCCCTGCCAAAGGCGTGGGCGCCAGGGCAAAGGCATCCCTGGGCTGCCCCGGAGCCTGGGCCTCCGCGCGAGGCTGGGCGTGCTGAGCGCGGGCCGGGGCGTGGGCTCCGAGCACGGCCTGCACCGGAGCGCCCATCATGGTGCCCGTGCCGGCCTTGGCGCCAGGGTCGACCATGGCCGGCATCGCGCCGGTGCGAGGGGGGTGGCCCGCCTGGGCGAGCTCGAGGGCGAGGCGCATCTCGGCGGCGCTCGCAAAGCGGATCTCGGGGCGGAAGGCCATCGCCCGGTGGACCAGGCCGGCGAGCTCGGGGGTCACCCCGGGGGCCGCGTGGACGAGGGGCGTCACCTGCCCTCGCTCGACCTTGACCGCGATGATCCGCCCGTCGTCCCCGGCCACCGGGCGCACGCCGGCCAGCATCTCGTAGAGCATGACCCCCACGGCGTAGATGTCGGCCCGGACATCCACCCTGTCGGCCGAGTAGGCCTGCTCGGGCGCCATGTACTCGGCGGTGCCCATGAGCACGCCGGCGACGGTCAGGTTCTTCACGCCCTCCTGTCTGAGCTTGGCGATCCCGAAGTCGATGAGCTTTAGCACGGGCCTCGCGCCCGAGTAGGTGATGAACACGTTCTCGGGCTTGAGATCCCGGTGCACCACGCCCAGCGCGTGGGCCGCCTCCAGGGCCAGGAGGATCTGCTTCGTGTACTCGCAGGCCACAGGCTCGCTCAGCTTGCGCTCGCGATCGAGGACGGCCGAGAGAGGCTCGCCTTCCAGGAGCTCCATGACCATGTAGGCGAGGCCGTCCGGAGAGCTCTCCACGTCCATCACGTGGACGACGTGATCGCTCCGGATGCGGGCCGCGACCATCGCCTCCTGGCGGAAGCGCTCGATGAGGCCCGGCCTCCTCGCCAGATCGGAGTGGAGCACCTTGACGGCCACCCGGGTCCCGAGCACGACGTGCTCCCCCTCGTACACGGAGCCCATGCCCCCGTCGCCCAGCAGGCGGAGGAGCTTGTACTTGCCGGCGAGAATCTGACCCGCAGCCACCATCACTTCCCTCCCGCGAGGAGTATCACAGGGGTGACAAGACCGCTGCGCTAGGCCGCCTCGTGGAGCGGGGGCAGGCTGGGCGAAGACTTCTTCTGGAGGAGGGCGCCCACGGTCTCGGCGTCGCCGATCTGGGAGAACACGGGTACGAGCTCGCCCATGTCGTCCGTCTCCCGGAAGGCGCCGCTGGCCGCCAGCCCCCGAGCCTGAGGGCCGTCGAGGACGAGGAAGATGTCGTCTCGCCCCCGCGAAGGAGCGGTGATCACGTAGGCGATGCGAGCTCGATCGAGGGAGAGCTCCTCCGTGCCACGCCGGATGAGCACCCGGCGGTTGGTCACGAAGTAGCGCGTGGCCTTGACCTGGCGCACGGGCTTGATCCAGGCCGTATAGGCGATGGCCAGGGCCGCTCCGCAGGCGACCAGGGCCGCCAACAGCACGGCCCCCACCAGGATCGCGAGCGTGGCGGTGGGCAGAGAGTGGAGCTTGAGCACCCGCACCACCGGTCCCACCGCGCCCGCCACGACCCTGGCCGCGAGGGCCGCAAGCAGGACCGCGAGCGCCGCGGTGAGGACGCGCTTGGTCGTCCACGGCGAGGCGTGGGGGATGGCGCTCCAGAGCACCCGCTCGCCGGGGTCGAGCCTCTGGGCGAGCGGACGCTCCCCGTCGCCCAGAGGGGCGGTGGCCGAGACGCCGCGGACGATCGCCCAGAGCCTGTCGGGCCCCTCGACGTCGCTCAGGGTCAAGGTCAGGGTCCGGTTGAGGGCACCCGTCGGCACCGCGCGCACCAGCACCAGATCGCCCGTCCCGGGGACCCGCGGGTTCCAGCGGATGATGGCGTAGCTTATCGCCCCCCGATCGATCGAGCGCCTGATACGGCCGCGGCGCCAGATGACGTGGCGCTCCGTCACCAGGTACTCGAGGCCCTGGCGGAAGACGAGCGGGCCTCGCCAGGCCGCGAGCGCCAGGGTGGCGCACCAGGCCGAGAAGGCGAGGAGACCGCCAGGCGGCTGACCAAGCCCCGTGGCGACGACGATCGCGAAGCCCAGCGCGACGACCGAGCTCACCAGGCTCGCCAGGGCGACCAGCTTGTACAGGAAGGGGACCGTCGCGACCTTGGGATGGCCGCTCCAGACGATCGATTCGTCGAAGAGAGAATCGCGCTGCATGGCTCCCGGGATCCCAAGTCTGGGACGGACGGTCCACAGTGTAAAGGGCAGGGCGAGAAGTTCAGCGCGGCAGGGGCTTCGCCGCGTTTCGACGGGAAGGGCCGCGCGAGGCCGCGCTCCTGGCGAGCGCGTCGCAGAGGGCGGGCATCGCCAGGCCAAAGATCCCCGCCGCCTCCGGATAGAGGCTGGTGGCCGTGAAGCCAGGGAGGGTGTTGAGCTCCAGCAGGATCACGCGATCGGGATCGCCCACGTCGCCCACCACGAAGTCGACGCGGCTCAGATCGCGCACGCCGAGCGCGACGTGGGCGCGGACCGCCGCGTCCTGCACCCGAGCGAGCACCTTCGGGGGGAGCGCCGCCGGGCACGTGTGCTCGCTCCGGCCCGGCGCATAGCGGGCCTCGTAGGTGTAAAATGCATCCTTTGGCGCGGAGATCTCGGTGGGCGGGAACGCGACGGCCCCGCCCGCGGCGCCGTGGAGATCCAGGACGCCGCAGGTGACCTCCTTGCCCCTGACGAAGTGCTCGATCAGCGCCGCGCTGTCCACCGCCCAGGCCGCCTCGATGGCGCTGGCCACGAGGTCGACCGAGACCCCCTCGTCCAGGCGCGCCACGCCTATCGCCGAGCCGCTGGCGGCGGGCTTGACCACCAGCCTCGCTCCTATCTCGGCGAGGGCTCGCTCGGCAAAGGCCCTGGCGGGGGCCTCCCCTGCCCTTGCCCGAAAGCCCCGGGCGACCGGGAGGCCTGCCTCCGCGAAGAGCGTCCTGGCCAGGGGCTTCTGCATGGCCACGGCGCTCGCGAGCACGTCCGCGCCCACGTAGGGGAGCTCGAGGATCTCGAGCAGCCCCTGGAGGCAGCCATCCTCGCCGACCGCGCCGTGGACGGCGGGGAAGACCACGTCGAAGCCGCCGGTGCGTAGGCTCTCCGGGAGATAGGGATCGAGCTCGAGGCGCACCGCGCGATGGCCCGCCTGGACCAGGGCGTCGGCCACGCCGCGCGCGGAGGCCCGGCTCACCTCCGCCTCCGTGGACGGCCCCCCACAGACCACGGCGACGACCAGGCTCCTGATCACGACGAGGCTCCTTCCTTGGAATGGGCCCCCGAGAGATCGACGAGCTCGATCCCCAGCTGCCGGGAGAACTCGAAGATGCGAGGATCGCGGTAGTACTCGCCGAACACGATACGGACGATCCCCGCGTTGGCGATGAGGCGGTAGCACCCCCAGCAGGGCGAGGCCGTCACGTAGATGCATGCCCCGTCGATCCGGACGCCGTTGCGCGCGGCCTGTACGATGGCGTTGGCCTCGGCGTGCACGGTGCGGACGCAGTGGCCATCCTCCATGAGGTGCCCCTCCTCGTCGCAGTGAGGGAGCCCCCGGATCGAGCCGTTGTACCCGGTGGCCAGGATCGAGCGATCGCGGACGATGACCGCGCCCACGTGCTTGCGCGCGCAGGTGGCCCGGGTGGCGACCTCGCTCCCTATGTTCATGAAGTACTGGTCCCAGGAGGCGCGATCCTTCGACATGCCCACCGACTAGGGCGTATCGAGGGCCGCTGCAACGGGCATCGGCGCCCTCGGTGCCCAGGCCCCCGCGAGAAGCTTCCGGAGCCGCCGGCCAAACGGGTATGCTGCTGGCAATGGCATCTCGTGGCATGTCGATCGCCGTGGGCCACCTGGCCTTCACCCTCGCGCTCTCCCTGGCCCAGGGCGCGTACGCCGGGCCCGTCAAGGCAGCCAGCCCCGGGGCCGAGAAGGCCAGGACGTCACCGGCCGACGTCGAGACCGCCGAGCAGCTCTACGCCAAGCTCGATTACGAGCAGGCCAACAGCGTCGCCGAGCGGGTGCTAAAGCAGCAGGGCCTCACCCACGACCAGATGGTGAGGACCTACAAGATCCTCGCTGTCACCCACGCGGCGCTGGATCACGAGGAGCAGGCCAAGGAGGCCTTCGTGGCGCTGCTCACCATCGATCCCGACTACACCTTCGATCCCAACCTGGGCCCCAAGGTCCAGGGGCCCTACCAGGAGGCCCGGGGCTTCTGGCGAGGCCAGACCACCAGGCCAGGCATCGACGTGAGCGCCGTGCTCCACGCGCAGGAGGCGGGCTCGCTCCGCGTCAAGACGCGGGATCCGACCCACGTGGTCAAGAGGGTCACGGTGAGCTACCGCTGGGCGTCCTCGGGCCCCTACCTGACGCAGACCGTCGCGGCGGGAGAGGCCACGGTGGAGGTGCCGGCTCCCCCCTCGGGAAAGTCCCGCCTCGACTACTACGCCCAGGCGCTGGACGAGCGCGACAACGTCCTCCTCGAGGCCGGCAACGCGAACGCCCCCAAGAGCGCCTTCGCCGAGGCAGGCCGCCCCGGGGTGATCGCGGGAGAGGGCAAGGGGACCATCTTCGGGAGCCCTGTCTTCTGGGTCATCACGGCCGCGGTCGTGGCGGGCGGGGTCACGGCGGGCTACTTCGCCCTCCGGCCGGGCACCCCCACCTCGGCGACCTGGAGCCCCACCCTCCAGTGTGGCGGCGCCCGCTGCCCATGAGATTGGCATAACAGTTAACACTACTGCGAGAGGTTGCCGCCTCGCGCAGACCTTACCCCCCGACCCCCTCTCCCGCGCGGTCATTGTAAGAAACGTGGCGCTGGAGAGGGGGAGCGCAGGAGATGGCCGGAGTTGAAAGACTCCTTGTGAACCTCCCCTCTCCAGCGCAACGAAGTTCACAAAGACAGCGCGGGAGAGGGGTACGCGAAGGCACGCGGAGGGATGTGGGGGTGAGGTCTGGGCGCGACGCGGCGTGAACCTCTCGCAGTAGTGTTAATCGGAGTTCTAGAAGCGGAGCCCTGACACTGCGCTGGAGCTCCATGCGTCGGGGTGTGCCGGAGCTATGAGAGGCCCCGACAGCAGGAGCCAGGAGCCAGATACCAGCGTGAGCAAACCTGTGGTGAAGAGCGGAACGGAGATGGCGGCAGCTGCACCGGCAGTGCCGCTGTCATCACGATGGTTGGCCAGGGCCGGGCTTACCATCACTCCCCCTCCGATAAAGCAGGGGACGCTGGTCAAGATGAGCAAGATACTGCCCGTTAGACGAGCGGGGATGTTGCCGTAGCTCGTCACCTTCACTCATGAGTGAGAAGTTTTCGAGGTTAACGTAGGTTGTAGGCGTGGAGGGCCATGCGCAACATCTTGGCGACCGGACCTCTATCAGGAGCCAGCGGCAGTTCCCCATAGTTCCCTCGCGAATAACGGTAGATGGCAAAGT
>SXGT01257882.1_pt1 | contig 47632 bp, 38 predicted proteins | sample 3176221 | NCBI WGS metagenome assembly SXGT01 (sample SAMN11356862, study PRJNA531348) | freshwater metagenome | isolation source: freshwater sample F1-120 | place: China: Fuxian Lake, Yuxi | collected 2017-12-25 | reverse complement strand
CTGCCCCGCAGCGGTAAGCGAGAACGACCCCCGTCTGATGCACTGGCGCGGACCGCCGGGAAGCGACGGGCAGTAGGAGCCGAACCATCGGCGTGCTCGTGAGTCCGAACACCTGCCATCGCAGCTGCGGTCGTGCCGCGGCTTCACCGGTCGCCTCGGGGGAGGCCATGGCCGACGGTGACACTCGAAGTCTCACTGCTCGTTTGGCCCCCTTCACGTCGACCGGCCCCCTTCGAGTGCGCAGGGCACTCGAGGTGACGCCCGCCGTCGAGGCGAGCGATGGGTGCGATCTTGCCCGTAGAGCCCGTAGCTGATCCGACGTTCACGACCACAGCGCCCTCCCTTGCGACGTCGCAAAAGGCACCCATGCGTCGCGCTCCCAGTGAACGCTTCGGGCGCCGGCACGCTCACCCGTTGACGCTGATCGCCTGGACCCTCCTCGCCACACCCTCGCTGTCGACATGCGGCGAGTCGACGCAAACAGGCGCGCTTGGAGCCGTCGTGTCCGACGCGTCGTTCGATGGCCGGTCCGAAGATGGCTCCGCTCAGGGCTTTGGGAGCGACCCTGGTGAAGCGCCCGACGCGATCGCGACGGTCCACTTCGACGTCGCTGAGCCCGACTCCGCAGGAGTCGACGCTCGGACAAGCGATGTGGTGTCTCCGGAGCCATGTGGACCAGCAGCGATCCCGGTGCTCGACGTGTTTCCGCACGGCTTCTCCGTCTACATCGACGCCGACGAGTTCTCCCTCGTGGCCGGTGACGCCGATCAGCCCGGCGAGTGGGAGGCCGCTGCAGCCGTGGTCCTTCCTGCGGAGGGCCCCTCGGCGACGTTGTTCCAACGCAACGACGACTGTCCCGACCTCCGACGCACGGCACTCCGCCTTGCGCCTGGATTTCCGGGCGCCGCCGCAACGCCCGGCAGCGACGCGGTGCCGCTCGACGAACCCTCGACCTGGGCCGCGGAGGTCGTGGACGTGGTGTACGGCGGCGGCGTCGACGAGGGATGGAGGGTCCCGGAGCGCGCCCTCGGCCCGGCGACGAACGACGTCTTCGACGTCCTGGTCCTCGGGAACGGTGGCTCGGTCGTCTTGTCGCTGGACACGCCAGCGATGGACGGCCCAGGCCCGGACCTCGCCATCTTCGAGAACTCCTTCAACGGCCTGACTCTGGAGGTCGCTCGTGTCGAGGTGTCGAGCGACGGCGTGTATTGGGTGGCCTTCGCCAACGCCAGCCTGACGAAGGAGCCGGTCTCGAGCTATGGCTCGGTCGAGCCGTCGGCGCTCATGGGGCTCGCCGGCAAGCACGGAGTCGGGTGGGGGACGCCGTTCGACCTCGCGACGCTCGCCGGCACGTCAGAAGTGGAGAGCGGCTGGGTCGACCTGGCCCGCATCCAATACGTCCGCATCGTGGATGTGGTCGGCGCCGGCGACGTGCTCGACAGCTTCGGCGCCCCGATCTACGACCCTACACCCACGTTCGGCAGCGGCGGCTTCGACCTCGAAGCGGTCGGCGTCTTGAACGCCGCGGCCACGGCAACGGAGGAGCTCGAGTGAGCTCGAACTCGAAGCCCCTCTTCCCGCAGCCGGCAAGCACGTCGTGGCACGCGGAGCGCGCCGCGATCGCGCGCCAGGCAGAGCTGACCAAGCCGGCAGGCGCGCTGGGCGCCCTCGAGTCCGTGGCCATCGCCATGGCATCTGCCGCTGGCACCCCCTTCCCGTCAGCGCGTCCGGCGCGCGCTTTCGTCTTTGCCGCCGACCACGAGGTCAATCGCCATGGCGTCAGCGCCTACCCGCGCGAGGTCACCCGAGCCATGGTCGCCAACTTCCTCTCTGGCGGCGCCGCCGCCTGCGTGATGGCAAGGGCGCTCCAGATCCCGCTCGAGCTCCACGACGTCGGCGTCGACGGTGGCGGGGGCGGGGGCGGTGGCGGTGGCGGTGACGGGGTCTTCGACGGAGGCGACGGCCGCGGCGACGTGCTTCGGAACAGCGTGGTCACGCTACGGCGTCACGCGGTGGCAGACGCGACCGAAGGCGACCTGATCGAGACCGACACCATGACCGAGCACGTCTTCATGGGCGCGGTGCAAGCTGGACGTCAGGCCGTCGCCGCGTCGTTCGCGTCCGCCTCGCCGCCCCGAGTCGTGCTGCTGGGCGAGCTGGGGATCGGAAACACCACGCTGGCAGCGGCAGTCACCGCGGCGGTGCTCGGCCTCGAGGCGCGAGAAGCGGTCGGACGCGGTACCGGGGTGGACGACGACGGCCTGGAGCGGAAACGCAGAGCCGTGGCGTCGGCGCTGAGGCGCGTTGGCCGCGTAGCGCCTCTGGAGGCGTTGAGGCGCCTCGGGGGGCGCGAACTGGCAGCCATGGCTGGCGCTGCGGCCGAAGCCACATCTCGCGGGGCGGTCGTCCTCGTCGACGGGTTCGTGGTGAGCGCCGCGCTGTTGGCATTGGCCAGCGACACGCCAGCGCACGCGACGCGGTTCCTGCTGGCGCATCGCTCCGCAGAGTCGGGACACCGTCGTGTGTTGGAGGCCCTCCTGGCGTTAGGCGCTGGAGCGGGCCCGCTCCTAGACCTCGGATTGAGACTCGGCGAAGGCACCGGTGCGCTGGCGGCGTTCCCGCTGCTCGACCTCGCGTGCAGGGCGCACGGCGAGATGGCGACGTTCACGTCCGCGTCGGTGCCCACGGCGGCAGGGGCAGCAACACAGTGACCCCAGCGTGGCTACGGGGAGGGCGCGCCGCCGTCGTCTTTCTGACGCGGGTCCCGGTGGGCGGCTTCCCGTATCAGGACAACGACTTTCGTTGGGCAGCCGCGTGGTTCCCGCTCGTCGGCGCGGTGATCGGGCTCGTGCTCGCGTGGGTCCTCGTGGCCGCGACGGGGCTCGGGATGGTCGCCGCAGCCTGGCTCGCGATCGTGACCAGCCTGCTCCTGACCGGTGGGTTTCACGAAGACGGGCTCGCCGACACCGCGGACGCGCTCGGTGGTGGCTACACGTCAGAGCGCGTCCTCGAGATCCTGAAGGACAGCCGCATCGGCGCTTTCGGCGGGATGGCGCTCGTGACGTCGTTGTCGCTCCGCGCGACCCTCATGGCCTCGTGTTCGCTGGAAGCCGTCGTGGTGGCGGAGTCGCTCTCGAGGCTCTTCCCGGTCCTGCTGATGGCGCGGCTGCCGTACGTCACCTCCCCCGACAAGGCCAAGAGCGACTCCGTGCGTCGGGTTGGCCTCGCTCAAGTCGTGGGCGCAGTCGGCGCGTCAGCGGTGATCGCGGCGGCCGGGGTCGCAGCGGGCCTCGAACCGATGGGCGTGGTCCTCAGGTTGGTTGCGGCGTCCTGTGTCACCGTGTTCTTGGGCTGGCGATTCGTCCGCCGGGCGGGCGGAATCACGGGAGACTTCCTCGGGACCACACAACAGATCACCCTGCTCATCCTGCTCATGGACCCGAGGTGAAGCGCCTCTGGGTCGTCCGTCATCCACCCGTCGATGCGGCAGGGCGCTGCTATGGTCGCGCCGATGTGAAGACGAGCTGGGCACCCGCCCGATCCGCCGAGGCCGTGGTGCCTCAATTGCCTGGGGACCTCGCGCTCGTACGCTCGAGCCCGAGCTCGCGGGCCCGCGACGCAGCCGAGGCGATCGCGCGTCACCTCGGCGTGCCGCTGGCCGTGGACGAGCGCGTAGCCGAGCTCTCCCATGGCGACTGGGAAGGGAGGACCTGGAACGAGATCGTCAAAGCCGATCGAGAGGCCATGGACGCCTGGGGTCGAGACTGGGAGCTCCAGGGTCCGCCTGGGGGCGAATCGGCACGAGAGTTGGAGGCGCGGGTGTGCGCAGCCTGGGATGACGATGCCGCAAGCGACGGCGACGTGCTGTGGGTCACGCACGCGGGCGTGATCCGGGCCCTTTGGCGAGTAGAGCAGCGTCTCTCCTGGCCTGAGGCCATGAGCCTCGACGTCGCTCCCCTGGCCGTTCACGGGGTGTGTCGCGGGCGGCGAGCAGAGCCCAAGCCGTGAGGGCCCGCAGCGCCACCTACTGTGCCAGTCCAGCCTTTACCTTCGCTGACCCGGCGTCGACGGGGCGACCTGGCGGGGGCACTGGCGGCCCGTGGCGGGGTCAGCGGCGGCTGGGATCCGAGAAGTAGTCGAGGGCCAGCTTGGTCTTGGTCTCCTGGGTCGAGTCGGGCTCGAAGCCCTTCCGCCCGAGGAGCGCGATGAGCGCTTCCGTCGCGGCGGCTGCGTCCTCATCAGGGACCCGCATCGAAGCCTCGAGGACCGGCGGCATGCCGGGCAGGTCCCAACGCTCGAAGGCGACGGGAGCGGGCATGCCCTTCACCTCGAGCTTCCAGGCGAGCGCGGCGATGGGACCGAGCGGGACGAGCTGGCCCCAGTCGACCTGAGCCGCGTTGGACGCGAAGTCTTCCTGCTCGCTGGTGAAGAGCTTGTCGATGTCCCGCTCGCCGTCACCGACGTCGTCGATCTCTCCCTGGTCCTGCTCCCCCGTGAGCGAACAGGACGAGACCGACCGATCACCGGACTGGTCGGTCTCGCACTTGAAACCCTCGACCTCGAACCAGCTCTCATCTACGGCGTCACGCTCCATCGGCCGGATCTTGACGGTGGTGTCATCGGGGCCGTTCGAGATCTTGCGCGCCCGCAGGAGCAGCCCCTCTTCGAACAGCACCAGCGCCGGCGTGTCGTAGAACCAGATCTGGCGCTTCGAGGCCGCTTTGGCGGTGAGCTTGAAGACCTTCGTGGCCGAGGCGATGTCCGACTCCCGGAGGGTGACTTTGACCTCGGTGTTGCCCGTGAGCCCCGAGTCGGCCTTGCCGAGCGCCTCGTCGATAGCCGCCTCAACGCTCAATATCTCGTCGCGCTCGGCAGCCGGCTCCGTGCCGGAGCAGCCGGCGAAGAAAGCGAGAAGTGATAGGAAAAGGCGCACTTTCACCGGGTCAGCCTAGCTTCGGGACAAGTGGGTGTCGAGCCGAAGCTGCGCACTCCTGCAGAGGCGCGGCTTCGCCGGTGGAGCAGAGTATGCGCCGATTGTACGGCGCTCAGCGGACCGTGGCGCCGAAGGCGGGGGTACGGAGCTCGAGCAAGGTCTCGAGGTCTTCGCGGGCTTTGTCGAGGAGCGGGTGCCCGTGGGCCTCGTAGCACTTCGCGCGGTCTTGCAGCAGCTTCGGGATGAACGGCACCCACGGCTCCATCGGAGCGAGGGCTTCCACGCAGGTCCCCAGGAAGTCCAGGTTCGCGCCGATCTCCATGCGCCGACCGAGTCGGTGGTCGTCCTCCAGCGCGATGGCGAAGGGCGTTGCCAGCACCCGCCACAGAGGCTCCGCCTGGCCGGGGGCGGCAGAGACTGCGCTGGCGAGCCCCAAGGCCCGCTCCAGCATCGCCGGGAAGATCCACGGATCCACCTGCGCGGCCTCGAAGCCGCGAACCAGGGCCGCGGTGGTCTCCTCCACGCGCTTCTGCCCCGCTCGCAGGCGGGCCGTGGCGAACGACGCCTCGGCGACTCGCCCGTCCGCCACGAGGCCAGCGATCGCTGCCTGCGCGGCCTCCTCGTGCCCCACCGCGGCTGCTGTCTCCGCCACGATCACGAGGTCGAGCGGCTGCACCGGCAGGGGATCACCCCCCTCGACCCACGCTTGTCGCGCCTCCCCCAGATCCCCCTTCGCCCAAGCGGCGCGAGCCCGGCTCCGCGCTCTCTGCGCGGGCTCGGCCCCTGCCCCACCTCGCCCTTCGTCGAAGATCGCCGTGAGCCGGGCCGAGTTCGCATCGGGCAGGCGCGCCATGTCCAAGGCACCGGCGGGGACGGGCGGCAGGTTGGCCTTCAGCTGCGCGGCCAGCGCTCGCGCGTCGCGCAGATCGAAGGCCCCGCGCCCCACGCTCCCGGAGAACCCGAACTCGAGGACCGGCAGGTCGTCGGTGGAGATGGCGTCCGGTAGCGCCGCGAGGAGCGCGCGGGCGAAGGGATCCTGAGCGACGAAGGCGCTATAGAAGCCCTCGACTCCCGACACGCCCCAGACACGCCCCAGCGCCTTCCGGAACGGCTCCTGGGCCACCCGCTGCGAGATGCGCGCAGCGTCGTGCCGAATCGGGGACTTCGACGCGACGAGCAACAGGTCGCTGGTGCACGTCTGCCACGTCTCCACCACCGGGAACACCGACGCCATCGTGGCGAACACGGTCTCGACCGTGGCCGCGTCGACCTCGTAGGCCTGAAGCCACTGCGCGAAGAGGCCCTCCTCGCCGAGCCGGTCGCTGGCGGCTCGGTAGAAGTCGGCGGAGAAGAGGCTCGCGATCCCGGCGCGATACGGGTTCGACGGCTCGGAGAAGATGATGTCCCACGGCGGCCCGGTGTGGGCCATGACGAGTTCGCGGCCGTCGCCGAGGAAGACCTCCACGTTCGGGAGCTGCAACACGCCCTCGTTGACCGGCGTGCACTCCTCGGCCACCCGGAGGATGGCGGGCTCGAGCTCCGCCACGTCGACGCGCTCCATCCCGCTCACCTTCGCGAGCCAACCCGCGGTGCTCCCGGTGCCAAGGCCGATCACCAACGCTCGCCGCGGAGAGGGGTGGAGCAGCGCAGGGACCAGCCCGGCCATCACCTGGGTACAGGCGTCGAAGCGCGCGTGGCCGTCGGACTTCCCGTTGACGATGAACGCGTGGCCCGAATCCCGCTGGTTCGCTACGGCGCTCTCCACGCCGTCCTGCTCCCAGCCGATCGCGCGCCCCACGTCGTTTCGTTGCGTGACGAAGTCGAGCGGCGACTTCGGCAGAGCCGAGCGCCCCACGCCGATCGGCTGGTGCCGACTGTAGGCCGTGGGTCCAGGCTGAATCACCAGCAGCACGGTGAGCGCCGAGGCGAGCGTGGCGCTCCCTGTCCACCACGACGCGGCTTCCCTCCGGAGCGACACGACCAGCAGCGCGACCGCGGTCAGCACCAGCACGAGCGCCGCGGCGCGCCAGAGCCCCAGCGCGCCGAGCACGGGGATGAGGCCGAAGCCAGCGCCCAGCGAGCCGGTGATCGCGCCCACGGTGTTCCACAGCGTGGCCCGGCCGGTCTCTTCCGCCACGCCGCGCCGGCCCGCACCCAAGAGCGCGATCAACAGCGGGTACTGATAGCCCGACACGAGCGCCGCCGGGAGCACGACGAGGCACGCCAGCACGGTCCACACCAGCACGGCGCCAGGGAAGGTGAAGCTCGCGAGCCCCGAGAGGCCCTGGGCGACCAAGGCCAGGCCATCGCCGGCCGCGTACGGGAGTAGTAGGCAGACCGCCTCGAGCGCGAAGGTGGTGGCCAGGATCGCCAGGGTTGGCCGACGCTTCGTGGCGCCCGATGCGTAGATCAGCCCGCCGCCGCCGATCCCGGCCAGGGCCACAGCCAAGATGACGCCGAAGCTGAAGGAGGAGCCGCCGAGGAGCGGGCTGAGCACGCGGTACCACACGATCTCCATCGCGAGGAACACGAAGCCCGCCACGGCGGCCGCTACGAGGACCAGCAACACGGGTGCAGCGCCCTGGGCGGGCGCCTCGTCGGGCTCGGGCGGCGGGCGTGGGGCCTGGGCCTCAGCCGCCGGCTCGACGTCCTGAGGGCCCGTGTCCACCTTCCAGGCGATCAGCGCGACCGTCGCGTTCACGGCCACCGCCAGGAAGAGCGCGCCGCGGAGCCCGAGGAGCTCGATGAGCAGGAACGTCGCGAGGACCACACCCAGCACCGCCCCCACGGTGTTCGCGCCATACACGAACCCGAGGCGCCGACGGTTCGGGTCGTCCGCGCTCGAGACCGCGCGCGCGATCGCGGGCAGTGTGCCGCCCATGAGCACCGGGGGGACCCCGAGGACGAGGAGCGAGAGGCCGAGCCGAGTGGCCGCGGCTCCGGCCGTGCCGAGGACCGCGGCGCCGCCGGTGGCGTACTAGGCGGCGCGGGCGAGGTCGAGGAGGACGGGCGTGGCCAGCGCTGACGCCGCGATCCCGAGCTCGAGCGCGGCGTAGAAGCGGAGCGGACTGGGGGCGCGCTCGGCGCGGCGGCCGAGCCACCTGCCGCCGAGGCCGAGCCCGGCCATGAAGAGGGCCAGCACAGCCGCCGACGCCGCCGTGCTCGCGCCGAAGAGGAGGCGGAACAGCTTGAGCCAGACCGTCTGGTAGACCAGGGCGCACGCGCCCGAGCCCAGGACCAGCGCGGCGACGAGGCCGACGGTCCGGCGGTCGGAGGTGTTCGCGTGCATCGCGCCGGGTGTAACCGGATGGCACGGTGGCGTCCACCCGGGGGAGGCGGGGCGGGGTCTGGGCGGCTCAGAGCCCCCGGCCCACAGCCTCGGCCACCCGGAGCGCGTTGGCGTAGAGGGTGAAGGTGTAGGGGACGCTGCCGCCCGTGGGCATGAAGCTGCCGTCACTCACGAAGACCTCGGGGGCGCGGTGGAGGCGACACTCGGGATCGAGCACGCTGGTCTCGGCGTCGCTCCCGAAGCGACACCCGCCCGCGACCAGGTTGGTGGACGCCGCTCCGGCGCCACCGATGCGGACCTCGGAGCCCCGCATGGCGGACAACACGGCCGCGGCGCGCTCGAGGAGCCGCAAGGCGACCTCGCGGTTTCGCGGGTGGGACGCCGGGCTGACCCGCGCCACCGGCAGGCCCTCCGCGTCCTTCACATCCGGGTCCAGGCTCACGTTGCACCCCGGGTGCGGCACCCAGTCGGCGAAGCACTCGGCCTTCACGTGGGTCGAGCGCCCGAAGTACTGCTGGAGCGCCCGCTTCAGCGGGACGCCGAAGATCAGCCGCTCGCCGTGCGTGGCCAGCGCCACCGACGCCGCGATGGGGTTCGGGTGCGGGAAGATGAAGTCGACGGTGCCCCCCTTCCGTCGCGGCGTCCCGGAAAGCACGTAGTCGTCCTGGATCGCGCGATCGAGGAACGGCGTGGGGTTCCGGAGGAGCGCCTGATCTGCGGCGTCGAACAGCTCGTAGGGGAAGTCCGCCGCGGCGTACCCGCCGGCCGAGAACAGGAGGTTTCGACCCACGAGGCCGTTCGTATTCCCAAGGCCGCTCGGGTGGCCGGGACCTGACGAGAGCAGGAGCAGGCGCGCGGTCTCGATGGGCTGGCAGGCGATCACGTACCGACGCGCGCTGACGCGGCCGAGCCCGCTGCCCGAGGCGGTCTCCACGTGGTCTACGCGGCCGTCGGGCCCGAGGACGAGGCGACGTGCCCGGGTGTTCGCGCGCACCTCGCAGCGACCGGTGGCCGCGGCTTCCTCCACGAACGCCGCGCGGGCGCTGCCCTTGGCCCCGGTGGTGCACCCATAGTGCGCGCAGTAGCCGGAGAGGTCGCAGGCGCCGCGGCTCCCTCGAGGCCGCGACAACACCGCCCGGGTGATCGGGAACGCGGTGACACCCACGTCGCGCGCCGCAGCCTCCACCCACCCGGCGAGCGGGTGCACGGCCAGCGGCGGAAGCGGGAGCTGAGCCGTGGACCGTGGCTCGGCCCACGGGTGCGCGATCACGTGGCCCGAGAGGCCCACCTGCTGCTCCACCTGGGCGTACCAGGGCTCGAGCGCGTCGTAGTCGATGGGCCAGTCCACCACGTCGCCGCCGGGGATCGGCCCGAACTCCGAGCGGAGCCGAAAGTCCACGGGCTTCATGCGGTGGAAGTACCCGCTCATGAAGTTGGTGGCGCCGCCGACGAGGTTGCCGTTCCGAAACGACCAGCCGGCGGCGGCGGCGTCCAAGACCCGGCCCCCGAGCACGACGCGCTGCGGGTCGGTGGCGGGCTTGGCGTGGTGGGCACCGCGGCGGTGGGAGAGCTCGTCCTTGTCGAAGTCGTCGTCGCGCAGCCACGGGCCGCGCTCCAGCAACACCACCGAGCGCCCGGCGCGCGCCAGCGACCACGCAACCGGAGCACCTCCAGCGCCGCTCCCGATCACGCAGACGTCGAAGTCCTTCACGGGGCCGTAGGTGGGGGACGCGCGCCGGCCCACGCCCAGGCGATGCCGCCGGGATTGCCGCCCCAGCGCGGCGCGCTGAAGAAGGCCTCGAGGGTGGTCACGAGCAGCGGCTCCAGCCACGCCGCCCCTTCCGGCGCGGCGGCATACTCCTCGAGCACCGCGATACGCGCCGCGTAGTCTGCACGGGCGAAGGGCACGCCGGAGCGCTGCGTCGCGAGCTGATCCAGGGCGCGGAGCCCCCCAGCGAGGCGCTCGTCGAAGCGCGGGCCCAAGAGCTCGGGATCCCCGAGCCGTCGGAGAAAGCCTGCGGCGTTCACGTCGCGCGCTCCGGGCGAGCCGGGGCTGCTGGGCAGGAGCGTGTGGAGGAGAGTATCCAGCGCATCGGGGGGGAGGAGCTCAGTCGGAGGGGCCGCGGGCGGGGACGCTGCCGCCGGCAACGCCGCCCAGGCCGCGAGCTGCGCGGCCGCTCGGAGCAGCTCGCGCCGGCTCCACCCGGTCACTTCGTGGGCTCGCCCTTCGTGTGGCACGCGAAGCACGAGAAGCCGTTGCCGGTGGCCTCGTCGTACTCGGGCTTACCGAGCAGGCGCGCCATCGAGGGCACCACCGTGTTGAACATGAACACGAGCGTTGGCTGGTGCTTCTTGACCATCTCCTCCTGCTCGCGCGTCCCCGTGGGGTAGACCTTGTAGAGATCCGGGTTGGGCATCGCGTAGTTGCGCTCGGCGCCCGTGGAGCCGTGGCAGGTCTCGCAGCTGAAGTCCTTGAACCGGGTCTTGTCGACCGCGTGGAACAGGCCCTCCATCGTCGGGTAGACCTTGTCGAGCATGTGGGCTTCGCGCTCTTCGTGGCTCATGGTGGCCCAAGGCTTGGCGAGGGGCGCGATCGCAGGGACTGGCGGGACCTTGGTCTCGCCGGGCTTGGACTCGCCGCCACAGCCGCCGGCCCCGCAGGAGCGCGTGGGCTTCTCGTCGGTTCCGCCCTTCTTGACCTCGCCGCCACAGCCGCCGGCCCCGCAGGAGCGCGTGGGCTTCTGTTCGTCCCCGCCCTTCTTCACCTCGCCCCCGCAGCCGCCCGCCCCGCAGGAGCGGGTGGGCTTCTCGTCGGTTCCGCCCTTCTTGACCTCGCCGCCACAGCCGCCCGCCCCGCAAGAACGTGTGGGCTTCTCGTCGCTTCCAGTCTTCTTGGCCTCTCCCCCACAGCCGCCGGCGCCGCAGGAGCGCGTGGGCTTCTCGTCGCTTCCAGTCTTCTTGGCCTCTCCCCCACAGGATCCGGCCCCGCAGGCGCACGCGGGCTTCTCGCCCTCGCCCTTCTTCGCGTCGCTGCCGCAGCCACCCGCTCCGCACGAGCGGGCCGGCTTCTCGCCCGCTGCCTCATCGGCTTTGGCCGCGGGCACCACCTTCTGAGTTGGACCGCCGCAGGCCAGGGAGAACACGACGAATACGAATCCGAGACGAAGCACGAGGAGACCTCCGAAGGGCGCTGGGGTGCAGACTCTATCGAGCGGAGTGAGCCACGGAAAGCACGCTCAGCAGCCCGGGCGCCGCAATCACACACTTGGACCTGGAAGGCTCCCGCACCGAATCGTGGGGGCCGAAACGCTACTTGACGGTGAGCCGGTGCGAGCCGTCCCACCCGCTGGGGACGGGTTCGTCGCGGAGGTCGGCCGCCCGCTGCGCCATCATCCGGGCAGCGCGATCTCCGGGGCAGGTGGCCACGCACGTAGAGAAGAGCGACAGCGCCTCGTCGAAGCGTCCGGCCATGAAGGCTTTGCGCGCCCGCTCGAAGTCGCCGAGCGTCTTGAGCTTCCCTTCGCGAACGCCGGCGACCTCGGCGTCGATCACCTCGTAGATTCGGATGGGCTGGACTCGCCCCACGGGCACGACGTAGTCCAGCTCGCGGATCGCCCAGGGCGTGCCGGGGGGCAGGCCCCGAAAACACGACTCGCTGATGACGAGGGGCGCGCCGTAGGTCTTGGTCATGCCCTCGACCCGCGCGGCCAGGTTCACGGCGTCGCCGATGACGCCGCAGTCCATGCCCTCTTGCATTCCGAGCGTTCCCAGCACGAGCGGACCGGAGTTGAGCCCCACGCCGATACGGATCTCGGGGAAGTCCTCGGGCCGCTCCGAGTTGTAGTTCTGAACGCCCTGGAACATGGCGACCGCGCCCGCCACCGCCGCCTCGGGGGTGTTGGGGAACAGGGCCATGATGCCGTCGCCGAGGAACTGGTTGATGAAGCCGCCGTTCTCGCTGATGGCGGGCTGGACGTATCGCAAGTAGGTGTTGACGAAGCGGAAGGCGTTGGCGGCTTGGAGTCGCTCCGCGATCGCGGTGAACCCACGCACGTCCGCGAAGAGAATCGTGAAATCGCGGACGACCTGGTCGCCCGGGACGACGTCGAGGATGCTGCTCTTCGCGAGCTGATCGAGGAACTGGCGCGGCACGAAGCGGCCGTAGGACTCTGCAAGTCGGCCTTGTGTGGCGGCGGAGGCGCGCAGGTGATCCACGAGCACGGCGTTCTCGAGGGCAGTCGCGGCCTGGCTCGCGAGGACTCCGGCGAACTCCTTGTGCTCGATGTTGAACGCTCCGGGGAGGATCTCGTTGTCGAGGTAGACCACCGCCAGGAGCTCGTCGCCCTTGCGGACGGGCACGCACAGCGCCGACCGCGCGTCGCTCGTCTTGGACGCACCCACGTGCCCGCCGCTGCGGGCGTCTGCCAGCAGCACGCTCTCGCCGGTGCGCGCCACGAAGTTCACCGTGACCTCCGCGGCGGCGAGGCACTCCTCGATGGGCGCGGATGCTTCCAGCCCCAAGGTGCGGAGGCGGAGCTGCTCCTCCACGGTCTCGCCCACGGCCACGGCCCGGAGGATCCCGTCGCGGGGCATCGCCAGGAGGCCCCGGCGGGCGCCCACGGCCTCCATCAGCACGGTCAGCAGCCGCGCGAGGAGGGCGTCCAGGCTCGTCTCGCTCGCCACGGCGCGCGCCGCGCGGAGAAGCGCCACGTGGCCCAGGTCGAGGCCTCCGCGTTGGGTGGGGAGTGGTCCACTCGGCCCGCTGATGCCACGACGCTCGACGGTCTCCCCCGGGAGCCGACGCACCGCTTCGACGGCCCCCCATCGCGAGTAGAGGGCGATCGCCTCCGCGAAGTAGGCGCCGGCGGCGCGGGAGTGGCCGCGGCGGCTCGCGACGCCCGCGGCGAGCTGCATGGCCAGCGCGGCGTCGTGAATGAAGTCGCGTTCGATGGCCAACCGGGCCGCGCGCTCGAGGTGGTCGATGGCGAGGTCGAGCCGACCACCTCCCGCGGCGATTGCGCCGTCCACGAGCGCCAGGTGGTGGGTGTGGTTGTGCGGCGACGCTTTGGCCCAGCTGGCGAGCGCCCGCCGCCCTCGCTTTGCCGCGCGCAGGAGCGCCGGTCGGGTCTCGCCCGTCTCGCTACGAGACACCCAGGCCCGCGCCACCGAGGCAACCACCGCGTAGATCAAGCTCTGCGGCGAACCGGGCAGCGCGTCCATGTTCGGCTCGGCCAGCGCGGCGCTCTCCACCGCACGCTCGAACTCGCCGAGATGGACACGAACGAAGGCGCGCATGACATGGGACGTGGCCATGCTGGCGCGATCGTTGATTGCAGCCGCATGCTCCTCCATCTCCTCGAAGCGCAAGAAGCTCCCGGTCACCGCACCCGGGTCGGCGGTACCGCCGCGCAGGGACTCGACCACTTGGGCAAGGAACCGCGCGTTCACGACCCAACGCGGCTGTCCTACGCGTCGGCACGTGGCCACGACCTGATCGGCTCGCTCCGCCAGCTCGGACAGGCTCTCGCCCGTAGCCAGCCCGAACTGCATGCCGTTGTTCTGGCTGATGACCGCGTACTCCCAGTCGCCGGTGGCCATCGCCTCGTCGGCAATGGCCAGATAGCGCCTGCTCACCCCCTGGAGCGGTCCGGTGCGGGTGTCCACGAACCCGACGACGACGACCTCCGCGCGGGCCGCGAAGAACTTGAAGTCGGGGTGCTCGGCGAGGCGCCGTGCGAGCTTGCCGAAGAAGACGGCCCGATCCAGGCGCCCCATGACCACGGCCTGAACGAAGGCGTAGGTGGCAAACGCGGACACGCTGGCGGGTCCAGCGCCGTGGGCCACCGCCAGGTCGATACTGCGCAGGATCAGCAGGGTGAGGAGGTTGGGCGAGGTGTAGTAGGCCGCCGTGACGGGGCGGAGCAGGAGCTCCTGCGCGGCAGCGATCCGCCAATCGGTGGTGGCCGGCAGGGCCTCGAGCGAGGCGTCGCCCTTGCGCCAGAGGCTGTACGAGGTGTCGGCCAGCGCCTTCACCACGCGAAGAACTCCCGGGCGCCGCGGTATGCGGACGCCGAGCTCGGCCAACGCCCGGACCGCGGCGTCAAGGGCCGCGTCGTTCTCCCAACGGGCCAGGTGCCGATCGATCGCGAGCGCGTGGACCTCGGCCCGGGTCCGCCGATCCTGGAGGTTGCGGAAGAGCGCCGCGATGAAGTCGGGCTCGGGCGTCCGGCCGGGTAGGAGCACCGAGGCGCGGGCACCCTCCAGGTACACCTCGGCCATCGTGGTCGCCGTCGGGTCCCAGGAGGAGGCGCCGAGCAGGCGTGCCGCTCGCTCCGCGTACTGCATCGCGGCGGCTGGCGACCCCTTCACACGCGCGCTACGGGCAGCGCGAGCGAGCACACCCGCGAACTCCGGCGCGTCGCTGGTGTCCACGGCACCTGGGTCCACGTCGCAGCAGCGGTCGGCGACCAGGAACAGGTCGACTCGGTCGGCCGCGGCCACGAGGCGCCGTGCTAGCTCCAGCGCCCCCGCACGCCGGTCGGTGTCGGTTCGGAGCTCTCTGGCGGCGCTCTGGACGCGGTCGTGCGCGAACGCGACGCCCGCCTCGACGGTCACGTCCGCCGCGCCCGAGAGGCCTGCGCCAACCTCCAGGACGTGTCCGGCGGCCACGGCAGGGGCCAGGGCGTCAGCGAGCTCGTCCTCGGGCACCCCGTGGGCCACGGCGAGGGCGGCGAGCGAGACGCGGTGGCCGAGGAGCGCCGCCGTGGCGAGGACCGACTTCGTGGTCTCCGGGAGGGTCGCCAGCCGGGCGGCGAGCAGCTCGGCCACGTTCTCCGAGATGTCCACCCCCGCCACCTGAGCGTCGGTCCACGTCCAGGCGTTGGCCTGGCCATCCAGGTAGACCAGCCCCCGCTCGACGAGGGCGTCGAGGACCTGCGTGGCGAAGTATGGATTGCCCCCGCTCTTCTCGCAGATCACGGCGGCCAGCCGGGCTGCCCGCTCCAACGGACAGCGCAGGCTGTCGTGGACGAAGGTGGTGATGTCAGCCGGCCCAAGGGGGGAGACCGGGATCTCGTGCAGCGAGTCCGCGGGGTGGCGCGCCCGCAGCAGCGCGACGGGGTGGTCCGGGCCGACCTCGGCGTCACGCCAGGCCAGGATGAGCATGGGGCGGCCGGCGGGGCGAAGCAGGAGGCGCTCGATCACCTGCAGCGAGGCGTCGTCGGCCCATTGGAGGTCGTCGAGGAAGAGGACGAGGGGGTGCTTGGCGTCTTCGAGCGCGAAGAAGAGCGCCTCGAGGGCCGCCGACGTGCGGTTGAGGGTCTCCGCAGGGGGAAGGTCGCGCACCGCCTGCAGAGGACCGGACAGCGCCGCGAGGCCGGGCACCAGGTCCAGGATCTGAGGCCCGGCATCCTCCACAGCCGCAACCACCCGGCGGCGCATGGCCGACAGGATCTGCTCGGGCAGGGCCATCCGAGCACGGACCGCGGCTCCGAGGGCACCGGCCACGACCGCGAGCGGGCTTGCGCCCGCCTGGTCCGCCTTGCCCGAGACGAGGTCCGCATCGCGCAAGGCCGGTCCGCTGCCAAACTCGGTGGCAAGGCGGGACTTGCCGGCGCCGCCCGGTCCAGTGAGCGCCACCGCCCCGCCCTTGGCGCCACTCCGCGATCGCAGAAACGCCGCGTTCAGCTCGGAGAGCGCCGTTTGCCGCCCATAGAGCCGCCGCGAGGGCGTGTAGACCTCGGGTGTGTCCGACTGCGCGAGCTCGAAGAGCGGCGACTCGCCACTTGCCAGGTGCTGGGCCCGAGCGAGCTCCAGGTCGGTTCGGAGCCCGATAGCGCCCTGGTATCGGTCTTCGGGCGCCTTGGCCAACAGCTTCATCACGATGGCGGAGACACCGCCCACCCGCTCCCGCAGCGAGCCCGGTGAAGCGGGGACCAGCGCGACCGCTGCGTGCACCGCGGCGAGGAGGTCGTCGGTGGGACCTGGAGCCACCCCGACCAGCGCACGGTAGATGAGGCCTCCGAGCGCGAAGAAGTCGGTACGGCGGTCGACCGCCCCCCCCATCCGTCCGGTCTGCTCCGGGGCCCAGGAGCCGGGCGTCCCTCCACGCTCGCCGCCGCCCGCGGCGAGGGCCACCCGGCCGGCGATCCGAACAGCGGAGCCGAAGTCCAGCAGGGTAACGCGCCCACTCGTGGGATCGAAGGCGACGTTGCTGGGTGACAGGTCCAGGTGGAGCACCCCGCGCTGGTGAACCGCCGCCAGCGTGGTGGTGAGCTGGAGGGCCACGTCGAGGACACGCTCCACAGGGAGGGGTTCCGCCAGCGTCGCGAGCGTGGCCCGTCCCAGGTCTTCGAGCTCCACCATCGGTCCGTGCGCCGAGGTGATCCATCGTTCGGCGCGCACCACCCCCGGGAGCTCGAGCGAGCGAAGGATCGCAAACTCGTCGGTGAGCCGCCGCCGGGCGAGGGGATCGGAGCACTCGGGGGCGAGCCCCTTCAGCACGACCGGCTTCCGATCTTCGAGCCGCTCGGCGCGCAATACGAGGGAGCTAGGGCTGCGGTAGATCTCGACCACGTTGTCGTAGTCGGGAAGGCCCGCGCCGCTCCCCGTCGTGAGATGACGGTGCTCCGGCGTATGAGCGCTGCGAATCAAGGCCAGAACGTATCCCGGCCCCCACCGGGCTGTCGAGCCCCGCGCCTAGGCCGCCTAGGCCGGGCGTTGACCGGCTGACCGCCGTGCGTGGCGGCGGGTCGTCTGAGTCTCTCGTGCAGAGCAGGGTCCCTGATCCGACCAGGCGCGGCGCATCTGCACCCGCCTACCTTCACCTCCAGTTGTCCTCATGGTCTCTACGCCTGATGCGAGGGCGCGCTCCTCGCATAATGACAACTAGAGCATCCTTTCATGGCACTTTATGCTTGCTCTAGTTTTCATTCTTGACCAGGAGTTCGATGCGGCTAGGGTAGGCGAATGCCGCCAACTCGCGCCACGCCGCTCCCCGATCTCGTCACGAGTGCGCTTTCGCGTATTGGCGCTGACATTGCGCTGGCTCGGAAACGCCGGGGGCTCACTCAAGCGCGACTCGCGACCATCGCCGACATCACTCTCCCCAGTCTCCGTGCCATCGAACGCGGCAAGCCGACGACGGGGATCGGCCTCTACCTCACCGTGCTTTGGGCGCTCGGACTCGAACAGGAGTTCGTGAACCTGGTCGACGCGTCACGTGACCGAGTGGGCTTGACCCTCGACGCGGCGCGTGCCCCTCAACGGGTGAGGGCGCCTCATTCTGGGCTAGACGATGACTTCTAAGCCCCGCGAGATCTTCGTCTACATTCAGCTGCCTGGCGCCACCGAGAGCGTCACCTGTGGCCGCCTGACGTGGCAGCGACTCCGCACCGGAGAGCCGGTCGGAGACTTCGTCTACGGCCAGTCCTACCGGGCGCGCCGAGACGCCCTCCCCATCGACCCCATCAACCTCCCGGTGGGCGCTGGGCAACGGCGCTCGATCCTCTACGGAGGCCTCTTCGGTGCGCTGAGAGACGCATCCCCGGACGCCTGGGGTCGGCGCGTCATCGAGCGTTCGCTCGCCCGCACCGATCTCGACGGACCAGACTACTTGCTCAATTCCCCTGAAGACCGTGCCGGTGCGCTCTCGTTCGGCCTCGGTGCCGTCCCTCCATCGCCCGTGCGCGACTTCAATCGAACCCTCGAGCTCGCCGCCCTCCTCGATGCCGCACGGCGAATCGAAGACGATCTCCCCGCGGCCATCGGGGCGGTTCTCGAGGTGGGCACGTCCATGGGCGGCGCACGACCCAAGGCCGTCGTCCGGGACGACGAGCGACTCTGGCTAGCAAAGTTTCCGTCCCGCGGCGACCGTTGGAACAACGCGCGCGTCGAGCACGCGATGTTGACGTTGGCTGCAGAGTGCGGCGTCCGCTGCCCGACTCACCGCATCGAGCGCATCGGCGACGATGACGTCCTCCTCATCGAACGATTCGACCGCTCACCGGTGAAGGCCGGTGGCGAAGAGCGACTGCCGAGCTTCCCGCGCCACCGCATGGTCAGCGCACTGACCGTCCTCGGTTGTGATGAAAGCGAGCGGGACCGTTGGTCCTATCCCCAGCTCGCTACCGAGCTCCGCCGTTGGGTGAAGGACCCAAAGCGTGACGCCGCGGAGCTGTTTCGGCGGATGGTCTTCAACGCGCTGATCTCCAACACGGACGACCACCCGCGAAACCACGCGCTCATCGCCCCCGCGACCGACTGGCATCTGTCGCCGGTCTACGACCTCACGCCTGCGCCGTCACACTCCCAGGAGCGCGACCTGGCGATGCGCGTCGGCACCTGGCACCGGCGAGCCAGTCGGGCCAACTTGATGAGTCACTTCAGCTACTTCCAGTTGTCCCGAGAGGATGCGGCACACATCATCGACGAGCTCCACGGGATCGTGAGCACCCGCTGGCGCCACCACCTTGTGGAGGCGGGCGTGACGGTGAGCGACTGCGAACGCGTCGCGTCTGCGTTCGTGCCCCCTGGCTTCGGGTTTGCGGTGCCGTCCGCGTGAACTGGTCCAGTGAGCCTGAGCTGACTCGCCGCACACAACCCACGTAGCGTCGCGCGCAACCGAGCTCGAAGTGAACGCCTTCGAGGTCCGGAAAGCCGACTGGGGCCGTGGCCCAGGGTGCTTCGGCCGCCATGACCGCCGGCGCCGGGGCCGACGTCGAGCAGCTCCTTGACGCTCGTGAGGTTCATCTTCTCGGACCACTTCTCGAGCAGTCGTAGGTGCACGTCGATGGCCGGTAGCCACGCGCGTTCGGGTGAGAGCCCGCGCATAAGCGCTGCGAATCAAGGCCAAGACATGTCCCGGCCCCCACCGGGCTGTCGAGCCCCGCGCCTGGGTCGGGCGTTGACCGGCTGACCGCCGTGCGCGGCGGCGGGCCCTCTGAGTCTCTCGTGCAGAGCCGGGCCCTTGACCCGACCTGGCGCGGCGCATCTGATTCGACCATGAAGACCTCGCGCGCCACTGCTCTTGCCCCCGACACCGTCGCCGTCATGGCAGCGCTCACGCTCTTCGGCTGGTCGGCCTGTGCGCCGGAGTCTGCCGCCGGGGCACTACCCGACGCGGCCGACGCGGCGGGTCCGGACGACCTCTTGGGTGGGGCCGGCGACGTACTCCCCGACGCGGCCCTGCCCGACGGTGTGGCGAATGACGGGGGTACCACTGACGCCGGGACGACGACGGATGCGGAGGTATCGAACCCGAGCGATGTGCCGAGTCCGAGCGACTTGCCGAACCCGGACGATGTGTGGCACCCGAGCGATACACCGCCTCCCGTGGACGCCGGTCCCGCTCCCGAGTCGTGCTGCAACGGCGATGGGGACTGCGCCCCCGGCCACCGGTGCATAGCGGCGGTATCAGGTGGACTGAGCGCGTTCGGTGTGTGCCGGGCCCAACCGACCGTCGGCCGGTGCTGGGACATCGCGGATTGTGGCGCCGACCAGACGTGCCACGGGGCCGTGGTGTGCGAGTGCGGGGTTACCTGCAAGACAGAGCACCAAGGGGTCTGTGTTACGCCCGGACCGGGCTGCACGGCGGTCCAGGAGTCGTGGGTCGAAGAGACCTGCGACGCCGCCAACGTGGTGATCTTCGATGGCTCTCAGTGCAAGCACACGTGCCCGGGCTGCTGCGGGTGCGGGCCCTTCTGCGACCTCACGTTCGACAGCGTCGCGGCGTGCGAGCAGGCGTGTCAGGTGCCGCCAATGCCAGGCAACTGCCCGCGTTTCATCGGCGCTCTGCCGGACTGCTCCTACGACTACCAGGAGAAGGACGGGTGCCCGAGCGCGGTCTGTCGGGACTATCCGTGCTCGACCGACGCGGATTGCACGGCCAGCGCTGCGGCGGGTGGCGGGGCGATCTGCGTCCTCGGCAGCTGTGTCGATTGCTGGAACGACGCACAATGTCCGGACCCAACGGTCTGTCGGGCGGGGCGTTGTGTACATAATCCGTCGGGCCCGGAGGCCTGTCCGGAGGCGCCTCCCTGCTCCACGGCAGGCTGCCATCTTGTCCAACAGTCGGAGTCGCCGTGCCCCGTGTGCGTCTGCGACAGCCTGTTCTCCAAGCCTTGTTCGACAGACGGGGCGTGCCAGACCATCAGCTCGGAGCCCTACTCGCGGTGTGTCTACGGCCGCTGCGCCAAGTGTCGCAGCGACGCCGACTGCGATGGAGCGCCGTGTCTGCCGCCCGGCCTGTGCTACGCGATGACCCCGCACCCCGAGGCGCTCTACGGCACGTGGCTCCTCGGGTGGGGCGGCGGCCTGGATCATTTCAGCTACTTCCGCTTCGAGCCCGACGGCACGCTGCGCCGGGGCCGTTACGTGCCGGACGGCGCGTGGTCCGACGACATCCCCAACCCGCCGTGCTGGCAGGACGTGGACCCGTGGCCCCCCGCGCCGCTGCTCGGCACCTGGGAGCCCGAGGTGACCCAGTCGGGCTTCCTGATTGTGCGTATGTCGATCAACTTCGCGTGTGATCCCGGCAGCGGCTGGACCCGCCGTTATCGCTTCACGCTGAGTGACGGAGGCGCCCAGGCGACGTTGGATGACGTGGACAGCGACCAGGACCTGATGGGTTTCAAGGTGGAGACGGGCCTGTGCGAGCCGGACATGGGGCTCTGTGCACTGCCGGTGTGGCCCTCTCCGTGAGGCTGTGTAGAGCCACGCGTAAGCGAGGCCCACCTGCCGCTCAGCCCACCGGAGTCGCCCTCAAGTGCGTGCTGCAGAGACTCCGTGCTAGGGGCACTTGCAAGCCTGATTGACACACTCCGCCGGCGCGCCCCCGGGACAGCCGGGACAGGACGTCGGGGCACCCGGGAGGCAACAAGACAGCCCGTCGTCCTTGGTACCGTCGCAGTTGTTGTCCAGGCCGTCGCAAACTTCGGGCGCATCCGGTCGGGCTTGTGCGTTGGTGTCGTTGCAATCGCCGCCAATCGTGGCAGCGCCTTGCGGCTTCTTGCAGTCGCACTTTGCGCCGGAGTTTGTGTTGCCGAACCCGTCGCCATCCATGTCCTGGTACCAGGTCACGCAGCCGCTCGCGCCGGTCTCGTCGGTCGCGCCGTCGCAGTCGTTGTCCACGCCGTCGCATGTCTCGGTCGCACCGGGGCTGACGTTCGGGTCATTGTCGTCGCAGTCTCCTGGCGCCGCGAACGTGTCCCCGTCCGCGTCTCCGCAAACGATGGCGGCGCAGGCGGCCAACTGGGCTGGGGTGAGCCCGTCGACGAACTCGGGTTTGATTGGTATCCCAAGGCAGCTGTGCGGCTGGCCACTGAGCACTGTACACTCCGCGGTGCAATAGCCCTCATTCGGTACCGTCGACGGGCCGTAGCCCGCCGTGGCGGTGTGGCCGGGGTTGCTGCCGGGGGGTAGCGAGGCGACGGCCCCCGTGAATGACGCCAGCCCAAACCCGGCGTACTGGTTGCCGTTGGTTACACACGCGGCGCCGGGCCGGGCCAGAACGGCGGGGAGGGACTGCGCGAGCTGGCAGGGGCAGATCACCGCGGACGGCGCGGACGCCACGCAGGTGATAATCATGTTGATATTCACGCTGGACGCCGTGCCCTGGCCGGAGTCGCTGAGCGTGCAGTCGGTGTTGGCAGGATCCGCCGTGATGACGCTGTCATGGGGCGCGCCCACCTCCACGAGGTCCTTGGCCCAGACAATCTCGTTGTTGGTCGCGATGTTCAGGAGCTGGCCGCCGGGTGTGTGGACGACCACCGGATCGCCAGGCGCGAGGCCTTGCGCAGTGTAGCCGATCTGCACCGCAGGCTTTCCGACCATGACCGCGCTCAGAAGGCTAGCGCAAGCGGCGAATTCTGCGGGGCTCTGGAGCGCCGCGTCAAACGCCGCGTAAAAGGGACCAGCGGGACTTGTTGCCGCCTTCCCGGGAAAAGCGAGCGGGAACTCCTGCTGAGCAGTTTGGCCCGAGGTGGAGATAGTGCAACCCATGGGAGATGATGAAGTATGCATTGCAATCACGACTGAACTCATAGTCAGTTCGTAATTCGCAGAGGTTTGACTGCTGCTTACCTGCCGCCCATTCGGATTGCTGTTCCAATACTGCTCTGCGGCCAGAATGTCCGCCGTGTTCCAGCACGGACATGTCCCCGCGGCGACCGCCTGAACCGACCAGACGCTGAAGTGGTCCGTTTCGAACGTCACGACGCCGTTGGCCACGGTGATCGGCCCGAAGGACTCCCAGGTGTCGTCCTGCTCGTCTTCCAGGAACAGGAGCACCACGTCCGTCTCCGCCCCTGCCCAAGGGATGCTCACCGTCACGGGCGAGGAGAACGTCTTCCCGTGTGGCGTGAGCGCGACACCGGCGGTGGCGCCGCCCTCGACCCAGTCGGGGGGCGCGGCGAAGCCGGCGGCAGCCAGGTCCTCCACACGCTCCACGCCGATTTCGACGTCTTCCGCCAGCACCCCGGCGGGGATCTCTACGGTCACGCCTTCGCCTTCCACCGTGCCGCCGGCGGAGCCGACGGTGGCCGTGGCGGGCCCACCCCCGTCCTCCTGTTGGACCTCGGGACCCGCAGCGACCTCCGCGGTGCCACCCGCGTCCTCCTGTTGGACCTCGGGACCCGCAGCGACCTCCGCGGTGCCAACGGCGTCCTCCTGCTGGGAGTCGGGACCGGCGGCACCCGGCGGGGCCCCGCCCTCCTCCTCCGAGCAGCTGGAGCAGGCCAGCAGGAGCATGGCGATGTAGTGGCGAAGAACGGGAGAAGACGGCAGTTGCATTAGGGCTCGCGGGTCAATGGGGGGGGCTTGATGGTGCGAAAGATGTCTGCGGCCTGTCAATTGGATTGCGGCATCCGTGGGCCTCCCAGCCTATCGAGCCCCCCCGACCCGCGCGTTCACCAACCGAAGAGCGCGGTGATCATTGCGTTGAACTTGGATGGGCTCCCGAAGCTCACCCCGGTAGCGCCAGAGACCTCAGAGTCGTCCTTCTCCACGAGGGGCACCTGGAACGCGACCCCGATGTCCATCCACGAAGCGACGAAGCGCAGCCCCGACGTGAGGAAGGTGGCGTCGAAGGACGCCCCGTTGACCGTAGGCACGAGGCCCGTGACCTCGGCGGAGATCACGACGTACGGGATCGCGGTCACGGCGAGCGAGGTGCCCCAGTGCAGATAGTGGAACTGGTCGTCCTTGGGTGAGCCGCGAACGCCGAAGGACATGTCGTAGGCGAGGCTCGCCTGCAGCTGCACCCACGCGAGGTCGCCCGCGAAGACGAGGTAAGGAACCACCGTGGTGTACTCGTGGAGGTAACGCGGCGAGGCCGCCAGGTTCGACACCGCCGCTGCGTTGGAGCGCGTCATACCCGACGGGATCCAGTACTCGAGGCCGCCGGTGATCCCGAAGGCGAACTCTCCTCCCCAGCCCCCGCCACCGTGGACATCGAGCCCGATGTTGCCGAAGGCGAAGTCGGTGCCTGCGCCCGACGAGAAGCCTGCGAGCGGGATCGTGAGGCGCATGTCCACGCTCTTGAAGTCGAGCTCGAGGAACGGCTCGAGGGTGAAGGTGATGGCCGTCTCGCCGCTCTGCATGATCTCGATGAGGTCGGCTGCCAGCGTAGTGTCGCCGCCGACCGCCTCGAAGACCTTGTCGATGCTGTCTTTGTCCGCCTCGGTGAGCCCCGACACGCCCTTCAGGGTCTGCTTGAGCTGCTCCGTGTCCATGGACCGCACGACGTCCACGTCCACCTGCTGCGCGGCCGCGAGCACAGCGTCCGAGCCCTCGTACTCGGCGAGGAACGTCTCCACGGCGCGCTGCTCCGCCGCCTTCACCGGCGCGATGCTGAACCCGATGCCGAAGCCGAGCGTGCGGCCCGCGTCCTGCTCGATCACCTGATTGACGAAGAGCCGGGCCTTCCGGAACTCAGGCTCCGGCGCCTCGATGCCGGGCTCCGGCTCCCCTGGAGTGATCGCCGCCTCCTGGCCAGCGGCGAGAGGGGAACAGAGGAGAAGGAGAGGCAGGAAGGTGCGCATCGTGCGAAGACTAGCCCCGAGCCACGGGGAACGCCAAAGTGCAGGCGGGCCGCGGGACCCTTAGCGGGACTTGGGGGCCGCGCGAAATGACGGAGGTGGCAGCGGGGCTCATGGTCTTGTCGGGCGTGATCCACGCGGTGGTCAACGCCATCCTGAAGAGCGGCAAGAACAAGATCGCTGGGCGCGCCATCATCGACGGCGCGAGCGCCCTTGCCGTGCTTCCCGCTCTGCCCTTCGTTCCGCTCCCCACGGGGGCCTGGGGCTGGCTCGCCGCTTCCGTGGCCCTGCACACGGTCTATCTGGTGGCGCTGGTGCGCGCCTACGAGACCGCGGACTTCTCTGCGGCCTACCCCGTGCTCCGCGGCACCGCGCCGCTGCTCACCGCCATTGTGAGCATCGGGATCCTCGGAGAGTCGGCGTCTATCGGCGACGTGGTCGGGATCGGCCTCATCGCCGCAGGGCTCTTCGCCATGGCCTTCGGGCGCCACCTCCAAGGGCGCGCGCTGGGGTGGTCGGTTGGGTCGGGCGTCTTGATTGCCGCGTTCACGGTCCTCGACGCCCACGGCGTCCGCGCCGCGCCCTCCGCCGCCAGCTTCGTGGTGTGGTTCTTCGCGCTCTTCGGCGTGACCGTGGGAACTCTGTTCGCGTGGTGGGCGGGCGACGGCCTCGCCGCTGCCGTGCGGGAACAGTGGCGCCCTGGGGTGGCCGCCGGCGTGCTCTCGGTGGTCACCTGGGGCCTGGGGCTCTTCGCGCTCTCGATGGGCGGCACCGCCTCCCTGGCGGCGCTCCGCGAGACGGGGATGGTGACCGCGTTGCTCATCGCCACCTTCGTCTTCAGGGAGCAGGTGACCGCCGGCAGAGTCGTGGGCGTGCTGGCGATCACCGCCGGTGCGGTATGCATCGTGGCCTTGTGAGGTTCCACATTCGAGTCCCGCTGGCTCCGCGGGGGTCGACGCATGCAGCGTTTCATTCGTTACATGCAACGTTGCAAGCGTTGCCAGCCCGGCCGTTCCGCGCGGCAGAGGGCGCCAGGACAGCGTGTACGCGCAAGTGACGGTCCTGGCCTGGTTCCTGCTCTGGGGTGGCGTACCCGCCGCCCGGCCGGGTGACCACAAGGAGCTGAAATGGCGCCCGTGAACCTCTCAGATGCGTTGTCTGCCCTCTCCGGGGGCGTCCTCATCGGCCTCGGAGCCGCGTTGCTGCTCCTCGGTCATGGCCGCGTCGCGGGGATCAGCGGGATCCTCGGCGGCCTGCTCGACTCCACGGTCACGGACCGCGGCTACCGCGTCGCGTTCCTCGTCGGTCTCGTCGCCGCGGGCGGGGTCCTCCACGCCGTCCTGCCCAGCGCGTTCTCCGGTCCCACTCCAGCGCTCGGGATCGCGCTCGCGTCCGGGCTGCTCGTGGGCTTCGGGACCCGGCTCGGCAATGGATGCACGAGCGGGCACGGGGTCTGCGGCATCGCGCGGTTCTCGCCTCGAGGCCTGGCCGCCACGGCGACGTTCATCGCGACGGGCGTGCTCGGCGTCCTCGCGGCCCGGTGGGTGCTCTGATGGGCGCCGCGCCCAGCCGCTCGGGCTCGAAGCTCTCGGCCCTCACCGCCGCCGCCGCCGGGCTGCTCTTCGGCGTGGGTCTCGGCGTCGCGGGGATGCTCCAGCCGGCGAAGGTGGCGGGCTTCCTCGACGTCTTCGGGGGCGCCTGGGATCCGACGCTCGCGTTCGTCATGGGCGGCGCCGTCCTCACCTACGGGCTCGCCCACCCCGTGATTACGCGCCGCCGCGCCCCCTGGTTCGACAGCCGCTTCTTCCTGCCAACGAGGCGCGACATCGACCTCCGCCTCGTGGCCGGAGCCGCGATCTTCGGCCTCGGTTGGGGCCTCGGTGGCTACTGCCCGGGCCCCGCCCTCGTCAGCCTCACCACGCTAGGGGCCCCTGCGCTCACCTTCGTGGCCGCGATGCTCGCGGGCATGGTCGCCTTCCGCGAGCTCGAGCGACGATGACTCCCGAGACACGCCCTGTTGCCGGCTGGCCAGGTGCCACAACGCGAACGACCCAAGGAGGTCACCCGTGATCTTTCGTCAGCTTCAAGAGCCTACGACGCACACCTACACGTACCTCCTCGCGTCCCGGACAACCCGAGAGGCGGTGCTGATCGACCCGGTCATCGAGGAGGTCGACCGGTACGCAGCGCTGCTCCAGCAGCTGGATCTTCGCCTGGTCTATACGTTCGAGACGCATGTCCACGCAGACCATGTAACGGCCGGCGGCACCCTCCGGGCGCGCTTCGGCAGCCGCACGGTGGTGCGCCGCTCGGCAGGCCCCCCGTGCGCCGACATCCACGTGGACACCGGCGACGTGCTCCACGTGGGCGAGCTCGCCTTCGAGGTTCGCGCCACGCCCGGACACACCGACGGCTGCGTCGCGTACGTGATGGAGGACCGGGTGTTCACGGGCGACGCGCTGCTCATCGGGGGCTGCGGCCGCACGGACTTCCAACAGGGTGACGCGGGGAGACTCTTCGACTCGGTGACTCAGCAGCTCTTCACGCTCCCCGAAGACACGCTGGTCTACCCCGGCCACGACTACCGGGGGCGAACGGTCTCCACCGTGGGCGAAGAGAAGGCCTCGAACGCGCGCCTCGGAGGAGGTCGGGAGCGCGCGGACTTCGTGGAGCTGATGCGCAACCTGCGCCTCGACTACCCGAAGCAGATCGACCGCGCCGTCCCCGCCAACCTGCGGTGCGGGCTGGAGGCCCCGCACGACGCCGGGATGTTCGTGGACGCGATCCAGCAGGCGCGACTGCTCGCCGGTGGCTACAAGGAGGTGACGCCCGAGGGCGCCCAGGCCCACCTCGAGACGTTCCGCATCGTCGATGTGAGGCAACCCGAGGAGTTCGAAGCCGCTGAGCTCGGCCGCGTCTCGCGCTCCACCAACGTGCCGCTCGCCGTTGTCGGGCAGTCGCTCGCCGACTGGCCGCGGCACGAACCCGTCCTCCTCGTGTGTCGCTCCGGCCGACGGTCGGCCGCGGCGGCGGAGGAGCTGGCGGGGCTGGGCTTCAACGACGTCTACAACCTCGTGGGCGGCATGATCGCGTGGAACGAGTGCCGCCTCCCCGTGGAGCGAGGTCCTCTGTCATGACCCCACTCGCGGTCGCGCTTTCGCTCTCGCTGCTCGTTGGCGTGACCCTGGGTCTCCTCGGCGGCGGAGGCTCCATCCTCACGCTGCCCATCCTCACGTTCGTACTGGGTGTGGAGGACAAGGCCGCCATCGCCACCTCGCTCATGGTCGTTTCGCTCACCAGCGCGGCCGCGCTCATCTCGCACGCGCGCGCCGGCAACGTCGACTGGCGAGTGGGTCTGACCTTCGCGGCGGCGGGCTCGGCCGGCGCTCTGGGCGGGGGGCTGCTGGCCCAGCACGTCCCGGGATCGTGGCTCATCTGGGGGTTTCTCCTGATGATGGTGGCCACGGGGATCGCCATGCTCCGGGGCCGCCAGGAGTGCGCCGCGGCCCGGGCGCCCTCCACCGGGAAGATCGTCCTCGATGGCGCGGTCGTGGGGTTGGTCACGGGCCTCGTGGGCGCCGGCGGAGGCTTCCTCGTGGTGCCGGCCCTGACCCTGCTGGGGGGGCTCCCCATGTCGCGGGCCGTAGGCACCTCGCTGTTGGTCATCGCCATCAAGTCGGTCTTCGGCTTCGCCGGCCACCTCAGCCACGTCACCATCGACTGGGGACTCGCCGCCAGCGTCTCCGCCGCCGCGGTCGCCGGCTCCTTCGTGGGAGGCGCGTTCGTGAGCAAGGTGCCCGCCAGCTCGCTCCGCCAGGCCTTCGGAGTCTTCGTCCTGATCATGGCCGTGTTCCTCGGCTGGAAGCAGCTCTGAGGCTGAGCCGAGCCCTGCTCGTCCGCGACAGCTGCCGGTGCGACCCTGGCCCCGCATCCTTTGGGGCCCGAGAGTCATCTGTTGGATCATGCCGACTCCAGCTGCCCGCCTGTCCAGGGCCAACGACGCCCCCCTCCGACCCGACCGCGACTACGTGCTCTACTGGATGATCAGCACACGGCGGACCCGCTGGAGCTTCGCGCTAGACCACGCAATCGCGCGTGCGCGAGCGCTGCAACGCCCGCTCCTGGTCCTCGAGGCGCTCCGGTACGACTACCCGTGGGCGAATGCGCGGCACCACCAGTTCGTCCTGGACGGCATGGCCGCGAACGCGGAGCGCCTGAGCGCCGCGGGGGTAACGGTGCTCTCCTACGTGGAGCCGGCGCCCCGCGCAGCGGAGGGGCTCGTCGCGTGTCTCGCCGGCCGAGCGGTCTGCGTGGTCACCGACGAGTTCCCGTGCTTCTTCCTGCCGCGAATGGTGACGGCGTTGGCCGCTCGGCTGGATGTGGCGCTGGAGGTAGTCGACTCGAATGGCCTCATGCCGCTGCGCGCTACGCCCGGCCCATTTCCCACCGCGTACGCGTTTCGGAGGTTCCTCCACAAGCACCTCGCGGAGCACCTCTACGACACGCCGGATCCCGACCCCCTGGCAGCGGACCTGTCCGGGCTCACCGGCGCGAACCCTCCCGCCGAGACGACGCGCTGGCTCGACGAGAGCCCCGGGCTGGCGCTACCCGCGGGCCTCGACCGGTCCGTGGCGCCCAGCAGCACCGTTGGCGGTGAGCCGGCGGCGCGCCGCGCCCTCGAGCGCTTCGTCAGCGAGGCCCTCCCCACCTACCTCGAGCAGCGCAATGACCCGCACCTCGAAGGGACGAGCGGGCTGTCGCCCTACCTGCACTTCGGCCACGTGTCGGTCCACGAGGTCTTCGACGCGGTCACTCGCCGGGCGCCCGTTGTGCCGCGAGGCGAGGCGCTGGGGATGGCGGCCGGACCTCCGTGGCACCCTGGGTGCCTGCAAAGGGACGGCAAGGGCCAACGGGAAGGCTTCTGGCAGCTCCCGCCCACCCACGAGGCCTTCCTCGACCAGCTCGTGACGTGGCGAGAGCTCGGGTACGCGTTCTCCTTCCACCGCCCTGACTACGACCAATACTCGAGCCTGCCGAGCTGGGCGCTGGCCACCCTCGAGGCGCACAAGAGCGACCGGCGCCCCAGCCTTTACGATCTCTCCCAGCTCGAGGACGCGGACACACACGACGCGGTCTGGAACGCGGCGCAGCGGCAGCTGGTGCGCACGGGGCGCATTCACAACACCCTCCGGATGTTGTGGGGGAAGAAGGTGCTCGAGTGGTCGCCCACGCCGGAAGAGGCCGTGCGACGCCTCGTCCACCTGAACAACCGCTACGCGCTCGATGGGCGTGACCCCAACTCGTACTCCGGCATCTTCTGGATCTTCGGGCGCTTCGACCGGCCGTGGGGGCCCGTGCGGCCGATCTTCGGCACGGTCCGGTACATGAGCTCGGAGAACGCGCGAAGGAAGCTCCACCTCGGCCCCTACCTGGCTGCCTACGGGGGAGACCCCGCGTGAGGCCGGGGGGACCGCGACGGGTCGCCGTCTTCTCCGCGGCCCGGAAGTTGCTCTTGCTCCCGCCGGAGGTCGTCTTCCCCGACCCGAGGAGCACCCATGCCGCACCGCCTCTTCACTGTTATCGCCCTGACACTCGCCGCTTCGGGGAGCGCCCACGCAGACGACGACACCGTCTCCTCGTACGAGGCCCGCGCGGCCGCGGTGGCGCTTCACGGCGGCATCGCCACGCCGCTCGGCTTTGGCGGCGTGTCGCTGCAGTTCTCCCCACTCGCTGCGGTGGCCGTAGAGGTCGGATTGGGCTTCGGGTTCACGGGGGTGCAGCTCGCCGGCGACCTCCACTTCCGCCTGCCTCTCGGGAACTTCGCTCCCTTCGTGTCTCTGGGTGCGTCCGTCTCGACGGGCAAGCTCGACCAGGACATCGGGGCTGAAGGCTACGGCGTCGTCATGGACAACCCGGTCTGGCTGAACGCGATGGTCGGGCTGGAGTACCGGTGGTCCGGTGGCGTAGAGCTACGCCTCTACGGTGGCTACGGCAAAGTGGTGGGCTACGCGTCGTGCAAGCCGGGATATCAGGACAGCGACGCGCGCTGCGAGGACGGGTACCCCGGCCTCGGGCTGGCGCTCGGCTACGCCTTCTGACCTTCGGCGGGCAAGGGGCTCCACGCTCCACCCCGCTGAAAGCAGCGCCTTCAGTTCGTGCGCGTGCGTCCGGAGAGGGAGGCCCAAGCGCGGCGCGGGAAGTCCGTGACCACGGAGTGGCCTGCGGAGTCTCCGTCCGGGGCCTTGATGAATGTCTCGCCACGCGCGCCGAGGGCCGCCGCAAGCTGACACGTCCATGCCACGGAGACCACGTCGTCATCATTGTGGTGCGCGAGGAACCCCCAGGGGATACGCCCGGCGACGTCGGGCTCGACCGGCGAGAGCGGTCCCGCGCAGCTCGGAAACCCGGCGGCGGCCGAGAGCTCCTCGCAGCTCGTGGCGGACCCGACGAACTGCGCCCCATCGGGCCCCTTGTTCTCGCAGCGCACGGCGCCGCCCGCGTTCTCGGCGAAGCCGGCGACCCGGTCGGACAGGGTGGCGGCGGCGTGATAGGCGAAGAACGCGCCGTTCGAGTGGCCGAACGTGTAGACCCGGTCGGAGTCCACGCCGTAGGACGCGCGGGCATCGGCGATGATCGCGCGCACCAGCAACAGGTCGTCGTTGGTCTCGGGATCGTCCTCGCCGAGGTTCCAGCTGGTGCCCCAGAACCCGTCGGCCCCAGCGTAGTGGTCGGGGTCGCCGCGTTCGCCCCGGCCGCCGTTCCGCTCCATCGCCTGGGGCGCCACGACCAACACCTTCGACTCCTCGGCGAGGTGCCGCAGGCCCAGCTCATCCAGGAAGTCCGCGGGGTTGGAGCCTGTCCCGTGGAGGGCCACGATCAACGGCGGGTGCGCGGGCAGGCCCTCGGGGACATAGAGGCCCACGGTCCGTGTGCGTCCGCCGACCACCAGCGAGCCTTCGGTGAAGCCGGGAGCGGCGCCCGCCAACGTGCCCTCGAACGCAACGCTGTCCGGAGGCGCCGTGCCCGCGGTGCCCTCGATCGGCGGGGGCACGCCGAGATCCTCCGTGCCGGAGGCCGCGGTGTCTGACGCACCCGCAGCGGCATCGGAGGTGCCCAGGCCGGAGGAGCCGCGGGGGCTGCACGCGCAGAGCGGCGCGATGAAAATCGGGAGCGCAAACCACGAGCGACGCATGACCTTCACCTTCGCTTCCAAGGGCGCCGCGGGAGGCGGGCGGTGGAGTGATACGGCGCGCTCGGCTGCACGTCGAATTCACCGAAGCGCGGGAGCGCGGAGGTGAACCGGGCCGGAGCCCGGCGGGCTGCCCGGCCGCCGCCAGATCCTCGGGGACCGCAGGGCCGCCGTGGTCACCGGCGAGCGCGGTCCGCTTCGCGCACGGAGTAGCGGCACGCCGGCGGCCCCGAGCGGTTCTCCCGCCGCAACTGGCGCTGCCCACGCTCGTGCCATACCCTGTATGGGTATGATAGCTCCCAATTCAGGAACGATGCCGCTCAGCGTATCGGGCCGCATCGCCGACGCGCTCTTCCCCAAGACCCGCCAGCGCCTGATCGGCCTCCTCTTCGGGCGCCCGGACCAGAGCTTCTACACGAACGAGTTGGTGCGCCTGGCCGGCTCGGGCATCGGGGGCGTACAGCGGGAGCTGCTCGCATTCAAGGACGCCGGGCTAGTCACGATGCACCGCGTGGGAAACCAGACGCATTACCAGGCCAACCCGGACTCGCCCGTGTTCGTTGAACTCTGCGGCCTCGCCAAGAAGACGTCCGGAGTGGTGGACGCGCTCCGAGCAGCGCTTCTGCCGCTGGCGCCGGCGCTGCGCGCCGCCCTGCTCTACGGCTCGGTCGCGGCCGGAACCGACCACAGCGGCAGCGACCTCGACGTACTTCTGGTGTCGGACACGCTCACGCTAGAAGCGGTCTTCGAGGCGCTCGCTCCGCTCGAGGCGGCGCTGGGTCGCCACGTGAGCCCCACGCTCTACACGTCGGCCGAGCTGGCGCGGCGGAGGGCGGAGCAGAGCACCTTCGTGACGCGACTGTTCGGCGGCCCGCACGTGAACCTCCTAGACGGCGCAGCGGAGGCATCCCATGGGGAAGGCTGAACTCGACAACCTCGTGCGGACGACGCAGCTCAAGCTCGAACCGCCGGCCGCGGCGGAGTTCCGCATTCACCGAAGCGCGGGAGCGCGGAGGTGAACCGGGCCGGGGAGCTATGCTGCCCAGGCCCCAGCATTCACCGAAGCGCGGGAGCGCGGAGGTGAACCGGGCCGGGGAGCTATGCTGCCCCGGCCCCAGCATGAACTGCGCGTTCGTCAGGGCGACACCACCGGGAGGGTCAGCGACTCATCGAGCTCGCGCAACACACCCGCGAAGCCGTAGTGAGCCCTCACGCGTACCGCCAGGCTCGTCTGCCCGGACTGCGGGAGCACGGCCACCTTCCGGCGCCGGGAGTCGAGCAGCAGCTGCGGCGGGGCGCCGTCCACGGTGAGCTCGCACCTGGGCACCGCCAGTCGTCCCACGACGCCGTCGGCCCCGAGACCCACCACCTCGAACGACACCTCGATGGTGCCCTTGGCGGTCGCCACAGCGCGGGGCTCGAGGAGCGCCAGGGACTCGGGCGCCGCTTCGAACTCCGCCACGTCCACGACCCCGGAGCCGTCGAGGTCGAGGTACCCGATCTCGCCCCGCAGGACCCCGTCCCACGGCGGGCCGAGGCCGCCGAGGTTGTTGCCCATGAGATCGGCGCGGAGCGACAGGCGACCCCCGAGATCCAGGTAGAGGTCCGTGGCGCCGAAGGTGTGCGCGAGCTCGTGGGCCAGGAGGAGGCCCGTGACGACGCGCGTGCCGATGACCCCGTCCCCGATAGCCGTAGCGGTGGCGCCGAGGAGGTTCGCCGTGGGCGTCTGGATCACCACCTTGTCGAAGGGTCGGGCGGCGGGCGCGGCGTCCCACAAGAAGGGCCCCGGACGGTGCTCGCAGCCGGTCGCGGCGAGCCAGCCGTCGAGGTCCGAGGCGAAGCGGTCGAGCGCACCCTCGGGCTCCCCGGCGAAGTCGGCGCTGCGCAGCCCGCCGAGCACGACCCACTCGAGGTCCAGCAGGTCTCGTCCCACTCGTGCCTCGGAGGCCGCGTCGAACCACGCCTCGGCGGTCTCCAGCTCGGGGAGCCACGCCGGGGCCAGATCGGTGCAGGGCGCCGCAGACGCGGTGGCCTCGTCGTCCACCAGCAGGACCAGGACCCGCTGCTGACCCAGCGGCACGTTCTGCGCCCAGCCCAGCGCCGGGGCCTCGGTGAGGCAGCGCCCGTCCACGCAGCGAAGCCCGTAACACGCCGAGTCGTCACAGCAGGTGGCGCCCGGGTAGAACACCTCGTCGCAACACACGCCCGAGACGTAGAAGCCGCCCGTGGGGCCCGTGCACTCTCCGGCAGGGCAATACGGCAGGGGGAACGAGCGCCCGCCACACGAGACGGCCTCTCCGTCGCCATGGCTCACGGGGAGCACCCAGGCCACGTGGCGCTCGCCGAGCCAGACGTCCAGCGCGTGCCACCGCTCCGGGTCCACGCCGTTCCCGCGCTGCGCCACGAGGCTGACCACCCGCTCGGCCTGGGCTCCCGCGGCGATCTCCAGCGTGTCGGGGCCCGCGTCCCCCAGCGTCCAGTCGTTGCCCACCCCGAAGCCCACCGGCAGGCTCTGAGCGCCGCCACCCGAGTTCGTCACTCGAAGGACCAGCTTCACGGCGGCTCCCACGCTCACCTCGGCCGGCGCGTCGGCCTGCACCTCCAAGAGCAGCCCCGGAACCGAGAGCTCTATCGCGGCGCCCGGGGCCATCGGCTGGCCGTCGATGAGCAGACCCACCGTCGGGACCGGGCCCGTGAAGCACAGGCCCCGGAACACCTCACCGCGACACTGCGTGCCCCACTCCTGCGGGACGCACCGGCCCGGGCACCTGCCCTCCGCGTCGAGACGCTCACCGCAGGCCTCGTCGTCCGCGCAGAGCTTGGCGGCTGTGGTGTCTTCCGGGGGTGCCACATCTTCGGCCGTCGGAGCGTCCGCAGGCGTGGGGGTGTCCGCGGGCGTGGGGGTGTCCGCGGTGACTACGGCGTCGGCGACCGCACTGTCCGCAGTGCCTTGCGCGGCGTCCGCTTGGGGCGCTACGGCGTCCGTCGCCACAGCGTCTGAAGGCACCGGATTGGGCGCCCGGGCACAAGCGACCACGAGCACCAGCGCGAGAGCCCCGCTCCAGCGACCCACTAGGCCGCCTCGCCCTCGACCCACGCCGCTGCAGGCGGTGCTCTCGCGTGTCCATCTCGGGGCGCACGAGGCCGCGGGGCGACGGCCAGAAAGGCCCGGGGCCCCGTCCCTGGCCGGAACCCGCGAAGGCGCCACGATCAGGAGGCGACTCATCGGAGCGGGAAGGGCGTGAGCCACGCCGGGGTGTTGGGGTCGAGGGCCTCGTGTAGCACGCGACCAGTCGCGGAAGCGGGCGGCACCACGCCGAGGAGGTAGGCCAGAGTGGGCGCCAGATCGACCAGCTCCGCGGGCGAGGCCCGGACCCCCGGCGTCACGCCAGGGCCCACGAGCGCCAGGGGCACGCGGCAGTCGTAGGCGTAGCCGGTCATGTGCGAGACGAGGTCCCCGGGCTTCCCCTCGAAGACCCCCGGGCGTGGATAGAGCACGAGATCGCCGCTTCGCCCCGGGACGTAGCTGTTGCGCGCCTGCTCGCCGAGGCGCCCTTCAGGCCAGCGACCGTCGGCTACCTCGTGCACCGTGAGCGCGGCCGTGAGGCTCTCCCGCCAACGCTCGAGCGCGAAGCGCTTGCTGCGAGCCAACAGGTCCCGCCCGTGGGGCCCGGAGAGCAGCGCAGGTTGGAACCACAGGCTCAAGTCGCGCTTCGCCACGAAGTAGGGCTGCTCTCCACGAACGCCGGGGAGCTCGGCGTCCAGGAACCGCGCGAGCTCCGCCTGCACGTCGTCGAGCGGGAGCACCCCGGCGGGCTGCCCGGCCGTCGCGAGATCCTCGGGGACCGCCGGGCCGCCGTGGTCACCGGTGAGCGCGACCACGGTGCGCTGAAGGCCCACCCGAGCGGCCAACGCCGCGAGGAGGCGCGAGAGCGCGCGATCCTCGGCCACCGTCATGGCGAGCACCTCAGGGCTGCGCGGGCCCAGGACGTGAGCCACCACGTCGTGTGCAGAGAAGCTGAGCGCCAGCACGTCGGGCACTTCGTCGCGCCCCAGAGCGAGGGCGGGGTCGTCCAGCAGTCCGATGGCTGCGTCCACCATGAGGTCCGCGGCCACCGGCGAGTAGATCGCCGGGTAACCCGCCGGACCCAGAGTCGGCTGGGTACCGCACCGCGCCACATCGTTGGGAGCGGCGCGCGCGGGCAGGGGACTCGGGAGCGGCCGCGAGCGGCCCTCTTCTGGGGCGCAGTCGACCGTGACTGGACCGCGGCGGCGCGCCAGGCCCGCGTTGAGCACGTCCAGCGCCGGAGCCGAGCCACGCCGGGTGTAGTAGGCGCTGGTGGTCCAGAGCAGCGCCTCTTCGTCCAGCCACACCGCGAGGTCGGCGGTGTGCCCGCCGAGCAGCACCGCGGCCCGGGGCTTGAAAGACAACGTGACGGTCCGCGAGGCGGGCTGCGCTTCGTCGAGCGCGTCGCTGAGCGTGGGCGCCCGGAGCCAGCGAGGGCTATCACCGAGCGCGGCGTCCGTCTCCCGAGGCGCCACGCAGCCGAGGACACAGTCCGTGGCCCACCACGCGTTCGAGCTGATCCCGTGGCGGCTCGGGTAGGCGCCCGTGGCGATGGTGGCGTGCCCCGGACCCGTCATGCAGTGGCTCATCCGGTATTCGGCGAGCGGCCAGTAGGCGCCGCGCTCCACCAGATACCGAAACCCGCCGGGGCGCTTCGCGGTGCCTGGAGGCAGGAGGCGATCGAAGACGGGCCGCAGCGCGTCGGAGCGCAGCTGGTCCACCACCAGGACCACGACGAGGCGCGGCCGCTCCGCTGCGGCGGCGGACAGGGCGAACAGCAGGAAGGCAGCGACGAGCCGAAGCAGGAAAGAGCGCATGCGCCCCTCTCTGCATCGAAGCTCCCCGCGGCGCAAGTGACCTCCTGAAGGGGCTCGCTCAGCCGCGCGTGAGGTACTCGGCGTAGGTGCCGCGGTAGTCCTGGAACTCGGGCCCCTTCGGGCCGGCGGTGAGGTGCCAGACCCGCGTGGCGACGGTGCGGATGAGGTCCTCGTCGTGGGTTACGAGCAGCAGCGTGCCGGGGTACTTCTCGAGCGCGGAGCCGAGGGCGATCACGGCCTCGAGGTCGAGGTGGTTCGTGGGCTCGTCCAGGACCAGGACGTTCGGCTTCTCGAGCATCAGGCGGCAGAACAGGAGGCGCGCCGACTCGCCGCCCGAGAGCGCCTGCGTGGGCTTGAAGGCCTCGTCCCCACGAAACAGCATCTGCCCGAGGAGCCCGCGGACCTGCTCGAGGCCCGCCTGCCCATCCGCCAGGCGCAGCCAGTCGAACGCCGTGTGGCCCGGCGCGATCATGTGCTTGTAGTCCTGCGGGAAGTAGCCGACCTGCGTCTCGTGGCCCCACCGCAGGGTGCCCTTGTCCACGATGTTGTTCACCACGCTGTCGACCAACGTGGTCTTCCCCGCGCCGTTTCGGCCCACGATCGCGATGCGCTCGCCGCGCTGAACCGTGGCGGTGAGGCCGCGAATCACGGGGAGGCCGTCGTAGCCACGGCAATACCCCTCGAGCTCCAGCACCTGCTTGCCCGGGGGTCGCTTCACGTCGAAGCGCAGGAACGGTCTCTGGATGTTGCTGCTGGCGAGCAGCGTGGGGGCGAGGCGCTCGACCTCCTTCTTGCGGGACGCCACCTGGGTGGACCGGGTGCCGGCGGCGAAGCGCGCGATGAAGTCCTGGAGCTGCGCGATCTTCTTCTCGCGCTGCGCGTTCTCGGCCTCGACCCGGGACCGGACCTGCGTCTTCTGGACGACCATGTCGTCGTAGCCGCCGGTGTATTGAATGATGGTCTCGTAGTCGATGTCGGCGATGTGCGTACACACCTGGTTCAGGAAGTGCCGGTCGTGCGAGATCACGACCACCGTGCCGTCGTAGTGGGTGAGGAACTCCTCGAGCCAGTGGATCGACTCGAGGTCCAGGTGGTTCGTGGGCTCGTCCAGCAGCAGCGCCGGCGGGCGGCCGAACAGCGCCTGCGCGAGCAACACGCGGACCTTCTGCCCGCCCTGCAGCTCGCCCATCTTGCGCTCGTGCAGCGACTCCGGGATGTCGAGGCCTTCCAGCAGCGCGGCGGCGTCTGCCTCCGCGGAGTACCCGTCCTCTTCGGCCACCACCCCCTCGAGGTCGCCGAGGCGCATTCCGTCGTCGTCCGTGAGCTCGCCCTTCGCGTAGAGGACCTCGCGCTCGACCAGCGCGTCCCAGAGGCGTCGATTGCCCATGATCACGGCGTCCACCACACGGAACGCGTCGAAGGCGAACTGGTCCTGGCGCAGCACGCCGAGGCGCCGGGGCCGCTGGATGTGCCCGGTCTGGGGCTCCAGGTCTCCGACCAGGATCTTCACGAACGTGGACTTGCCGGAGCCGTTGGGGCCGGTGAGGCCGTAGCGGCAACCCGCGTTGAACGAGACGGTGACGTCCTCGAACAGGGTGCGTCCGCCATAGCGCATCGTGACGTTCTGGGTGGCGAGCATCGTTTCCTCCTGGCGGCCCCGGGCCGGGCGGACCTCTCGGGGAGTGGTGTTCCGTGAATAGCGGTGACGGTGGGGTTCCCGCGCGCGGGCTCAGGCGACGACGAGGGTCCCCGCGCCGGCGTCGGTGAGGAGCTCGAGCAGCGCCGCGTGCTCCATCCGCCCGTCGAGGATCGAAACCCGCGGCACGCCGTGGTCCACCGCCTCGAGGCAGGCCTCTACCTTCGGGAGCATGCCGCCGGTGATGAGGCCGTCCTGGATCCATTGACGCAGGGTGGCGCCGTCGACCTCGGAGGCGAAGCCGTTGGGGCCCCGGATCCCTTCGACGTCGCTCATGAACAGCAGCCGGGGCGCGCCGAGGGCGGCGGCGACCTTGCAGGCCACGGTGTCGGCGTTGACGTTGAGCGGGCGGAAGTCGTCGTCCACCGCGACCGGCGCCACCACGGGGATGAAGCCCGCCTCCACCTGAGCGAGCAGCAGCTCCGGCGAGACTCGGGTGATGTCGCCCACGCGGCCCAGGTCCACCGGCTCTCCCGTGGCGCGCGACAGATGCCGTCGGACCTGGCCCCTGAGCCAGCCCCCGCCGTCCTGCCCCGAGAGGCCGACGCCGCGGCCCCCGGCGCGCGCGATCGCGCCCAAGAAGTCTCGTGAGATCCCACCGACCTGCACGAGCTGGGCGACGCGCATGGTCTCTTCGTCGGTGACGCGGAGCCCGTCCACGAAGCGCGGCTCGATGCCCAGGCGGCGGCCCATCTCGGACACCGCCGGCCCGCCGCCGTGGACCAGCACGACCTTGACGCCCACGGCGCGGAGCAGGACGAGGTCGACGCACAGCGTGTCCAAGAGAGCGTCCGAGCCCATCATGGCCCCGCCCACTTTGACGACCACGATCTGGCCGGCCCAGCGCTGGACGTAGGGGAGCGCGGTGACGAGCGCGCGAGCGATTCGGTGCGGTTCGGTTGGCACGGTCAGCTCCGATAATCGGCGTTGATGCGGACGTAGCCGGCGGTGAGATCACAGCCCCACGCCTCTCCACGGCCCGGCCCGCCCCCGGGCAGGCGCGCGTGGATGACCACCTCGTCGGCCCCGAGGGCCTCGCGGGCGGCGGCCTCGTCGAACGCCACCGGCTGGCCGTCACGAAGGACCGGGATCCCCGCCAGATCGAGGCTGAGCGTGTGGAGGTCGGGGACCCCGGCGGCACCGAGGGCCCCGACGACGCGGCCCCAGTTGGCGTCGCGCCCGTGGACCGCGGTCTTGACCAGCGGAGAACGCGCGACCGCCCGCGCGGCGTCGCGAGCCAACGCGTCGCTGCCGACGCCCTCGACGATCACGGTGAGGAGGTGCTCGGCGCCCTCGCCGTCGCGAGCGATCGCGCGCGCCAGGTGGCGGCACACGGCCGTGAGTGCCGCCTCGAGCCCGCGCCACGCAGCCGTGCCCGGCTCGGCGGCGGGGCCGAGCCCGGTGGCCTGGACGATCAGCGTGTCGCTGGTGCTGGTGTCGCCGTCTACCGTTACGGCGTTGAACGTCTGGTCTGCGACGGACTCGGTGAGCTGCTGCAGGTGCTCGGCCGAGACGCGGGCGTCGGTGGCGACGAACGCGAGCATGGTCCCCATGTTGGGGTGGATCATGCCGGAGCCCTTGGCCACGCCGCCCACGGTGACCCCCTCGGCGACGCACGCCGCCTCCTTCGGGACGAGGTCCGTGGTGAGGATGGCGCGCGCGGCCCGCGCCCCGTCGGGTCCCAAAGCACCGGCGGCCGAGCGAACAGCGGGCAGCACCCGGTCCATGGGCATGGGGACGCCGATGACGCCGGTGCTGCAGACCAGCACGTCGTCGGGCGAACACCCGAGTACCTGGGCGACCTCCGCGGCCATCGCCGCGGCGTCGCGGTGTCCCTGTGCGCCCGTGGAGGCGTTGGAGTTGCCTGAGTTGACCACGGCGGCGACGCGGCGCGCGGGCACCCGGGCACGGGTCCAGAGGCAAGGCGCCGAGGCGGCCGTGCTGCGGGTGGTGACAGCGGCCGTGGGGCCCTCAGCCACGAACACCACGACGTCGTCGCGGCCGGCGCGCTTGATGGCGCCCTGTGCCACGCCGACGCGAGCCCCGGCGACAGAGGTGTACGTGCCGCCGGGCAGCAGCGCGGGCAGGGGCAACGAGAGCGCGACGAGAGGAGTGTGCATAGCGACTACGGGACCCAGGGAATGAGGGGGAGGCCGTGCGCCTCTGGGAGACCCAGGGCCACGTTGAGCGCCTGGACCGCCTGCCCCGACGCGCCCTTCACGAGGTTGTCGATGGCGGAGATCACGGTGATCACGCCGCGGCAGGCGTCGACGGTGGCGAAGACGTGGGCGCGGTTCGTACCGCGGACCTCGAGCGTAGAGGGCGGCTCGTCGCGGACCACGATCATGGCCTCGCCCGCGTAGGCCGACCGGAAGAGCTCGGACAGAGCCTCTGGCGTGGGGAGCGACCGGGGCCTCGCGTGGACCGTGGCCAGCATGCCGCGGGTCATGGGGACGAGGTGCGGCGTGAACACCACGGGCACGCCCAGCTCCTGCTCGATCTCGGGGACGTGGCGGTGCGTGCCCCCTACGCCGTACGCGGCGGCGCTCTCGGCGACCTCGGCGAAGTGGTTGCGCGGCCCGGGAGTGCGGCCGGCGCCGGAGACACCGGAGAGGCAGTCGGCCACGAGCAGGTCGCCGCAGAGCCCGGCGTCGAGCAGCGGGCCGGCGGCCAGGCCCACGGCCGTGGGGTAGCAGCCCGGGTTGGCGATGAGGCGTGCCCCGCGGAGGGCCGCACGGCGCCGCTCGACCAGCCCGTAGACCGCGCCGGGGAGGCGGTCGGGCGAAGCGTGGGTGAGGCCGTAGGTGGCGGCGTACACCGCGGGGTCGCGGAGCCGGAAGTCGGCCCCGAGATCCACCACCGTGAGGCCGGCGTCGAGCAGCGCGGGCGCCGCGCGCGCGGCGATCCCGTGAGGCAGCGCCAGGAACACCGCCTGGCACCCGCTGAGGCCACGAAGCGGCTCGGCGGGATCGAATGCGGTGACGGGGAGCTGCGCCTCGGGCAGGCCGAGCAGCCCGGGCCACACGGCGCCGAGGGGCTTCCCAGCCGCTTTGTCGGCCAGCACGTGGGTGAGGTGGAGCTCGGGGTGCCCGTTCAGCAGGCGGACCAGCTCGACGCCGGTGTAGCCAGAGGCGCCGACGATTCCTACCGAGATGCTGTTGAGGGAGCGCGACATGGCGCGCTTCTAGTGCCGGGCGCCGCGGTCGTCAATGAGGGACAGCGGCCCGGGGCCGTCAGGGACGACCAGCAGCACACCAGCTCAGGCGCGCCGCTCTAGCCTGCGCTCGATGAAAGGCGGGAGACGGCGGCGCGAGCGCAGGTGATGCCAGTCGTTGCGGGTGACGTTGGTACGGCACGAGTTGGCGCCACAACGGCACGTAAACGGCTCATCGTAGTTCACGACGAACTCGCCGTAGTCGATGAGCAGCTCCTCACCCGGAGCGAGCGAGCGCCGCGACACCACGTTGCCGTGGTGGTCGTAGCCGAGATTGGGCTCGCACGAGTGGTTGATGAAGTTGTCCAGCGTGGTGACGTGGATGACGTCCAGCGGGCCGAAGATGGTCCCGAAGTCCATGTCGAGGCCGTAGCGGTGGAAGAGCGCGCGCTGCCCCGGGGGGAGCGCGTCGATCTCGGGCACCGTGAGCGCCACCCACCCGGCCATGCCCAGGTAGAACGCGTCGTGCCAGCCGTGAATGAGGGTGCTCCCGGCGGCGATGTGGCGGATGGCGATCACGCCCTGTTCGCCGTCAGCGCGGCGCTGTAGCGCGGCGCAGGAGCGGAGGAGGCGGTCGACGTCGGCGGGGTCGTGCTTGAGGGGCCAATCGACTTCGGAAGAGAGGTTATTCATCGTTGCTAGCGCCCCTATATCGACACGCGCGCGGCGTCAACGGAAGCCGCGCGGAGGTCCTTGAGCCACACCTCGCAGAAGCCCTCGCTACCGTCCGCGTCAGCGGTCGGCCGCCAGTAGCTGCGCCCAACTCGCGTGTAGCCGCGAGCGGAGAGGATCGCGAGCATCGCCACGTGGTCTTCCCACACGACGCTCACCTCGAAGCGATACCGGGCCGCTAGCCACTCCAGCAGCAGCGGCCAGGCGCCGCCATCCGAGAGGAGCCCGAGCCCGCGGAACTCGGGCAGGAGCCACTCGTCCAGCTGGACCGCGCCAGAGGGGACGTCCACGCCCTCTCCGACGTTGGGGTGGGGGTGGATCACGCCCGCGCCCACCGGTCGGCCGTCGAGGCGGATGATGACGCCCTCGTGCGACAGAGCGAACGCTCGCGCCTGGGCCTCGTCCATGCCGATCGGCAGCTCGGTGGCCGACTGGATGGCCGCGTCTGCTGAGCCCGCGACGAACAGCGCCACCACGTCATCCGCGCAGCGTCCGCCCTCGCTCAGCGGCGTGAGTGAGACGCGGTGCGCGAGGGTGTCGGCCGAGGCGACGACCGCGCCGCCCAGCGCCGCAGCGACCTCTGCCAGCGTGCCCGTGCGGGCGAGGGTCATGGGGACCCGGCAGGCCCCGGGGAGGCGGTCGAAGGCGAGCAGCATCTCGGCGAGACCCAGCGAGCTGCCGCCCAGCGAGGTGAAGGTGTCGTCGCGCGCGAGCTCGGTGCGACCGACCAGCGCGGCCCAGACCTCGGCCACGCGCTGCTCGAGGGGTCCCACCGGCAGCTGGTGGGGCGACAGCGACCGGTGCGTGTCGCGAACTCGAGCTCCGAGCGCCTTGCGATCGACCTTCCCGTTCGGTGACAGCGGCAAGGCAAGCACGAAGAGGTAGTCGACCGGGCGCATCACCTCGGGGAGCTGCTGCTCCGCGAGCGCCCGGAGCGACGAGACCGCCGCGCCGCTCTCCGTGGCGGCCACGGCCAGCACGAGGCGCTCGTCCACGAGCACGGCGGCGACCTCACCGGAGGCCGCTGCTCTGAGCGTGCGCTCCACCTCCTCGAGCTCGACGCGCACCCCGCGGATCTTGACCAGGTTGTCGACCCGCCCGAGGTACTCGAAGCCGCCGTCGGGGGCCCGGCGCACGAGGTCACCGGTGCGGAAGGTGCGGACACCGCGCACTTTGGGGAACCGCTGCGCCTCCTCCTTGGGGCTCTGGTGATAACCCTGCGCGAGGACCGGCCCGGCCGCATACAGCTCCCCTGCCGTGCCGTCAGCGACGGGGTTGCCGGCGGGATCCAGCACGAGGAGCTCGGCACCTGCCATGGCGTGCCCGATGGGCACGGGCTCGGCGGGGAGCGGACGCTCGGGCGGGAAACGTGCGCACGTCACGTCACCGGTGACCTCGGTGGTGCCATAGAGGTTCACGAGCGTGGCGTGAGGGAGGGACGCGCGAAACGCAGACAGCAGCTGGAGCGTGAGCGCCTCGCCGCTGGTGATCCAGAGGCGGAGCGCGGGGAGGTCAAGGTGCGGCGAGGCCCGCAGGAGCGCCGCGAGGATGGACGGCACTACGGTGATGCGGCTCACCTCGAAGCGGCCCAGCACGTCCACGAATGCCGCGAGGTCAGCCTGCTCCTCCGGAAGGACCACGGCGGTCGGTCGACCGCTGAGGAGGCCGGTGAAGAGCTCGGGACCGGCGTCCACGAAGCTCAGGTTGCTCCGGTGAGCGGCCACCTCCTGGGCGTGAAAGGGCAGCTCGCGGAGGGCCCAATCGACGCGGTTGAGCATGGCGCCGTGGGTGCCGAGGACGCCTTTTGGGCGGCCCGTGGACCCCGAGGTGTACAGGATGTTCAGCAGCGCGCCGGGCGCGGTGGGGGGCGCTGGGAGTGGGGTGCCCTCGAAGTCCCAGACGGCGGAGGGCGAGCCTGGAGCGCCGAGGAGGTCGAGGCACCGAAGGTCGCTCCACGCCGGCCCGCCGGCCGTGAGCACGACTCGCGCCCCGGCGTTCTGGACCATCCATCGCTGACGCTCGTCGGGATAGGCGGGATCGACGGGGACATAGGCGCCGCCAGCGCGCAACACACCGAGCAGCGCGATCGCCGACTCGGGCGAGCGCGGCATCCGTACCGCCACCGGCTCCTCGGGCTGGACGCCGAGGTCGAGCAGCGCGCGGGCGACGGCGTCCGAGCGCCGGCGGAGCTCACGGTAGCTGAGGTGTCCGCGAGAGCAGAGCAGCGCCGGAGCCGCGGGCGTGCTGGAGGCCACCCGGTCGAAGGCGCCGAGGAGGGTGTCGTCTGGGTGCAGGGTGGCGCTGTGGGGGGTGCTCACTCGCCGGCATCTCCGCTGGAGGAGCCCTGGACGGCCCTGAAGGGGTTGAGGAACGACGCGAGGCTCTGTGGGTTGCGAGTCTGGATCCAGAGCTCGCCTCGCCCGTGGAACTCGCAGACGAGGCCCTCACCGGAGAAGAAGAGCCCCTTCATGCCGCCGAATGGGCGGATGCGGTAGTCGAGGCCCTCGGAGAACGCGACGATGTGTCCGGTGTCGACCACGTAGCCCTCGTCGCCGACGTCGATCTTCTGGATCCCGCCGTAAGCGGAGAGGAACAGGAGTCCGCGGCCAGAGAGCTTGAGGAAGAAGAGGCTCTCGCCGGAGAAGAACCCCTTGAGCCCCTGGAACTTCGTCTCGACCGTGACGTCGGGGTGAGCACCCACGAACGCGCCGGCCTGCGCGAACAGGGTCTCGCCAGACAGCTCGCGGGCGATGATGTCGCCCTCGGAGGCAGGCGCGAGGTAGAGCGACTGGCCGCTGCCAGTGGCCGTGAAGGTGTTCATGAAAAACGACTCGCCGCCGAGCACCGAGCGCCCCGCAGCCTTCAGGAAGCCGCCCTGCATGCCGGTCTTCATCTCGACGCCGGTGTCTCGGGCGAGCATGGCCCCGGACTCAGCGCGGAACGACTCGCCAGCCTGATCAAAAGTGAGCTTGACGCCTGCGAAGTCGGGGCTGTCGAAGAGGTGGTACTTCATGGCTCAGCTCGCTCGCGGGGGCAGCATGGAGCCAATGAGGCTGCCATAGTCGGTGGGGTTGCGCGTCTGGAACCACAGCCGCCCCTTGCCCGAGAACTCGGCGATCAGGCCCTCCCCGGACAGGAACGAGGCGATCCAGCCCTGCTCGCTGGCCTTCGTAACTCTGAACTGGAGGTCGGGCGACCACGCGACCAGGTGCCCGGTGTCGACGATGAAGGTGCCATCGACGTCGACGGGGACGATCGCGCCAAACGCGCCCAGGACCAGGGGCCCGCGCCCGTGCGCTTTGAGTACGAAGATCCCGGCGCCGGAGAAGAAGCCGCGGAACCCGTCGAGCTTGGTGTCGAGCTCGACCTCCGAGCCAGAAGCGACGAACGCGCCCGACTGCACCAGCCAGTCTTCACCGGGCGACACGTCGAGGTGCAGCATGTCGCCGCAGAGCGCGGGCGCGAGGCGCACCTCGCCAGCGCGGTCTGTGGCCCGGAACGTATTTCGGAAGAAGGTCTCTCCACCGAACATGCGCTTCAGGCCCTTGAGGATGCCTCCACCCGTGGAGGTCTCGAGAGAGATCGCGGTGGACATGGCGACGAGGGCGCCGGCCTCGGCGACCAGCGACTCCCCCGGCTGGAGCTGGACCACGGCGATGGCCTGCGCCGGGCGACAAGCGAGTTCGACCTGCATGGCTCAGCCCCCGAGGTACGGCTGAAGCCAGCCGGTGAGCGCGCTGACGTTGCGCGACTGCATGTAGACCGTGCCCTTGCCCTTGAACTCGCAGACGAGGCCCTCACCGGAAGCCACGAAGCCCATGATCCCACCGCCCGGCGTCTTGATCTCGAAGTCGAGCGACGCGTCGAACGCGACCATGTGGCCGGTGTCGACGATGAAGCTGCCGTCGACCGGGATTGGGACGACGCCGCCGTAGCTGGTGAACCAGAGGTCGCCGGTGCCCGAGAGCTCGAGGAGGAACAGCCCCTCGCGGGCGAAGAGGGTGCGTAGTCCACCCCAACGGAGCTTCATCCGGACATCGCCGGACGAGGCGAGGAACGCCCCGTTCTGGACCAGGAGGGACTGCCCGTCGAGGCGCTTGTGGAGGATGTTGCCGGACATCGTGGGGGCGAAGGTGACCTCGCCCGGCGTGGGCGCCGAGAAGTCGTTGACGAAGAACGTCTCGCCACCAACCAGCTTCCGCACTAGGCAGATCAGGAGCATCCAGACCTTGCCGAAGAAGCCGGCCTTCCGGTCGGTGTTCATGCGCGTGTGCATGCCCACGTGGCCCTGGCGGGTGACCATGGCGCCAGCCTCCGCGGTGAGCACGTCACCGGGGTCGAGGGTGACCCTCAGCAGCGCGAACGTGGGCTGGTATTCGATGGTATGCTTCACGGTTATGACTCCAGAGAACGCGCAAGCTACACCCGGCTTCGGGCACAGTAAACGACGCATCGTGGGTGAAATCGCGGGTCTGGTCGTGGGCCTCGCCGTGCTCGGCTGGGGCGGCTACGCCACGGTCGGCTGCGTCGCGCGCAAGGCGGTTCTGGCGTCCTCGTACACGCTGGATGAGTCCATTGGGGAGGCCGCGGCGTCGCAGTTCTCAGGGGACGCCTGCACCAACCCGAAGCTCATCGAGGCGTTCGAGCGCCTCGCTGCGCCGCTGCGTGCCCAGCTGCCGGCGGACGCCGGGGTCATGCGCCTCACCGTGCTGGACGACCCCACGGTCAACGCCTTCGCGCTCCCCGGCGGGTATCTCTTCGTGCTCACCGGCCTCGTAGCCGACGCGACGTCGGTGGAAGAGGTCGCTGGCGTCATGGGCCACGAGATGGGTCACGCCGCCCTCCGGCACGGGGTGCAGCGCGTAGCGCGCGAGCTGGGCGCGCGGATTGCGTTGTCGGTCGCGCTGGGCGGCCTGGACGACAGCCTCGCCGGCCTCGCGGGCCTCGCCACGGACGTGGTGGGGCTGGCCTACGACCGCGCGCAGGAGCAGGAGTCAGACGACTTCGGCGCCGCGCTGCTCGCGAAGGCGGGCATCGATCCGGCCGGGCTCGGCGCATTTCTGGGCCGAATGGAGGCACACCCAGTGTCTGGCTGGCTGAGCACACACCCCGAGCCGCATGAACGCCGCCAGCGGCTGCTGGAGGCGTTGCCACCGGTGTCGGGGACCGCCCCAGCGCTCCCCACCCTCGAGGAGCTCCGCCAGCCCTGCCACGCCGCCCCCTGACGCGGCACCGGGCCGGGGAGCTTGCTGCCCCGGCCCCAGCACGAATTCAAGGTTGTGGGTGGGGGGGGGACCCCCTATATTGCGCCGTTCTCGCGGCCCTGAGGTCTCCATGTTCGCCTGGCTCAAGAAGCTCATCCCCTCCAAGAACGAACGCGAAGTGAAGAAGCTCGCGCCCCGCGTGCAAGCGATCAACGCGCTCGAGGCCAGCATCTCGAAGCTCAGCGACGAAGAGCTGGCGCGGCAGACGGTGCGATTCCGCGAGCGCCTCGGAAACGGCGAGCCGCTCGACAACCTGCTCCCCGAGGCCTTCGCCACCGTGCGCGAGACGGGCAAGCGCCGTATGGGCATGCGTCACTACGACACGCAGCTCATCGGCGGCATGGTCCTGAACCGCGGGTGTATCTCCGAGATGACGACCGGCGAGGGCAAGACGCTCGTCGCCACGCTCCCGCTCTACCTCAACGCCCTCGCGGGCCGCGGCGCCCACCTCGTCACG
>SXGT01198579.1_pt1 | contig 47636 bp, 45 predicted proteins | sample 3176221 | NCBI WGS metagenome assembly SXGT01 (sample SAMN11356862, study PRJNA531348) | freshwater metagenome | isolation source: freshwater sample F1-120 | place: China: Fuxian Lake, Yuxi | collected 2017-12-25 | reverse complement strand
TCCACCACAAAAAACCCATTGCGAGCGGTGGAGAGCATAGCCTTAATAATATTGTGACCCTGTGCCGGCAACATCACCGATTCCTTCATCAAAGACTCTTCTAACGAATGGAGAACTCGATACAAAAATCATAACCAATTTGAAAAGAGGTACCGACTCTAAAAAAACAGGGCCCGTAGCTTTACATAGTAAGGCAAAGGATTTCTAAGCCATTACAAAATCATCCTAAGATTACTAAGCTTGTTCGGCGCGGAGTACGGTACTTATTGCGCTAAGCGGCTCACTTTTCTGTTAGAGATTCCGCGGATTAAGTGGAAAAAAACTGATAAGATGTAATTACTTAAGGAAACTTCCATGATTAGACAAAATAAGATTATCGTAGTGTTGGCTTTGACAATGGTGTTGATTTTTATCGTCTTTAAAAAACGAGAAGGCCATTTGACCTTTTCTCTGGGGACTCCCGTTGAGCAATCTTCTAGCGAAAGAAAAGAGCCTCAAATTGTTAAATCGGAAAAAACTATTCCGTTTTCTTCTGGAGGAACGGCTTATCAAGCACTTGTTAAGAAAGATCGGGCCGAGAAATTGGCAGGATTAAAGAGAATGGCTCTTCCCAAAGAAGGGGAGCTAGCTCAACTTAAGATTGTAATTTCAATTAAGCCTATCTGTAATCCGGGGGATGCTGATGCGATTTTAATGGATCTTAAAGCAGCTCCAAATCATAAACTACTTGCGACTTTGGAAGATCTTTCAGGGAAAGGAAAGTCTTTGAGTTGGGATATCCCCAGTTCTTTATTCAAGGAGAAAAAAGCGGAAAACATATTTAAAGTTCCGGTGAGTTCAGAACCCACCCAATATGGTTTTTTTATTTGTACTGCTAATGAATCGGATACTACTTGTAGTGATAAAGAGGTGAAAGATGTGAATGAAATTTTTACCGAGCACCTTACGAAAAAAGTGGGGGCAGGTCAGGAATTAAGAAATATCTTCTTTCAGTATTTTTTAGTGGATGAAAGAGGCTTGGCAGCTTTCACTGAAGGGGTTAACGGGCGGGGCAATCAGGTATTTGACCGATTGAAAAAATATGTAGATGAAGTAAAAGCACCAGGCAAGGCAAACCGTGCTGAGATCGATTTTGCAAAAAATGCTCTTAAGAAGATAGATTCGCTCCCTTCGGTATTTTCAGGGGATAAGCTTGTTCTACTGATTCCTAAATTCACAGGGTCTGCATGCCAATAAAGTTTAATATGGCGAGTTAATGCGAGATCGGCGCGCCAAGTCTTAATCGCATGCTTCTGAATCAATTCGCAAAGTCGCCCGGTATTAACACAGGCTAAATAATAAATGTCAAAATCCCGATACTAGTTCAGAGGTGCTAATTGAAAAAGAGCTTTGTTTTAAAAGGTTTTTTGGTCGCAATAATTGTGAGTTTGGTGATTTTATTCTTTAAGTTTAATTTAGATAGTTATCTCACTTTAAATTACTTAAGAGAGCAACAATCTTCCTTTCAAAACTTCTACGAGCTAAACCCAATAAAAACACTGGGGGGCTATTTTCTTATTTATGTTTTATCTACTGCATTATCCCTTCCAGGAGCTACCATTCTCACTTTAGCCGGCGGTGCTCTTTTTGGTCTGGGAACAGGCTTAGTTCTAATTTCATTTGCATCAACACTTGGAGCTACCGTAGCTTTATTAGTTTCCCGTTTTCTTTTGAGAGATGTTGTTCAAGCTAAATTTAAAGACAGCTTAGGTGCTATCAATGCCGGAATTCAAAAGGAAGGTGCTTTTTATCTTTTTAGCTTAAGATTGATTCCTGCTTTTCCATTTTTCATGATTAATTTAGTTATGGGGCTGACTCCCATCTCTGTGGGAAAATTCTTTTGGGTGAGTCAATTGGGAATGCTTCCCGGTACGGTTGTTTTTGTTAATGCAGGGACTCAGTTATCCCAACTGCAATCTTTAAAGGGTATCTTATCACCCTCGATACTTTTTTCATTTGTGCTTTTGGGCATTTTTCCTCTGATTGCGAAAACAGTTTTAAATTATTATAAAGAAAATAAGATTCTTCGAAGATTTAAAAAGCCCAAAAAGTTTGATTACAATATTGCAGTCATTGGAGCGGGATCAGGAGGCTTGGTTTCTTCTTATATCGCTGCTGCAGTTAAAGCTAAAGTTGTTTTGATTGAAAAACACAAAATGGGCGGGGACTGTTTAAATACAGGCTGCGTACCTAGTAAGGCTTTAATAAAATCAGCTAAAATTCTTTCTTATATTCGTCGACATAAAGAGTTTGGAATTAAAAATGCAACTGTGGAATTTGATTTCGCTGATATTATGAATCGAGTTCAAAATGTAATAAAAACAGTTGAGCCTCACGATTCGATTGAAAGGTATTCAGGTTTGGGAGTGGAGTGCCTCTCAGGCACTGCTAAAATTTTAAGCCCTTATGAAGTATCTGTGAATGGAAAGATCATTACTGCTAAGAATATAATTATAGCTACGGGTGGAAGACCTGCTGCACCGCCTATCAAGGGGGTTGAAAAAATAAAATTTTTAGATAGCGATTCCATTTGGTCTTTACGAGAAAAGCCTAAAAATCTTTTAGTTGTTGGAGGTGGGCCTATCGGGTGTGAGATCGCACAGTGTTTTCAAAGATTAGGAGCTCAAGTAAATCTCGTACAAAGAGGCCCTAGAATTCTTCATCGTGAAGACAAGGAAGCTGCCGAGCTTGTTCAGGAAAGCTTTAAACGAGATGGCGTTCAACTTCACCTGGAGGCTATCGCTAAAGAATTTATCATTGAGAACAATAAAAATTATCTTATCATTGAAACCAATGGAAAAGATTCTCGCATTGAATTTGATCAGGTCGTTATGGCACTGGGAAGAAAAGCCAATATATCGGGATTTGGTTTGGAAGAGTTAGGGGTCACTATCACTCCACAAGGAACCATTGCGGTAGATGCTTTTCTAAGAACTAATTATCCCAATATTTTTGCCGTAGGAGATGTCGCAGGCCCCTACCAGTTTACTCATACCGCGGCTCACATGGCATGGTTTGCTTCGGTTAATGCTTTGTTTGGATCTCTGAAGAAATTCAAAGTCGATTACCGAGTGGTTCCTTGGTGTACGTTTACAGATCCTGAAGTGGCTCGTGTCGGTCTCAGTGAAGATGAAGCGAAAGAAAAAAAGATTCCTTATGAGGTCTCTATTTACGGTATTGATGATTTAGACCGAGCTATTGCAGATCAGGAAGCTCATGGCATTGTGAAGGTCCTTACAGCGCCAGGAAAAGATAAGATTTTAGGAGCCATGATTACAGGCGATCACGCGGGTGACTATATTGTGGAATTTGTTTCTGCAATGAAACATGGATTTGGAATGAATAAGATCTTAGGGACAATTCATATCTATCCCACATTAGGAGAGGCTAATAAATACGCAGCGGGTGTATGGAAGAAAAACCATGCTCCTGAAAAACTACTTGGCTGGGTGCAAAGATTTCACGCTTGGCGAAGAGGAGATTCCAGCGATAATATAAATAAGCCTTCTGAAGGGGATACAAAAAAATCTTCTAGCGATACTCATTTGGCAGCATAAAAAGAGAGAGTTTTTATTACTTAAATAACCCCTCTTCTAATGAGATTAACTTTTCCATCGATTCAACGGTGATTGGGATTGTAATCAACTTACCATTGATAAAGACTGAGGGAGTTGCTTTTATTTTTAATTCGCTTCCCAAACTGACATCTTCGATCACTTTTTTTAAGGTTTTTGCATCAGAAAGGCAGTTAGAGATTTCCTCTTTAGAAAAAATAGGTTTGAGAGTTTCTGAGATGTGATCAAATCCCTCTTTTATATCCTCATCTGTCATTTTTAGGAAAGCTTGGTCATGATAAGCCCAGAATTTCCCTTTTGTTTGAGAACAGGTAGCCAGTCTGGCGAGTTTGCAGGCATGAGCATGCAGTTGATAGGGAAGATTGGGGTTGCAGGAAGAATCTAGAGGAAAATTTTTAAACACGAAGAACACACGATTCTTAAAGAGTTTAAGAGTTGTGTGCAAAGTAAAAGCAGCCTTTCTACAGAAGGGGCATTCAAAATCGCTAAACTCCACAATTTGAATTTGACTATTAGGATCTCCCCAGGTGCCATCCCCGAGACTCACTGGAATTTTCTTTTGAGGCATCTCTTTCCACTGAGAATAAAATTGCTGGATTGAGTTTTCCACAAAGCTATTAGCTGAACTTTTGCTACGAATAAAATAGGGTAAAAAAACAATCACCACGATGAATGAAATTAGACTCACAGCTCCCAAAAGCCATCGCATCTTTGGAATCGTTTTTAAAAGAGGAAAATGGGGCTTACTAAAAGCAGTAAGTAGTGTTTCTTTAAAACCCTCTTTAGAAGCTCCCGCTAGTTTTATATTGAAGAAAAGATGACCTGCAGTGCAAAGATAGGTTAGAAAACAGATGAAACAGAAGGTTTTAAGAATAATCAGTTGAACCCCGAAAAAGAGGATCAGATTGTAGAGTGTGGCAAGGCCAGTTAACCAAGCCATGATTTTCTGAAGTGTTGAGAAAGCCTTTTCTTGCGAAGGAACTAAGAGGCTTAGAGCCAGCAAAAGAAAGAAATAAACAGCGCCCACAGCCGCAATAGGGATTCCAAAAATTTCTGAGTAACGGCTAACGTTCACTGAGTCACAATCCATGTACTTACCAAACGAACAAAAACTAGCCGATTCTTGGATTCCGCTCTTGAGTCGGGTATGATGAACAAACAGATAGAGGCTGGTGGTTAATCCAATTAAGGAAAAGATCGCCTGCCAATAAACAGTTTTTTTAATAAGTTGTTGAATAAAAGATTTTGATTTCACAGTTTATAAATTTTCTCTTAAACCGAACGAGCAGGCAAATTGAAATCTAAAATAAATGATAAAATGAAACAGGACAGTTTAGGGCCAGAATGGAATAAGTTAGAGGACTCCCTTCATGAAATGGTGGGAGAGCAAACCCCCCTAAGAAAAAAGATTATTTCGGATATTTTTAAGGCAACTATTAAGTTAGCCAAAGAGAATCCTGGGAGTTTAAATCTCAAAATTTCAGCAACTGCGTTAAAAGAGTTGCGTTTTTCCTTTAAAATGTTTCGTCCTCATCGGCAATCGCCCAAAATCACTATGTTTGGCTCGGCTCGAATCGACTCGGCCGATCCACTTTACATTCTAGCTAAAGATTTTGCTCAGAAAGCGGTTAAAAGAAAATATATGGTGATTACGGGTGGGGGGCCTGGAATTATGGCCGCGGGAAATGAGGGGGCTACGGCTAAAGGGGGATTTGGCCTTAATATTAAGCTTCCTTTTGAGCAAAGTGCCAATTCGTTTATCGATCCAGATAAAGGGTTAATTAATTACAAATATTTTTTCACTCGAAAATTATTCCTTGTTAAAGAGGCCTGGGCCTTTGCCTTTTTCCCAGGTGGGTTTGGAACTTTTGATGAAGCTTTTGAGGCTTTAACTCTGCTTCAAACTGGAAAAACCAATCCCGTTCCTGTGGTTTTTCTGGAAACAAAAGATTACGGTTACTGGTCTAAGGTGGTTAACTTTTTGAATACAGTCATGCTAAAGAAAGGACTGATTTCAACTTCCGATAGGCACCTTTACAAAGTTTGCCACACCGCTGAAGAGGCTTTGGACCACTTTGACCTCTTCTATAAAAACTACCATTCAACGCGTTATGTGGGAGATAAGGTCTCTATTCGAATTAAAAAACCCCTCACAGAAAAAGCCTTGGAAAAGATTAATCATGAGTTTGCCGATTTTTTAAAAGCTGGAAAGCTTTGCCTGTCTTCTCCACTCCCTGAAGAGGAGAACGAGCCGGAAATTATGGAACTGCCGCGTCTAGTTTTTAAATGGACAAAAAAAGACTTTGGGATGCTGCGTTGTCTTATCGACTTTATTAATGAAAATACGGTATAATAGTTAAGCAGTTCATAAGGACGAGAGATAGACTTCAAGCTGAAGTTTAGTCCTCTCTCAATTCAAATTTCTAATCTCATCTACGGAACATTTAATAAGAGCCATGATTCTAAAAAATCTCACCTGTTTTTTATTTAACGATCTTGATCCCTCAGAGCGATCGTCTATTGAACCTATTTTAGAAAATCTTTCTCAATTTGCTCAGATCGAGACGATTTGGGTCACTGAAGCCCAACGACGGTTTTTTAAAAAAAGAGCTCAGGGCGATTTCTGGATAGTGGCCCGAGATTGGCGTAGAGCTTTAGATTTTTTATCAGTTAAATCTTATAACTCAGGAAAAGTTTTTGTATCGATTTTGTATACCCCCCAAGAAGAGAAACAGCTTTACGGCCTTTCATTTCAGCCCTTTTTTTCAAGCTTGCCTAAGTCGACAACTTTGATTGTTTATAGTCCTTTAGAATATCGATTCTTTAGAGATATTAAGAAGATTCCTGAATCTCAGTTAAAACTTGGATCCTTAATGATGCCAAAGAGAGTTTGGCAAAGCTTTCCAAACCGAAATAGCGGCAAGTTTCAGGTGGGAACTTTTTGTGATTTTTCCATGGAAAGTAATATTAATTTTTTACTTTGTGTGGCTCATTTTGTAAGCAAACAGAGCTCTCAGATTCATTTTAATATTTTGGGAAGAGGGCCTCTCTATAACCATTTCTCGAGAATGGTTAGTGCTTTAGATTTAAATAAAGCTGTCAGTATCATTGAAACTGTTTCGGAGTCGGTTGTGGGTTCTCTTGATCTGTTTCTTTACGCCCCCTTAAGAAATTATCACTTTATTCCAGTGATGATTGCGGGAGCTTATCAAGTCCCTGTGATCTCGGTTGAAATTCCAGGCATTGAAGATTTTATAGTTCCAGAAAAAAGTGGAATTTTAATTCCTTCTTATGAAATTAAAACGATGGGAATCAAAATTCTGGAGCTTTACCAGGAGCAATCAAGACGAAATGAGCTAGGTTTGGAGTTAAATGCACAGTTGTGCAGATCCGCTTCACTTAATGTAGTGACACAGCAGTATCAAAATCTCTTTTTTGGTGAAGAGAGTTTTAATGAAAAAAACCTAGAGAAAGCTGCTTAGGAGGATTTATGTCTGAAGATGTAAAATCCGTTTCAATGTGGGAGGGTTTACCCCAATGGACAAGTGTCATGGGGGGTGGGTTGTTTTTATTACTATTGGTAGGGTTCTTGTTTTCTAATGAACGAGGGGTTTTGGGGGATCACTTTCAACTTTTGTCTCCGTTTAAAATAAAGCAGGTTAAAATCTCCTCTGAGTGGCCTGTAGCGGTATCTGAGGTGAAATCTTGGTTGCCTATTTTAGAGGGTAAAAGTTTAGTGGCTGTGAGTGCCGCGGATTTAATCTCTAATCTTGAAAAGCGTCCTTGGATTGAACACGTTACGATCAAAAAACAATATCCTGATCATTTGTGGATTGAAGTTGAAACAAAAAGGCCTCAAGCCTTATCGGTCTTCAAAGGCATTGCCTATTTTATGGATTCAAAGGGGAATATAATTGAAAAAGCTCGTCCTAATCTTTTAAAAACCTTAGATCTGCCCTTTCTCTCTTTCACGGCTGAACGAGAAAAATGGAATGTGCCAAAGGTTTTATCAATGGGCGATCAATTTAAAGTTTTAGCTCGTTCCAAATACAGTATCTCGCAAATCATTTTAGGAAATTATCCCTACTTCAAAATATTTTTAGAGAATCCTAAACTCGAAGTCCTTTTGAATATTGAAAATTGGGAATCTCAGTCGAAAGTTTTAGAGACTTTATTGTTAGACCCTCCTAGTCAAATTCAACAACTTCAGAGAATTAATCTGATGTTTCCAAAAAAAGCTGTTGTCAGTATCCACAATTAGAACTACAGTTACCCCAAGGGCACTTATAACCCAGTGCTTATACACTGAGTGGTGAAATTCACTAACTGAGTGTAAAGCCAGAGAAAAAAGTGACCTCTCGTCTTTAACCGTTACAACAGAAGTACTTAACAAAAAGGGATGCATATGTCTGGCTCTAAGAAACCGGCAAAGCAATCCGATCTTCTTGTAGGCATTGATTTCGGAACAACGAAGATCTGCGTTGTGATTGGGAAAATGGCTTCTGAAGGTGTTGAAATAATCGGTATCGGTAAACAAGCTTCTCTAGGAATTAGAAAAGGGATTGTTGTTAATATACCGTCGACAGTTGAAGCTTTAAAGAAAGCTGTCGAGGTGGCTGAACTCATGGCGGGCGTTGAAATCACTCACGCTCAATGCGGAATAGCCGGAAGTCACATTAAAAGTTTTAACAGCACTGGAGTGGTGGCAATTAAAAATAAAGAGGTGGGAGCTCAAGATGTCGAACGAGCCATTGATGCGGCTAAAGCGATTGCGATTCCCACTGATCGAGAAGTGCTTCATGTGATTTCTCAGGAATTTACGATCAATGATCATGAGGGTGTAAAAGATCCGCTCGGAATGAGCGGGGTTCGTTTGGAGTCTAAAGTTCACGTGGTTACAGGTAATGTAGCTTCAGCTCAAAATATTATTAAGTGCGTAAACCAAGCGGGAATCGAAGTTTCTGACATCGTTTTAGAGCCCTTGGCTTCTGCAGAAGCGGTGTTAACTTCCGATGAAAAAGAGTTGGGCGTTGCTTTAATTGATATTGGAGGGGGCACAACTGATATTGCGATCTATGTACGGGGAAGTGTCGTTTATACGGGTGGGGTTCCCATGGGTGGCAATCATATCACTAATGATATTGCGGTAGGTCTAAGAACTTCGATTCAAGATGCGGAGAGAATCAAAGTGGCCTCGGGTTGCGCGATGGCTTCATTACTTCCTAATGAAGAAATAATCGAAGTCCCGATGATGGGCGGAAGAAAATCTAAAGAGATCTCAAGATCGGTTTTAACCAAAATTATTGAACCTCGAGTTGAAGAAATTCTATCGATGGTGAGTCACGAAATCAGTAACAGTGGATTTAAACATCTTATGTCCACTGGAGTTGTGATTACGGGTGGAGCTTCACTACTTGAAGGGTTCCCGGAGTTAGCAGAGTTTATTCTTGAAATGCCAGTCAGAAGAGGGGCTCCTCAAGGTGTGGGGGGATTGTTAGATGTAGTTAATTCTCCCATGTATTCAACGGCCGTGGGTTTACTGATGTACGGCAAACCTATGACTTCTGATACGGTATTTAAAGTTAAAGATCAGGAAAATGTTTATGGAAAAGTTATAACCAGAATGAAAACCTGGTTAGGCGATGTTTTTTAGCTAAAGGCAACAGACCCCAATTAGGAGGAATCATATGTTTGAAATCGTCGAAAAAACAACTGCTCAGGGTGCAAAAATTAAGGTCGTTGGAGTTGGGGGAGGAGGAACTAATGCGATTGCTACGATGATCTCTTTAGGTCTTAGTGGCGTCGACTTTGTGGCTGCTAACACCGACAACCAAGCGCTGAATCACAATCCTGCTCCTTATCATATCCAGTTAGGCACTGAACTTACCAAAGGTTTAGGGGCTGGAGCTAATCCTGAGATAGGAAAAAAAGCCGCTCTGGAAGACAGTTCAAGAATTGCTGAGATGTTGTATGGCTCGGACATGGTTTTTATCACCGCAGGAATGGGCGGAGGAACTGGAACGGGAGCCGCTCCGGTAATCGCTAACATTGCTAAGGAGGTCGGTGCTTTGACAGTGGGGGTTGTGACTAAACCCTTCAACTTCGAAGGAAAGAAACGCCGCAAAAATGCTGATAAAGGTATCACTGAACTGAAAGAGGCTGTAGATACTTTGATCTGTATTCCTAACCAGAGACTTCTTTATGTCGCCAATGAAACAACTACGATGCTAGATTGTTTCAAAAAAGCAGACGAGGTTCTTTATCAAGCTGTTAAAGGGATTTCGGATCTAATTAACATTCGAGGTTTAATCAACCTCGATTTTGCGGATGTTAGAACCGTGATGTCCAATAAAGGTTTAGCTCTGATGGGAACTGGAATCTGTTCAGGAGAGAACAGAGCCATTGAAGCTGCTCGAAAAGCTATCTCTTCTCCACTTCTTGAAGATGTAGCTATTAACGGAGCTACTGGAATTATCATTAACATTACTGGGGGATCTGATCTTACTCTCTTTGAAGTCAACGAAGCCTCTTCGCTTATCACTGAAGAAGCCCACGAAGATGCTGAGATTATTTTCGGTTCCGTTATTGATGAGAACTTAAAAGATGAAGTTAGGGTCACTGTGATTGCCACTGGATTTAATCCTGAGGTTGAAGCTAAGCAGACAGTTGAACAGATCGTGATTAACACTGAAACCGTCGCTGCACCTCAAGCGCAACCTGAGAGAATGATTCAAGAGACTTCACAACCTCAGATAGCAACTACAGTAGCAAGTCCTGTTATTCAAAAAAGAGAGCCTTTATCTGAGGATTTGAAATCGGCAAGACAATTGGCTCGAGAAATCGGCAAACGTTTCTTTGAAACCGAAGAGTACGATATTCCGACTTTCTTACGACGACAAAACGACTAGCATTTGAGTTTCTAGGGCAGAGAAGATCTTCTTCTCTGCCTTTTTTAGTATTGAAAGGGGTCAAAATGCTAAAGTGGTTGGCATTAATTCTTGTGACATCCGTTCTTTGTTGGGGGGATACAGATCACAGTGGGACAGATAATAGCAAGGAAGAGGTCACAGACCGAGTTTCCTTGGGAGCGCCTACTCGTTCAGCACGTCCTATAGTTATGGAACAACTTAAAAATAATATAACCGAAGAAATGAATGCGGCTGGAACGGCTGAATTAGAAAGTTTGATTAAGGAGCTAGATATTTTAACTAAGCCAGAGGTTAAAAAAGTGGGGGAGCAAAAGAACGGATTAACTGGCTCTACCACTCCAGATCTTTAATGTTTTGATCGGGAGTGATGATGGCGATCTCCACCCGACGATTTTTTCTTCTCCCTTCAGGACTATCATTAGAAGCAATAGGTTGAACATCACCAAAGCCTGAAATTGAAATGTTCTGCTTTGGAAACTCTGCTCCTTCAACTAAAAATTTCAAAATATTAAAGGAACGATTCACTGAAAGTTGCCACCCCTGTCGATTGGAATCTTTATTAAGTAGCCCTTCGACTCTATCACTATGACCTTCAACTTGAATGGGTAAATCGAGTCTGGCCAATCTTTTTCCCATTTCAAATAGAAAAGGGATTTGCTCTCTCTTTAGTTTGTCGCTATTAGCTTTAAATAGCATTGTCTCGCTTAATCTAATTTTAAAACCATTGGAGCTCTTTAAAACTTCGATATCTTTGGGATCGGCTGCAAGTCCTGTGGATCTTTCAAAAATGCCTTTCAATTGCTCTGCAATTCGATCCATTATTTCTTGTTCGGTTTTTGAGTTGGGACCTAAGTCTTTGGGCTTTGGCGGGACTTGTGAGCCTTTATCTTGTTCTTTTATAAAGGGAGTAAAAGGGCTTCCACGTTGAGGAAAAACTCCGCCGGTAGTTAGAAAAGCCTTTTGAATGCTCTCAATAGCCTTTTGATATTTGGCTTTATCGGTTTGGCCTAAAGCATAAAGAATGGTGAAGAAGGCAAATAGTAAGGTGATGAAATCGGCATAAGAAACAAGCCACCTTTCGAGGTTTTCATGCTCTTCGTGATGTCGTTTCTTTGCCATAAATTAAGCAGCTTTCTTTTCGACTTCACCTTTTTCATGGGAAGCATGATCCCCAATTAGGTTATTCATTTTGTCTTCAATAACCCTGGGATTTAGACCTGCTTGGATTCCAAGAATCCCTGTCATAATGATCTCCATCTCATGGACTTCATTCATCCCCAGTTTTTTTATCTTATTTCCCAAGGGAATAAAGATTATGTTAGCGGAACCCACACCATATACGGTGGCTACGAAAGCGACGGCAATTCCGGTGCCCAATTTACTGGAGTCAGAAAGATTTCCCATGACGTGAATGAGTCCTAATACGGCTCCGATAATTCCGATGGTGGGGGCAAAACCACCCGCAGTTTCCCAAACTTTACCGATAGAATTATTATTTTGTTCGGTTTTGAAAATTTTCTCTTCCATCATTTCTTTAAGTAAATTCGGGTCATAACCGTCCACAACTTTTCTTAGATTAGAAGCAAAGAAAGGATTTTTGATGTTGGCCGTATTTTTTTCTAGAGCCAAGATACCCTCTTTACGGGCTACGTTTGCCATTTCTACGATGTCTTTAACGATGTGGTTATAGTCGTGACCATCGCCTTTTAAAAAAACTTTTACAAGTGCTTTGAGAGCTGCACCAAACTCGGCGGTGGTTGAAGCTAACATAGTGGCACCGATGGTGCCTCCAAATACAATGATAGCAGCGGTCGGCTGGATTAGAGCCTGAATATGCAGCCCTTCCAAAAGTGCTCCGCCAAAAACAGCGGTCATTCCCATTAAAAAGCCAATCCAATTTAAGAGCATGTGTCTTTCCTTAAGTTAGATTGCGACATTAAATACTGTTTACGTTTGTATTCTTCGAATGCCGCAATAACTTCAGTTACACTATCTTTGACTAAAATTTTTGAACCTGTAGTCAGAGTAATCACAGTATCCGGTGTCTCTTCTATTGATTGAATCCAGTCTGCATTCAATATCATGCTACAACCATCAAATTTAGTTACACGGATCACGCAGTACTCCCTGCTAGAGTTATCGGAAGAAATAATAAAAAAATGAATGGCTATGTTAATACCGGGCGACTTGCTTTAATACAGTGAGGCGAAAGATAATAAAGAGATTGAGGGTATTCCTTCAAAATAAGGACAAGTTTTGAGAGGGAACGGGGTGTTATATGAAGATTTATACAAAAACGGGTGATGAAGGGACGACAGGACTCTTCGGAGGTACGCGGGTACCCAAGAGTTCTCCTCGCATCGCAGCTTACGGTGATATAGATGAATTGAATGCAGTTTTAGGAGTTGTTATTGCACATGCTGAGCAGAGCGTAGTTCAAAGCACTTTAAGAATGATTCAAAATCATCTTTTTATTTTAGGGGCTCAACTAGCCTCTCCCAGTACGGATCCTAAAATTGAGAGAATTACTTCAGCTCATATCGATTTTTTGGAACGGCAAATTGATGTCATGACAGAAAGTTTGCCCCCTCTTAAGCACTTCATTCTTCCCGGGGGGGGTAGGACCGCAGCTCATCTACACTTAGCCAGGACCGTGTGTCGAAGAGCTGAGCGTAACACTGTCTATTTGAGTTCTCTTCCTGGGGAGCCGGTAGATAATTGGGTGATGATATACATTAATCGCCTATCCGATTTCCTTTTTGTTTTTTCAAGGCTGGCCAACCAACTTGAAAAATTAAAGGATATTGAGTGGATACCTCAAAAAAGGTAATGTAAGAACCTGAGATTATTACCTTGCAGCTAATTTTTAGTCGGCGTTGACTTGCCTTAATTTCTCATTTAAGTATCTACTGAAATGAGAAACACGCTTACCTTTAACGCTACTTCAGCCATAGTTAAATCGGGATCTCCTAAGGCTGAGCTGAATTCAAAATTCTTATTGTTAGCGAATACCTTTAAGACTCTGGGGGACTATTCTCGCGTCCGGATTGTTTGGGCTTTGGTTCAGGGGGAAAAATGTCCTGGTGAGATTTCTAAAGCTGTGGGTCTTAGTCCGTCTGCTGTGAGCCACCACCTAAAAATATTACGAGATGCCAATTTAGTTCGATTAAGAAGAGAACACCGACAAATTTTTTATGCTTTAGATGATGAACATATCAATCAGCTTTTTGAAGCGGGGATTGAGCATGTAGAGGAGTTAATGCGATGAAAAAACAACTGATGTTATTGTTTTTTTTCTCCATGGTTTCACTTGCGAATTCTTTACCTGAGACCTCTAGAAATATAATCCATTTACTTAACTATATAGCATCGGATTATCCTGGAGCTGTTCAAAATGGAAAGATCCTTTCTCTGTTTGAATATAAGGAGCAGAAAGAGTTTTCTAAATCCATTATTGAAATAGCTAATCAGGAGGAGAAATTCAGAACCTCTAGCTCGATTCAAAGTGGTTTGAACCATTTAAATCGATTGGTTCTAGATAAAGCTTCAGCCGAAGAGATTCGTAAAACCACCGACAGTTTAAAAACTCAGATTTTTGAAATATCGGCTCTCCCACGTTCACCCGAAAAGTGGCCCAATATCAAACATGGCAAAGAGATCTACTCCCAACAATGTGCTCAGTGCCATGGAGTTTCGGGACAGGGGGATGGCCCTTCGGGGGGAGAGCTAGATCCTAAACCCGCCAATTTTTTAGATGCTAAAAATGATCTTATTTCCCCCTTTCAATACTTCAATGCGGTTCGTTTAGGGGTCCCGGGTACGGCGATGGCAGCATTTGAATCAATTTCGGAAAAGGAGACTTGGGATTTGGCCTTTTACTTGTCCTCTATTAGGCATACTGAGAAAGTAAATACAGCCATTTCAACCCATCCGTGGACCCTGGAACAGGTCGCCTCTTTATCTGATCATGAACTTTTGAATAGCTCAGAAAAACCCTCAGAAAAAACGGCACTAGCCCTATCTTTAGCTCGAACATTTGAAGTTTCTGAAGGCAGCCAAACGACTCTTTTATCTTTAACTGAACAAAATCTTGAGGCATCCATTGAGGCTTTTAAGAATAAAAATTTTGAATTGGCAAAAAGTAAAGCCATTGCAGCCTATTTGGATGGAATCGAACCCCTGGAGCCCAAGTTAAGAATTAATAATCCTGAATTTACTATCAAACTGGAGGAGGCCCTTTCGAGCTTTAGAAAGCAGATCGATGAGAGAGTCACTTCTGAAGAGTTAGATCGAACAAGTTTTAAAATTAAGGGGCTTTTATTTGAAGCTAAAACTGTTTTAGAGACTAAACCCTCTTCATTTTGGGTTACCTATTCCGTCGCTGGAAGTATTTTTTTAAGAGAGGCTCTAGAGGCGGCACTTCTACTCATTACACTTTTGGGGGTGGTTCGAGCCTTCGGAAATCCTAAAGCGATCTATTTTATTCATGGGGGATGGATTTCAGCTTTTGGAGTGGGGCTTGTGTGTTGGTTTTTTTCAGGTTGGGTTATGGGGATTTCGGGGCTTCGAAGAGAGGTTCTCGAAGGAAGTATCTCTCTGTTAGCAGTGATTGTTCTTCTCTATTTGGGTTATTGGCTTCATCGAAAAACTGAAATTAGCAAATGGCGAATTTTTATTAATGAGTTGGTCAAAACCGCTTTAGATAGCAAAAAATTAATCGGATTGGCTGTGGTCTCTTTCATGGGGGTCTTTAGAGAGGCTTTTGAAACTGTACTGTTTTTAAGAGCTCTTCTCATAGAGTCACCTGGACAGGAGACGGCATTAGGTCTTGGAGTTTTGAGTGCCTTAGTTGCCGTTCTTATCGCCTCAAGTATTGCAATTAAATACAGCGCTAAACTTCCCCTGAAACAGTTGTTTACGTTGTCTTCGATGATGATGCTATTTCTGGCCTTTATCTTAATTGGAAAGTCGATTCATGCGTTCCAAGAGGCAGGGATGATTTCCGAGACCCTGATTGGAACTACTTTCCGCATTGAGAGATTGGGCCTCTTTTCTACTATGGAGAATTTAATTCCTCAGCTTACTTTAATTCTAGTGAGTGTTTTTATCTGGGGAAAACAACCTAAGACTCAATCTGTAGAGAATCCCATGACTACTCTAGAGGCTTAAAGCTACTTTTTTAAAGCTTTTGAGTAGCTTTCAAAGTGTTGTTGAGCTGAAAGATCCCAAGAAAATACCTTGGCCCGTTTTTTTCCAGCCTCGATGAGCTCAGTCCGTGTTGTGGGCTTTACAATAGCTTCCATAGCTTGCTCTATTTTATTTTCGTTGAAGGGATTAAAAAGCAGAGCTGCATCTTGGGATAGTTCTGGAAATGGACCTGAATTACTGGCGAGTACAGGACATCCGGCAGCCATAGCTTCGATTAAGGGGAGTCCAAACCCCTCATAGTAAGAGGGGAGAGCAAGAGCTTGGGCCTTTTGATATACAGTAGAGAGTTCATTCTCTTCTAGTGTGGGCATCCAAATAAGTTTAGAGGCTACACCTAGGGAGTTGATGAGTGAAAGCTCCTCCTCATTCCAAGGGGTTCCAGCAACTGCTAATACAAAATCATTGGAAATCTTACTGTGTGCAAATGCCTTTAATAAACCTTTAAAATTCTTATGGTGAAGCCTACCCCCTACAAAAAGAAAATAGGGACGATTTAGAGAATGCTTTTCCAAAATTTCTTTCTGACGTATAGGCGATTGAACTCTTGAGAAGTAGTCAAAATCGACTCCATGGTAGATGACATCAATATGAGAGGCTGGAATATTATAAACCTTCTGTAGATCTTTTTTTGTTTGTTCCGAGATAGCTATGACTCGGGAGGCGGTCTTTAAGCATTTTGCTTTCGACTCTCTTAAGGCTCGTACATGCGCAAGATTGTAGGTCTCTGTAAATATTTCGCTAATCATATCGTGAATAGTCACGACCTGTGCAATCGAACTCCATGGTGACGGCGTATAGTAGCTTGAGTGAAAAACCGAATCTTTTAAACCGGAAAATTTTTTCTGTAGTATATAACTTTGAAGATTGCGTTTATGGGATCTTAAAAACCTTTTTAAAGATCCTTCGGGTAGCCAAGAGCCCGTAGGTAGATTGTCCCTAGTAATTTCAATGTGATTTCCAATGGGGATTTCTGCGGACTGTTTTTGTGTGAAAATTTTCACTTCAGTATCTGGAAATGCAGATAACCTAGGAATCAGTTCGTTAAAATAACGGTAAATTCCACCAGAAGGGGCGGAAGAGTAGATCGAACCATCAATGATAATTTTCATAAAATTATTTCTCTAATCAATAAAGAGCTTCTTATAAGAAAACAGCAAAATCCAAAGCTGTCTCAGTGTGGATTCACTATTGTCTGGTAGTTTAGAGATCTCATTTGCTTTTAAAAAAGAGTACACCTCCTTAAAGGCCGCAAACTCATTGGGGAGATTGAATTTTGAAAAAGAGATCTCTTGTGCAGATAAATATTCATTTCGAAAAGAGTTAATCTCTTGTGATTTGTGAGCATAGGTTCCAAAAGGGGTGAGGCCAAATAGAATTTTATCGTTTTCTAAAGGGGAGGCTTCATTATTCCAAAGAGCTATCTGAGATTCTAAAGCTGGAAGGGGAGACTGTAAAAATGGCTCGGTCTGTTCTTTGAAAGTATAAGCATCGAAGAGGTGATCATAGAGTGGATTTAAAATCTGTTTTCCCTCTCGCAATATGAAATGTTTTTTGGGTTTAATTGGTTTAAGTTTATTGTTAAATGAGGTGTCCCACATTTCAGTTGGAGGGATCAGTAAGATCTCAGATTCTATTGATGAGGAAGATGACTCACCTAAGAGTAAGTTTTTAATATTTTTAGAGGATAGTTTTAGGGGGCTTTCTGAGGTTCTTGATGGGAGTTTAGCCCCTTTTATCGACATTCCTAGTAATTTAGCTTTGTAAGAAATACCTAAGTGGGTATTTCGCAAATTAAATAGAGGGTGTCTCTCGGTCTTAAAATTTTGATCAGACTCCAATTCTTTTCTTGTGAGGCAAAGAGTGAAATTAGTACGAAGGCTTTGCCAAAGATCTAAGTAGTGTAGCCAGAATGAGAAATTATATTTTCCAATAGCCGATAACTTCTCGGCCATGATACTTGGCTGTCCCCAAGGTCGATGAAAACAGAACCGAGGTGATAGTTCCGCTTTTTCAATCATAGCGCAAAGTTCGATTCCAGTGAATCCTCGGTCCGAAGCATGAAGAAATCCATCTACAATGCCTGGAAGGTTTTTGGCATCCCAGTAGGATGAAAATGCATAAGAGAGAGGATGGGATTTAGGAAGCTTTTTTAAAATGTTTCGTAAAAGACCAGGGTGGTGTGATGGGTTAAAACTTAATCCTAAAAGTCTAGAGAGTCTTTGAATTTGAAAAATTCTTTGTCGGCTATAGTGGGGATAAACCATGATTCGAAGAATGCCATCGGGCTTTAATCGAGAGGCTAAGAGTTTAAGTGTCTCTTCAGGATTAGGAAGGCACATCAAAACGCCGTAGCACTCAATAAAATCATAAATCTCATTGGGAAAACTAGCTGGGTCGTTTAGATCTATTTGGCAGAGAGTTGTGTTTTTAACTCCGTGCCAACGAAGTCTTTGTTTAGCTACTGCTAAGGATTTTTGCGAGATGTCACTGGCTAAAATTTTGGCCTCGGGATTGGCCTGGGAGAAAACATAAGGTTCAAAGGTTCCACAACCCGCAATCCAAATGCTGGGCTGTGTTTTAAGCGGAGCCACTCCGCATCGAGATCGAATCCAGTTTAAGTTAATCTGCCACAGATCCTCTCGGCAAATCGAGGCTACTGTAGGCACTGAGGGATAAGGCCAGGTTTCGTATTGATGTTGGACCTGCGACTTCACTGAAACATTGTATCGCATTTTTTTATTGAAAGGGAGTTCTACGCAGATTGGTGCGGTCGACTTAGGAATCGATCTGATACTTTATCGGGATCTCCAACAGAAAAGTGAGACGCCTAGCGAAGTAACTGCTCCACGCCGCGTCGAATGAGCCTAGTTATTTCAACGTAATTTTGTAACGGCTTAGCAATCCTTCGCTTTGGTACACAAAACTACCGGTCCTGTTTTTTTAGATTCTCTTCAAATTGGTCATAATTTTTTTATCGGGTTCTTCACCCTCTAGAAGATTTTCTGATGAAGGAATCTGTGATGTTGCCGGCACAGCATAACAATATTACTAAGGCTATTCTTCCCACCATTCACAATCGGTTTTTTATGGTGAAGATCTATTCATTTTTTGTTCTGACATAGGGTAGCTACTTTATCTTTAAAAGTACATTGGCCACGGTTCCGTTTCATGACTTCGTGCCGGATTTGGGCGGGAATGGAAGTTCGTTTACCTTGGGAGTTATCTACTCTCCTTGAGAAAAGTGAAGGGAAAAGTTGTTCTTTTTTAAGAACTCGCTCAGCCTTTTTAATAGGATCTTTTCTTTCAAGATATAAAGTGGCCATAGCTTTAAGTGTTGTGACGAAATAGAAATGTCCGATTTTAGGGTAGTATAAATGATGTAAAAAACAATCACAATTGTTCAAATGAGTAATATGTCGTAAAATGTTAAAATAACACGAATAACTAATCATCGCTTTTCGAGGTACGTTTATGCGTAAAATTGGCAAATCAGGTTTTGGACTCTTAGAGATTGTCATAGCATCGGTGCTCTTGGGTGTATTGGGAATCGGAGCCATGAGAATGATCGAGGGGTTAACTAAGGCTGCTGAATTGAATGGGGCTAGGGCTGAGATCGCTTCAATCAAAATGCAGATTCAGACGCTACTGTCGAGTTCGCAAACATGCCCAGTAGCCTTTCAAGATCTTAGTGGAAATCGAGCCAAATTCGCTCCCTCTATTGTATTACCAAAAAATCCAACAACGTCGCAGATTGATGCCTATTCTCTTGCAAACACATTGGCACAACTTAAAATTGGATCACTCACCTTGGCGAAAAAAGGGGAGAAAAATGGCAATTTTTTTGTAAGTTCTATTCAGTTAACGGAACTAGACCCCACTTTGCGCAGTAATACCGTCGTGAGTTCAATTGCCGCTCGTACCCTTGTGGCCAGTTTAGATCTTTCGTTGGTCTTGGGCCATTCGGCCGATGCCTCGGGATTCACTCGACAAATTCGTCTGCCCATTCTGATAACCACAAACAATACTACCGGTTCAGAAAAAAATAATATTTTAGCCTGTTCTTTGAATATCGGTTCTTCCGATCAAGTGGGTGCCAAGGGATTTCAAAACTTTAGGGTAATTGATACCTCTCAGACTTGGACAGTTCCGGCGGGCGTTAGCACCATTTTGGTAGAAGTTTGGGGCGCGGGCGGCGGCGGTTCGGGGGGGGGCTAACGGATATGCCCCAGGCGGTGGGGGTGGGGGTTATGGAATGGACATCTTCACAGTGTCACCGGGTACCGATTATCCCGTAACGATCGGCCCGGCGGGTGCCGGCGGACCGGTAGGACAGGGCGGTGGTACCGGTGGGACAACTTCTTTCGGCACCATTATCAGTGCCGGAGGAGGGACAGGTGGTGTTCGCGGGGGGACCTCACCACCAGCAGGAGTAGGTGGCACCTCAACCGCAAGATTCAATATTTCCGGACAAGCCGGTGGAGAAGGGACCTACGCTGGGACCACTGCAGCGAACGGTCATGGGGGAGGATCGCCAAGAGGTGGCTTAGGAGGCCCTTCGTCGTACGGTCGAGGTAAGCCAGGTTCAACTCCTGGGGGAGGCGGAAACGGAGGCGGAGCTGGGTGGGCTACCCCCGGAGGACAAGGCGGTAGCGGTCGAGTCGTAGTTTGGTGGTAGACACGTCAATCCCCTAAATAAAAACAGTTATACCGCGATGAATTCTGGTGTTATTGACCCCCTCAATAAACATTTTAGGGTTTAAAAAACCTAAAGAGCCATGTAAATGTCTAAGATTATAAAACTCTATAAAATCTACAATGGCCTAAGTCTTTTCTGCGGGAATTTTCGATTTGAAAAATTGCAGGTCTGAGTCTATCACCTCAAGGCATTGGAATTGGCAATGAGTTTAGGAAGAACGCTAACCTCAACTCAAAGCTATTAATTGATAAGACCTAGTTGAGAAAGCTTACGATAGAATGTCGCTCTAGGTAATTTTAGAACTTTCATTGCGGCGTTTTTATCTCCTTGAAACTTTTGAATCGTGGAGGCAAGAAGAGTTTTTTCAAATTCCCTAATTTGAACATCAAAGTTATCTTCCTCAAGATGTGAGGCTTGTTGTTGATTTGTTATTTTACCTATCGGATTAAAGGTTGAGGGGTCGTAAATTTCAATCTCCTCGATAACTTGAGTTCCACAGAAAATTAAAGTGCGTTTAATGGTGGATTCTAGTTGCCTAATATTTCCAGGCCATGAGTAACTCAATAAATACTGTAAAGCTTTCTCTCCTAAAATGGGTAGATCATATCCTCTTGAATATTTTTTAATGAAGTAGTCAGCTAAGAGAGGGATATCCTCTTTTCGCTCTCGAAGAGGGGGAAGCCACAACACCATATCACTAAGTCTATAGATCACATCTTCTCTAAAACGACCACTAGTCATCAGATCAGATAAGGGTTGATTGGTAGCTGAAATGGCTCTGAAGGAAATTCGTCGGCTACGGTTAGAGCCCACCCTTTCGATTTGGCGTTCTTGTAAGGCTCGTAATAATTTGGCTTGGGTGTCCAGAGGAAGATCCCCAATTTCATCCAAGAATATGTCGCCTCCGTCAGCAAGTTCAAACTTCCCGGCACGACTTTGTTTGGCATCAGTGTAAGCACCCCGCTCAACTCCGAATAGTTCGGCCTCCATTAGATTGGCTGGAATGGCGGGCATATTAACCACCACAAAAGGGCGGTTACTTTCTGCTTCCTGTTGATGAAGCAATCGGGCCATGATCTCTTTCCCTGTGCCGCTTTCACCTAAAAGAATGACATTGAGATGAGGGTTGTTTTTTAAAAGTTTTACTTTATTTAATAGGTCTAGAATGACTGGTGACTTTCCGATGAATTCGATAGGCATCGGATTGAGAAGAGGATTTAATTTTTCACTTCTTTTTTTAAGCTCATGTTTTTCTAAGGTTCGTTGAACGAGGCAAAGCAAATCCTCTTTTTTAAATGGCTTAGAGATAAAGTCTGAAGCTCCATGCCTTAAGCACTCAATGGCCTTTTCAACCTTTTGTTCTCCACTACAAAAGATAACTTCTGTTTCCGGGAACTCAACTTTCCAGCGCTTAAGGAGATCCAGTCCGTAGATCTCGGGTAGATGAAGGTCTAAAATAACAACGGGAATATTTCGAGCCCTAAGAATTGCACTGGCATCGCTTGAATTAGAGAAGGCATGGACAGTGAATTGAGGGGATAAGGCCGTCTCCATCGCCTGAAGAAGAGTTCGGTCGTCATCAACCAATAAAATTTCATATTTAACTGGTGCCATATTTATGAACAGAAAGGGTATAAATAACAAATATATTGCATTGAGTCAATTTGCTTTGTTCTGCTTTAATGGGCGTGACATTTTGCTATTAAAAGCAAGCAAAAACAATAACTTAAAATACTTTAAAACGGGCATTATTGAGCTCTTAAGTTTATCGATTTCTATTACGAATGCGAAGGTAAGGATAAGTCTATTTCTATGGGTAAACCTTTTCCAAAACTTACGCTTCTGGGGCTGATTTTGTTTTTAGCTCATGGCCTAATGAAGGCAGAAGATAGGCCTGTATCACCCGTTAAGACTCTATTAAATGAAAATAGATTAGATGAGGCTTTAGCGGTCTGCCGACAGTATGAAGTCCTATCTACTAGAGATCGTGACGATCGATTTGCTTGTGCCTGGGTTTATTTAAGAAATAATCAAATCGAAGCGGGTGAAAAGATTCTTGAAGAACAGAAATCAAATACAAAACTGGTCGATTATCAACTTCTACAGGGATACAGTTTGAGTCTTAAAAAGAAATATGAAGAGGCCAAAAAAATATTTGAGTCGGTTATAGTTTCAAATAAAGGTAAACCAGCGGCTATTGTGGCTCAAGAACTCATTGCAGAGATGTATGAGGCTCAGGAAAAGTTGGCTCCAGCCGCTTTTCTTTATAACTTAGTGCTCAAAGAAGATCCCAATAGAGGCCATTCTGCTTGGGGGTTAGCAAGGTTTTATCAAGGACAAAATGAAATTAGAAGATGTGTTAATTATCTAGAACTTACAGCTAAATTATGGCCCAAACATATTGCGAGCCGATTTTTACTCGCAAAAATAAATTTTACATTAGGGCCAGAGTTTGCCTCTCAAGGGTTTAACTGGCTAAAAGAAAGTTATCGTCTTAATCGATCTAACCCTGAAGTGTTGGAAGAAATTGGTTCTTTCTTTGAAAGAAAAAATAAGATTCCTGAGGCTGTTAAGTACTGGCAAAAAGCTCTTAGTGTGAAGCCCGAATTGGTACTCGCAAGTGAAAAGATAAAAGAATATTTTACTCAAACAGTTCAGCAACTTTTCGATTCAGAAAAATACGATGAAGTTATTGAGAAAATGGAAGCAAATCAAACTCTGAGCGAAACTTCAGATATGATTCTTTTGAAAGGGCAGAGTTATCGAAATATCGGTAAATATGCGGAAGCTGTAACTCAATTAAGACTTTATTTGAAGTCTAACCCCAAAAATGCTTTAGCTAATAGGGAATTGGGTATTGCCTATCTAAATCAAAAAGCTTGGGATTTAGCGGCCGAGTCTTTTTCCAGGGCCGTGATTCATGATCCCAATAATGGACTTAATTTTGGCTGGTTTGCTTACGCCCTGGAAGAAAAGGGTGACTTAATTAGAGCAAGGGAGTATTGGGAGAAAGCCCTTGCCTTACTGGAGGAGCCAGATCAGAGAGAAAGAGCAACTCGAAAAATAGCTACGATTGAAAAACGGATTAAAAAGCGAAAAGGCTCAGAAGAAGATGAAGATAAATAATTTGATTGGAAGATGGAGTCCCCTTACTTATGTCCTCTAATTGGTATGAGTTTAAGATCGAAGTGATCCCTGAATTAAAAGAGATAATTTCTAATAGGTTATTTGAAAGTGGAGCAGAAGGTATCAATGAAAACCTAGCCCATCTCAATTTATTGCAGGCCTATATTCCAGAGGAGCAAAAGGATTTTGCTGCGAAAGATTTGGAAAGCTTTTGGGAGTCACAGAGAACTGTTTATCCTAATCTTCCCCATTTTAATTTGAAGATTTCTGTAGTTCCTCAAGAAAACTGGGCTGAGTCTTACAAGAAGTACTATGTGGCTCAGAAGTTAAGCGATCTGTTTTTTCTTCGTCCCAAGTGGGATACAATAACTCCCATTCCAACGGGAATGATCCCAATTTTTATGGAGCCAGGTCAAGCTTTTGGAACAGGACTTCATCCTAGCACTAGGCTTTGTATTAAAACGCTTCAATCTCAAATCCTGAGTAGCACAAAAAAAGATCAGTTAATCTGTTTAGATGTTGGAACAGGAACTGGAATTTTAGCTCTAGCGGCTTATCATCTTGGGGTGAAAAAGGTTGTTGGAATTGATAATGATCCTATCGCGGTTGATGTTGCCAAAGAGAACATGGAACTTAATCAGGGAACTAAGATTGAATTATCGAACACCGATATTCGAAACTTAAAATCGCAATTTGATTTTGTAATCTCCAATATTTTATTAGAGACGCATAGAGAGCTTGCTCAGGATTATGTTAGGTTAGTTCCTCAAGGGGGGTTGTTACTTTTAAGTGGTCTTTTGGGTTATCAAAAGAAGGAGTTGTTTGAGTTTTTACTTCCTTTAGGTTTTTCAATTTTAGAGTGTAGAAACTTTCAAGAGTGGGCCTCTTTTCTTTTTGTGCGAAGAGATAATGAATGACTTTTCTTTTTCTTATTCTTTTGAGTCAACTGACATTTGCGACCTCCTCAGAAAACGAGAACGGTTTTAAGGAGTTGAATGACTGTGTGACACAACTCAATGCACAGGCAGAGATGATGGGAAAAGGGGTGAGGCATTGGGCCTCATATTTCCAATTTCAAATGGAACCTGGTTTGGAGCTTATCGAAGGATTTGAGCAGACTGTGGCTTGGAGTGAGAAGAAGAGAAGATCTCAAGATGTAAAATCATTGAATCCTCATTTGATAGGTAACGCTTATATTGCCTGTCTTGAACTTCAAAGAGAATTGGAACTTCAGGTTAAAAAGTTAGATCGGTTTTTGTATTCGATAATACTTTTCGGGAGCTTCTTTATCCTGGGGTTGGGCTTTTTATTGAGAATGGTATTTCGAAAATATTTAAATCGCATGGCCTTTATCAAACAAACTAATCCTGAAATGAATTCTGATTTTAAAAAGAGGGTTTTAATATGGATAGCGTTTAGTGTGCTATTTAACAAAAGCGGAGTTGCCGATCTTTTAAATGTTTATACCTATGATGCTTTAACTGGAAAATCCAGCTTTGGAGAGATATTAAAGAGAGAATTTGAAAAGAAAACAGGCTCTCAGCTGATTTTAACATCTTTGGGTAGTAGCGGAGAGGCGCTTAATCAGATTGTTATCGAAGGCTCTAAGTCAAAAGCTGATATTCTACTTGGGGTTGACAGTAGCTTTGCGGATAGAGCCCGTGCAACTCAGTTGTTTTCCCCAGTGTCGGTTCAATATTTTTTCAAACTTGAACCTAATTTAACTCTTGGAAAGGATCGCCTATTTTTACCCTTTGACTACGGTTTTTTAGCTTTTCTTTATAATCGAGATAAACTCCACAAAAAACCCTCTGAATTTTCAGGCATGACTCTGTCTAAGTTTTTGGAATCTGAACAAATTAGAAAGAAGATAGTTATAGAAGATCCTAGGACCTCAAGTATTGGTTTTAGTTTTTTAAGATGGACTCAAGAATCTTTTAAAAGTAACGAAGCACTAAAGACAGTTTGGGAAAAGTTCATTCCAAAACTTGTGACTGTTGCACCTAGTTGGTCTGGCGCTTATGGTCTGTTTTTAAAGGGGGAGGCGGAGTGGGTGCTTTCTTATACGACCAGTAGAGCCTATCATTTGGAGAAGGAGAAAAAAGATCAATATGAGGTTCTTATTTTTGAGGATGGGCATGGACTTCAAATTGAGGCTGCGGCCGTTCTAAAACATTCTAAGAAAAAAGAGTTAATTAATTCATTCCTAGAGCTTCTTGTAAGTGAAGAAATTCAAAAGGAACTCCCTTTAACTCAGTGGATGTATCCTGCCCGAGTTGGAACTTTGTTACCGCAGAGTTTTAAAGGAATTCCAATTCCTAAAGCGATTTCTCTTTCAGGGGAGTTGTCAGAAAGAGAAAGAAAGAAGCTAGTGAATGATTGGACCCGATGGGCCAGCACTTCACCATGAAGCCTATTCATTTTGCCAGCTTATTGTTTTCAGTCTTCTCATTAATTTTTCTTATTTTTCCTATTGCCTACTTGTTTGGAGTTGCGATTAATGATTTTAGATTTGAATTAATATCATCGGATATTTTTTTTCGAGTTATTGGCTTCACCTATTTTCAAGCATTAATTAGTTCTGTGGTTTCTGGGTTTGTGGGAGTTTTTCTAACTCTATTTTGCAGCGAGACGAATTTTGTAGGTAAGAAAATTATCACTAGATTTTGCGAGGTGACTTTCTTTCTGCCGACTCTGGTAGTTGTTTTAGCGATTATAGGAGTATGGGGCCATAATGGCTGGCTGGGGGGGCTACTTCCGAACCATGGATTATACGGTGGCTTTGGAATTCTATTGGCCCATGTATTTTTTAACTTTTCAGTCTATTTCAAAATTGTGGGACAATCCTTCTCTGAAATGGATCGCAATGAAGAAAAGATTTCTCTTTCTTTGGGTGCGAGCCGATGGAAAACATTTTGGAAGGTTACGTTTGTAAAATTAAGGCCTTCAATTTTTCAAAGTTTTCTCTTGGTTTTTTTATGTTGTGCCTCCAGTTTTGTGGTGCTTTTAATCTTGGGAGGTGGCCCTAGATTCTCAGGACTCGAAACTGCAATTTATCAAGCCACTAAAGTTGATCTTAATATTCCCCTGGCAGTTTCATTAGCTCTGATACAGCTTTTAGCGGGTTTTTTTATTCATCTTTTTTACCGACCGAATCAAAGGCCTGTTATAGCAGGGCAAAGTCGATATCAGACCCAGATTTATTGGTGTCGTCGTTCTTTGGGAAGGCAATGTCTCATTGTATTGGTAGTGGGGATAGTAGGAGTATTGGTATTTTTACCTTTGCTTAATCTTCTAACATCGGGACTTAAAGGGTTCATTAAACTCCCCATCGAGGAATTAGCTAGTACATTGGCCACAAGTCTTGCTTTAGGGCTGAAGGTGAGTTTTCTTTCTACTTTAATTGCTTTGAGTGCGGCCTATATGGTTCAGCATTCTTCAGTCTTTTGGGTGAAAAAGGCGGTTTCCTTTATCAGTATGTTGCCTGTCGCTGTTTCAACTATGGTATTGGGATTAGCTATTACGGTGACCTTTCCATTCGCATCGGATTGGATTCAAGAAAAGATGTGGGGGATCGTTTGTATTCAATCTTTAACCATTCTTCCATTAAGCTTTCGCATACTGAGTGAAAGCTTTTCTAAAATTGAGAAGGAGATCTATTTTTCATCTCAAAGTTTGGGGGCCAATGCGCTTCAACAACTGGTTTGGATAGAGTTGCCTTTGGTTAAAAGATCTATTGGATTAGCTGCAGCAACCGGATTGGGCGTTTCATTAGGTGAGGTGGGGGCTGTTCTGTTATTTGAATCGCAAGGGAGACTCACCCTTCCTCTTTGGATGTTTAAGCTCATGGGAAAGTATCAATTCGATGAGGCTCAAGCTCTAGGATTTATTTTATTGCTCATGATGGTTGTAATTTTTATGGTGAAAGAAAAATGGGAAAGCTCACTTTAAAAAATTTAAAAGTTCAGCGGAAATCTTTTGAGGTTGTTATTCCTCAGTTGACGGTAGAATCAGGAACTATTTTAGGCGTTATGGGTAAAAGTGGCTGTGGTAAATCTACTTTGCTTAATGCCATAGCTGGATTTGAAACTCTGATGGAGGGAGAGGTCGTATTTGATAATAAGGTTCTTTCCCTATTACCTGCAGAAAAGCGAAAGGTTGCTATTGTTTTTCAACGTCCAGCCCTTTTTTCCCATCTTACCGTTATAGAAAATGTGTGTTTTGGCCTAAAAATAAAAAACATGTCACTGAATGAGCAAAGAGAAAAAGCTAAGTATTGGCTGTCCAAATTAGATATTGTGCAACTTGCAGAGCGGTATCCGTTTGAACTTTCCGGAGGGGAGGCACAGAGGGTGGCTTTAGCCCGATCTGTGGTTGTAGAATTTCCTGTCCTATTACTTGATGAACCCTTTTCTGCACTAGATGCTCAATTGAAATCTCTTGCTAGGACAGCAGTTAAAGAGATCATTAAAGAGCTAAAACTTGCTACGATTCTGGTGAGCCATGATCTTGAAGATCTTGAGGCCTTAGCGGATGAGTTTTGTATAATGGAGTCTGGCAAGATCACAGGATGGGGGAAGAAGAAACTGTAACTGTCCGTCGCCCCTTTCGAAATAGCCTCTGAGCCATAGAAATCTTCTCTACTTTAACGGCTATGAAGGACATCAGGTAATGCCTCTTTAATTGGGCGAGGATCAACTAAGCTGATTTCTAAAAAACTGAGTGGTGACCGCTATGCTTTGAGGCTTTACGGGGTAGTGTGGGTAGGTCTTGGTCGAGCTTTCCCCTGTTCCACCGTAACTAACGCACACGCTCCCCGCTCCGACAGCGTCTGCTGTGTTGTGTTTCGATCGAACCGGTCTTGACATACCTTAACCGTGCGTCCCCCCACGACCGTTTCGAGATTTGGGTTATCACAGCAGGCGGTGAGCGCCGCGATGGGCTCGGCAAACATTTCGTCGTACCTTTGTTTGGAGTCAATGTTGTGCTTACTCAGCTCTTCGGTGGGAGGCATCCAGACATTACGGGGAAAGGTATCAGGACGCCGCATGAGATTCGCTTGCTTTCGGATGGAGTCTGGGAACATGGTTTTGCAAGAAAAACCGGCCCCCACGAAATGACAACTCGTGCAATAGCCGGCATTGATTTCGGGGGTCCTCGATTGAGGGGCACGCACTTTTTCCGGACGAGTCGCGTTCCACGTGCGGAACGCCTCATTATTAATTTTTAATTCAGGGAATCTTTCCCGACCATCTGTCCACGGAACGTTACCAATACTGCACATGGCCCCCTGCTTACTCATCGCTTCTGCAAAGTTCGGCAGAGCGTTTCCGGTACCAGGCTGATAAGCTCCTTGACGGTCGATTCGCTGATACCCCTTGCCCGGAACGTTTTCGACCCGCGCCACGGCCGGGGTTCTTATGAGAAGTCCATTATCGTGACATCCACGACAATTCATGTTGGGCTGGGTGTTTCCCCAAAATCCGAGAGCATTCGGGTCCACCGGATCGGCATTGGGCGAGGGCACTCGCCCGTTGGGATTCGTTTGCTTACTGAACCAGCAGCTCGCGTTCTTTGTCTTATTAATCTGAATGACAGCGATGTCGTCATAAGACCCACGCCCTCCTTGGGTACCGGGTGTCCCACGGCAAAAGATCACGGTCGAAACTACCTGGCGTCGGCCACTATTATCCGTAAAGATGTCGTCGTAGCGCAACAGTTTGGATCCCGCCCGGCAACTGGAGAAACCGCTCGAGCCATGGGGGCGCTCGCAACCCCCATCGGATACCGCGCCCTGATTGAAAAGGCTGGCCCGAGGATCATCGCAGTCGAAGGAGGGAACCGGCACTCCAATCGTCTCCCGGCACTCCCGACCGTATGTGGCGAGGTCTCCGGCGGCGGCTTCGAAGGAAAAGAAAAAAATGGCTCCCCAGAGAGTGAACGAAATGAGTCGTAGCCAATGGAACAAAGTAATCTCAGTTGACTTCATACGTGATGGGAATTTTTTCATTATACGCCCCCAAAGAACCAATAAGCTTATGAAAATATTTTATCACAAACTGCTTTACACTACCAATACTTGACTACCTTAAGCCCGACAAAGGCCCAATCACAATTAAAGTAACTTAGGCGGGTGTCAGGTTTTTCGGAGTCGCTTTATACAGCGAAAAAGAAAAAAACACGCCCCCAAACCTTTCAAATCTCTCTTCGTTTCTTGTGGGTAATTGAAAGGTTCGGGGGCAGGTATCTGTTTTAGTATGCTAAGGAGTGATCACTCTTTTTAAATTTAGAATTAAAGCCCATTTTTAATGGCTCGGCTGGTAAAAGTTTCCAATGGGTTGGGTGACTTTCCAGAGATTGTAAAAGCATTAAGTGAATAGAGTGCCCGCCTCGAAAACTAACCAGTTCTCCTTGAATCCAACATCCGCAAAGAGCTAAATCACCAATGGCATCTAGTAGTTTGTGACGAACACATTCATCCGGAAATCGCGCCCCTTCAGGATTCAAAATCGAAGTTTCTGAAAAGGCCAGAACATTCTCTATAGAGGCACCTTGAGCTAAATTTTTAGAGCGTAATTTTTCTAAGTCTGATTGAAATCCAAAGGTTCGTGCATTAGCCACATTCTGCCTAAAAGAATCAGGAGTGAGATCCAACGCAAATGTCTGCAAACCTATGGAAGGGTGTGGAAAATCGACCGATGTCGTGAGTCTTAAGTTTTCTCTAGGAAGTAATTCGCAGACAGTTCCATCTCGATACACTTTGATAGGTTTCAAGATCTGTAGAATTTTGTGCGAGTAGGGTTGCAGTTCCAATCCAGTCTTTAAAATCTCTTTGATAAAAACAGAGGCACTTCCATCTAAAATTGGAATCTCTGGCCCATTAATTTCCGCAAGTACGTTGGTGATTCCCAAAGAATAGAGGGTTGCCATCAAATGTTCGACTGTAGAGACCCGTAATTCCGGTTGCTCTTTGACGCCTAAAGAGGTCGCTAAAGATGTACAGACCACCGATTTAAAATAGGCGGGGATCTTGACCCTTGAGTTTAGATCGGTTCGCTTAAAAATAATTCCGTGGTTATGAGGGGCGGGATGCAGTTTGAGTTCAGCATTAATTCCTGAGTGCAGCCCTACACCTTTAAAGGTGATAGTTTGGCTAATAGTTTTTTGCACGCGATAGCCTTCAGTGGATGTAAAAAAAGCTGGTTCCATAAACCCCTTGGGATTTGACAGCAATACTCATACCAGAGGTCGTCAATAGCTTAAAGGCCCTATTTTACGCACGACATAATGCGCTATGTGCGATTTGGTTGTTGTAAAAAAATGACACTTTTTAAGCTAGGAGAGATAAAAAAACACAATCGATTTAGCGCTTTGACTTATTAGGGCCGTAAAGCAAAACTATATTTTTCAAAGGAAAAGTTTTATGAATTCATCGGTCAAAAAAGTAGTTATTCCTGTAGCTGGCTTAGGCACCCGGGGGCTTCCCTTTACTAAAGAGGTTCCTAAGGAATTACTCCCCATCATTGATACCCCTACGATTCACTTCATTGCGGAGGAGGTTCTAGCGGCCGGCATCGAGCAGGTCATTTTTGTTACCAGTAAAGGAAAACAGGCTTTAGAAGATTACTTTGATCTATCCCCCAATCTTGAAAATTGGTTGAGAAAAAGGGGGAAAGAGGCTTTGGCCGATAAGGTCCGGCATATTGGAACTTTTTGTGAAGTTATGTCGGTTCGCCAAAAAGAGCCCCTGGGTTTAGGCCATGCGGTTTACTGTGCTCGTCACATGATCGGCAATGAAAAGTTTGCAGTCTGTTTGGGAGATGAAATTTTTCCTCCTTGGGACAATATTAATCAGACGCAAGCCCCTTTGCGCAAATTGGTGGATGCCGCAGTTGAAATGAATACCTCTACGGTGGGCGTTGTAGAGATTCCAATTGTCGATAGCCCTTCCTATGGAATTTTAGATTTGGGGGGTAAACAGCTAGGGGAATCGCCTCTTCAAGTTCTTAGAACGGTTGAAAAACCGAAACCTGAAGTGGCCCCAAGCCATTATGCGATTATTGGACGTTATGTTTTTGACTCGACTCTTTTTGATGCTTTAAAAGATACTAAACCAGGGGTTGGAGGAGAGGTTCAGTTAACTGATGCCATGGATAAGCTTTGTGCGGCAGGTAAACTCCATGGAGTTCTACTTAAAGGCTGTCGATATGATATTGGAAATCCGTTGTTTTATATGAAAGCTCAAATTGATGCGGCCCTAAAAAGACCTGAACTCAATCAACGCCTGCGCGAATATATGAAGTCTTTATGAGATATGTTTTTATAGTTTTTTTTCTCCTAGTATTTAAAGTCAATGCATTTATTCCACCTGTTTCCTCTGTCTTAAAAGAGATTTTTGATTCAAGGAAATTTGGGGATGGGCTGGAGCTTATTTTTGTTCATCAGGTTGCAAATTCTAATGGAGAATGGCTTGAGATTGAGGAGCGAATTCTATCGGATCGTCGAGGAATCAAATTTATTTGGAAACCCGCACTCGCTAGCACATGGGTTTCAGGATCTCTTGATAAACGCACCTATTTTGTGGGGAATGACAAAAGAATTAATTCTAGATCTCTCCTATTCTTGAAAAACTTTATTTCAAGTTCTGCAATTGAGTTTCGAGATGCTTTAATTAATGAAAAATTTCTTCGATGGGAGCAGTTAAAACAGTTTAAAGATGAATTTGAGCCTCAGGGCGATCCGCAAACATGGGATGTAAAATCAAATTATCTGGCCCATGATTCTATCTCTTTGGTATTGCTAGCGATCGGACCCACTATTGCTATTGTGGGCTCCCAAGACCCAAACTCAAAAAGAACTATCTATCTAGATAAAGGTCTACTAGGTGTAAAAAAAATAGAATGGTTAGAGGAGGGGAAAAATCTAAGTTGGAACTTTGATCAATTAACATTAAATCTGAAAGATTCTTTTTTTTCTAGAAGATCTGCCCTTAACCTAGATGGAAAAGATATTATTCAATCTGAGCTTGTAGCCATTCGCCCTCTAAATAAACGCCAGATTGCGGATTGGGGACAATTATGGCAAAAGGCTAGTAAATCCTTAGTTAATGCTCCAGTGGCCGAAGAGGCGTTAAGAATACTATTGAGTAGTAGATGATTATAGATGTTGCCATTCCGGTCAGAGTTTCTAATTCTTTCCATTACTTTATTGATGATGAGTTGGGCCGAACCCTTTCTATAGGGAGTATAGTTTCGGTTCCTTTTGGAAGTCGTACTACTTATGGATTTGTTATTGGGTTTCCAGAAAAATCTGAGGTTGAAAATTCAAAGCTGAAAAAGGTAACTGAAGTTTTGGTTGCGAATTCTGTTTTTGATGAAAATATGTATCAGTTTCTCAAGTGGGTTAGTGATTATTATTGTCATCCTTTAGGAGAGGTCATTGCAACTGCGATCCCCAAATCTTTTTGGAGTCCAAACAAAAAGGAAAGAAAATCAAAAAAGATTGAAAAATGTATTGAAGAAAAAGTCTTTGAGTCTGGAATTAAACATGAGCTCAATTCAAGTCAACAAACAGCTGTGGAAAGTATTCTTAATCCCGATGAAACAAGACCCTTTCTTCTTCATGGAGTCACTGGAAGCGGAAAAACTGAAGTCTACATGAATGTTTTGTCTGCCATACTTGATCAAGGTAAAACGGGTATTATTTTAGTCCCTGAAATAGCTCTGACTCCTCAATTGACTGAGCGTTTTTCGGGGCGATTTCCTAATAAGATAGCAGTTCTTCATAGTGATTTAACCCCGAAGGAACGGGTTCATCAATGGGAGCTTATTACTCAGGGCACAGCTCAGATCGTGATTGGGGCTCGATCGGCAGTGTTTGCACCTTTAAAAAAGTTAGGTGTTATTGTCGTTGATGAGGAGCATGAAACCTCTTTTAAGCAGGAAGATTCTTTACGTTACAATGCGCGAGATTTAGCTGTGGTTCGAGCGAAACTATTGGGTGCAAAAGTAGTTTTGGGATCCGCAACGCCGTCAGTTGAAACCTATCAAAATGCTCTCAATGGAAAATATGTTCATTTAAAACTTTCTGAGCGTGTCAATAAGAGAGCCATGCCTAGAACCTCCTTTATTGATCTTAAAGATAAAGGGCAATGGTATGCGCCTAATGTGAGTTGGTTAAGTCGAGGTCTTGTTCATGCCATTGGCGAAACTTTAGATCAGGGACAGCAGGCCATGCTCTATTTAAATCGACTGGGTTTTGCTCATTTTCTTTTCTGCAGTGATTGTGGTCATACTTGGCGTTGTAAGAATTGTGACGTTTCTTTAACTTACTATCAAAATCCTCCAATTCTAAAGTGCCACTACTGCGGGGTGCATAAAAAAGTTCCGCACACCTGCGAAACATGTTCGGGAGTAAGATTAGATACTATGGGGCTCGGAACTGAACAGGTTGAAAAGACATTAATCTCTATTTTCCCTAAGGCGCGAATCTGCAGAATGGACCGAGGAGTGATTAAGGGTAAAAAAGATCTCGAGAAGGTTTTAGTTCGAATTCAGAGGCGTGAAGTTGATATTGTTATTGGCACTCAGATGATAGCGAAGGGGCATGATTTTCCGGGTATTGCATTGGTTGGAGTTTTATTGGCAGATGCGAGTTTAAATTTACCCGATTTTCGAGCCCATGAGAGAACATTTCAAATCATTACACAGGTCTCGGGAAGAGCAGGAAGAGCCGATATTCCAGGCGAAGTGGTAATTCAAACTTTAAATCCTGAACATCCTGTTTTGCTTGCAGCTAGCCAACATCATCAAGAGGAATTTTATCGAAATGAGATTTCCTCAAGAAAGCTATTTCAATTTCCACCTTTTCATCGTGCAGTTATGTTGAGATTTCAGCATTCGAATGCTCATAAAGTGGAAAGCTTTGCTTATCAAGTAGTTCAACTTCTTCAACAGGAACTTCCACGACGATTTCCTAAGTGTCAAATATTGGGGCCGACTGAAGCCCCAATCTCTAAAGTAAAAAAAATGTATAGATGGCAATGTCTTGCAAAAAGTGAGTCGGTAAAAGAGATTCAGGGGATGTTAAAGTTGTTGTTCGAGTGGGAAAAACGGCAAAAGAGTTCAGTTCAGATGGCCGTTGATGTGGATCCTGTTAACCTACTTTAGATTACCCGACAAAATTGACTAAAAATCTAAAGGCGATTTGTACCGGAATTGCTAAGTATTTTAGGCTGCCTGTCAGTAAAAGAGCGATGAGAATTAGTCCTGAAAATTGGGCTGATTTTGCAAGGAGAAGGGCCATTCGCTTGGGAACAAATCCTTGCATAACATTAAATCCATCCAAGGGGGCAATGGGGAGAAGGTTAAAGAAAGCGAGCATAAGATTTACCTGAATGCTCACTAAAGAAAATGTTTGAACTGTTTCGACGATTTGATTTTGCAGTGGAAGTCTTACCAAAATAAAAAGTACCCCAGTTGATAAAATAGCCAAAAGTATATTGGCTAAAGGACCTGCAACAGCCACTAAAGCGAAATCTTTTCTTCCATATTTGAGGTTTCGGATATCAACTGGAACCGGTTTAGCCCACCCGAAAAAAGGGGCTCCGGTATAAATGGCGAGCGTGGGTAAAATCAGCGTTCCTAAAATATCGGCATGAACCATCGGATGCATGGAGAGACGGCCTAAAAGCTGCGGAGTGGGATCTCCTCGTTTAACAGCCATCCAAGCGTGAGCAAATTCATGGAAACAAAGTGAAAACAAGAAAACAGGGACCAATAAAATGACATTTAGCAAACCTGACGACATAGTGCGTAGTGTATCATGTTTTTCAAGTCATTGAACAAATTTGGTAGCCGTGTGACAATGAAAGAGATCAAATTCCAAACCTTACAGAGAACATCATGAAACAGCTTCTAGTCCTCACTATTATTTTTATGGCGGCACCCACTCTTTGGGCAGCTAAAAGTAAATCTTCGGAGAAACAAAGTGGTTTTGAGCGTTCTATTAATGCTGTGGTTAGAAGTAAGTATTTTTATAAAACAAATAAATTTGAAATAGGTGCGACAGCTGGAATGATGCCTTACGACTCGGTGGTTAACCATCTTCTTGTGGGCGGGAAGGCTACTTGGCATTTCAGTGATCACTTTGGTTGGGAGATTGCAGATATTCAGTATGGGGTGCCTTCAATTACTGCGGATATCAAGGATAAGGTTACCACAAAACATTTAACGAATGTTCAATTCAGCCAAATTAGTTTTTTAGCGACCTCCAATTTTTTAATATCCCCGATTTATGGAAAGGTTAGGTTTTTTGGTAATCAAGTCCTCTATTTTGATATCTATGCAGTTCTAGGGGCCGGTTTTGCCAATACCAAAACAATTAAGCTTAGTGATCCCACCGGAATCTCTTTGGTAGAATCAACGGTTCGCTCGGGTATGGAACCTGCTTTTGATTTTGGTATTGGATTAAAAGTATTCACGAGTGATTTTTTAGGGCTCGTGATTGATCTACGTGACTATGTGACCTTTGCAGAGGTTTACTCAGCTAAGAAGCCTCGTAGTAATTTTTCAGTCTTCGCAGGCTTAAGTTTCTTTCTTCCTGCTTTCTAATCCAGGTAGCGATCCTAATTAGGTCCAGAATATTTATCTACAATTTAATATCTTTAAATTTATTACCTGAGGGTGGGGATTCGTGGATTGGACCAAATAATTCCCAAAACTCATCCAGAAATTGTAAAAATTCTTCGAGAGTCATTATTTTTTCCTGAGAATTTCTAAAAAAGCCATTTCCTGAAAAAGATCTGCATAAGTTTTAATCTCCTGCCAATCTAAGGTGGCCTCGTGTTTATTGATTAGAGATTGAATATCCGCTTTATCTTGAAACTCACGAGAGGGGTCATTTTTATAGGCCTGAATTTTAAGTCCAATAATAGCCTCTGCTGAAAGACAATGGATTCCTAGGGGAGGTAAAGATTTGGAGTTTTTTAACATAGCTTGGCTAAGGGGTCTTCGAGCGAGAAGAATATCTAAATTTCCCAAGCCTCTGAAGTGAATCACCTCTTCAGTTTCCATTTCAATTTTCCAACCAGCTTCGATAAGAGCTTTTTTGGCTGTTTCTTTTTGCGATTCATCAATTAAATAATCGATATCGTTAGTAGCCCTTGGAACACCTAAAACTGCCAAGGCAAATCCGCCGATAAGAGCGTGTCTTACTCCGGTCTCTTGAAGAACTTGATGAGATTTCTCAAAGGTTAATTTTAAAGTCATATAGCGTTTGATCTCTTAGTTACTGGTAAAGTATTTTCCCCAACTTTTAAAGTTTAATCTAGTGGGCATAGCACTAACTTTTCATTCGTTACTACTACCGTTGCTTAATTTAAGTAATTGTTATTATTAAAAAATAACTGCTATTTTAGCGCTCTTAAGAAGGCCACAAAAATCTGTTTTTAGCGATTTCTAAACTTGCCAACCTCTTTTTTTAAGGCAATGCTAGATCCTTTTTGAGGGGTAATGAAAAAACGCGTAACGACAAAAAAGCAGATTAAGCCTAAAAATAATCCTGCGCGATTACATCTTAAGATGATTCAGCCCGGGAAGAGATTAGGTGAGCTTGTGAGCGTTTATGAGGATCTCGAGCGAACTTTGAAAAGGATCAAGACTACATCTCTGTTGCATGGGGGGAACTCACTCATGCAAATCAATATTCAAAAACTAATTTCTCAACTATCCAAATCTAAAAGAAAAATTGAAAGAAAGATTAGCCACACTTTACTAAATGAGCGTACTCAAATTCGTTATCAGTTTGATAAGTGGGCCCCTAAACTAGGCCGTAAAATTTCTAAGCGTAATGCTAGTTCTGTGATGGAAACCCAGGACTATATCTAATTTACATTCACTGTTTTTTTCTTGTGTGAAGTAGCTTGAAGCTTTCTTTTGAGATTATCCAGGCCAATATGATTCCCCCTATTAGCTGTAACAAAGAGAGTATTTGCCCCATGCTTAGTCCTAGAAAAAAGTAACCCAAATGGGCATCAGGCTCTCTAAAAAACTCAACAATAAATCGTATGAAAGTGTAGCCAATGAGAAAGACTACAGAAAGTTGACCGTCTTTTTTAAATCTATTTTTTAAGAACCAGAGAACTGCAAAAAGTACGATCCCCTCCAAAAGAAATTCATAAATTTGAGAGGGATGGCGAACGATAGGGCCCCCTGCAGGAAAGATCATTCCCCAAGGCATTTGAGTCTCTCTTCCATAGAGCTCACCGTTAATGAAGTTTCCAATTCGTCCCATGGCAAGTCCAGTGGGTGTGGCCAGAGCCATCGCATCTGTTAGATTCCAAAATGGAATTTTATTTTTCTTACAAAATATAATCGCCGCAGCAATTGTTCCCAAAAGGCCTCCATGGAAGGAAAGGCCACCTTTGTAAGTTTGAAAAAGCCATAGAGGGTTAGCGATAAACGTGCTGTAGTCGTAAACGACACAGTAGACAATTCGAGCTCCAACGACCCCTCCAATTAGAAGCCAAATTCCGAAATCATCCATTTGCTGAGCGGTGAATTGGAATCGTTCCTCTCTAGAGAGTCTTTTTAGAATGGTTCGAGCTAGAAGAAAGCCCCCCACATAGAGCAGTGAATACCAGGTGATCTGAAATGGACCCCCGAGTCTAATAATAACGGGATTAATATGAGGATGTAATAACGGCATGGCCCCTATTTTCCACTAAATTGATGCACTTGTCTGTAGAAAGCTTTTTTAATCAGCAGTTCTCGGTGAGCCACAGCGCATGGTAAAAAGCGGAGTCATTCAAGAATTTGGATATGAAGTGGGGCTATCAGTTCTAAGGAAAGTCGCTGTACGCCCCACTTCATATCCAAATTCTTGAATGAACCATCATAAAATTACCTCAATGGCATACCGAGACTTTGCGAAAAGGTTTTTTTAGCGCTCCTCAATTAGCCTCAAAATTTATTCACCGAGAATTGCTGATTTTTAATTTTTGAGGCTCTGAAATTATCCTAGGTGTGAATTTGAGTAGGCTATATAGCACTAACCAGTTAACCCCGCACCCGCTGAGCGGTTGCTTTTGTAGCAAAGCTTTGTTGCGCCTCCTATGAGTACCAAGAGTACAACGGTTGTCGGCACGTCTCGCTTTGCTACCTAAAATCAACTCACGGATCTGGTACTGGGTTAACGGGTTAATGCTATAATAAAAAGCATGAAAACCGTGGGAATTGGAGTTGGGGGAAGATTTCACTCCGACTTTATGTATCAGTCTTTTGTTAATTTGGGCTATGAACCACAGATTTTTACTTCGTTACCCAGAAGTAGATTTTCTATTCCTTCTGAGCATATTGAGAATTGTATTTGGCCAGAATTGATTTTTAGAGCCAGTAGAAATTTAGGATTTGAATCCCTGGGGGATCATCTAAAAATGAGACAGTTTGGAAGGTTTCTTTCGAGGAGCCTTTCAAGATATCGACCTGATTTTTTCGTGGGCTGGTCCTCATTTTCCTTGGAGACCTTAAAAAGTCGGCCCGGCCATTTTCATATTTTAATGAGGGATTCGTCCCATATAAAGTTTCAGTACGATCTTTTAACTGAGGAGTATCTAAAATTTGGTCATGCTTTTCCAAAACGGGATTTTTGTTTAGAGAGAGAACTCGAGGAATATGAATTGGCCGATCGGATCTGGGTGTTGTCCGATTTTGCCAAAAAAACTTTTGTTGAAGCAGGAATAAAACAGGAGAAAATTGATGTGCTTCCACTGGGGGTTGATCTGGAGAGGTTTCAACCTTTGGAAATTTTATTAGAGCCTTCTCCCTTAAGAGTTATCTATTTCGGCATTCTAAGTTTTAGAAAAGGGGTTCAATATCTTTTAGAGGCCACTAAGGACTTTTCTCCTAAGCAGATTGAGTTAAATCTTATTGGATCTATTGAACCAGAGTTTAGGAGAGTTTTATCTAAGTACTCGCATTTTAACTATCAACAGGCCATGCCACAGTCAGAACTAGCGAATGAAATTAGAAAACATCATGTTTTTGTATTTCCTACCTTAGAGGATGGCTTTGGCCAAACTTTAATTCAAGCTATGGCGAGTGGATTAGTTCCAATTACGACAACTCATTGTGGTTCAGCCGATTTTACATTTTTGAATAAAACAGAATGGCGGATAGAGCCTCGCTCCGCTGAACAAATTAAAGCTAAGCTTGAAGCTTTATTGCATTCATCAGAGCTTCTTCAAACTCTTCGCTACCAATCCATCCAAGAGGCTAAAATGATGACTTGGGGACGTTATGAGCGCCAGTTGTCTCACCTGCTTTCAGCTAGGCGCTAACTTTGGCAAAGGCAGATATTGAGGCATTCGGTTAATCAGCGGAGTTATTTCATAAAACACGAAACTTGGCCTTTTAAGCCCTAGTAGATTCATTTGAGCGGGATTGGAAACCCAAACTAAATTGGCTGGATTAATATCGGTGTAAAATGGACGCCCTTCACTCCAGTTTCCCTCTGCATCTTGAATAGGGGTTTTCACCTGAGCCGAAATTGCCTTAATTGTTGAGTAAATTTCTCTTAATGAACTCGCCATTTCAATGGGGAGTTGTCCTCTATATTGTTCGTTGAGTGTTTTTAAAGATTCTCCCTGAATTTCAGGTTTTATGAGGATCGTTCCCTGTTTGCTTTCGAAACTTTTTAAGATGGGGATTGTGGGGATGACTCCAGATTTCCAGGCGGCATCTTTTGGGAACTGAGGATCCTTCTCTATTTTATCCCAGTTTGATTTCAGTAAATCATAGGTATGAATTTCTCTTTTCATTTCCAATTCAGCTTGAGGGTGAGGGGCATCTTTCCCTAAAAAACGCACTGTATGAGGAATTTTAGCAACCAGACTTACCGTAGTCAGTGGAATGCCAGGGAGAGTAGAGGACTTACTAATTCTATATACGCCTCCTCGATCTCCTAAGCCGATTCGCTCCCCAAGTAAGAGGGAGGTGGGATCATCGATGATTTTAGGACGAATTGTTTTACCTGTGTGATATTGGACTGCATAAGGTAACACGAGTTGGGTTAAGGTGCGGACACAGGAATTTAAGAGAGCGGCTTCAGTAGGTTGGCTAGTAATGAGTAGCCCCGTAAGGACTAGAGCCAACTTTAAGGATTTAAATTGGCGTATTTGTGGGTATTGTAAAATCATAATAAATTGCGAATACCCTCTCACAAAATGCAACAGACGAACCAGATCTTGGCGGTAAAAAAGTAGTTAATTTCAATGACTTGTCATACCCCTCTTTTTAATAAAAAAAGGAGCTGTCTTAAGTTTGTATAGGGTGTTGTCTAGAGAGTTGAATTTCTTATCCATTTTTTGAAATGTAAGAAAAGGGGAGAATGTTCACGAAGTGTACAAGGTGATACAATTTGGAAATCATGGGAACTTTATTTTTTGCTATTGCTGTCCTTCACACATTTGCGATTAAAAGATTCCAATCATTGGCTAGAAAGTTTCCTGAAGGGTCGGTTTTAGAAAATCTATTTCACCTTTTAGGTGAAGTGGAAATTGTCTTTGGGTTTTGGGCGGGAGTTTGGTTTTTTTATTTTTCGTTTTCAGAAAGTTACTCAGAAGCTATCCATTACTTAGAGTCGTTAAATTTCAGAGAACCTCTTTTTATTTTTGTCATTATGACAGTCGCTGCTACTCGACCCCTGATTCAATTGGCTAAGTTCGTTATTATTCGAATCGCGAGACCCATTCCTATTAACTCCAAAGTTGCAAAATATTGGGTCACTTTGATCTTAGGTCCTTTATTAGGAAGTTTTATTACTGAACCTGCAGCCATGACAGTTACGGCCTTGGTTTTATTGGATGAATTTTATCGAAGAGATATTTCTGAAAAGTTTAAGTATGCCACCTTGGGAATTTTATTTGTTAATGTTTCTATCGGCGGAGTTTTAACTCATTATGCGGCCCCCCCTGTTTTAATGGTGGCAGACAAGTGGGGGTGGGATTGCTCTTTTATGATGAGTCATTTTGGTTGGAAGGCGATTTTAGCAGTGATTTTTAATTCATCTCTTGGCGTCGCACTGTTCTCTAAGGAATTGAAAAGGCTTGAAGAGAAAAGTGAAGTTGAAACAGGTGTTCCCTTGTGGCTTATTGCAATTCATTTGATTTTTGTGGCAGCTATTGTGGCTTCGGCTCACCATCCTGTTCTTTTTATGGCCTTGTTTCTCTTTTTTCTGGGTGTGGCTCATATATCCAAAGAATTTCAGGATCCTATACAATTAAAAGCTAGTCTTTTGGTGGCATTTTTTTTGGCGGGATTGGTAGTTTTTGGAGAGATGCAGACATGGTGGCTAAAGCCGTTGCTAAATAATTTAACCGCCTTTCCACTATTTTTAGGAAGTACTGCTCTGACTGCAGTTATGGATAATGCAGCAGTGACCTATTTAGGTTCACAGGTTACCGACTTAAGTGAATCTATGAAATACGCTTTAGTTTCAGGCGCTGTGACGGGGGGCGGTCTCACAATTATCGCGAACGCTCCTAATCCTGCGGGCTTTTCTATTCTTAAAGAGTCTTTTGGAAAAGAGGGGATCAGTCCATTAATGTTATTGTGGGCGGGACTTATTCCGACTTTGATTGCCGCCTTTTCATTTTGGTTTTTGCCTTAAATTTTTCAAGTAGGTTAAAACACCCTGTCCCGAGCAGAAACCTTGGGAGACGCAAGCTTGAATTAAAAACCCTCCTGTGACTGTGTCCCAATCCAGCATCTCCCCGGCAACAAAAACACCTGGAAACTTTTTTAACTCTAGATCAAAGTTAATCTCACTAAGTTTGATTCCTCCAGCTGATGAAATAGCCCATTGCAAACCTTGTCTTTCATGAAACTGAATCGGAAAATTTTTAATTCTGTGAACCCACTGATTTAAGTCCTTAGGGTCGATTTCTAAGCTTTGATGAAACAGGAGAGCTAATGATGCGGGGCTTAGTTTGAGATGCTTTTTTATTCGTCTAATAGGATTTAAGTTTTCTTTTGTTTTAGTTAGCTTTTTTATAATCTGCTCTTCAGAAAGATCAGGCTTAAGATCAAGATAGACAGTTTCTTTGGCCCCTATGGCATAAATAGGGGTTCCTTCAAGACCGTAAGAGGTGACCACTAAATCTCCCTGTAAAGAGCCTTTGGATGATTTTAAAACAACATTTTTAAGGGGGAGCCCTTCTGCCTCTTTTAAGAATTCCGGACTAAAATCCACTGAAAATCCTACATTGGAAGGGCTAAAGGGGGTCAATTCTAATTTTTTTTGAATAAACATCTTGGGCCATTGGACCGGCTCGTGGACTAGTTCCCAGCTCGCTCCACCTAGACAAAAGACTACAGCCATGAAAGCAAACTGAGTTCCATCGTCAAAAAATAGAGTGATTTCTCCATTTGGGTTTTTCTGAAAATCAATGCAGCATTTATTGAAAAAGTATTTTACATTTTGTTGGGTTAGTCTTTCTTTCCAGTGAGTTAATAATCGAGAGGCTTTCATCTCCTCTACAAAATATCGATGACTAGTTCCTTTGAAAGTTTTGATTCCTAATTGATGGATAAATTTAAGCCAGTCATCTGGGGTAAATTTGGATAGAATATTTTTCCAGAATAATTCATCTCCAGAGTATTTTTTGTGAAAATCTTTTAAGGGCATATCGTAAGTCACGTTAAGGCCTGAACTACCTGCAATTAAAAGTTTTCGGCCTAGAGAATTTCTCTTTTCGAAGATCGAAACATCAAAGCCCGAGGCACTTATGATGTCAGCGGCCATCAAAGCGGCGGGTCCTGAACCTACGATAGCTACATGAAAGGGGTTTTTCTTCATGGCGATAGGATTTTAATCTTCACTTTCTAAGCTGTAGTTAAAGCTAAGAGAAATTCTAGCTTTTTTTGATTGATTAGGTGGAACTTCATGCCGGACCCAGCTTTCAAATAGTACAAAGTCTCCGGCCTTGGCTTGAACCTCATAGTAAAGTTTATCTGAGGCTTTAGTAGGGTTTTCTCTAAGCGGAGCATTCATATAAAAACTCATTCTCGGATCCTCTATTTTTAAAGGAACGCTTTGAGGGGGAGTTTGCACATAATAGGTTCCACTGATAACCGAATGAGGATGAAGATGAAGCGCATGATAAGTGTGTTCATGCATAATATTAACCCAGAGGTGGGTCATTCGAAGTTCAAGATCTTTTAGATTCCATCCTTGGGCCTTTTTAAAGGCCTCTGCATGGGGCTTTAGCTCCTCTTCAAAGGTCGAAAAAGAGGGATAACGAAAATGTAGATCCGATATCGAACCATAAGAGGTGTACCCCCCGATATAGTTCTCTTTGGACCATTTCTGCCCCATTTTGTCCTGTTGGAAGATATTTAAAATATCTTTCATCAGGCGTGCATTTAGGGTGTGGAATTTTGATAGCGATCCGGTACCAATCAAGGTAGGGAATAGGTTGTTAATTTTAAGTTTCATAGGGACTCTTTATAAGATGAAAAAGGTACAAATTGCAAAGCCAAGTCGTTGGGTCAAGTTTAAACCTTCGATGTGTAAGGGGTGTTGGGCAGGATGTTGTACCATGCCTGTTCAGGTGACCTCAGAAGAGCTTTTCCATATGGGGTTTATTGAGTCCCACCAGGTCAATGGCCCTTTGAAGAGAATAGCTCAAAGACTCATTCGATCGGGAATTATCAGGTCGTTTAATTCTCGGACTCGACTTTTCAGATTAAAACAGCTGGAAAATGGGGACTGTGTTTTTCTGGATTCTAACCGACTTTGTACTATCTATGAGAATCGTCCCTCTATTTGTCGTGGATTTCCCTTCAATAGCGTTCGTCCAGGATTTTGTCCCAGTCAAAGAAGATCTGCCGTTCAGTTGGCAATGCAGAAAGCCTCAACTGAAACAAAGAACTGTAAAAAATAGTCTCATTTTTGGCGCACACAAAAGGCAGATTTCCTCTTAATTCTTTCTGCGTCGGCAGGTTTCTTAGGTTTCAAATGAAAAATCGACCGTTTCAGCAGTTAAGTCTGAATGGAACAGGCTTTGCAGTTTTTATACTTTGTAATTGGCAAACAGTAAGTTTTTTGGGAGGTGAAATGATTTATCGAGTTCTTTTAGGGGTGATCGTTTTAGTGTTGGCTTCAAAACATAGCTTGGGGGCTACTATTAATCCAGTATTAGTGGAGGTTCCCCTTTCGAAAGTGTTTGTTCCAGCAGGGTTTGATACTAATGATCGTATTCAATTTGCTGTGGGTGGAGAACTTAGAAACAGTTGCTTTAAAGTTGTTGCTCCTGAAGTTAAGGTGGATTTAGAAACAAAAACTATCGTCGTTAAGCAACAGGCCTATGTTTATATGGGCTTCTGTCTAATGATGATTATGCCTTACTCTAAAGTGGTGACCTTGGGAGTTATTGAACAGCCTGGAACCTATCAGATTGTGGAGGGGCGTTTGGGTAGAAGCTTGGGCACGATAGAGGTTAGTTTAGCTCGAACCATTGAACAGGATGAGTTTCTTTATGCTCCTGTGAGTGATGTGAATATTGTTCAGGCTTCGGGCCCCAATTCAGAAGAGGATCCTCAGCGAAATAAAGTTGTGCTTTCCGGAAGTTTTTCTAATGGCTGTACTGAATTTAAAGAGATTCGAGTCAGCCAAAATGAAAATACGATAGTGGTTCAGCCTATTACAATTTTTAAAGAACAGATGAGTGAGTGTAAAGATGAGAAGATTGAGTTTTTAAAAACTGTTGTTTTAGATCCTAAATTAAAGGGGGACTACTTAGTTCATGTTCGCTCTCTCAATGGAGCGGCACTAAATAAAGTTGTCGATTTTGGAGGGTGAACAGAAGATAACTCAAACCGTAATAAGTGCCTCGCGAATAAAGTTACGTTTGACTTTAGTTTTTGGAACTTCGAAGTCGAACCAAGTTCGCACATCTTCCTCTAGCCCCAGACCATGCATGTAATTGTAAATAGCTTTTTTTAAGCCGGCACTTAAGGGTTCGGGATCAATCCCCTTGGAATCAGAGAACTCCAGGTCATTTTTTGCAAACGTAGAGGAGGGATATTTAATTTCTATTCCATAATGTGAAGGATTCTTTCCAATAGGACTATGAATTGTAGCAGAGAATCGGTGCCAAAAACCTGATTGAATGCAACCTGCTTCGAAAAGTTGTCTTACTCGTTCTAAAGAATCTATCGTTTCATGAAGGGTCTGAGTTGGAAATCCATACATTAAATAGGCATGAACCATGATTCCACTCTGAGTGAAGTTGTGTGTAACTTTTGCAACCTGTTCGACAGTAACCCCTTTTTCCATGAGTCCTAATAATCTGTTTGAGGCTACTTCAAGTCCCCCACTGATAGCAATACAACCACTCTGAGCTAATAGCTGAGTAAGTTCTAGAGAGAAACTTTTTTCAAAACGGATATTGGTCCACCAGGAGATATTAAGTTGTCGTTTAATAAGTTCTTTTGCGAGGGCTGCGAGAGTTTTAGGGGGGGCAGCTTCATCTACAAAATGAAAACCTGTTTGCCCAGTTTCTTTAACCAACTGCTCAATTCTATCAACTAAAAGAGAGGCCTGAGCAGTTTCATATCTGCCAATATAATCTAGGCTGGTGTCGCAGAAGCTACACTTTTTCCAGTAACAGCCATGAGCTAAGGTGAGTTTGTTCCACCTACCGTCAGACCACAACCTATGCATTGGATTTAAAAGCTCACAAAGAGAAAGATATCTGTCTAAGGGAAGTCCGTCGTAAGTTGGAACTCCTGAATCTTTGAAGGGAATATCGTGAAGTGAAGTATCATTTTTAAAAACAACCTTATTGTTTTCTCGGATAAAGGTACGCAAGTATTTGGCCGCTTTTTTGGGCTGAGAGAGGTTTTCTAAAAGGGTAAGAAAAGGTTTCTCGCCATCATCTAGTGTGATGTAGTCAATAAACTCAAATACTCGAGGCTCTTTTAGTTCTCTAAGCTCAGTGTTGACATAACCTCCACCTAAGATAATTCGAGTTGATGGGGATAATTCTTTGAATTTTTTTGCGATACGAAAAGCCCCATAGACATTTCCTGGGAAGGGAACTGTGAGCGCTAAAATATCGGGATGATATTGTTTGACGTACGATTCACTAATTTCATCGAGGTAACGATCGATTAAGGTGGGAGCTGCATTTAAGGCTTTTAAAATCGGTTCAAAAGAAGGGGCGCTTGAAGCAAGTTTTTCCCCGTATCTAGAAAACTCAAATCGATTATCAATTCCATCTCGAATCATGTCAGCAAGATCATCGATGTAGAGGCTTGCTAAATGACGGGCTCTATCCTGAAGACCCAGGGCTCCAAAAGCCCATTGGAGCCCATCGCTTCTAGAGATATTGAGACTCTCTAAAGTTTTAAATCTTGGCCCCTCTGGAAGATAATTATGGGTCACAATTCTGTAAGCTAATGTAGGATCTTGGTTTTGTAAGAATCTAATAACGCTATCGATCGTCGAAATATAATTCTCTTTAAACTTTAAAAAATGTTTAAGAGAAGGGGCTATGACTTTGTTTGTTTTTAGCTCTTGTGAAATCGTCTCTAAGCCTGTTTTGTTTAAAAGTTTTAGAACCAGTTCTAATGCCGGATCTGCCTGAATCGCCTCGAACCCCTGGGAGCGCAAAAAACCGGTTAAATAGGCCGTGGCAGGGTAGGGGGTATTGATCTGGGTCATAGGAGGGGTCAATAGTAACGTACGCATGAGGAATAGTTTTTATCAGAAATGCCGCAACGTGTCTATCTGGGTGGTTATAAGTTTTTGAAAGTATTGAATAAAAAATAGGACAGCCGTTTTCGGTGAGTAAATTTTGAGGCTAATTGAGGAGCACTAGAAAAATCTTTTCACAAAGTCTCGGTGTGCTATTGGGGTAATTTTATATACCTGGCCCTCTATACTGTGTTTTTTGAGAGTTTTTTTGGTCTTGTTTGCCTTACAGGCCATTTAAATTCTTGGGATATTTTGGCAAACAAAGCGTCACCTAAACTCAAAACAGTAAATCCCCATACTTTATCG
>SXGT01008509.1_pt1 | contig 47653 bp, 33 predicted proteins | sample 3176221 | NCBI WGS metagenome assembly SXGT01 (sample SAMN11356862, study PRJNA531348) | freshwater metagenome | isolation source: freshwater sample F1-120 | place: China: Fuxian Lake, Yuxi | collected 2017-12-25 | reverse complement strand
TGCCACCCTTATGCCTACAAAGAGATCGAGGCGCTCGGCAACAACGACGTCAAGGCTTTCGACAAGAGCCTCTGGGGCCACGTTGGCCACGTCGCCAAGAACGGCGTGCGCGCCATGCTGCTCGGTCTCACCCGCGGCGCGATCGCGCAGTCGCCCGTCGGCGGACCGGCCAAGCCCTACTGGAAGAAGCTCAGCTGGTGCTCGGCCAAGTTCGCGTTCTGGGCGGATGTCGCGATGGGCACGCTCGGCGGCAACCTGAAGCGGAAGGAGAAGATCACCGGCCGCTACGCCGATGCCTTCAGCTGGATGTATTTCGGCACCGCGGTGCTCCGCCGCTTCGAAGCCGAAGGGCGCAAGCCAGAGGACCTGCCGCTGCTGCAGTGGAGCATGGACTACGCGTTTGCGCGCATTCAGCAGGCCTTCGACGGGCTATTCGAGAACCTGCAGGTGCCTGGCCTCACATGGGCCCTGCGCGGCCCGCTCGCCTGGCTGTCGCGCCTCAACTCGATCGGCTCGATGCCCAACGACCGCGTTGGCGGCAAGGTCGCACGCACGCTGCTGCAGCCGTCTGCGCAACGCGATCGCTTGACGCCCGCGATGCACATCCCAGCGTCGTCCACGTCCGCGCTCGGCCGCCTCGAGCGCGCGTTGCAACTCTCGCTCGACGTCGAGCCCGTGCACAAGAAGCTCAAGGACGGCGTCAAGGCTGGCCGCTTGCCAAAGGCGCGCCCCGAGCAACTACTGGATCGCGCGTGCGAGATCGGCTTGTTGACCGACGAGGAGCGCAAGCTCGCGCGCGAAGCCGAGGCGGCCCGCGCCGAAGCCGTCGCGGTCGACTCGTTCACGCTCGAGGAATACCAACGCACGGCGGTCGCGCCGGAGGTTGGCGGCATGACGGTCTGCGCGCGCGGCTGAGCGAGCAGTTGGGTTGAAAAACGCAGCGAGCCGGGGCCCTCGGGGAGGGAACCGGCTCGTGGCGGTCTTCGCCCGGGTCGCAAGGGGGCACCATGACCAAGGTGTTTCGATCGGGCAGCCGCAATTTCAGGTAGGGCTCAGTAGCGCTGCCGGGAGGGGCTAGCCGCAGGATGTGTCGAGTTGGGCTTGGCCGCACACGACGCGGCACCAAGCCCGAGGCGATGCGAGGCGCAATGACTGCGGCACGGCGAGATCTGCCTGCCACCAACAACCGCGCACCGCCGCCCACCCCGCAGGGTTCTCCTGCTGCGATCCCCCGCCGCCACCGTTACCCTTCCGCGGCTTCTGGGCCTCACGCCCACCCACGATGCTCCTCTTCGCCCTATCCGTCTGCTTCGCGCTGGCCGTGTCATTCGTGTGCTCGCTGTCCGAAACGACGCTGCTGAGCGTCACGCCGGCGCGCATCGAAGCCATCCTCAAACAGGGCCGCCGGGCCGGCCAGATCCTGCGCGGCTTCAAGGCCCAACCCGACCGGCCGATCGCTGCGATCCTGGTTCTCAATACCGTCGCCAACACGGCCGGCGCGGCCGTCGCCGGCGCGAGCTTCGGCGAGGCGTTCCCGGGCGCCAAGGAAATGTGGTTCGTGGTGACCTTCACGGTCACGGTGCTGCTCTTCAGCGAGATCACGCCCAAGACCATCGGCGTGGTGCACGCCAACGCGCTGGCGGTGCCGGTCGCGCATCTCATCGAGGCGATGGTGCTGTTGCTGCGACCCTTCTTGTTCGTGACTCGGATCCTGTCGCGGTTCATCGGCCAGTCCAAGGGCAACCACGAACACTCGTTGGAGGAGATCCGACTGCTCGCGACGGCGGGCCACGCGCAGGGCGCCTTTGGTTCGTTGACGGCCGACATCATTGCCAACGCAACGCGGCTCCGCGACCGCCGCGTGCGCGACGTGATGGTCCCGCGGCACCGCGTCGCCTTCTTGTCGGGCCAGAGGCCGCTGCACGAAACGCTCGACACGCTGCAACGCACTGGCCACAGCCGCTTCCCGTTCACGCCGACCGGCGACCTCGATGGCGCGAGAGGCTTCGTGCTGACCAAAGAACTGCTGTTCCACCTGCGGACGCAGAAAGAACCCGACTGGGAAGATCTGCTGCTGCCGCTGCTGTTCGTGCCGGAAACCCAGAAGCTCAACTACCTGCTGCGCAGCATGCAGCGAGAACAACGCCACATGGCCTTCGTCGTCGACGAATACGGCGCGATCCAAGGCATCGTGACGATGGAAGACGTGCTCGAGGAGATCGTCGGCGAGATCCAAGACGAACTCGACGCGGACGAGACCCAACTCGTGGCCAGGCCGGACGGCTCGATGCTGTGCCGAGGGCAAGCGGAGACGCGCAAGGTGTTCTCGAAGCTCGGACTCCACCAAGTCGAGACCGAGAGCACGACAGTGTCCGGCTTCCTCGCCGAACAACTCGGCGACGTGCCATGGGCTGGCGCCGAAGTCGAGTTCAGCGGCTATCGGTTCGTGGTGACCAAGGCCAACAACCGCCGCGCCGAGCGCGTTCGCATCATGCCTGTCAGCCAGACCGCGTCAGAGCCAGCGACGGAGATGACGTGAGCAAGGATCCACGCTGGCGTGCGCTGCCCACCCAGGGGCGCGGGCTTGGAGCCATCGAAGCTCCCGCCTGCCGAGCGTTCTTCACTGCCTTTCTCCCCTTCTTGCTGTCGCTGCTGCTGCTGACCACACAAGTCGACGGCGGCTCGCGCTCGTGGCCGGTGCGGGAGATCCTGGATGCGATCTGGCACGTCGAAAGCGGTGGTATCGACGACCCGCCAGACGGTGACGAAGGCCGCGCCATCGGCCCCTATCAGATCCACTTCGTCTACTGGCTCGACGCGCAAGGCGGCGATCCGGCGCTGGGTGGGACCTACGAGGACTGCCGCAACCGCGATTACGCGGAGCGGGTCATCGCCGCATACATGCTGCGCCATGCCAAGGCGGCGTGGGAAGGCGGCGACGCGATGACGGTTGCGCGCGTGCACAACGGCGGACCATTGGGCCCGACCAAGGATGCCACGCTCGGTTATTGGCGGCGCGTGCGCGCGCGGCTCTGAAGGACCTGCGCGACAAAAACGAAGATAGCCGCGTTTGTGAGAACGCGGCTGGAAGCGCGGATGCGGCTCACGCGAGCGCGAAGCTCAGCGTTGGACTGGGCGGACGGTGGAATGACTCCGTCCGTTGGAGACCGGGCGCCGCGACTTGCGGAGCCGCCGCGCCTTCCTCAGAAGGAGAACACGTTGCGCCAGGTCGCGAAGGCAGGCGCTGGCCAGCTGATGCCGTTGTGCACATCGCCGGTCTGCAGATCGATGCCCGTCAGTCCGAAAGGCAGCGTGAACCATGCGGCGGTTCCCGTCGCCGTGGCGCGGCGGTTGTCGATCGTCAGTAGCAGGGAGTCCATCGGCAGGCACAGGTAGCCGCGGTCGCCCGCGTTGAAGTTGTAGCCAGCCGTCATGCCCTGGAAGTTTGCGAACATCCACACATCGTCGCCGTCCTTCGCACGCGTCATGACGGTGATGCCGTCATCCGCGAGGTAGAGCGGTGGGACGACGCGGACGCCCATGACGCCCGAGTAGTCGAAGCGATCGAAGGTGAAGATCGTGCAGCTGCCGCGCGGCAGTTCGCCAGCCTGCGGGTGGTTCAAGCCCGCCAGCGTGTTGGTCGCGACCTCGCCGTCCGGGCCGAGGATGCCGAAGTAGAAGTCGGTGCCGCGAACTTGAACGCTCGCCTGCGTGCCGTTCTCGAGGACGTAGGTGTTGACATCACCGAAGCCGGCGATCGCGGCCGTGGTCGTGCCAAGGCTGGCCGAGGCAGTCGGCGCGTAGGGCGACGTCGTGCAGCTCAGCGAGTAGTCGCCCCAGCTGCCGAGGAAGGGCGTGACCGCAACCCAGTATTGACCCGCGGGCAGGCTCATGGAGATGCGACCGTGGTAGTCGGTCGGGCCGGCCAGGAGGCCGTCTTCGACGTCGAGCACGTAGTCGAGATCGCGATCGAGCAGCGCGACGTTGGTGTCGAGGATTGGCGTCGGAATCGAATCGCCGGCCTGCAGCGTGACGTGCGTCGCCGAGAGGAGATCCATGCGCACGAGGCGCATCGACTCTGCGCCGAGGATGAAATCGGTTGCGGCGCCCAGCGTCGCGATGTTGCCGAACGTCATCGGCAGCGGGTCGAAGGTCAGCGAGAAGGCCGTGTCCGCGAGGCCGCGCGAGTTCCAGACGTAGAGGAAGTAGTCGCCAGCCGGCAGGTCGATGTCGGCGCCGGCGTCGAGGCCGCCCCAGTAGCTGTCGTCATTGGCAAACACGATGCCGCCGTCGGCACGTTGCACGACGAGCGCAGTGTCCGTCGCCGCTACCGCCGAGAGGACCTCGACGAGCAGCCGGCTGTCAGCCACCGTGAACGAGAACACGTCATGCGTCGAATCGCTCCCGGGGATCCGCGTCATGCCGGTTGCGCCGGCGACGGTCAGCGGAACGAGGTTGACGTTTTCGCGCGTCGCGACGAGCTCATACGCTCCGCCGCCCGTGCCCTGGTAGCCGGAGACGTCGAGATAGTAGACGCCAGCCGGCAAGTAGACGCTGATGCGCGACAGGTTGGTGCCGGCGCCGTTGTCGTCGATGACGATCGCGTCGCCCTTGTGGTTGCGCAGCACGAGCCAGGAGTCGGCGATCGGGAACGTGCCCGAGGCCTTCACCTCAAAGGTGTAGAACCCGCTCAGCGCGGCATTGAACTTCCAGCTGTCGACGTCATTGATCTCAGCGCAGTTGCCCGATGCAGCAAAGCCGCCCATGTCGTCAGCCCACTGCCACCCGTCGTTGGCCTCGTGCTCGACCGCGTTGTCGATCGAGAAGCGCGGCAAGTCGCCGGTCGTGGGTCCGAGCGAAGGCTGGCGGAACATCGGCAGGATCTGACGATCCTTGCCCTGCAGTTGGCGCAGCGAACGCTTGAGCGCCAGCAGCTGCTGCGGCGTCTGCGCGAGGCCTGCCGCGGTTCCTTGCTCGATGACGTTTTCCATCGAGGCCATGCGGATCTGCGGGTAGTTCGACTGGATCCACGTCCTGGGATCCTGGCCTTGGGCCGCGCAGATGCCGGCGAGAACGCCGGCGGTGACGATACGTGTGAGCAACATGCTGAGTCTCCGAGTGATAGCAATGAGCCGGGGAGTGAGGCCGGCAGATAACTGGGGCATCCGAGGTGAGTCCGCACCTAGGGCCCGCAGGATAGTGTTGCCCAAGAACTGACTTTGGGGGACGCGAACCTGTTCGGTATCGCCGCCAGGCGCTCGAGAAAATATGCGATGCGAGGTCCAAGGCCGCTGGCGCACCTTTGCCACCACGGATTGCCAGCCAGGAAGTCCCCACGCCAACGCATGAGCCAAGTGCGGCTGCGTCGGAGCGCACTGCGTGTCCAAAGCCCGGTCAGGGCGCAGGGCTCCGAAAATCTTCCCGCAAGATCCAGTCCCCTTGCGGGACCATCGAGTTTCCTTGCTCGCGAGTCGAAGGCGCTCAGCGCCCGGCGAGCACGCCGAGCAGCGCTGCGAGCGAGAGCACATCGAGCCGGTTGTGCTCGAGCACGCGGTCCACCTGCCCGCGGCCGTCGCGAATCCACTGCAAGAACGCAACCGGCGCCTCGCTGCCCGGCAGGTCGTCGTCGCGGACGAGCCCGAGCCGCCGCTCCTCCACCGTGCGCAGCTTGCAATCCGGCAGGTCCTTGCCGAACGCGCGACGCGTCACGTAGTAGAGGTCGAGGTGGCGGTCGGTCAGGATCGGCGCTGCGAGCTTGTGCACGGCGAGCCTCGCGGCGATGCGATGGCGATCAAAGGTCTTGCCGACATAGCTGACCGGCACGGGCCGCTGCATGAGGCGTTCGGCCACCGCCTGCAGCATGGCTGGCTCCTCATCGAAGTCGCGCAAGAACAACTGCTCGAGCACGAAGGCTTCGTCCTCGAACCAACCGAGGCCAACGTTGAAGACGATCGTGCCCGACCCGCCTGACAAGCCCGTGGTCTCGGTGTCGAAGAACAGACACTCGTTTGCGTGCAAGGACACAAACCGCGGCTCCTTGGCCAGCAGGCCGAGCCGTTCGCCGTCGAGTCGAAGCGCAGCCGCGAGCGGCGTTCTGCCGTGCACGTGCTCGCGCGGATAGCGCAGCGTGCGCCGCCAGTAAGTGCCTTGCGCATTGGTCGCGACTTCGCCGGGCGGCAGCTCGACGCGCGGCGTCGCCTCACGGCGCGCTTCGAGCCGTCGCTGCAACATGGAACGGAGATCCGTCGATGGCGCCGCTGGCTCCGACGATTCCGCCTGATGCTCCTTGCGCGACCGCAGCATCGCGGCGCGCAGTCGTTCGCGGTCCGCCTCCATCAGGTTCCCGCTTCGCCTTCCCTGCAGTCCTCGATGTCGCATGCGCTCGGGCCACGTGCCGTCGGCGACGAAGCATCGGCAAGCAACCCGTCCAAGATCGCTATCGCGACCTGCTTGGTGCGCGCGCCGAGACTCGGGTGCGGACCGACGCACGCGGGGCAGCCTGACGCACACGGACACCGGCGCGCGACGCCGCGCGCGGCGGCGAGGATCTCGCGGAGCGTGCGGAACACGCGCTCTGACAAGCCGACGCCACCCGGCACGCGATCGTAGAGAATCAGCGTCGGCGCCAAAAAGTGCGGATGCTGCACTTCACTGAGCACCTTCACGTCGCCGGGATCGACGCGCAAGAACAGCGGCACCAGTCCTTGCAACAACTCGCCGATGCCCTGCAAACACGCAGCCTCGCCGCCGCGCAAGAAACCGAGCCGAGCCACGAGTTCTTGGCGCAACACGAGCGCGCAGGCTTCGGTCTCGAACTCTTCTGGCGGCAACTGGATCTCGCCGATGCCGACGTTCTCGCGCGTGTAGAACTTGATCTTCTTGAACGCCTTCGCGAGCGTGCTGACGTGCACCTCGCCGCGGTGCGCAACGTAGCCAGCGTGATCCTGCGTCTCACCGACGCGCAGCACCTTGACGTCGGTTTCGGAATCGGCCTCCGTGTAGTAGTCGGCGTCGATCTTGCGCACGAAGGCGCGCCGGTCCTGGTAGTCGAAGCGCTCGACGATCCAGGTGTCGCCCTGATGGCCGTAGATCGCGCCCTGGTGGACCTCGGTGATCGCGGACGGGCGGTCGATCTCGGCGAGGATCGTGCGCGACTCGACGTCCTGGATCGTGACGTTGTCCATGTCCGCGGCGTTGAGGCTCACGCCTTCTGCCGGATAGGTGACGTCCGCGTAGTGGTAGCGCGATCCGCGTTTCACGAGGACCTGCATGTCCTTCTCCAAGAACTCCAGCACCTCGCCAATGCCCTGCGCCTGCCCAAAACCCTGCTCGCCGTCGATCGGCAACTCGAAGGCCGCGCACCGCACGTGGTTGGTCAGGATGATCGGGTTGTCCGGGTCGATCGCAACCGCGTCGCGACGGCCGTCGAACAAGTAGCCCGGTTGCTGGCACAGATACTGGTCCATCGCGGAGCTGCGCGCGACGAGCACGACCGCGCTCTCCTGCGTGCGGCGACCCACCCGGCCGGCGCGCTGGAACGTGCTCGACACGGTGCCCGGGTAGCCGACCAGCACGCAGACGTCGAGACTGCCGATGTCGACGCCGAGTTCGAGCGCGCTCGTCGACACCACGGTCTTGATCTCGCCGCTCTTCAGTCCGCGTTCGATGGAGCGGCGCAGTTCTGGCAAGTAGCCGCCGCGGTAGCCGGCGACCGAGGCCTGCGGGAGCTGCTTCTTTGCCGCATCGTCGCGAAGGTACTTGAGCAGCACTTCGGTGCCGTTGCGCGATCGCGTGAAGAAGATCGACTGCATGCCGCTGCCCATCAGCGACGAGCCGAGTTGGCGCGCAGCCTCGCTCGCCGGCACGCGCAGGCCCTGCGCCGGGCTCAGCAACTTGGGATTCAAGAACACGAAGTGCTTCCTGCCGCGTGGACTGCCGTCTTCGTCGATCACGGTGATCGGACGCTCGAACAGTCGCTTGCCGTGTTCGCCCGCGTTCGCAATGGTCGCCGACGCGCCGCAGAACACCGGGTCGCTGCCGTAGTGCCGGCAGATGCGCTGCAGGCGGCGCAGCACATTGGCGACATGGCTGCCGTAGATGCCGGACAGCGTGTGCAACTCGTCGACGACGACATAGCGCAAGGCCGAGAACAGCCCCTGCCACTTCGTGTGGTTGGGCAGGATCCCCGCGTGCAGCATGTGCGGGTTCGTCAGCACGAGATGCCCCTTCTCGCGCAGCGCCTGCCGCACCGGCGGCGGCGTGTCGCCGTCGGAGACCGCGACCGTGAGATCCTCGCGAGAGACCGCGGCGAGCAATCCTTCGAGATCGCGCATCTGGTCTCTGGCAAGGGCCTTCGTCGGGTAGAGGTAGAGGGCCCGCGCCGACAACCCTTCGCGGAGCAGCGCGTCGAGCACCGGCAGGTGGTAGCACAAGGACTTGCCCGACGCAGTCGCGGTGGCAACGACACAGTGACGGCCAGCGTGCAGCGCGTCCGCGGCCTGACGTTGATGGCAATACAACTCGATCGCACCGCGGCCCTCGACCGCTCGTCGCAGATCGGGCAGCACCCAGTCGGGAAAGGGCGCCATGCGCGCGGGACGCGGCTCCTCGCTACGCGCAGCCTCGACGATGCCGGGGCCATCGGCCTCGTTGCGCCGCAACTGCTGCACGAACGCGTTCAGGTCCATGCGTGGACCTTGATCGAGAACCCTGTGCTGCCGCCCATGGGCGGCGAATGCTAACGGAACCCGAACGGAGATCCAGTCACGCGCGGACGGGCTGCCGGGTCGGGTTCGCTTGCGGTTGCAAGAAGACGCGATCGAACTGCTGCATGACCGACGCTGGCGAGAAGCGCTTGCTGTAGGCGTCGAAGTCGCCGCGCACCTTCTTGAACCGCAGCAGGATGCGGCCAAGGCCATCGGCGTCGCGGTAGTAGATGCCCTTGTCGCCCAGCGTCTCGATGTGGCAGCGGTCCGGGCTCAGGAGCCAGGACACCACCGGCTTGTTGCCGATCGAGAACTCGGCGCACGACAGTCCAAAGGTCTCGCCCTCACGGCGCGCGTGCAGCATCGCATCGCAGGTCGCGACGAAGCGGGCCTTTTGCTGCATGTCGACTGTCGCCGGCAGATGCACGATGCGCGGATGCGGCGCGCAGAACCTCGCCGTGTTCAAGAACACGAACCAGACGTCCTCACGCGCGTCGACGGCCCGCCTGACTTCGGCATGCGCAAAGGGGATGTCGAAGGTGGAAGGCCCGCCGTGGCGGCCAAACACCGTCGCGGCAAGCGGAATGCCCAGTTCGCCACGTAGGTCGCCTTCTGCCTGCGGCAGCCAGACCATGTGCGGGACCACCGGCACCGGCGGTTTGCTGCTGTCGCCGCGATGCTGCGCAACCCAGTCCGAGACCGCGGCGTAGACGTCGCCGTGTGGTTCCTTGCACTCGAACACGCAGTGCACTGCCGTGCGGCCGCGCGGTGGACGAGGCCGTTGCCGCGCGGCGCCATGATCGATGACGTAGTAGACGTCGATCGGCGCGAGCAGGTGCTGCAAGGCCTGGGCATCGCGGTAGAGCAGCACCGAGAAGCGCGCGCGAAACTTCTCCAACGCCGTCAAGTCGGCAGTCGCCGGGCACAGGATCCAGCTCTGGTTGCCGAGGATCTCCTCGTTGCCGAGCGCGTAGTCGTAGAGCGCCACGTCCGTGCCGCGCTCGAGCAGGTGCCCGGCGTCGAATGCAACTTGCAAGTGCCTACGTGCTGCCAGATCCGCCATTTCGCACTGATCGGCAGCCTGCCATGGCCAAGTCGACGATTTCTCGCTCGCAGTCGAGACCGGTGGTGGCCATCGTGCGCATCGTATTCCCTGCGCAGGCAGGTGAGATCCGAGTTCCGCAGCCCCCCATGCTGGTGTGCGACGGATCCTTCACCCTCACAATGACTCGCACCCAATGACCGTGGCAAAACCTCCCGACCACCGTCCAGCCCGCTCCTATCCACTGCCGGCGAACGAGGCTCGACGGCTCGAGGCACTGCGCCTTGCGCGCATCCTCGACACTGCGGCCGAGAAGGCATTCGACGACCTGGTGCAACTCGCAGCAGCGGTCTGCGAGACGCCAATCGCCATCGTGTCCCTGGTTGACGAGTCGCGGCAGTGGTTCAAGGCCCGCGTCGGCCTCGGCGCGCCGGAGACGCCGCGCGAAGTTGCGTTCTGCACCCACGCCATCATGGGCAGCGACGTGATGGTCGTCGGCGACGCGACGCAGGACCCGCGCTTTGCCAACAACCCGCTGGTCACCGGCGCCCCCAGCATCCGCTTCTATGCCGGCGCGCCGATTTTGCTCGATGGCGACGCGGCGATCGGCACCGTCTGCGTCATCGACAGCAAGCCGCGATCCTTGACGCCGATGCAAAAGAACTCACTCAGTCTCCTGCGCCAGCTTGCGGGCGACCTGATCGAGTTCCGGCGAGCGCGCGTGGACTTGGAAGCCATCGGCAAGCTGCTGCCGCTGTGCAGTTGGTGCCGCAGCGTGAAGACCGAGACGGGCGAGTGGGTCGACCTGCATCGCTACGTCGCCAAGGCGATACCGATCACCCACAGCATGTGCCCCACGTGCATGCAACGAGAACTGCAGGCCGACGGCCCTTCGCGGCAAGCTTGAGCGGCGCCAGCCGCGCAGCCAGTCGAAGCCGGCGGGCCGAGGTGATTCTCAAGAAGGAAGCGGGCGCCTGGCATTTCGCTGCCTTGAGCACCGTCGTCACCTTGGTCCTGCTGGCGCTACCCGCAGCGGCGATCGCGCAGGACCTGCACTGGAAGCTCCCCGATCGTGGCGCAGTGCGCTACGAGCGCGACCTCGTGGTCGAAGCGACGTGTGAGCCCAAAGGCGCAACGGATTCGCGACCCTGGTCAGGGTTCGCAGCCAGCGCCGTCGTGCTCGACGGCGAACTCGATGCCAAGAAGCAAGGCACCGCAGAACCACTCTGCGATCTGCGTAACCTGCTGCCGCGGCTTTGTCTGGACCTGTCGCAATCGAAGGCCGGCAAGGCAAAAGTCGAACTGCGCAGCGTCCACGCAATGGTCGATGTCGACGCCCAATGGGGTCCACTGCAAGCCAGTGGCGAGCAGACGGTGAAGGCGACGATCCACGACGCCGAGCCTGCCCGACTCGGAGCGGAGCGCGGGCATCGCCCGCTGGTGCACGGCACACTCGTTGGCTCGCGCCTCCTCGATCGCGAGAACGGGCGCGTTCAGCACTTCGAAGGCGGGGTCGAACTCGAAGCGAAGTGGTTCGATCAAGCCCGCACGGTTCGCATCACGCTTCGCGACGCCTGGACCTTTGACGAGGTCCTCGTTCCGAGCGACCCCAAAGTGCGCACGATGGTCAACGAAGCGATCCGCAAGGCCGCGGACTGGCTCGACCGTGACCTGCAGCAGCGCATCGACAACAAAGGCGCTGGCAACGATCCCTACCACGACCACCACCCCGGCGAACTCGCGCTGTCGCTGCTCGCGATCGTCAAGGGCCGCGACGATTCGAGGCACGAGACCGTGCAGCGCGGCTACGAGGATCTGCGCCGTCGCAACATCGAAGGCACCTACAGCCTCGGCGCTGCGATTCTCGCCATCGAGGCGCTCTACACTCCGATCCAAGAATGGCAGAACCTGCGCGAGGGCACGATCGAGGCGCCGATGTCGCGCAAGTTGCCGCCCAGCGACCTCGCACTCGTTCAGGAATGGGCGAAGCGGCTGCTCGACAACATCGACACGACGACTGACCCCGCCTACCTGCGTCGCTACCACTATGGACCGTCAAGTCTGTGGGACAACAGCACGACGCAGTATGCCCTGCTCGGCCTCTACGCCGCGCAACTGTGCGGCGTCACGATCTCGCCGCAGGTGTGGACCGCGTCTGCCACGCATCTGCTCGCCTGCGACCGACCCGAAGGCAAGGAGACGGCACCGACCATCACGAGCCACGCCGAGCACGCGCGCATCGAGCAAGGGAAGAAGTCGACACGCTCCGGCGGCAAGAAGGTCCAACCAGCCGGCTTCGGCTATCAGGATGGGCACGACCTCACGGGCTCGATGACGACGGCAGGAATCTCCGGGCTCTCACTCTGCGCAGCGGCCTTGCGGGCGCAGAAGAAGGGCACGCAGAAGCAGTTCGCCGAAATCGATGCCGGGATCCGCAGCAGCTTCGCCTGGCTCGAACAAAGGCTCACCGTGCGCCGCAACCCCGGCCCGACGCACGTCTGGGACAGCTGGCACAACTACTACCTCTACGGCCTCGAACGCGCCTGCGAACTCAATCGAGTCGCCTGGCTCGGTGGCCGCGACTGGTACTTCGAAGGGGCGATGCACCTGATCGCGCAGCAGCAACAGAGCGGCAGCTGGGGCAACTCGGTGGAGACTGCGTTTGCGCTGCTGTTCCTCAAGAAGACCGTGCTGCCCACCATCACGGGCAAGTGAACGGACCGCGATCGCGGTAGGCTGTGCCGCTGCGATGAACCGCCGCATCGTCCGCATCTTCGCCCCACTGCTCGCTCTGTCGGTCGGGCTCGTGCTCGCCTGCGCAGCGGCTGAGACCGTGCTGCGAGTCACCGATCCGATCGGCTTGAACTACGACATCGAGTTCGGGCGCTATCGCAACGAAGCCCTGCAGTTCGACTGGGACAAGACGGACAAGGAGGGTCGGCAATACGTCGACAAGGACCTCGACCTGGACAGCCGCCTGTATCGCCTGCGGCCAAACCTCGACCTCGACCTCGGCAGTTTTCGAGTGCGGACCAACTCGATCGGTTTCCGCGGACCAGAACTCGGCGCAAGGCGCGAAGGCGGACCCTTCCGCGTGCTCGTCCTGGGTGACTCCGTCGCCTTCGGCTGGGGCGTCGACGACGGCCTGACCTTTCTCCGCAGGTTCGAAGCGGATTGGAACTCGAAGCGCGACCAGAAGATCGAAGTCTGCAACGCCGGGCACCTCGTCTACGACACGACGCAGCAACTCGCGTTGCTGCGGGAGCAAGGGCTTGCGCTGCAACCAGACCTCGTCCTCCTGGTCTACGTCGTCAACGACATCGAGCCGTCGCGCGACCTCGTAGAAGAGGGACTTCTCGGCAAACCGCCCGATCCCAACGAGGCGGTTCCCGACTCCGGCGACCTGTGGACCGGCCTCGCGTCGATGCTGGCTTCGGTCGGCATGACTGCAACTGCGGAGCTCTGCACGCTTCAGAGCGACCCGCTCGCACGCTTTTCACGCGCCGCGCCAAAGGGCGCGGTCTACCAGCCACATCTCTACGGCAAAGGCCCGCGCGGCTGGCCGCGCAGCCAGCGCGCATTGCTCGCGATCCGCGACCTGTGTCGACAGCGCGACATCCCGTTCTGGCTGCTCGACCACACGCGGCCGGTGTTGCAACCGCTGCAGCCATTCTGCGAGCAGAACGCGATCCCCTATGGCGACCTGCGCTTCACCGACGAGGAGCTGCCATTGCCGATGTACAACAGCCGTAAGGACACGCACGCAAACGCGCTCGGCCACGACTTGCTGCTGCAGAAGCTCACGCGAGTCGCCGCGCAGTTGCCGCTGCCGCGTTGACGGCGACGGCACCCGCGGTCACTTGTCCTTCTTCGGCTCCAACGATGCGCGCATCAGAGCGACGTCTTGATCGGTGATGCGGACCTTGGTCGCGTTCAGCATCACGACGAAGTGGTCGATCTCTTCGGGTTGCGCCGGGAAACCCGTGTTGCCCTGCGGGCCGTCGCTGTGCGCCAGGACCTTGCCGTCCTGGTCGAGGAATACGAACCAAGGAATGCCGCCGCCCTTCTTCAGCCCCGCGCCTGCGCGATAGCCGTCCAGCATCTCTTGCCCGCCGGTCATGCGGTCGGTGTCGACCTTGCAGTCGACGAAGTCCTTGGCGAGCGCCGCGGCGATGTCCGGCAACCGCATCCAGTCCTCGAGCCGGTGGCACCAGCCGCACCATGGCGCACCGAAGTGCAAGAACACGCGGCGATCGCTTTCTCGCGCCAGTGCTTGCGCCGCGGCGAGCACATCCTTGGCAACGAGCGGCGAAGCAGCGTGCTGCTTCAAGAACGCCGTGAGCTTCGCTGCGTCGTGACCTTGCTTGCCGCCTTCTTTGGTCTCGAAGGGCTCGGTGTCCTGCTGTGCGATCGGCTTGCCATCAGCGTCCAGCACCGTGAGATACGGGATCGCCTGCAGGTCGGCGCCAAGGGCTTTGGCGAGGTCCATGTGCTTGTCGAACTTGGCGACGTCCACGTGCACGACCTCGTATTCGCTCCGCACCACGCCGCGCACCGCGTCGTCCTTCTTCATCGTGCCCGCGAGCCACTTGCACCATCCGCACCAGTTGGCGCCCCACTGGATCAGGACGCGCTTGTTCTCGCGCTTGGCGCGCGCGACCGCGGCGGCGACGTCTTTCTTCGCGTCTGCCTTCTCGTCGTAAACCGGCGGCTCCTGTTTCTTCGCCTTCGTGTCCGGCGCGGGCGCGACCGCCGGCAAAGGCGACAGCGGCGTTGCCTTGGCGGCGGGTTCTTGGGCGATCGAGACGCTCGCGAACGCGAGGGACAGCAACACGGCAATGGGCTTCATCGCGGATGACCGAGTCAAGCCCGGCCGTCTTGAGGAGCCGCCACGAAGGTCGCAGCGGTCCTTCGATGCTAACGCGCTACCTACCGCCTTGCGCGAGTGAGTCCTCCACCGGTTCCGAGCGCGGACCAAGAACTCGCGATCGTGGAAGCTCACCACATTGTCGGCGCCATGCAGCAAGCGCACGACGAGGCGAGCCGTCCTTGTTGTCGATGCGTTCCGCGAAACATGGCGGCGGAGCCGAGCTTTACTGTGGACCTTCTTCCATGCACGCTGAGGACATGCCGAAGTCGGATGGCATCAAGTTCCCGCTCGCAGCCCCGGCGCTGACGATTCTCGCCGCCTGCGGCGCCACCGACGACCGTGCTCCGGGCACGCTGCCCCATGGTCCCGACCTGCAGACGGTCGCTGCCAGAAGGCCGCCGGCCGACGATGCCGACCCGCCGCCCAAGGACGGGGCTTACCGCGTGCAACTGACGGCAGAGATCGCCGTCTTGCGCGAGCGCTGCAAGGGCGCAGTGCCGCCGCAGCAGCCTGCAACGGCCCGCGCACCGGACCTCGTCGAACCGACGCAACTCGATCCGTCGCTGAAGCTCGATGTCCGCTACGCGACGACAGACAACTTCCTGAGCGCTCGTGTCTACGACGAAGCGCGCGTGTTCTTGCAGCGGCCCGCCGCCGAGGCGCTCGTGCGCGCGCACGAGAGCCTGCGGTCCTTTGGCATGGGCCTCCTGCTGCACGATGGATATCGACCGTGGCGCGTGACGAAGCTGTTCTGGGAAGCGACGCCACTGGCCCAGCGCGATTTCGTCGCCGATCCGAGCTCCGGTTCGCGCCACAACCGCGGCGGCGCGATCGACCTGTCGTTGTTCGACCTCGCCACCGGCCGCGCGCTCTTCATGCCGAGCGGATTCGACGCCTTCACCGAAGCCGCACACCCGGAGTTCGCGGGCGGAACGCCTATGCAACGCTGGCGGCGCGACCTGCTTCGTGCGGCGATGGAAGCACAAGGCTTCTCGGTCTACGACGGCGAATGGTGGCACTTCGACCACGCGACCTGGCAGCAGTATCCGCTGCTCGACGTGACCTTCGCGGAGATCGACGCGACACGGCGACAATCCAATAGCAAATGACCCGGGATCCGTAGCTGCGGCAGTGATGCTTCGCTGCGCGTTCGAGACCGACCACCCGCGGCGCATTCACCCTTTCGAGTCGACAACCTGATGTTGCCGGCGGTTCGTCCCACGATCCACCCGACGGATTGCTGGCTCGTTGCGACTTGCACCAACTGCAACGACTCCGGCAGCAAAGGCGCGGGCTCCGAGATTGCCCTGCAAGCGGACGCGGGCTCGAATGACTCCGTGCTTGCCGCCAGCTTGACGCCCGAGGAAGCAGCAACGCTGGTCGCGGCCATCGGCATCCTGCTCGGATGGATGATCGCGCGCCTGCTGCGCAAGAGAGACCACGCGACGTTCGTCCTGGCGCGTGCACCGCGGCTCCCGATCCGAGCGCTGGCGACGCACGATGACGCTTGGTTGACCGGCAAGGTCCGCAGCCGAGACCCGTTGCTATGCCCGTGGTTCGACATCTCCTGCGTCGCCTATACGTATCTCATCGAGAAAGAAGTCACGACCACACGCACGGTGACGGACAAGGACGGCAAGACCCGCACCGAGACCTCCACGCATTGGGAGACCGTGCACTCTGAGGGTGCGACGCAGAACTTCGACCTCGACGACGGGGAGCAAGTCCGCGTGTTGCTGCGAGAGGCCGACAACGAAGCGATGGAAGACTCGGGCTACTCCTACCAGACCATGACGCGACGCCATTGCGCCACCTACCTGCCGATCGACGCCGACGTGAGCGTGCTCGGCGTCAAACTCGACGATGGCACCTTTGGCTCCTTGCGCGAAGTCCCGCTGCTCGTCACGCGACTCTCGCCCAAGGACCGCGTCAAGTCCTCGCACTCCGCCGAAGCGTGGCTGTTCTTCTTTGCACTACTCTTCCCGTTTGCCGGCGTCGCGGTCGCGGCTGGCATCGCGCGCAGGGCGGAAACTGGCGAAGCGTGGGCGATCGCCGCCTCGTTTGGGCTGATCGTATGGCTGCCGCAATGGTGGCTCCTGACCTACAACCGGCTCGTGCGACTGCGGCACCAGGTGACCACGGCGAAGAAGCAGATCTCAGTCGAGCTCGCCATGCGCCACGATCTCGTGCCCAACCTGGTCGAAGTCGTTCGCGCCTTTACGGCGCACGAATCGTCGCTGCTGCAGAGCCTCGCCGCCATTCGCTCAGGCGAGGACGTCGATGCCGCAGTGCGCGACGAACCGGGCGCGCTTGTGGCCGTGCGGTCCGTCCTATTGCTGCACGAACGACATCCGTCGCTCTTGGCTTCGGAGCTGTATCGCGACCTTCACGAGCGGCTGTGGGCCATCGAGGAGAAGATCGCGCATGCGCGCAGCTTCTACGACGACGTGGTCACCGAGTGGAACGACCGCATCGAGAAGTTCCCATCGTCGACAGTGGCATCGCTGGCAGGTTGCAAGGAAGCGCCGCTATTTGCTGCCGAGTGCGACGAGACCTTGCCGCCGCGGCTCACCTGACCCGGGCATTGTTGGCAGGCTGACCTTTGCATTGGCTCTGGCGCGTCGGTATCCGTGTTGCGATGCGGAAGAACCTCAGCCTCCTCCTCCTCAGCCTCCTCTCCGGCGCCTGCGCCACGGCCCATGACGTCAAAGCCGCCGTCGCTTTCGGCGCCGGCACGATGGAGCACAAGACCCACGGCACCGCCTTGGACGACACGACGTCGGCGGGCTATTTCGCGCTCGGAGCAGAAGCGATGTTCTCGGAGCGGGTCGGCGGCGGCATTCGACTCGAGGGGTCAGCGAGTGACGACGACATGTTCGCAGAGGCAGTGCCCATCGCGACCGGCGAGGCCACCGACAGCGAACTGTTCTTCCACGGCACCGCGCTATTTGGCGATGAAGAGTCCCCACTGCCGCTGCGCTTTGGCCTGTTCTTTCGCAGCTATGGCCTGACGCAAAACCTCGGCGGCGCGGAACTCAACTGGTCCTCGCTTGGCCCTCGACTCGAACTCGCGCCGGATCTCGAGTTGGCCGCTGGCGACGGGTTTCGTTGGTCCTTGCCGGCTCGCCTCGGCGTCGGCATCGGCATGTCGGTCGCGGAGACCGAGCCTTCGACCGAACAGTGGAACACCACCATGACGCATCTCGATGCTGGGCTCGCGTCAAGGCTGCAGTTCTCCCAGGTTTGGTTCGACATCGGCTTCTTGGTGCGTCGCACCAGCTATGCGGAGAGCGAAGACGTCGTCGGCGTGACGATCCTTGGCGCGGACACGACGTTCACCGGCTTGGTGCTCGGTTTCGGCGCGAAGTTCTGAAGCGTCGCACTGCTGCACTTCACGCGCAGCACGTTGAGCGCGAGGTCGTCGAGGAAGACGCCCTGCCATGGGCGCAAGCCCGATGTCGCCCGACGAGACGCCCCGACACGGTCGATAAGAGCCCTCGTGACTCGTGCTGCTGATGCAAACGACGACTGGGCGCCGCTCGCGCAAGAGTCCGTCGAGACGCCAGCGAGAAAGGACGCGGCCCGCGAGAACGCGAAGGCCATCGCGATGCCAAAGCCCACGGTGCCGCCGACGCCAGCTATGCACCCGGGTTCGCGCAACCAGCACTCGCCTCCCGGGCCCTGCGCCGAAGCGGCGCTGCAGGCGCTGCGGGAACGGTTGAGCAAGCAGGCCACGACGCGCGATCCGATCGCGCAGGCCTTTCGCCGCGCGTCGAGAAAGAACCCAAGCCTCGACGTCGAGCCGCGAACGGAGCCATCCGTGCCGCAGCCGGCGCCGGACGCCACAGTCGATTGCGCGACGGAACTGCGATTCGAACAGCGTGACGCGCGCGAAGGCCTGCCGTGGTTCCGTGCGCTGCCGCAGCACGAACAAGATCGCCTGCGCAGCGAGTGGCGCGGCAAGCAGGACCAATTCCAATGCCTCTTTGAGCAGCGTCGAGACTCGTTGCGGCGCGTGCTCGGCCAAGGCGCACTGGTCGGTTGCCTGAGCGTGCTCCTCACTGCATTTGGCCTGATGTTCCGCGGCTACCAACCCCTTGGTGCGTGGCCCGTGTGGCTCGTCGCGTCTGGCGCAGCAGCGGCGGCGATCGGGCTGCGCCTCGGCGGCGGCAGGCTCGTCTTCACCTTGCTCGGCATGGCGTCCTACGCCATCGCCATGGGCACGACGATCGTCATCTGTCCCAACCTGCTGTTCGCGTTATTCGTGCACGGATTGCTGCTCGGCTACATCGGCCTGGACCTGGATGCGATGCGATCCGGCGGGTTCTTCGGATCGCGCAGGGTCGCCAGCGTGGTCTTCCGGAGAAGCCGCGGCGCTGCCGATGCGCCGAACCAGGCCGTTGGAGCGGGGAGCAGCAACGCCAAGGCGCAGCACCCCTGCCCGCGCTAGCCTCTCCGGCGGCATGACCTGGACGACGAGCACGCCAAGACCTTCGCGCGGCGGCAACCTCCGTTTGCTGCACAAGCTGCTACTCGCGGTTGCGGCGCTGTGTGCGGCCTTTGCGTTGGCGCTGTTCTTCGTCGTCGAGCCACGCACGAACGCAGCATTTCGCGACCGGAGCGCCGTGCTGGTCGAGCACGGCGTCACCGCGATGCGTGAGATCGCGACGCGGCAGGCCGAGCAACACCGCGCGTGGTCGTTGGAGTTGGCTCGTCTCCCCGATGAAGAGCGCGAGACCGCGCTTGCGGGGCGCGCTGAACAAGCCCGACACCGCGCGGGCCGCGAACTCGACGAAGCGCTCGCGGACCTTCGATACGAGCAGGAGCAACTGCTGCGGACCTTCGAGCGCGACTTGCGCGCCGTGCACCTCGAGCTCCTGGCACTGTCCTTCTTGGCCGCGGCGCTCGTGCTCGCGCTAGGACTCCATCGCCTCGTCGTTCGTCCGGTTCGTGCGCTACAGCACGCGACACGCCGGCTCGCCGACGGAGACCTCACAGCAGTCAACACGGCTGCCTCCAACGATGAAATCGGCGAACTCGCCGCCGACTTCGCTTCGATGACTGAGGAAGTGCGGCGCTCGCGACTGGCGCTCGACGCGCACAACCGCGGCCTCGAACAACAGGTGGCGCAGAAGACGAAGGAACTCGCGCAGGCCGCCAAGATGGCCTCGCTCGGCGCCCTCGCTGGCGGCCTCGCGCATGAGTTCCACAACCTGATCGGCGGCATCCGTGGCTGCGCCAGGGAGGCACGTTCCGAAGCGAGGGACGACGATTCTCGGACGACGCTGGACGTGATCCTCCGTGCGACCGACCGGGCGACCACCATCATCGATCAATTGAAGCGCTTCGCCAGGCGCGATCAGGGCACGCGCCGCGCATGCGACCTCGCGCAGGTGGCGAATGACGCAATCGCGTTGCTGCAGCCCGAAGCAAGGCGCCGCGGCGTCGCGCTCGACGCGCAACTCGCCGAGCCACTGGCCGTGATCGCCGACGATGGCGCGCTGCATCAAGTCTTCGTCAACCTGATCACCAACGCGCTGCAAGCCACCGAGTCCGGTGGCCGCGTGGACCTCGAGGCTGCGAAGGACGGCGATGCTGTCATCGTGCGCGTGCGCGACACCGGCTGCGGCATCGCCGAACAGGATCTGCAGCGCGTGTTCGAGCCCTTTTTCACCACGCGAGCTGACGCGAGAGACGCTTCGCAACGCGGCACCGGTCTCGGACTGTCGGTGTCGTTCGGAATCATCGAGGCGCACGGCGGCCTTCTGTCTGTCGCCAGCACGCTCGGCCAAGGCTCGACGTTCTTGATCCGACTGCCGCGCGGGTGATCGTCTCTGGCACTTCGGTGCCAGCCAGCAGGCAGCAGAACGGAACGCGGCCGGCGATGTCCGGCATCGAGGACGAGCCCGGCGTCGGACGAGTTGCTTTGAATCCCTGGCTTCGACTTCGTTCTTGGCGTTGGCGGTCACCCCTGCTGCCAGAGTCTCAGCGTCATGGTCAGGCTGCGAGGGCCGCCTGGGTCCAAGGTGTCGCATCCAGGCGACACCGCATCACGGGAGCGGAACAGCCGAGAGGCGCCATCGAGCCAGACCTTCCTTCGCCCCCTCCACATGACTCTGGATCTTGTTACCTTCCGCGCCGATGTCGCCTGCTGGACCAGCGCCTGTTTCTGTGCTCGTCGTCGACGACGAGGAATCGATGCGCCACTTCGTGGCCCGTGGCCTGAAGCGTTGCGGCTACGCAGTCGAAACTGCGGCTGACGGCGAGGCCGCGGTCGCGTTGCTGCAACGGCGGCAGTTTTCGGCGATGGCCCTCGACCTTCGCATGCCCGGACTCGACGGCATGGCAGTGCTCGCTCGCTGCAAGTCGCTGGCGCCAAGCACCGTGGTCGTGCTGATGACCGCGCACGGCGGCGTCGTCCAGGCAGTCGAGGCGACCAAACTCGGCGCCGCGGACTTCCTGCAGAAGCCATTCGAGATCGAGGAGCTAGCGCTGCGGCTGTCTCGCGCGCTGGCGGTGCGCGACGTGCTCGACGACAACATCGCGTTGCGCAGGGAAGCAGACGACGGCTCCTTCGGCCCGCCGCTCGTCGCCGAGAGCCCGGCAATGCGCGCCGTCCAGCGCGACATCGAGCTGCTCGGCAAGAGCGACGCGACCGTGCTCATCCTCGGCGAGTCTGGCACCGGCAAGTCCGTGCTCGCACGCGCCCTGCACGCGGCTTCGGCGCGCAGGCACGGCCCCTTCGTCGTCGCCAACTGCGCCGCCATCCCGGAGACGCTGTTCGAGTCCACGCTATTTGGTCACGAGCAGGGTGCCTTCACCGGCGCGCTGCAACGCAAGACCGGCATCTGCGAGCGCAGCAATTGCGGCACGCTCTTTCTCGACGAGATCGGAGAACTGAGCCTCGGCGCGCAGGCGAAGCTCGAGCGCCTCTTGCAGGACCGCGAATTCACTCCAGTCGGCGGCGTCGCGCCACTGCATTGCACGTCGCGCTTCATCGCCGCGACCAACCGCGACCTGCAAGCGATGGCTGTCGAAGGGTCATTCCGGCACGAACTGCTCTGGCGGCTTCAGGTCGTTTCTTTGCGCGCGCCCGCGCTGCGCGAGCGGCGCGAGGACATCCCCTTGCTCGTCCTGCGCAAGCTCGCCGCGTTGCGGACCCGCGCCCGTCGTGGACCAGCCACGGCCACCGTCGACGCCTTGGCCGCGTTGTCCGGCTATGACTGGCCCGGGAACGTGCGCGAACTGGAAAACCTCACCGAGCGGATGGCCGCGCTCGCCGGCGATCGCGACTGCATCGGCACTGGCGACTTGCCGGCCGAGGTTCGCGGCGGCGAAGCGGTCAGCGGTCCGACCGACTACGAAGCCTCCCGGCGGCAGTTCGACCAGGCTTACTTCAGCGCGCTGCTCGTTCGCGCCGGTGGCTCGGTGACGGAAGCCGCTCGGTTGTCGGGCCTCTCGCGCGGCCACGTGCACCGCCGGTTGAAGGAACTCGGCATCGAGCCTGCCTCCGCCCGGCTGCTCGATGTTTCGGACGAGCACGACGAGGCCAACCCCCGCTAGCATCCGCAATCCATCCCCCGCACTCGCGGTCGCGGCACACCCGTTGCGAAAGGCGGGCGCAATGCGCATGCAACGCTCCGCCTCTCGCACCGTCCGCCTTGGGTTCTTGCTCGCGGCCCTCGCCGCCGCCTGCACCGCCCCGGTGCCGAGGAACGAGCCGCGGGAAGCGCCCGCCCACGGACCCGGCCCGCTCGCGCCGCCAAGACTCGCGGACTCGAAACCAATCAACCTGCCTGGTCTGCACAACATTGTCGCCTACGCAGATGGCGTGTGGACCGGCGCGGTGCCCGAGGGGGACGAAGGCTTCGCGACGCTCGAATCGCTCGGGGTCCACCTCGTAGTCTCCGTCGATGGCGCGGTGCCCGACGTCGACAGCGCCCGGCGACACAGCATTCGCTACATCCACCTGCCGATCAGTTACGACACGGTCTCGCAAGAGCGCCAACTGCAACTCGCGCAAGTGATCGCAAGCACGCCTGGCCCGATCTACATGCACTGCCACCACGGCAAACACCGGAGCGCCGCCGCGGTCGGCGCCGCCGCGGTCGTCGCGGGGCGAACGGATCCGGCGGCTGCGGTCGAGCGGATGAAAATCTCCGGCACCGCGCCCGCTTACGAGGGCTTGTGGTCCGCGGTTCGTAACGCAAAGCCCGCCGATGCCGCGGCCTTGGCCACCGACATCGGCGCATTCCCGTCGATCGCAACGGTCACCGGCCTCGTCGCGGCGATGGCCGAAATCGACCTCGTCAACGACTTGGTGCGGACCGCCAAAGAGAACCAATGGCAACCGCCGAGTTTCCACCCGGACCTCGTCGCGCCGAAGGAGACGCGTCGGCTGCGCGATTTGTTCGCCAGTCTGGTGCGCGACGCAGAATCGCAAGCGATGGACGCGGGCTACAAGAAGGTGCTCGACCGTGCGATTGTAGAAGCGTCGGACCTCGACGAGGCCGTGCGCCAAGGGGATGCCGCGAAGTCAGACGCGCTATTCGCCGCGCTCGGCAAGTCCTGCAAAGAATGCCACCAGCCCTATCGCGACAAGTGACCCAACCTCGCTCCATGCGCAACCCATTCGCCTTTGTTGGCCTCACCGCGTTCCTCCTCGCGTCGGCCTGCTCCGACAAGATCCCCGCTGGCCCGACGATCTACTGTTCGCTCGACGAGCAGTTCAGCCGACCGGTGATCGAACAGTTCGGCAAGGAACTCGGGCTGCGGATCCAAGCCCGCTACGACACCGAAGCCGCGAAGACAGTCGGCCTGGTCAGCGCGATCCTCGAGGAGCAGAAGCATCCGCGCGCGTCGGTGTTCTGGAACAACGAACTCGCGCACACGGTGCGGCTGGCGCAAGAGGGCCTGCTCGTCCCCTACCGCTCGCCTTCGGCCGAGACGGTGCCCGCCCAGTTTCGCGACCCGCAGGACCGCTGGACCGGCTTCGCGGCGCGCGCGCGCGTGCTCGTCATCAACACCAACGTCCTGCCAGACAGCAAGGACTGGCCATCGAGCTACCGCGATCTCGCGGACCCGAAATGGAAAGGCCGATGCGCAGTCGCGCGGCCGCTGACGGGAACGACGCTGACGCACTTCACGGCGTTGAAGGGTGCGCTGGGCGACAGCGGGTTCGAAGCCTTCTTCGCCGCGATGCTGCAGAACGACGTCAAGTTCTTGCAGAGCAACGGCGCGACGCTGCGCGAGACCGCGGCTGGCAACGTCGCGTGGGCGTTCACCGACACCGATGACTACCACGTGGGCAAGTTGCGAGGTCAACCGATCGCGTGCGTGTTTCCCGATCAGAAGGACGGCGAGATCGGCACGATGCTGATCCCCAACTCGGTCGGCATCGTGCGCGGCGGCCCCGACCAGGAAGGCGCGAAGAAGCTCGTCGACAGGATCCTGGCAATGTCCACCGAAGCGATGCTGGCTGCTGCCGAGGGCGCGCAGATCCCGTTGCGCGAAGGGATCGACGGGCCTGCCGACCCTGGCATCCTGCCGATCGGCAGCTTCCGCGCGATGGCGTGGGACGTCGAATGGACGGCGCAGAACCTCGCCGCGGCGAATCAGGACTTCGCCAAGCGCTTTGGCCTGTAGCGCGAACATGACCATGGCCGCACGAGCCCGTGATTGGATCGCACGTGCGCCGTTTTGTGCGGCCATCCTGTTCGTGGTCTGCTTCGTCGTGGCGCCGATGCTGCTTTTGCTGTGGCAGACCATCGACTCGCAAGATGGCCTGACGCTGGTCGCGTGGCGCGAACTGTTCGCCGATCCACAGGACCGCGCGCGGGTCTGGGCGTCGGCGCAACTCGGACTCGCTTCGCTCTGCGTGTCGATCGGACTTGGTTTCACGCACGCATGGGTCACGGTGGGACGCGACCTGCCGCTTGGCCGCGTGCTCGGCCCGCTCGGCATCGCGCCGCTCGTCGTGCCGCCGATCTTCGTCGCGATGGGCTTCGCCGACCTGTTCCCGGTCGCTGGCTTCTGGCCGTGCGCGATCCTGCTCGGTACCGCGCACGCGCCATTCGTCTGTGTGCTGGTCGCGCGCGGCCTGCGTTCGTTGGACGGTCGCGGCTACGAGGCGGCTTTGATGCTGCGAGGTCGCGGCCGCGCCGAACTGTGGCTCGTGCGCGCCATCCTGCCTGAACTGATCGCTGGCTGCATGCTCGCGTTTCTGTTCACCGTCGCCGACCACGGCGTGCCCGAGTTCCTCACCGTGAAGGGCAAGACCTGGCACACCTATTCAGAAGGCGTGTTCTCGCGTTGGACGCGGCGCGCCGTCGGCACGACCTTCGCCGATCGGCAAAGCCCGATCGTCGCGGCGGCGCCATTGGTGATGGCCTTACTGACGATGCTATGGCTCGCGCTGAAGCTTCGTGGCCGCGCCGACGAACGCGGTGTCCGCGCAGAACTGCCGCTGCGTCCGCTCGGCGGTTGGCGCTGGCCTTCGCTGCTGTTCCCGGCGCTGTATCTCGGCGCTGGCGTGCTGGTGCCGGTGTTCGTGCTCGCGCGTTGGGCGCTCGGTTCGGCACAGAAGGCAGAACCGATGTCCCTCGCCTTCCTGCGGCAGAGCTTTCAGAAAGCCGTCGACCAAGGCGTGCCGGACCTGATGCACTCGATCTGGCTCGCGCTCGGAACCGCGGCGTGCGTGCTGCTCATCGGGCTGCCGCTCGCGCGCCGCGCGGGCCGCGGCGGCCGCCTCGTCGAGGCGCTCTGCGCCGTGCCGATCGCGTCGCCGGCCATCCTGCTCGGCATCGGGCTCGTGCTGACCTACAACAGCGGCCCGCTCGCGGAACTCTTCGGCTATGGCTTCTACGACGGTTGGGGTTTCGCGTTGGCTGGCTACGTCGCGCGCTTCCTGCCGTTCTGCGTGCTCACGCTCGCGGCGCAAGTGCGGCGCGTGCCCCTCGCCGCGGAAGAAGCTGCGCGCATGTTGCCCCGCTCCGCGCTCGCGCGCGCGCTGACGATCCACCTGCCGCCGCTGCTGCCTGCCGCGTGGTCGGCATCGGCGCTGGTCTTCGTGTTGTCATTGCGCGAACTCGACCTCGCGGTCGTGCTGCCAGCCGCCAACTCGACCGCGGTGCGCAGGCTCGCCAACGCGGTGCACTTCCAGCACGAAGATTGGAGCGGCGTCATCGCGTTGCTCTTGCTGTCGATCGCGGTGCTGCTGCCGCTCTTGCCCTCGTTGATCGCTGGGCGCAAGCTCGCGTCCTTGTCTTGACCATGAACTACGCCGTCGAAGCCGAAGGCCTGCAGTGCGACAAAGGCTCCTTCCGCCTCGGTCCGTGCTCGTTCGCGGTCGGACCGCGCGCGCGCGTTGCGATCGTCGGGCCTTCTGGATCCGGCAAGTCGACGCTGCTGCGATGCCTTGCCGGTCTCGATCGCGCCAACAAGGGTGTGATCCGCGTGCACGGCCAAGTCGTCCGCGATGACCATGGCGCGATGTCCCCCGACCGCCGCGGTCTTGGCTTCGTGTTCCAGGACGGGGCGCTGTGGCCGCACATGACCGCGTCGCAACACCTTCGCTTCGCGGCGCCAGGCCTGAGCCAGGAACAGTCCTGCGCGATGCTGTCACGCGGCGGCATCGGGCACGTCGCGGACCGCCGACCGGCCGAGATGTCGGGCGGCGAGGCGCAGCGCCTTGGCCTCATGCGCGCGCTCGCGGCAGAGCCCAGAGTCTTGTTGCTCGACGAGCCGCTGCGCTCGGTCGACGTGCATCAACGCGACGCGCTCGTACTGCTCGTCCGCGAACTCGCCGACGAACGCGGCATCGCGACGATCCTGGTGACCCATGACCGCGACGAAGCGCTCGCGCTCGCCGACGAAATCCTCGTCATGCATGGTGGTCGCATCGTCGAACATGGCCCCGCAACGACGCTGCTGCAGTCGCCGGGGACCGCCTTTGCTGCTGCGTTCCTCGGCGGTGCCGCGTGCCTTCCAGTCGACGCCTCTCGCGACGGCTTTGTCGCCACGGCCTTTGGTGAGACCAACGCGCGTGGCGAAGCCAAGATGCTGCGGCTCGTGCTGATGCCCGGCGATCTGATCGCCGTGCCCCCATCCGGCGATGGGCCTCGTGCCCGCGCGATCGCTTCCGTCCCGCACGAGGATGGCTACCGGATTCGCGCGGCCTTACTCGGTCAGATCGTCTTGGCACAAGCTGCCACGTGCATCCGGCCCGGCGAAGAAGTCGAACTTCGCCTCCGCCGCCCGCTGCGTGTCTTGCCCTGGACCACGGCCAACGCGCAATGAGTCTCACCACTCGGCTCGCTCTCGCTGCTGGAATCGTCGGCGCCTTCGCTGCTGGCATCGTGTTCCTGTCGTCCGGCACCGGTGCCGACCGCGCCGCTGACGCACCGCTGTGGGAATCGAGCAAGCAATGCCAACAGTGCCACCAGGAGGCCTACGACGAGTGGGTCACTTCGCACCACGGCATCGCCTTCACGAACCCGGAAGTGCGCGCGCTGTCCGACGACTTCCGACGCGAGGAGTGCATGGACTGCCACCTGCCGCGGCCGCTCGCGGTCACGGGCTTTGGCAAGCGCACGCTGCCGCGTCGCACGCACTTCGACGAAGGCGTCAGCTGCATCAGTTGCCACCTAGGCGAGGATGGCGGCATCGTCGCCCGCAACGACCGACCCGAGGTGCCGTGCAAGCCAATGCGCAGCGAGGCATTCTTGTCCGTCGACGCGTGCATGAGTTGCCACAACCAGCACGAGACGACGGACCAGTGGCGCGCGAGCCACTACGCCGCGCAAGGCATCCATTGCACGAACTGCCACATGCCCGAGGCCGAACGCAAGCGACCCGACGGCACCATCCGGAAGGGACGCAGCCACGTGTATCCCGGCGCGCACGACAAGACGATGCTCGCCAAGGCGGGCACATTGGCCGCGCGGAAGGAAGGCGTTGAACTCGTGCTAGAGGTGACGAACTCTGGCGCGGGCCACAACTTCCCGACTGAAGAACGCCATCGCGCAGTCGATCTGGAATACCGCTTCTTCCGCGGCCTCGACGCAATCGTCGGCGACGGCACCGGCGGCGCGCCGGGTTGGAGCCGCGCGTGGCGCTGTCGCCAGCCCTACCGCGACGAACCCGGCGAGAACACCCAACTGCCAGCGGGCCAGTCGAAGGAAGCGCGAGTGCCGATCCCCGACGGCGCGACGCAGGCCGAGGTCCGCATGTGGTATCGCCTGACCCCCATCTGCGATGACGCCGACACCGCGCGCAGCACGTTGCTCGATGAGCGCAAGGTGGCGCTGCAATGAACCGACGCTTGGCGATCCGTGCCGCAACCACGATTGGCGCGGGCGTCGGCCTCGCGGTGTTCGCTGCGTGCGGCAGCGATCGCGCGCCAATGGTCTCGCCCCTGGCGCAACTGCCGCCGCTTGCACTGATCCCCCGCATCGATGAGTTGAAGCGCATCAGCGCAGAGTGGAAACAAGACCTCGCCGAGCCATTGCGAAAGGAACTGCGAGATTACGCCGAGGTCGCACTGCACTTGGTCCCGGCCGATGAGCGCATTGCGCGGCGGGCCGAGCGCGCGCTGCTCGAACACGAAGACGCGCCGCTATTCCTCGAACCGAGCCTCGTGAACGAGAACCCCGCCATCCGCTCGCGCGCGGCATGGTTGCTCGGTCGGTCAGGTCAGACCGTGGCGCAGTTCGCGCTGCTGCTGCGACTCAAGGACGAGACCGACGCCGCGTGCACACTGTGGATGGCCGATGCGCTGCATCGACTCGGCAACGACGCAGGTCTCGTCTGGATCGACGCGGCGATGGGCAACGAGGCAACTGCGCAGCAAGCGGGCCAGATCGCGGTCGCCTTGCTGCAAGACGACGGCGCCACGCTGCCCGAGACGCCGACGTGGGATCACTTGCAGCAGGAGTTGCGAACCCGCACCAGCGCGTGGCGTCGAACCGGCGTGTCCTGCCGCGACGGCGTCAAGCCGCCCGACGCGGCGCGCACCCGCTCGCTGCTCGCCGCGCACTTGTCGGTCACGCAGAGCTTTCTGCTGCGTCCGATCGACGAAGCCAAGTTCGTGCTGTCGCGCGCTGGCCAGCACGGATTGCCAACGCTCGCCATCGCGCTGTCAGCGAACGAACCCTACCTGCGCAGTGTCGCGCTGCAGATCCTCGCCGATCTCGGCCGCGCCGCTCTTCCGCTGTGCAACGCATTGCTGCCGCTGCTCGGCGACCCACTGACGGAGTCCTATGCGATGCGCGCGCTCGGCGAACTCGGCTGCCCAGAAGCCGCGCCACACCTCACGGCGCGACTGGCCTCGCGCCCAACGGAGGTCCGTGCCTGCGCCGCCGGCGCGCTCGGCCTGCTCGGCGACCCGGCCATCGCGCCGCAACTCCTCGCCATGATGCGTGACGACACGCAACCGCTGGACGTTCGCGTGCAGTGCGCGTTCGCGCTGCGAATGCTCGGCGACGCGCCGGACGCAGCCACGTTCCTTGCAGCACGTGAACAGCAAGGCGACTACCACCCGCAGGAACTGAAGATCCTGCTCGACCGCATTCGCGCTGGGCGCTGAGAGGCCGCGAGTCGCTCAGCGGAATCCATCGCCAGCCAGCACCGGCTCCCGTCGCGCGCTGACGTTGCAGCACAGCGCGATGCCGAGCAAGGTCGCGAGCACCGAGCTGCCGCCGTAGCTGACCAGCGGCATCGGCACCCCGGTCGACGGCACGAGCCACGCGCACACTGCGGCGTGCATCAGCGACTGGCAGCCGATCCATGCCGCGACACCGACGCACAACAGCTTGCCGAATCGCTCCCTGGTGCGCGCCGCCACGCGCAGCAGCCCGAACACGAGCGCTGCGTAGAGCAGCAGCACGCCGACACTGCCCACGAAGCCAGTCTCCTCGGCAACCACCGCGAAGATGTAGTCCTCGCTTCGATACGGCAGGAAGTCGTAGCGATTCTGCGGCCCTTGCCCGACGCCGAAGCCGAGCATCCCGCCACTGCCCATGGCGATCAGCGCCTGCCACGGCTGGTAGGCCTGGCCGCGCAGCATCGTGCGCACTTGCGGCGCAGCCGGATCCCACGCCCAGTGCTGCGCCCACACATCGATGCGGTCCTTCTGGTAGCCGTGCATCACGGTGAAGTAGGCGACGCAAAACGCGACCAAGCCGATGCCGCAGACGGCGGCGATGTGGCGGCCCTTCGCGCCTGCGGCGTAGCACATCGCAATCGTGATGGGCACGAAGACGAGCGTGCTGCCCAGATCGGGCTGCACCAGCACCAATGCGGCAGGCAAGGCCGCCATCAGACCAGGGGCCAGCACTGCGTTGCCGATGGTCGGACGCCGCGGAAATCGCAACAACGCCGCGAGCCCAATCACGACGCCGAGTTTGGCGAACTCGCTCGGTTGGATCGAGATTCCCGGCAAGTCATACCAGCGGCGCGAGCCATTCTTGATCGAGCCGAACACCGGCAGCAGTAGCAACGCGAGCGTCGTGCCGCCGTAGGCGAACCACCAGAGTCGCAGCGCGTGGCGGTAGTGCGGCAGCATGCAGAAGACGCCGATGCCGAGTCCGGTCACCGCGAACAGCGCCTGTTTGCCGAACTGCGCCTGGAAGCGCGGATCGTCCTGCGTCGATGACTTGAGGAACACGAGCGAGCACAAGCACAGCGACGCGGCGCAAAGCCACAACCACCAGTCCACGTTGCGCAAGGCGGCAAACGGACTGCGTGTCGCCTTCATCGGCGGTCGCCTCCGCGCTGCGGCGGCAGCCAACGTGCGGACAACTCAGCATCGCCGGCGATCGCGTTCAGCACCTGCGCCACGAGCAGCCCTGCTGCGTCGGCGCCGTGAACGCGATCGGGCACCGCGTAGACCACCGCGCAGAACGCGAGTTGCGCGCCTGTGTGAACTGGATCCAGGTAGCCGGCGAACCACGCATTGTTGGCATCCTTGCCGGACACCCGGATCTCGGCCGTGCCGGTCTTGCCGTAGACGCCGGCGCGCGACAGGCCCTCGATCTTTTGCGCAGTGCCGGACTCGACGCACTCGAGGAGGCCACGGCGCACGAGCGCGAGTTCTTCTTCGTTCGCGCCGAGCGGATAGGAGGCTCGCGCCTCGCCATAGCGCAGGCCCAAGGTCGGCAAGCGGCCGGTCGCGAGCGCTGCATAGGCGCGGGCGATCGTGAGCGGATTGGCCTCGAGTTCATAACCGACGCCGCGCATCGGCAGGCCCTGCGCCCCGTCGAGCCATCGCGGCTCGGCGGCAAGACCCGCGGTCAACTCCGCCGGCCTCGCTTGGTAACGGCCATCGCCGCCACCGGCTCCCGCCATGGACATGCCAAAGCGCCACAGCGCGCGGCGCAAGCCATCCTCCCCCAACGCCTCGGCCACCTGGAAGAAGAACGTGTTGCACGACTTCGCCAGCGCGACGACTGGATCGGTTCCTTCCGCCCAATGCGCATGATCGCAGCGGTAGATGCGCCCATCCTTGGCGCGCCACTTCTGCGGGCATGGTTCGAGCGCTGCCAGATTCGCGTGCGCAAAACCCGCGCGCTGCGCGATCAACTGTTCGAGCAAGAACAGCGGCTTCACGATCGAGCCGAGCGCGCCGTTGCCGCGCCAGCGCAATGCCGGCGGCACGAGCGGCACGCCATCGGCTTCACGCGGCGCGCCGGCCAGCGCGAGCACATCGCCTGAATCGGCGTCGATCAGCGCCAAACCCACTTCGACCTTGCCGACGTCGGCAGACCGGCTCTGCGCGACCGCTGCCCAGCGTGACAACGCGCGGTCGACTTCGGCATCGAGCATCCGCTGCAGGCGCAGGTCGATCGTGATCTGCGCGTCCTCACCAGGATCGACGCGCAAGCTCGACCACAACCGCTGCTCGCGCGAGCGACGGTCGTGCTCGACGAGACGAAGGCCAGGTTCGCCACGCAGCGATTCATCGAGCGCGCGCTCGATGCCGCTGGTGCCGCGACGTTCGCGCGCTCGCAGCACGCTCGCGTAGGTGTTGCGCGCCTGCGACTGCAGCGTGTGCTGGTAGTCCGGGATCACCGTGAGGCCATCAGGAACGAGTTCGTCGAGACCCTCGTCGAGAACGCTGTCGACACGACCACGCAGGTAGTCGGGTTCGGCAGCGGAGCCAACCGGTTCTGCGGCGAGTGGACGCACTGCGCCGAGCAGACCCGCGATCGACGGCGGCAGGTCTGTGGCGCGCACGCGCCGCAGGGCCGGCTCGAGGAACAATCCCGGCTGGTCCTCGCTCGCGATGCGCACCGCCGCAGCAAGATGGAAGGGCAGATCGCGCGCCAACGGCCGTGCGACACGATCGAGCAGCTCGCCTTCTGGCCCGGCCTCGGATGCTGGTCGCGTGCGTCGACCCGAAAGGCTGTCGACGCGAAACTGGTCGAGACGCTGCAGCAGGCCTTTGCGCACGGTTGCCGCACGAGCCTCGTCGGCAGGCGCGGCATCGGCCCCTGGCTCGAACTCGTCGTATTCCTCATCGACGAAGTGGCCGGGCTCACCGCGACGCTGCTGCTCGGCTTCTTGCAACGCACGATCGAGCGCCGACAAGCGGGCTTGCACGGCGGTGAACTGCAGCAGCAGCTGCTCTGCGCCAAATCCAAGGATCGCGGCGCCGACCGGCACGTCGGTAGAAGCATCGGCAGCGGCGAGCAAATCCGTGCGCACGCGCGAGCGGCTCTTCTTCGCCAGCGACGAGAGCAGCGTGATCGCCGCGGACTGCAGTTCGCGCTTCTCTTCCTTCGGCAGGTCCGCGTGCAGCAGCGCATGCGCCGGCACGGCCAACAACACCCGCGCGGCCGCGGCCGGTCCGAGCGTGCCACCGAAGTAGCTGTAGCGCGTCTCTGCGCCCGACAACCGCGTCGCCAGCGTGGCGCCGTGCACGGCGACGGCAACTGGATGCCGATGGCGGAATCGTTCGTAGACACAGTCGAGCGAGAAGGTCGGCTCGTCGTGCGCAATCGGCTCGCCGGCGCGATCCGTGATCGCACCGCGCACAGACGGGACATCCTTGAACGCCCAACGATTGCGATAGCTGCGCACGCTCCATTCTTCGTGCTGCAATGCCATGACAAGAAACTGGTGAGCGACGACGACGACGAGGCAGATGCCGTAGGCGATGCAAAGCCGCAGCAACCTCGATCCAGAACCCGTCACGTCAGCTTCTCCGCGAACGATCGCAGCGGCGGCAACTTGCTGAGCGGCCAGAACAGCAGCGGCCCGAGCAACGCGGTGAAGAACACCGTCGGCCACGACAACTGCGACGACGCCGATGGCTGGCCAAACCATTCGCCGCACAGCCCAGCGAGCTTGGGCACCGCGATCGCGCAGGCCAACGCAGCAATCCCCTGCCACCAAAGGTGGTGGCGGTAGAACAGCGGCCGAGTCGGCAGCAACACCGCGACCGGCACGCCGATCACGAGGATCTGCACCGGAATCGCCGCCTCGTCGACCAGCGCGCGTCCGACTGCGGCGCCGAGCAGCAGCCCCGGCAGCGCGCGCACGTCGGCGAACAGGGCGAGATAGACGCACATCGCGGCAGCGCAGTCGATGCGTGGCAGCCCCAGCGAAGCGAGGAGCCCGCACAGCAGGAACGCTTGCGGCGCGAGCACGAACCACGCGAGCCAGCGCGTCATCGCCGCGCCTCTTTCGACAGGTTCGTCGTCAGCGCTTCGACGCGCTGCAGGCCAAAGAGCGCGGGCACCGTGATGCGCCACAACCGCCGCGCGAGGTCCGGATCGGCGCGACCGATCAACAGGCCCGGCGGACAATCCACGCCATTGCTGCCCGTGAATGCGAATGCGGACCCGCCGGCGGCGGGCAATGGGTCGAACTCCAGCCGTGGACGAAACCAAGCCGAAGGTCCCGACGCGTAGATCACTTCGCCGTAGACGCCAAAGGGCGCGGCTCCAAGTGCATCGGGAAGGAGCCACAAGGACCAGCTGGCGCGCGAGGCAGAGAACGGCGTGCAAAGTCCTTGGCCGAACGCGACGGATCGCAAGGTGCCAAGGCACACGCCGTCCTGGACCACCGCAGCGCCGTCCGGCAGCGTCTGCGCAGCCTGCACGAGCCAACGCCCGCCGCCATGATCTGGCAACGGCGACGCCGTCGCCTGCACGCGCTCGGGCAAGAGGCGTGGCGGCACGCTGCCGGGGACCGACTGCCACACCACGACCTGCGGCAGCGCGCGGAAGTCGACGGCGGGTTCGACATAGAGGCCGATCGTCAGCGTCTCGCTGCCAGTCTCGTAGCCCCAGATGCGCGTGCGGCCGATCAGCAGACCGGCGGGCATCGCGCCGATCCACGCGGCGTCGAGGGCTTCGGTCCGCACTTCGATGCCGGAGTGACCAAGCGTCGAGGCACGATATGGATCGTCGTGAAGAGTCGTTCGGATCGGCGCTGGATCCACGGCGGCGGCTGGCGCGATGACGCAGCGAAGACGTTCCCCTTCGGGCAAGGGCATCGACGCCGCGACCGTGCGCCCCTCAGGGTGATTCAGCAGCAACACGCGCGCGGGGTCATCGACTTCGTCATCGACGGCGGCGCCGATGCCTGGCCGCGCGAGGAAGCCGAGCAACTCGTCGCCGCGCGTCACCAGATCCACACAACCCGCAAGGTCGCGGTAGCTGCGGTCGAGCAGCAGCTCGCACGGCATGCCGCCACCACCGCGTCGCTCTGCTGCCAGCACCGAGCACGCAATGGGCAGCAGCGAAGACGGCATCAGGTCCCGCGCGCTCTCGATGTCATGCGCCGTGCTGCGTTCGCGCAGCGACAGTTCGAGGGCATGCAAGCGCGCGCGTTGGACCGTCTCGTGTTCGCCGGCGACGGCGGGTGACCCCGTCAACACGGACCATGCGCGCTGCGGCAGGCACGCGAGCCCGAGCAAGCCGCGTTCGACGGGGCGCAGCATCTCTGGCAACAGAAGCCAGCACAACGCGAGCAACAGCGTCGCGTAGAGCCCGACCGGAAAAGCGGAGCGCGTCGACATCGTGCCTCACGACGAAGCCGCCGGCGGCGGCGCCGCCGTCAGCCGAGGTCTTCGCCGCCTTCGAGGAACTGGGAGTAGAGCTCGAGATTCTCGAGGAAGATGCCCGTGCCGCGCGCGACGCATTCGAGCGGACGATCGGCGACGCGGACGTCGAGATCGGTCTCGCGTTGGATCATGTCCGGCAAGCCGCGCAGCAAGGCGCCGCCACCGGCAAGCGTGACGCCGGTGTCGACCAAGTCCGACGACAGCTCGGGCGGCGTGCGTTCGAGCACCGACTTGATCGCATGGACGACCTTGCGGACCGGATCCTGCAGCGCTTCGCGAACGTCCACCGACGTGATCACGATGCGCCTGGGCAAGCCAGTCAGCGAGTCGCGGCCGCGGATCTCGACTTCGATCTCTTCTTCGAGCGGCACACAGCTGCCGGCAGCGATCTTCAGCCGCTCGGCCGTGATCTCGCCGATCAGCAGGTTGTATTTGCTGCGAATGTATTGAGCGATGGCGTCGGTGAAGTCGTCACCGGCGACGCGCAAGCATTCTGCAGTCACGACGTTGGCGAGCGAGATGACGGCGACTTCGCTGGTGCCGCCGCCGATGTCGACGATCATCGAGCCGCGCGGCTCGTGCACCGGCAGGCCGGCGCCGATCGCGGCCGCAGTCGGCTCATCGACCAAGAACACGCGACGCGCGCCAGCGCGTTCGGCCGAGCCGATCACCGCGCGCTTCTCGACCATCGTGATGCCCCACGGCACTGCGATGACGACGCGGGGCTTGATCCACTTCTTGCCGCCTGCGGCCTTGTGGATGAAGTAGCGCAGCATCTTCTCGGTGATTTCGAAGTCAGCGATGACGCCGCTCTTCATCGGCCGGATCGCCTGGAAGCCAGGCGGCGTGCGGCCGAGATACTCGATCGCAGCCTCACCGACTGCGCCGCCATCGAGCAGCACTTCGTTGGAGCCTTTGCGAACGGCGACCACCGAAGGCTCGTCGAGCACGATGCCACGATCGCGCACGCTGACGAGCGTGTTGGCCGTGCCCAAGTCGATGCCGAGATCGACGGAGAAACGACCCAAGAGCCACTCGAATGTCTTGACCATGAACCCCTCCAGGGGTCTTCGACTTGCGGGCACGAAAGCGGCCCGACGACCAGCAATCACACACGTCGCCGGACCAAGGCGACGGGCGAGGAACGTAGCAGTGCCCTCCCTCGTGTCCACCGCAGTCTTTCCACAGACCGCGCCCATTTGGCGATTGGCAGAGGCTGGCGGCGGCGATTCGCGGAGCGCCGCAAACGCTTGCGGCCCGGCTCATCGTCGCCGATGGGCAGGGCCGCGGATCCCAGATCTCAAGTCCCTCGGCTCGTGTCTGCCGCGGGAACGATGTCGATCAGATCAGGCTTTGGTTGGCTTGGTAGACGAAGACAAGGGCCCCGACCAACAGGAAGAACGTGGCGAGGATGATGCCCTCGTCCATGTTCAGGCCCGGCTTCTCGACCTGCTCGACAGCGGCTGCTTGAGCCGTATCTGCCTTGTTCTTGCGTGCCATGTTCTGCGCCTCCTTGGTTTGCGGCTCAGTAGCCGGCGAGGTGGGTGGAGGCCTTGTCGCCCGTCTTGATCTCGCCGCTCTTGATCTCGAGGCGGCAGAAGGCGGCACGGCGCTCGGAGTCAACCGAGGTCACCTTGGCTTCGCCCTTGTAGCCCGTCGAGTCATAGATCGCGAAGCTGTAGCCCGGCTTGATCTCCTCGTCGGTCTTGTCGACCAGGATCGTGCACAGGTTGCCGGTGACCGAGCTGACCGTGCCGGCGAGCGCCGGGACTGCCATGCCTTCGAGGAAGCCCTTGGCCTTGGCGACATCGACCAGCAGGTTGAGGCGGCTCTTCTCGGCCGAGGCGTCGGCGAGTTGCAGGTCCTTCTGGCTGACCGTCTCATTGAGCGCGGTGACCTGGTTCTTGAGGTCGCGGTTCTCGGCGACGGCTGTGTCCTTCGTGCGGACCGCCTCGTCCTTGTCCTTGCCCGCTGCGAGCGAAGCCTGGTAGGCCTCGCGAGCTTGCGTGAACGCGGCATCGGCGTTGCTCTTGATGCCGCCGATTTCGCTGGCGAGCTTCTTGAGGTCCGCGTCCTGGCTGGCGTTGGTCGTCTCGAGGCGCTTGACCTCGTCCTTCGAGTTGTCGCGCTCATTGCGCGTCTGGCTCAACTCGGTCTCCAACGTGCTCTTGGCCGTCGTCATTGTCGACAGGTCCGAGCGCAGGCGCTCGATCTCCGAGCTCATGTCCTTGCGCGCCGTGTCGAGATCTACTTGGGCCTTCTCAGCCTGCTTCTTCCAGCTGAATTGCTTCTGCAGGTGCGTGCCTGAGAAACCGACGAACGTGCCTGCCAGAATCAGGTTCAGGACGATGAATACGCGACCGATGGGGCTCATGGGGACCAGGTTGCTCCTTGCCAGCAGGCGTCCGAGGGGATCGTTCGGACGCCGAGGCTACATGCGGAAGGGGTTGCGAGGTTGAGGGGTCTAGGGCCGTAACGCTGCGGCGGCGGACACGAATGTAGGGGACACCGACGCGGCCGAGGGGAGGCCGAAGGCGCGAGATCCTAGCCTCGTCCCCCACCTCGTCAAGAACCAGATCCGTCGCGATCCGCGCTGCTGGCGAGCAATCGCCGCGGCCCGCGGCCCAAAAGCGCGATGCCAACTGCAAGGACCAGCCAAGCCGAACAAGCCCAGCCCGCCCGCGGATGCCACTTCGCGAGCGGCGGCAAGCGGCCGTCACCGAGTTCGACCTCGACCCGCAACGATCGCGCCTGCGCCTGCGGCGCGTGGGCATCAGCGAGGGCCGCAATGACACGGCCATCGCGGTCGACCGCCATCGTCATGCCATCGGTCGTGCACCGGACGATCGGCACATCGCAAGCGAGCGACCGCAACACCGAGATCGCGGCGAGCTGCTCCAGTTCGCCGCCGCCCCGATACCACGATTCGTTGGACAACACGCAGATGAGCCGGGCACCGAGCGCTACCGCGTCGGCAACGGGCTGGTGGAAGGCGTTGTCGTAGCAGATCAACCCGGCAATCGGCGCGCCGTCCCGATCGCCCCGACCCGCGGCGAGCCGAAGCGGCGGCAGCGCACGGCCTGGTTCGAAGTCCGGGATGCCGACCTTGGTCTGCGCGAACTCACGGATCGCCTGCGCCCACGACGCGGGCAACCAACCAAGCGGCAGCGTCTCGCCCGCCGGCACCAGGCGTTGCTTCTCGTGATGACCGACGAGTCGACCCTCCGCGTCGAGCATCAAGGAGGCAGGGGTCAGCCGACCGTTGTCGCGCTGCACTTCGCCACCAAGCAATAGCCGCGACTGCGGCGCCAGTTGGACATAGCCGCCTTGCAGCACTTGCAGTTCTACCTTGCCGCCGACCGACACCGCCGGGAACGGCACGCTGCTCTCCGGCCACAACACCAGATCGGGCGGATCCATCGCATCGCGGCCCGCAATCTGGCGGGTTGGCCCCATGAGCCGTTCTTCAACGATCTCTTGCCAACGGCGTAGGTAGCCAGCCCTGTCCGTCACCTCGGCGAAGGCGTCGAAGGGATGCAGGCCGGTCTCGATCGCAGCCACCGTCACGGTCGGCCCCGACTCGGATCGCGGCAGCCGCACGAAAAGCATCGTGACCAAGAACCACGCGAAGACGACGACCAGCAGCGAGCGCAGCGCATTGCGCATCGGCACGACTGCCGTGCGCCAACTCCCCCAGACGTTTGCCGTCGCGGCGCCGAGCGCGGCCAGCAGCGCATTCTGCAACGGCTCCCCGCCGCAGCAAACGGCAGCGAGCAACGCAGGCCATTGCCAGAACGCATGCGCAAACTGACCGTGCGGGTAGGCGATGCCCGGCATTTCGGCGCGCAGCCAGCACGAGCCAGCAACGACGATCGCAAACGTGAGGATCGCAGAACAATGCCGCCCCCCGCGCGCCGCGCGTTGCGTCGCCATCGCCGCCGCCGCGTAGTAGAGGCCGCCAAGAACCGCGACCGCAAACCAACCGAACCAGGAGACGTGGCGCAACGACCACGAGAAGGCGCCGACGTGCAGCGCGCCGATCCAGTAACTGGCGAGCACGGGACGCGCCGTGCCGACGGCGAGCGAAAACCAGGCAGCAAGGCCGAGCACGACCAGGATCTCCGCGCCCACAAACCACGCCGGCGGCGTCGCGGCGAGCAAGAGCAAGGCGGCGACAAGGACGCGGGCATGAGGCAACTTCGCCGGCATCGATGCGGCGTTGCTCACGCGTCGTCCGTCCCGCATGAGTAGCCGACCACGGTTGCCTCGCGCAGTTCGCCCGGCTTGCTGCCCGCGGGCAACAGCGCGTAGCAGGTGCCCGCGACCAGCGAGAATGGGTCGCCGCTCGGCGATGGCGGCAACAACTCCGCGATCCGTGTCGTACCCTCGGAGAAGAGCCTGGCTGGCGTCGCCTGCAGCCGCGCGTTGTCGCGGAAGGAACCGCGCAGCGCCGCCCTTTCACTCCACGGTCGTGGCGCCGCGCCCTGCAGTCGCAGCAACAAGGGCCGCACGAGCAGATCGAAGACGGTGAAGCTCGACGCTGGATTGCCAGGCAATCCGAATACGAAGGTGCGCTTGCCGCCGCATTCCCGCGAGCCGAAGTAAGTCGGCTTGCCGGGCTTCAAATGAATGCCGTGGAAGTCCGTCGCGACGCCGAGCTTGGCGAGGGTGTCGTGAACGAGATCGTGCGTTCCTTTGCTGATGCCGCCGATCGTCAGCACGAGGTCTGCGGTTTCGAGCGCGCCTTCGAGCGTCCGGCGCAGCGCCTCACGTTCGTCGGGCGCGACGCCATGGCGCAGCGCCTCGCCGCCGCATTCTTCGATCTGCGCTGCCAATGCCCACGAGTTGCTGTCGCGCACTTGATACGGCAGCGGCGTTGCCGACACCGGCACGACCTCATCGCCGGTCGCGACGATCGCCACCCGCGGCCGCGCAAAGACCTCGACCTTGGTGCGGCCGAGCACAGCGAGCGCGCCGATTTCGGCGGCGCGGATCCTCGACCCTTGCGCCATCACAAGCTGGCCAGCGACGGCCTCGGAGCCGAGCCGGCGGATGTTCTGGCCCGTGCGCACTGCCGCGTTCATGGTGACCTGGTCGCCCGCGAAGCCCGAGGTCTGTTCTACCGGCACCACCGAGTCGGCGCCGTGAGGAACCACCGCTCCGGTCATGATGCGAATCGCGCAGCCAGCATGAATGGCGCCAAGAAAGGGCGCGCCGGCGAGGCTCTCGCCGATCACCGACAACTGCGCGCCAGCGGGCAATCCCTGGCCAGCCACCACGGCAAAACCGTCCATCGCCGAGCGATCGGTTGCAGGCCAAGGTCCGTCGGTCGCGACGGCCTGCGCCAGACGGCGGCCGCGGGCCTGTTCGAGGCTGACGATTTCGGTCTGCAACCGGCCACAGGGCGCACCCAGCACTCGGCGGAGCGCTTCGTAGAGGTCGATCGTCGATGCCATGAGTTCAGGACCCGCGCCAACTCGCGCGAGGACCTGAGAGTTCTCCCTGCCGCCACGAGCCTGTGCAACGTAGAAGATCGTCCACGTGCAACTGCAACGCCCCCCCCACTTCCGTCTCCTGCTCGGCGCGCTGCTGCTCGCTCTCCCCTGCGCCATTGGCTGCAGCAAGGCCAGCGCCGAAGCCAACGCCAAAGCAGCCGACTTGCCGCCGCCGCTGGTCCGCGCTGCCGCAGCCGAGTTGCGACAGGTGCGGCGCGAGATCCGCACGACTGGATTCTTGGAGTCGGAGCAGAACGGCATCGTCGCTTCCCTCGTCGCCGGCCGGGTGCGCGCGCTGCATGTCGACCAGGGTTCGCGCGTGGAAGCGGGCCATCTGCTCGCCGAGCTGGACGACCGCGAGGCCCGCTCGGCGCTGCAGCAACTGACGGTGCAGCGCGATGCCAAGAAGCTCGACGCCGAGCTGGCGAAACTCGAGATCGAGGCTGCCGAACGCCGCGTCGCGCAAGCTTCCTTCGAAGCACAGAAGGCGCGGGCCGAGTTCGACCGCCAGAAGCAGACGCTGCCCGAGTTCGTCGCGCCCAAGGCGCTGCAGGACGCCGAACTCGCGTGGCAGTCAGCAGCCGAGGCGGTCGAGGTCGCGAAGTTCAACGTCAGCAAGGCAAAGCTCGAGGTGTTGCGCATCGGCACCACGGTCGAAGAACTGCAGGCCCGCATCGACGAAACCGCCGTGCGGCTCGACCACCACCGCATCACCGCGCCATTTGCCGGCGTCGTCACGATGCGGCACGTCAGCGTCGGCGCGACCATTGGTTCGGCGACCAAGCTATTCGACATGGTCGACCCCGACCGGCTCGTCGCATGGCTCGACCGCCCGCAGTCCGAACTCGATCTGGTGCACAAGAGCAAGATCGTGACCTTCACCACCGATGCGCGGGCAGGCCGCGAGTTCACGGCCGACGTCGACCTCGTCAGCCCGGTGGTCGATCGCACGACGGGACACTTTCGGCTGCGCGTCCGCATTCGCAAGGAAGACAGCAAGGCGCTGCTGCATGGCATGTTCCTCCGCGCGCGGATCCTCGCCGAAGACCTGCGTGAAGCGCTGCTCGTGCCCAAGAGCGCCGTGCTCAGCGAAGGCGACACATCGGTCGTGATGGTCGCGCGCGGTGGCAAAGCCTTCCGCGTCGACCTGGACCCGGGCCTCGAACTCGACGACTGGATCGAGTGCAAGAACCGCGGCAGCAACGGCCTTCACGAGGGCGAGTTGGTGATCGTGGCGGGCCACGAGGATCTCGAGGATCAGGCGGCGGTCCGCCTGCAGCAGTAAGCCGCGCATGACCGTTTCTCCCCTCGACCGCCTGCTGCCCAAAGGCAGCGAAGCGCGCGGCTCCTTCTACGCCTTCACGGTCACGCGCCCCATCGCCGTGTCGATGGTCGTGCTCGCGATCTGCGTCTTTGGTCTCGTCGGCCTCTTCGGCCTGCCCGTCAACCTGTTGCCCGACGTGTCCTATCCGTCGGTGACGGTGCGCACCTCGTATCCAGGCGCGTCGCCACGCGACGTCGAAGAGCGAATCAGCGAGCGCGTGCAGGAGTTGGTGGCCGTCGTGCCAGGCGTGCGCCGCGTGTTCAGCATCAGCCGCCCCGCGGTCTCGGACGTCGTGCTCGAGTTCGGCTGGGGCACGCAGATGAGCTTCGCGGTCAACGACGTGCGCGAGCGCCTCGACCGCTTCTTTGCGCCCCAGGGCGCCGAGCAGCCGCTGGTGCTGCGCTACGACCCGAGCCTCGACCCGGTGATGACGATCGGGCTCGTCGCCGAGAAAGGCGAGGACCTCGTCGAACTTCGGCACTACGCCGACATGGAACTCGAGGAACGCATCGCGACCATCGACGGCATCGCCGCAGTCAAGGTGCGCGGCGGCGATGTCGAGGAGATCCGCGTCTCGATCGACGAGCAGGCGTTGTCAGGCAAGGGCATCGACATCGGCGCCATCGTCACGCGACTGCGGCTCGAGAACGTCAATGCCGCATCGGGCGCGATCGAGGAAGGCCGCACCGAATACCTCGTGCGCACGCTCAACGAGTACCGCACGCCGCGCGAGATCGAGGAGACGATCCTCATGTCGCGCGACGGCCAACAGATCCGCCTGTCCGAGGTCGCGCGTGTCGAGCGGCGTCCTGCCGAACCCGAGGTCATCAGCCGCGTCGGCGGCAGGCCGTGCGTCCTCGTCGACATCTACAAAGAAGCATCGGCGAACGTCGTCGATGTCTGCGCCAACGCGCGTCGCCGCGTGTTCGGCGCCGACTGGCAGCAGGAAGCGGTCGCGAAAGGCCTGCACGAAAAGCCAAAGGACGAGCCCGAGCCCGCCAAGGACGACAAGGAAGGGCGCCTCCGTCTCGCCGAACAAGCGCAGCAGCGCGCGGCGATGGCCGACTACCTCGCGTTCGAGATGCAGAAGGAGGGCGTCGCGCCAGTGCTGCTCGCCGACCAGTCGCGCTTCATCGCCGACGCGATCGCCGAAGTGCAGAGCAACGCCGTGCAAGGCGGCGTGCTCGCCGTGCTCGTGATCCTGCTGTTCCTGCGTTCCTTGGTCGCGACCGCGATCCTCGCGGTGTCGATCCCACTGAGCCTGCTCGCGACCTTTGCGCCGATGTTCCTCGTCGACATCGACCTCAACGTGATGTCGCTCGGAGGACTCGCGCTCGGGGTCGGCATGCTGGTCGACAACTCGATCGTCGTGCTCGAGTCGATCGAGAAGCGGCGCGAACGCGGCGAGTCCGCGGCCGTCGCGGCCGTCGTCGGCACCTCGCGCGTCGCCGGCGCCGTCATCGCGTCGACGCTCACCACGGTCGCCGTGTTCTTCCCGATCGTATTCGTGGAAGGACTTGGCGGGCAGCTGTTCCGCGACCAGTCGCTGACGGTCGTCTTCTCGCTGCTGATGTCGCTCTTCGTCGCGCTCTTTGTCGTGCCGATGCTGGCTTCGCGCGGCGGCGGCGGACTCGGCGCGTTCCTGACCGGCCTCGTCACGATCGCGCCGCTCGAACTGCTGCATCCCGATGCAGCCGAGGAGAACGCCGAGAAAGCGCCAGCGGAGCAACCAAAGCCAGCGCCACGGGCGCCGAAGTCAGGCTGGCTCGCGAGCCTCGACCGCGGCTATCGCGACCTGTTGCGCGCCAGCATGGCTCGACCTTGGTCCGTCATCGCCGTCGCGGCGCTGCTGGTCGCTGCCGCGACGATGCGGGTCGGCTCGCTCGGCCAAGAAGTGCTGCCCGAGGTAAGGCAGGGCGAGTTCTGGGTCGAGGCCTTCTTGCCTCGCTCGGTGACGGTCCGCACGACGGACTCCGTGCTGCGCGACGCCGAAACGAAGATCCGCGCGATGCCCGAGGTCGATCGCACCTTCCTCGCCAGCGGCGTCGACCCCGAAGAACTCAACGACAGCGAAGAGGGCAAACACTCCGCGAGGATCCTCGTCACGCTGCGACCCTCGTCGGACCGCGCCGCGCAAGAAATCGCGGTGCGCTCCCGCATCGAGGCGCTGCTGCGCGAAGAACCGCAGGTGCAAGAGGTCCGGTTCTCGACCAGCAGCGTGCTGCAGTTCAAGGCCAGCGTCGGGGTCGAGGTCATCGGCCACGACCTCGACCTGTTGCGACAGGCGTGCGAGCAGGTGGTTGGCGCGCTGTCTGATGTGCCAGCACTGCGCGATGTTCGCACCACGCTGCAACGCGGCAATCCCGAGCTGACGGTGCGGTTCGATCGCGAGCAACTTGCGGCGCAAAACCTCGATCCAGGCGCGATCGCGTCGCTGCTGCGCCAGAAGGTGCAAGGCGACGTGCCGACGTGGTTCGCAGAGCGCGAACGCAAGCTCGACATCCGCGTCCGCATGGCGAAGGAAGAGCTCGCCAGCGAGGCCGCGTTGCGCGAACTCAATGTCAACCCCGCTGGCGTGCCGGAGATACCCCTGCGCTCCGTCGCAGAAGTCGTTCGCCGCGAAGGCCCGAGCGAGATTCGCCGATTCGGCAACGTGCGCGGCGCCGAAGTGTCAGCGACGATCGTTGGCTTCGACCTCGCGCGGGCGCAGCTCGAAGTCGAGGCTGCGCTCGCGGACCTCGAGATGCCGCGCGGAACCGAGGCCCGAATCGGCGGCCAGAAAGAAGAGCTGGAGCGCAGTCGCGCCTCGCTGACGCTGGCGTTGCTGCTCGCGATCTTCCTCGTCTACGTCGTGATGGCGGCGCAGTTCGAAAGCATCGTGCAGCCGCTGGTGATCCTCGTGTCGGTGCCGTTGGCGACGATCGGCGTCGTGTTCGCATTGGACGTCACCGACACGGACTTGTCCGTGATCGTGTTCCTCGGGGCGATCGTGCTTGCCGGCATCGTCGTCAACAACGCGATCATCCTGCTCGACCAGATCAATCAGTTCTGCGCCGAAGGCATGCCGCTGCACGAGGCGATCATCGAAGGCAGCAGCAGCCGCGTTCGGCCGGTGTTGATGACGACGCTGACGACGCTGCTCGGCCTGCTGCCGCAGACGGGCTGGATGACGTGGTTGCCGCTGCTCGGCGGCAGCACGGACGGGCTCGAACTCCGCGCGCCGATGGCCATCACCGTGATCGCCGGACTCTCCAGCTCGACGCTGCTGACGCTGGTGCTCGTGCCGGTCGTCTACTCGCTCGTCGCACGCAAGAAGGCGACTGCATGACCACGCCGCTTCCGCAAGACGCCCGCGGCGGCGCCGTGGCGCTATTCGTCGACCGCCCGGTCGCCACGTTGATGGCAATCCTCGCGATCCTGCTGATCGGCACGGTTGCGGTCGATCGACTGCCGCTGCGCTTCTTGCCGGCTGGGCTCGGCACCAACGAGATCAACATCTGGGTCAACGTGCCCGTGTCGATGGCGCCGCAGGAAGTTCATGACAAGGTCGCCGAGCCGCTCGTCGAGTTGCTGCGCACGATCCCCGGGCTGCGCAACGTCGAGAGCTCGTCCTACGACGAAGGCGCTCGCGTCGGCATCGAGATCGACGAGCAACTGGACCCGAGTCTGGCTGCCGGCGAAGTGCGCGATCGCATCCAGCGCGTGAAGCCGCAGTGGCCGCCCGGAGTCGACCGTTACTTCCTGTGGAAGGAGGACGGCAGCTCCGCGCCGCTTGCATTCGTGCAGTTGCTCACGCCCGCCAGCGATTCGCAGTGGGACCACCTCGTCGACGAGGCCATCCGGCCGCGCCTCGAGGCCGTCAACGGCGTCGGTCGCGTCGATGTCTGGGGCATGCGCGACGAGACGATCAAGATCTGGTTCGACCGCGACAAGCTGGAGGCGTTCAACCTCGACTTTCGCGAAGTGCTCCAGCGCTTGTCGCGCGACAACTTCGCCGAGCCGTGCGGAGAACTGCAGGTCGGCAACGGCAGTCGCAGCTACCTGGTGCGAGTCGACAGCAAGTTCCACAACACATCCGAGATCAGCGACCTGCCGCTGAAGGACGGCGTCAGACTGCGCGACGTGGCGGTGATCGAGCGCGTGCCCGAAGTCCGGGACGAGTTGTCGCGCTACAACGGCAAGTACACCTACACCGCGATCGTGCGCGCCGGAGCTGATTCGAACCCGGTCGAGGCGAGTGACGGCCTGCGCAAGATGATCGAGGAGCTCAAGCAGGACCCGCGCCTCGCCGGCTTCGACGCGCGCTTCCTATTCGATCAGGGCAAGTTCATCCGCGAAGGACTCGCCAACCTGGTCAGCACCGCGATCCAGGGCGGCGTGCTCGCGCTGGTGGTGCTCTGGTTGTTCGTGCGCAACCTGGCCATGACCTTTGCGGTCGCGTTGGCGATCCCGATCACGCTGCTCTGCGCGACGGCATGGATGTTCTTCGGCGGCGACTCGCTGGACATCTGCACGATGGCGGGCCTGACGCTCGCGGTCGGCATGGTGGTCGACAACTCGGTCGTCGTGCTCGAGAACGTGCGCCGCTGGCGCGACCTCGGCTACTCGGTGCGCGATGCGTGCATTCACGGCGCGCGCGAAGTCGGCCTCGCCGTCACGATGTCGACGTTGACGACGGTTGTCGTGTTCTTGCCGCTCGCCTTCATGGGCTCGCGCAACTCGCGCGCGCTGATGGGCTCGGTCGGCATCCCGTTGTCCGTCGCGCTGATGGCGAGCTTGTTCGTCGGCATGTGGTTCATGCCCGCCGGACTGCGCGCGCTGGGCGGCGGCTCCAGGCTCGCCGAGCAAGGCCACAGCAAATGGTCGCCGCTGACCTGGCTCCTCTTGCTCAACCGAGCGAGCCTCTCGTGGGCGCTGCGCCGTCGCAAGACCGCGATGGCCGCGATGCTCTTGGTGTTCGCCTCGATCTGGCTCGCGGGCAAGCAGCTCGAGTTCGCCGGCGAAAGCGACGGCCCCTTCCGCGGCGACGTGACGCTGCACTTCAAGTTGCCGCGCGGCTACGACATCGAGGCATCCGAAGCCGCGTTCTTCCAACTCGAGAAGCATGCGATGGACCGAAGGGCCGAGTGGGGCATCGATGCGGTCGGCGGCCGGTTTGGCCGCGAGACGATTCGCCTCGACCTCTACAAGGACCTGCCGGACAAGGAGTCCGCCGAAGCGCTGCGCAAGACCGTGACGGCGAGCCTGCCGGAGATCCCGGGCATTCGCCTCGAACTCGGCGAGAACCAGCGGCGCGGCGGCATGGGCGGCGGCGGCAGCAACGAGAAAGAAACCGACGACCGCAACTTCGTCGTGCGACTGTGGGGCCGCGACCCCGAATACCTGATGGAACGGGCGCTGTCGCTAGCGGAGCGCCTGCGGCTGAAGAAGGAAGTGGAGCGAGCGGAAGTCCCATCCGTCGACGACAACCAGGAGGTCGTCGTCGAGGTCGACCGCTCGCGAATGCAGGACCTCGGGATTGCGCCAGAGGCCGTGCTCAGCACGATGGCCAGCGGCTTGCAAGGCCGCATCCTCGGCCGCTTCGAAGAGTCGGATCGCGAGATCCAGCTCGTCGCGCAGTTCGACGCGCGCAAGAAACCTGGAATGCTCGAACTGAAGGACACGCGCGTCTTCAGCGCCGCCGGAGCGACGCAGCGACTGTCGGACCTCGGTTCAGTGCGGATGCGCCGCACGCTGCCGACCATCGACAGCATCGACGGCCGCGTGCAGGTCACCGTCGTTGGCCGCCGCGCCGAAGGCACGGGATCACGCGCCATGAGCAGCGCGTTGGCCGACGAGATGGCGACCTTCCCGCTCGCACGCGGCTACTCGTGGTCCGAAGAGAGTGGCCAGAAGGCAACCGCCGCGGAACTCGAGGAGTTGCTGCGGATCATGGCACTGTCGATCACGCTCGTGTTCTTGCTGATGGGCGTGTTGTTCGAGTCGGTGATCCTGCCGCTCTCGATCCTCATCACGATCCCATGCGCCTTGTGGGGAGCGATGTGGTCCCTCGCGCTGTTCAAGGGCTCCATCGACCCGATGGGAATGATCGGCATGGTGATCCTCTGCGGCGTCGTCGTGAACAACGGCATCGTGCTGCTCGACCACAT